>Ga0182024_10007362_pt1 | contig 23744 bp, 27 predicted proteins | sample P32metaG_FD_120480 | JGI IMG/M metagenome (GOLD analysis project Ga0182024, IMG submission 120480) | Permafrost microbial communities from Stordalen Mire, Sweden - P3-2 metaG (Illumina Assembly) | ecosystem: Environmental > Terrestrial > Soil > Wetlands > Permafrost | place: Sweden: Stordalen... | reverse complement strand
CTTGATCGCCTCTGGCCTAAGCGTGCACACACTCTCTCGTCCACGCTTCGTCTTGATCACAATCCGCGCCCGAACCAGGTAGGCAATATGTTTTGAAATCATCTGCTGCGAGAGTGCAAACGGTTCCGTCAATCCATGCACAGAGGCAGGCCCATGTGAGAGTCGTTCGATCATCGCCCTGCGGGTGGGATCAGACAAAGCCGCAAATGTTGTACCCAATCTATCCACAACCATATAGTAGTGGATTTTCCATGAGTGTCAAGTGTGAATTTGCGATTTCTATTGCTATTCTCTGATCTCTAAACCCTGACACCGACGCTGTTTCATATTCCCCCCTGCGTATCACAACTGGGTGCATGGTTTAAGAAATAGGCTTCATCGAGTAATTACTCATTAACCTGACGATTAAAGAGCGCTCCGCAACCCGCGCAGGAGCGCGAGCCGTCACGGTTGAGGCGCTGGCGTCAGGGGCCGGGGATGCGGACTGCCTCTGGGACCTGTTCTCGATGTACATCCGACTTGTTGGGCAAATGATCTTTGCCAGTTGACTCGCTACGACAATCGCAACGATGGATAAATCGCCAAGTCGCTCAGCAGACTCTCCAAGGACATCGCAGAACCAGATCCTGCAGGTTCCGGACTTTTTACGGGTTAACCCAAGGTATTTTCTCGTTTCCCCTACCTCTTATGGAGGCCACAACCCAGTCGAATCAGGTCCGAAAAGCCGCTGCCATCATGTTTTGTTCTGCTTCTGGAATGCCTAATCGGCTTGCCTCATCTCACCATCCAGCGACCGCAGACTCGACCTGCTTGAGCATGTCGCCAGCCTTCTGCGCGGGCAGACCATAGTTCGTGCATGCTTCCATCGCAATCCAAACGTCACATGCGGTCTCGACTTCATTGATTGCCAGCGTCAATTCTCGCCGCTCAATGGATGGGTTCATGTCATAGGCAGGTGATAGCCGGATGCCGTTTTCATCCATAAAGAAGCCGTGGTTACGCAGATGGTCGTCGGTATTGTGGATCAGGATGTTGAAGAGCACGCGGCGAAACAGTTGTTCGCAATCTGCTGTGGTGTTGGCTCCCCGCGACTGTAGCAGGTCTGCCAGTTCAAGATAGCTGGCACCAGTTTCGCCATCGGCATGTTGTGTGAGGGTCATTGCCGAGATAAACGCGAGACGCCTTTCCCGCACCGTGCGATCAAAGCGCTTCACAAGGAAGGTTGTATACGGACTCTCCGGCAGCCTGAGTTGCCTTGCTTCGGGAACGCAAATCCCGGCTTTCGCTGCAAGCCGGTGAGCCACCAGTTCCCAGGCTCCAACATCGCGGGTATCTTGCCTGCTCGGAAACTTGGCTATGCATAGAGCACCACCCTCATCGCGTACCGATGCTTTGGGCCTAGCTCCGCCGATAGAGCTTCCGGGCGCAAACAGTTGGGCGAGCCACCTTCCGTAATCCGGGTGCTCTTCCTCGTTGATATGCTGCTCAAACTTGAGACTTGCGCCTTGCAGTTCACGCAGAGATGTTATGGGGGGAGCAGCAGGCCACGTGTTCGGCCAAGCGCGCCATCGCCAGCGGCGATCTCCGCTCGGATACCGGCCCCAATGACTTTGTCCGTGCCCTCGTCGGCATCTTCCATACCACTGCTCAACCCGGCTGGGAGCCTAGCGCCCGACGCCTCGTCGACATCCTTATCGCCGGCTCGCGCTCAACGCCCGAGTCCCCTTCCATCCCACCCCGCTCGCGGCAAAAATAGCGAGGCCCCGGAAATCGTCACCTTTTGATGGTCAATAGGTGAAGCCAAACACCTCAAACGCAGCCAACATCAGTATCAACGTGGAAGCATTTTCATAGCGATCCGCCGTGCCTGCCGAGACTGTTAACCTTCCGGTCCCCGCTCCACTAGACCACCACGCAGTAGACGTTCGACTCTGCGATGGTCAGCCTGCTGTAATTTTATTTAACGAAATCAGGGCTTGATGGGAATCGCGCAGGAACTGCTCATAAAGATCAGCAGTTTTTCCTACATGCATCTCGAACAGGTCTCGTTCAGCTCGGTGGTGCTCGCCGATTCCGAACACATCCAGACCAACTTCGTCGGCGAGTTGCATTTCCTCAAGAAGATGAGACACGCGGTCCTCAGGGCTCAGGTTCGCGCCGGTCAGCGAATCGGGGACTGCTGCAACGAAACGATCAATCCCTATCTCCACTTCCCGCTCTCCTACCCGAAAACCGCGTTCTTCAGGTCCAACTCACCCTTGCCGTGAGGCCAAGAAGCCGATCTCCCTGCAGCCCTCCATTTTTTACGTTAATACCCAATAGTGAACCGCTCGCCGCGGTGCTGAGGTCGCTCCAGTTCATCGACAGCTGCGATGGCGTAGTCTTCCATAGAAATCCGACTGTTGCCGCTGGCGTCAACGATCAAATCGTCCTTGCCGAGACGAAATTTCCCTGTTCTCTCGCCGGGCTCGAAGAGCCCCGCTGGGGCAAAATAGGTCCAGTCCGCGCCGCTTCCTTCGAGGTCCTGGCGAACTTGCTCATGAGCCTTAGCAATTGGCAGAGCAAAGTCGGGAAGGTGGCCGCTTGCGATGGCCGTCACACCCGGCGCTACGAACAGACCGCCGGCTCCTCCGACGACCAGCAACCGCTGCTTGTTTTCTTTCACCGCCTGGGTGATGCGCTTCGTTGTTCCGACGATCTGATCGTTATCGTCAACAGGTGGGCGATAGGCACTCACGACTGCCTCCGCACCCTTCAGGACTCCTGCCAACTGAGTGGCGTCGCTCAAATCGCTTTTTGCGACCTCGAGTCCGTTCTTAGCGGTAATGTTGTTTTCAGAGCGAACAATCGCTCGAACGTGGTGGCCACGCTTCAGCAATTCAGCCGTGATCCTTGATCCTGCGTTGCCTGTTGCTCCAATGACTGCGACTTTCATCATCTAACCTCCATTTCGGATTTACGATCTCTCGTATTCACAACACCCGATGACTCAACCATCAAAAACCATTCGCCGTTGTGCGGACCGTTACACGAATCACGCACGAAACTCTAAGGGCCGCACAAAACTGAAAAGGAACACATCTAAACACTGCGCCGGCTTGATTGCCTCCAGAGAGAAGTTGCAATAATCAGGCATACGTTGCGCCCGGCGCCTCATGCTCTCCTGGACGCAAAGCAGGCTATATCTCCAGCACAGGCTTCGCGGCCAGAACGTCCTTGAAGCTTGCGCGATGTTGCAGAAAGACCAGAATCCAGAGCACGGACGCAATCAGTGCCGGAGCAATGCTCGCCGGTGCCAGCGTCAGATGAAATGCCAGAATGTTATAAAGCTCAGCTGCCAACAGCGTCAGCGCAAGAGGCACGAAGTAGCCCGAAAGCAACAGCAACCCACCGATCAATTGCACGGCGAAAAAGAACGCGGCAAAGTGCGACGAGCTAATGGCGACGAAGAACTGGATCGCCAGTGGATTCGCCGGAGGCGGCTGATGGATGAAGTTGAGAAACCCGTTCAGGCCAAAGACCGTAAACATTAGTCCCAGCAGATACCTCGCGATAATGGACACTATTTTCATGTTTCGTCTCCTTTAGAATCGTCCGCGCGTTCGAGGACGCGGCATTTGCTGCGGTGGAACAACTTCCGCTCGGTTCCTCTTCAAACATCTAGCCGATGCGATACTGACCGCCATCTACCACAATTGCCTGCCCAGTGATGAATGCCGCATCATCGCTCGTTAAGAACAGGATCGCGCCTGTAACATCTTCCGGTTCTTCCAGCCGCTTGATGGCCTGCTGTTCCCAGGTGGCGCGTTTTTGCTCTTCCGATTGCGGCGCAGTCGCCTGCGTTTTCGTCAACCCAGGCAACACCGTGTTCGCGGTAATGCCGTCGTTTGCAACATCGTTCGCCAACCCTCTCATGAACCCGATGATTCCCATCTTTGAAGCGATGTAGTGGCTCATGCCAGGTATGGCCAATCCGACCATGTTTGACGATATGCCGACAAAACGGCCCCACTTCTTCTTTCTCATCGCCGGCAGGAAGTATTTCGCGCTCAGGAAGTGCGAGTCGAGATTCGTAGCCATCGTCTTTCGCCATGTCGGCAGATCGAGTTCCTCGATAGGGCGATTCGGGAAATACCCTGCGTTATTCACGACGATATCTACCTCGCCGACTTCCAGGCTCTTGACGGATGCCGAACGCCAATCCGATTCCTGAGTCACGTCAAGTTGAATCGCCATTGCCGCGGCGCCAATCTTGCTTGCGGTTTCGTGCGGCGGTTTGAGATCGGTCGCAATCACCCTTGCGCCTCGTTCCGCCAATGCCAGTGCGATCGCTTGGCCAATGCCTTGGCTGGCGCCCGTGACCAACGCTATGCGCCCCTCGTGTGTTCTTATTGGAGTTTTCATCTTGGCGTGCTCCCCAGCCGCTCGGCTAAAAATTCTCCTACCTCGTTGAGTGCCTGTTTCGCTGCGTCGTAGCGGCATATACCTGTAACAAATCCGTGCGGCATGCCCGTCCATATGTCCAGCCGGGCATCCACACCGGCAGAAACCGCGCGCTCTACATAGCGGCGTGAGTCGTCAAGCAAGACTTCGTCGTCTCCAACGTGAACTCGTATCGGAGGCAGACCACTAAGATCACCATAGAGAGGCGAAACCAGCGGATTCTTCGCATCGGCCTCGCCAAGATAGGAACGGACGAGCCCGGCAACCTGGGACTTGGTGAAGTACGGGTCCGCGTCTGCGCGCGTGTCAATGCTCTCTCCCGTTAGCGCGAGGTCTGTCACCGGAGAGAATGCAACCGCGCCTACCGGAATAACGGCATCTCTTGAGGTTTGCCCGGATACGATGGACAGTAGCACCAAGGCCAGATTGCCTCCCGCCGAGTCACCCGTAATGGCAATTTTGGTAATGTCCATGCCAATCAGGCCGCGGTAGCATGCTTCAATGTCACTAATGGCAGCAGGAAACGGATACTCAGGAGCGAGCCGATAGTCCGGTATGAAAGCATCGGCGCCAGCGCTCAAAGCAACGTGGCCGACGAAGTTCCGAAACGCCTGGGCGGTTCCCCAATTGAACCAGCCGCCATGCGCGTGAATAATCGCGACGTCTTTTCGAGCCAGAGCCGGCTTGGCCCACCAACCGAATATCCCGCCGATCGTTGCGGCTTCAAACGTGACACCCTTTGCTGCCGCGACTCGTTCCATGATGCCGTTGAAGGGACCGCGGCCAGCAGTTCCTTCGAACTTGCCTTTCATGGGAGCGACAAAAGAACGCATAGCGGCCACCGCGACCGAGTCTTCCTGGCTGAGCGGATTGATAACCGACCACGTTGTTTTCACATCTGCGTTTTTGAGGATGTTACGCTCCATCTTCTCTCATCTCGATTGTTGACTCACTTTTCGGAATTCGGGCCATCAGAACTTCCTTTGTGCAAACAGCGCCCAAGCAAAGAATAAAAGCAATCATTGAGAACTTCGGCTAAGATGTTGCGGCGGCCGAGTGACGGACGGAAAACAGACGGGGGAATAGTTTGATGGAGTTGTTTCCGAAGACACCGCCTTTCTCCGAATCAGTCAGCTTCTTGCTGTTATTGATCCGATCCTTGTACTTCACGCCAATGTCGCGACGTATGTAAGGGAAGTCTGTCCCGAAAAGAATTTGTTCCGCGCCTGCCACATCGTGGAGCATTTGAAGAACAGGATCGCTGGCAGAAAGCGCCGTGTCCCAATACATCCGGCGGAACATATCGGCTGCCGTTCCGCGCTCATCGCCTCCTTGTACGAACCCCATTTCGTCGATGATTGCAAAGCGAGCCGACATGTATGGTATCGATCCTCCGGCGTGGGAGAAAATGTATCGCACACTCGGGGTCCGCGCGAATCGATTCGTGTAATGCATCTCTGCCACAACACGATTTGTATCTGTCGTGAAATCGATCAGATTGTCGGACAAGCCAAGCGTATGCGCGATCGGGTCGGGAGATGCGTTCGGCTGCCCCCACACTTGCGGTCCAGCAAGCTGCATTGCACCGTAGCCTATACGGGTAAGAGTCATCGATGTATTCGATAGTGTGACGCTGCCACCCAGATGAGCTTCTTGAGGCATTGCATTCCTCTCGCGGCATTGGAATTGCAAGAATGAGGCCATCCGAGTCCCTTGATTCTATGAGAGTTATACCGAGGGAACCTCCCCGAATTTCGAGATTTCACGACAGATGGGGAAAAGACGGCGAGGCGATACGGATGGTGCTCGGATCGAGCCTCAAGATGGGTTTCCGAAGGAAACGCTGAGGCATGCACCCCACCGACACGAACGGAATCCCTACTTCCCGCCCCTCCGAGTTCGTTTCTTTTGAAACATCCATTAGCCAATGTACGGCGAGCAATTCACCATCCGAATGCCCTGCGCCTGGTACTCATTCACTAAGCGAACTCCGTCGGCTTCACCTAGGTCCAGCGACAGATCCCTGTACCGCAGCCCGCGTCTCATCAAGCAAATCTGTCATCATCTTTCGCGGCAGATCGTCTGTCAGCGGCTTGATCAGCCAACGCACTTCTATCGGTATGCCGCGACTCAAAGAGATCGTCTCCAACTCGACGTACACGCCCCCGTCGCGCTGTTCAAGCCGCTCCACAATCAGTGCGCGCCAGACGTATCCCGGCCTCCGAGTCTCTGGGAAAGCATGCTCACTGGACTTGCCATAATCGGCGATCTCTTGTATGCGGACGGAGTTTGCCGTGATACACACCCGGTTGAGGGTTGGCCTCGCAATCTGGATATCTTCGTCTGTCTCCACCGCCGCAGTCACCGAAAAGGCCTTTTGCACCGCGAGTACATTCAGCTTGACGGTGTCTCCATTCCGCTCGACCACCGCAGTCCTCCTGATCAGGGGTTTGTACATCGCGCTGTAGCGGTCGTAATTGTTCAGCACTCGCATCACCTGATCGAGTGATACGTTCGGAACGAACATGCCCCCGACCCAATGATGAATCAGGCCCTGAGGCACTTTGCGCGGATCATTTTTGGTTATCACCAACTCCCCATCCTGCACGCGCCGCTGCGCCGCCGGCGACTCATCCACCCACAGGAATGGCCTGCTCCCGGCGTTGCGTTGCGCCACACCCGTGTTGACCACGTCGACGTAATCATCCCAGGCCCGAAGAGTATCCCGTTTGGGTTCCTCCGCTTTCGACAGAACAACATTCAACAGAAGAAACACGATCGCCGATGACGTCAACATTCTCATCACAATTCGACCTTTACGGCACTGCGGGTTTAAGAGACAGGCATCAGACGACATCGCGCCCGGAACACCCGATGCCTTTTTGAGGTCCGGGATCTCGTCTAACGATATTGCCGTCCCGAGCACGCGGTAGCCCTTCGCCGCGAGTCCAAGCGCGATGTCCCGGCCAAGCCCACTGCCCGCGCCCGTGACAACGGCGGAGCGATTCTTCTGTCCGTTTTGCGTGGAAGTCATCATTTCACTTCTCCCGCTTCGTACCGCTCGTAGCGTTATTCATGCCTGCTTCTTCAGCGATCGAGTAAGATCTTCCTTCTATAGATGATCAATTCCGAATCCCGGCTTAAAATGCAAGCCACGCCCTACCCATCCACGCGAACGGAATCGCTATTCCTCGTCCCCACGAGATCGTTTTTCTTGAAGCATCCATTCGCGAATATAAGGTGGGCAGTTCACCACTTGAATGTCCCGTGCCTGGCACTCATTCAGTAAACGAACTCCATCGATGTCGACAACATCGACTTCATCCAGGTCCAGAGTTGCCCGTGGTCCGACCTGTTCGATTTCGGCGCGCAGATCAACGAGGTGCGCACATCGAAGCTCACCGGACAAACAAATTCGCGTCCCATGATTCTCGCGGATCCGCTTGAGTTTCAAAGTCATTGTCGGTCCCCAAATCCGCTGGCGCTGCTATTGAGCTTGCAATATTCCTGTATTGGAGTGTGGCTGACAGGCAACCTGCATTACCGCGCAATGGCCAGTCGATGCGCCAGCCGCGAAGACGCAACAATTGTGACGGCGCGCAAGTCACGGCTAGTCGGCTGCTTTGGACCAAGCACTTGCTCGGCGGCATCCAGCCAATCCTCTGCCGAGAGTTTCGCTTGCTCGGGACCGAACAAGGTCTTCGCAGCTGTGAAGAATGCCGAAAGCTCACGTTCCGCCATGTTCAACTGATCTTTGAACGGCAGAATGGAAACGGGTACGCTCGGTTTCATAGTGCCTCCTCTCAGTTCCAGGGAATACTGCGGGACCGAAGTTCCAATGGTCGCGGGCCGGCCGATTATGACGAATCGGAATCGGCTCAGCGGCTGCCATCAAACCGAAGATGCCGGTCCCCAAATCCGCTGGTGCGAGATGCAAGAAGATGGCCATTCACAATGCATTCGGCATCAACGAGTTAGAGCCAATGAGAGTCTCGGGTTTTCGGGATTTCCCGTTGAATGGGGAAAACGCGGAAGCAATGAGCATACATGTTGCTGCGCCGGCAGAATCAGCCTGCCTGGGACTTAAATCGAAATTTGTCGATTCCCAAGCGCTTGATTTTTGCTTCGAGGGTGGAATCGGGGACGCCGAGCTTCGCTGCTGCGCCAGCTGGTCCTGATATCCGTCCACGGCTCTGGGCGAGTGCTGCTTCGATCACTTCCTTTTCGTGGGCCAGCAGCACACCGTTAAGAGCCACGCTTGAATGAGGAACTTCGGATTGCTCTCGCTTGAGCCACGCTTCGTCCACAGAAAACGTATCGGCGTCACTCAGGGTGACAGCGCGCTCAATCACGTTCTGCAACTCACGGACGTTTCCAGGCCAATCGTAGTCTTGCAGCAATTTCAGAGTCTTCTTCTCAATGGTCTGGAACTTCTTCCCCATCCTTTTTCCATATCGTGCGATGAAGTATTCAACAAGAATAGGAATATCGGCTGCTCGCTCCCGTAGCGAGGGCATCGCGATCGGCACGACATTCAGCCTGTACAGGAGATCCTGGCGGAATTTACCTTCGCTCACGAGCTTATCGAGATCGCGGTGGGTTGCGGCCAACACTCGAACGTCCACGGGAATGGGTTTGTCGCTGCCAACACGTTCGATCTCGCGCTCCTGCAGCACGCGCAACAACGCGATTTGAATATCCGGAGGCAGATCCCCGACTTCGTCCAGGAAAATGGTGCCACCGTTCGCGGCTTCAAAACGTCCCAAACGGCGCTGTGTGGCGCCCGTAAATGATCCCTTTTCGTGCCCGAAGAGTTCGGAAGCAATCAGCGACGTTGGGATCGCACCGCAATTCACGCCGATAAACGACCGCCCCGCCCGCCTGGAACGCTTGTGGATGGCGCGCGCAACCAACTCTTTGCCCGTACCTGTTTGGCCCAGAATGAGAACTGTTGAGTCTGAGAGCGCCACTTTGCTGACTTGGGACAGCACCTTGCGCAGAGGCTCCGAAGACCCGACGATCTCCTCAAACATCGACGCCTGGTCAAGCTCTTCTCGCAAAGCAGAATTCTCTCTTTGGAGCTTCTCTTCGGCTCGTTTGCGTTCTTCGATATCGGTACACGCGACATACCAACGTCTGATCTGACCCTTGTCATCGCGTACGGGGTTCGAACGAGCCAGAAACCAGCGGTAAGTTCCATCGCCCTTGCGCAGCCGTAACTCCAACTCGTAGCTCGATTCTGCAGTGAGAGCAAGATCAAAATGATCCCCCTCCCGCGCTCGGTCGTCTGGATGAACGAACGCATAACGCTTAGGTGTCTGCCGCCACTCCTCGAGGCTAAGGCCTGCGTAATCAAGTGCGATGCGGTTGGCATAAAGACGTTCACGGTTGAGCCCATATACAGCAACAAGTTGAGGGGCGAAGTCCAGCATCTGCCGGAGTTCCATCTCCTGTTCCTTGAGCTTTTCTTCCGCCTGCTTTCGTTCAGTAATGTCGGTCGAGCTGCCGAGGAATTGCACCAGATCTCCGCTGGATGTAAGGACGGGATGGCCCACTGTGTGAATCCACTTGAGCTTGCCATCAGGCAAGACGATGCGGAAATCCACGTCGTAGTCAGCTTTATCCAGGATTGCTTTTTCGATCATGCCTTTCCACTTAAAGCGATCCTCCGGGTGCACGCGTTCGAGCCGCCTTTCCCAAGCCGGAGGGCCCTCAGCAGAATCAAATCCGTAAATCCGATACCACTCTTCGGACAGGTGTGCTGCGCTGCGATTCTCTACATTCCAAACCCAACTACCCGTATGACTAAGCCTTTGGGCCTCGGCCAGATAGGCTTCGCTTCGCCGGATCGTTTCTTCCGCGGCTCTACGCTCCGTTATATCCATGATTGCGCCGACAGATTCCTCGTTGCCGTCGCCGTCTCTTAAAGGATGTGCAAGATTACGAATGTGTTTTATCGAACCATCCGGCATCAGCAACCGATGCTCAAAGTCAAAGTCGCTTCCGCCCTGGCCAGCCCGCTCAAGAACGCTCTTGAGAAGGTCTACATCGTCAGGATGGACTCGCTGCAGAATCAAATCGGGTGTCGGTTCCGTATCGGGAGGGTACCCGTAGATCCGAGCCGTTTCCTCGGACCAAAACATCCGCTTGGTACCTGCCACCATTCCGGCACTACCGGTGCGACTGAGTCTCTGCGCATCTGTTAATTGCGCCTTGCTCCGCCGAAGTTCAACCTCGGCCCGCTTTTGTTCGTCAATGTCGAGATTAACCCCAATCCAACATACTAGCGTTCCATCGCTCGCTCGCAATGGCTCGGCTCGACTCAGGAACCAGCGGTATTCCCCCTCTCTATTGCGAACTCGAAACGCTACCTCGCCCGCGCTCCCAGTGCGAAGACAATTGGACCAGACTTTACGTGTTTCTTCATGATCGTCTGGGTGCAGCAAGGGAATGTGAGAATCCCATTCTGCGCCGAGATCGATTCCGAAACGAAGAGGATGGTCCTTGGGTAGCCCGAGATAATCGGCGCTTCGCGAATTCACGAAGACCAGCGCACCAGAAGGAGTTGCATACCATACATGGCCCGGAATCACATTGGCTGTGGCTCGCAGTTGTGCTTCAATTGATAATTGTTCTTCAGACGCGCCGACTATATTCACTCCATCGAGCCGGTCGGCTTCATATTGCGGGTACCCAGCCATGCTTGCACCACCCCAGAACCTTGAGATCTGCTCCTGCTCTCCATTGATCCAAGCCTCCGCCCAAATTAAGCGCCGAGCATCCGGCTCAGCAATAATTGGTCCGGTTAATAACGAGAATCGGGCCTGGGTGCAGAGATAAGTAGCAACCACTCTAACATTAACCAACTGCTCAAGCCAGTTGTCAGGCCTCTCATGTTTTCTGCGCAAGACGTCGCTGTCTGCCCTCGTTCCGCCATAGCCATCAAGTCGGCGGAACTGGAACTCTTCGCTTGACCTCGTTAGGAACTTGACTACACGGAATGCTCGACGCGGGCGGCTGGCATGTATTGATTGATCGAAACATCATTTTAGCGCCAATTGAGAGCTGGGGCGACAGTAGTCAGAATCGCTTCCAGAATATGCGCATTGTAGGAAACACCTAGTTGATTTGGGATGGTTAGCAAGAGCGTGTCGGCCTCCGTGATCGCCTCGTCATTCTTTAGCTGCTCGATGAGAACATCGGGCTCAGCAGCATAGCTGCGGCCGAAGATCGCTCGTGTATTTTCGTCAAGGAAACCGATCGAGTCCTCTTCCTGAGAGCCTCGTCCGAAATAGGCGCGATCCCGGTCGTCGACCAACGCGAAAATACTTCGGCTAACGGAAACGCGCGGAGTGCGCGCGTGACCAGCTTCCTTCCAGGCGGCGCGAAAGGCGCGAATCTGCGCGGCCTGTTGGATGTGGAGCGGCTCGCCAGTCTCGTCGAATTTGAGGGTTGAGGTCTGCAGGTTCATTCCTCGCTTCGCGGCCCAGGCAGCTGTCGCGTTGGAAGCAGATCCCCACCAGATCCGATCGCGCAATTCTTCGGAGTACGGCTCAAGACGCAGAAGCCCCGGCGGATTGGGAAACATCGGACGCGGATTAGGCCGCGCGAAGCCCTTGCCGCGCAGCAGCTCGAAAAACTCTTCGGCATGCCGCCGGCCCATAGCGGCATCGTCCTCGCCATCAATCGGCCGATGCCCAAAATAGCGCCAGCCATCGATGACCTGCTCGGGAGAACCGCGGCTGATACCCAATTGCAGGCGTCCGCCAGCGATGAGATCCGCAGCGCCAGCGTCCTCCGCCATGTAATGAGGATTCTCATACCGCATGTCGATCACGGCGGTGCCAATTTCAATTCTTTGCGTCTTAGCACCGACCGCGGCGAGCAGTGGGAACGGTGACGCCAGTTGCTGCGCGAAGTGATGAACGCGGAAGTAGGCTCCGTCCATTCCCAGGCGCTCGGCCTCCACGGCGAGGTCAATCGACTGCAAGAGCGCGTCAGCCGCCGACTGCGTTCGTGACTGCGGCGAAGGTGCCCAGTGACCGAATGAGAGGAAACCAATTTTCTTCATACAACCAGTTTTCCATCCTCTGATTCGTAATGGTGCTATTTCGAGTGAAAATGTTCCGCAGCGCGGAGACCTTTGGCCTCCCCCGCAACGAAGCAAACTATTCCTGCACCGCAGGCTTTGCGGCTAGAACATCCTTGAAGCTTGCGCGGTATTGCAGAAAGACCAGGACCCAGAGCACAGATGCTACCAGTGCCGGAGCAATGCTCGCCGGCGCAAACGTCAGATGAAATGCGAGAATGTTATAAATCTCCGCCGCCAACAGCGTCAGCGCAAGCGGCACGAAGTAGCCCGAAAGCAAAAGCAGCCCGCCAATCAACTGCACCGCGAAGAAGAACACGGCAAAGTGCGACGAGCTGATGGCGACAAAGAACTGTATCGCAAGCGGGTTCGTGGGCGGTGGCTGGTGGATGAAGTTGAGAAATCCGTTCAGGCCAAAGACCGTAAACAGCAGGCCCAGCAAATAGCGCGCAATGACAGAAGCAATTTTCATGGGACGTCTCCTTTAGATTGCCAGCGCGTGCGACTGCACGGCCTGAAGGTGTGGCGCCAGAAACGCATCGCGGTCCTGCCCGTAGTTGAGTGCCGCGGTTCCGCCGGTCGTGAGGAAAGTCGCATCTGTCACACCGAGAAAGCCAAAGACCGACCGCAGATACGGCTCGACAAAATTGAAAGAGGCCATCTGCGTCTGCGTATCGTAGATGCCGCCGGTTGCGATGATGAACGTCGCCTTCTTGCCTGTGAGCAGGCCCTTCGGCGTTCCGTCCGCATAGGAAAAAGTCCTTCCCACGCGCGCGATCTGGTCGATCCAGAGCTTGAGCACCGAGGGCACCCCGAAGTTATGCATCGGCACTCCGAAGACGTACTCGTCGGCCTGCTCAAGTTCGGCGAGCAGCGCGTCCGAAAGCGTCAGCAGCTTCTTCTGTTGAGGGGTGCGCGCCTCCTCCGGCGTATAGGCAGCACCGACCCATTCAGCGGTGACAGGCGGGATCGGGGTTGCGTTCAGGTCGCGGTCGACGACCGTTCCATCTGGGTGCGAGGACTTCCATTGAGTAACGAACGCATCGGTAAGCTGACGCGAGACGGATCGCCCATACAGCGGGCTCGAGTCGATGTGAAGAATCGTGGGCATTGGGAAAAAACCTCCATGCGACAAATGATGATAAATAGACATATGTCGATTAAATAAATCGACAAACGTCGCTTATGCATCTATTGCTGTAGAGGGATTATGCTTAAAGGTGCGATGGCAGAGAAACTCCAACCTGGCAGCATTGCGGAAAGCACCGATCCTCGCATTCTCCGCAGCCGCCAGATGTTGATGGAGGCATTGGCCAAATTATTGGACCGCAAGGAGTTCGACGACATCTCAGTCCAGGAAATCGCCGATGAAGCTACCCTCAATCGGGCCACCTTCTATCTCCATTATCCGGACAAGAATACCCTGCTGCAGGCCATGACAGCGGCCCGATTCCGCGCCCTTATTGCCCGCCGCGGCCTTTCCTTCACAAACTGCGATGGGGCGTTGCGCGCCATTGCTCTAGGAGTCTGCGACTATCTCGCCGAGACTACCGGCTGCCCTAGCCAGTTGGCTAAGATGCCCCTCGAAGGTTCGATCATCCCGGTCGTCGATGGCATGTTTCAGGAAGGAGCCGCGAATCATGCGACGGCCCCTGGCGCCGATGCCAAACTGCTGGCAACCACAGCTGCCTGGGCCATCTTCGGAGCCGCGCGACGGTGGTATCAGACTCCCGACCGAATTCCCGCTGAGGAAATGGCCGCCAAGATTGAAGCGATGGTGAAGCCGATCTTCTTTACCGCTTCCATATAGGTTCGCTGAGGTCTTCCTCGCGACTGTAGTCAACTGAAGCGCATTTTTCAGGGCTGATGCGGTTCGGAATTGCGAGGTGCGCCTTAAGCGAGCGACTTTTGGCGGCTCCAGATCCTTCAGCGACCCTTGACTTGTCGGAATACTCTTCATTCGACTGTCAAACCGCTTGCCCGAGTCACCGCTCGCACGCTGATCAAATCATTGAGGCACTCAGAGGACGTTGAACTGTGGGCAACCACTGTCGCCGCTCTCTAACCACCTTGGCGATGTGAGGTTCCACTAGCTTTTATGGACGACTTCGAACGAATATCCGTCCGGGTCAAATACATCGGCGGCGTAGTATCCCGGATAGTATTCCAGTCGTGCCCGCGGTGAAATATTTCCTCTGGCGCCGGCGGCTATTGCCGCACTGTAGAATTCATCGACCTTACCATTGTTTTCGGCCATGAACCCCCAATGAATAGACGCTGGATCAGGCTTCCCTTGCTTGATCCAGAAGAACGCCCTCTTGCCATCACCAAATCCCCACAGGTCAGGATGATCGCCTTCGCCCTTGTAGGGAAGGAAGAACTTGATATTCAGAGGCTTCAAGGCCGCTTCATAGAACGCCAACGAAGTTTCGACATTGCTGACATTCAGAATCATGTGGTCGAGCATTGGTCTCTCCTTCAAATCACAAGTGCTTTAATGGCATTACTTCCCACCATTGAATACCGTATCGGTCGCAAGCGGCGGTATGTTCATGCGCTTGGCGCCTGGCTTGCCTCGCAAGGCCAGATTTGGAGACGCCTGATTAGAGACTGCGAAGCGCCGTCATAAAGTTGTCGATCTTGCGGGTAGATGAGGTTTTGCCGGATTTGAGGTTACGCTCAATGCACAATCCGGAGAAGTAGGACAGCACCATCTCCGCAATTGCAGAAGGAGCCATCTTGGGCCTTTCGGCTTCGATATTCATGGCGAGAAGTCGCTGCAATAGCGCTCGATTCTCCGTCACCACCCCATAAGCCTCTTCCGGAAGGATAGCGAACTCGCGCATGGAATTGACGGAAAAACACCCCTGCTGTTCCCCTTTGTTGAGAGGACCATTCTTGAGGAAATTCTCGACGTTCTTCCAGCCAAGGGGCTCTCTGGTGAGAAATCCTCTCTTCTCCTGGCTCTCAAGGTAGTGCCGCAGGCACGCTACAAAGAGATCTTCCTTGTCTCGAAACTCTGTATAGAGCCCTGACTTGTTCACGCCTGTGGCTCGTTCCAGTTCCTGCAGGCTCGTGTCCGCGAACCCATGCTTCCAGAAGACAGGCATCGCCTTCTCCAGCACTTCCTCTCGGCTAAAGTTCTTCGGGCGCCCCATACAAGTATTATCCGATAAAGAACTGAATAGTTCAATATCTCTGCATCCTCTCTGCGCCTCCATCATCGTATAGAACTGAATGGTTCAGAAACATCCGACACGGTCGGGCAAGGTCGCAGCCGAATCGGCTTTGTGAATTGTTCTGAGAATAGCAAAGGAGACCCATGTCCAAGTTAGCAAAGAAAGTAGCACTCGTTACCGGCGGTTCCCGGGGCATTGGCGCAGCGATTGCGAAGCGTCTGGCTGTCGATGGAGCAAGCGTAGCCATCACGTATGCGAAGGACGCGAGCGCAGCCTCGGCCGTAGTCAAGGCGATTGAACTCGGCGGCGGGAAGGCCATTGCAATTCAGGCAGACGCTGCCAACGTCGAAGCGGTCAAGGGTGCGGTCGAAAAGACCGTCTCGACCTTCGGCCGACTTGATGTGCTTGTGAACAACGCCGGCACGGCCATTCCGAAACCGTTCGAGCAGACGACGCTGGAGGAGATGGATCGTGTGATTGACATCAACATCCGCGGTGTATTCGCCCCCACGCAGGCGGCGCTCAAGCACATGAATGATGGTGGTCGCATCATCATGGTCGGTTCGGCCGTGGGAGAGCGGGCCGTTGCGCCCGGGCTTGTTCCCTACGCGGCCACGAAGGGAGCCGTCAAGATGTTTACCCAGGCGTTGTCCAGAGAGGTGGGGAGCCGGGGCATTACGGTCAACAACGTTCAGCCGGGTCCGATCGATACGGATTTGAATCCCGCCTCGGGTGATTGGGCGGTGCCGCAGAAAGCCGCCACAGCGCTCGACCGCTATGGGCGTGTTGAGGAAATCGCCGCAATGGTGGCCTTCATTGCCGGTCCAGAATCCTCTTATATCACCGGGGCGAATCTGACCGTGGATGGAGGAATGAATGCCTGAGCTCCAAAACAAAACCGCGCTTGTGACAGGTGCATCAAGAGGAATTGGGCGGGCGACGGCATCGGCGCTTGCCGCGGCCGGGGCACACGTCCTGATTCACTATGGCCGCTCCGCGAAGGAAGCGGAATCTCTAGTCGCCGAGATCCAAACGAAAGGTGGACGCGCAACTGCATTCTCGGTGGACATCGAGACTCCGAACGGCGCTTCTCTGCTAGCCAAGAAGGTCCGCTCCATTGTAGGCGATCGATTGGATGCGCTTGTGCTCAACGCCGGAATCAGCAAGGCGGCACGGATTGCGGATTACACGGTAGAAGATTTTGACAGCCTCTTTGCAACAAACGTCCGAGGTCCGTTCTTCCTGGTACAGCAACTGTTGCCGGTTCTTGGTGAAGGCTCAAGCATTGTTGTGATCTCATCTCTCGGAGCCCGTTCGGTGGTGGGCAAGTCCGACGTGGACAATCCTTCGATTCTTGCTTATGCCTCTACCAAAGGTGCACTTGAGACGCTGGTCAAACACTGGGCCGCCATACTCGGGCCGAGCGGTATACGCGTAAACGCTGTCGCTCCCGGCGTAATCGACACGGATATGTCGAATTTCACAAAGACCGAAGCGGGACGCGAGGTCGCGCTGGGAATGCAGGCACTGAAGCGACTGGGCAAACCCGACGACGTCGCCGATGTCGTCGCATTCCTAGCATCCGAAGGGGCGCGCTGGATCACGGGCGCCAGTATTTCGGTCGATGGTGGTTCGAAACTTTAACTGGCAACCTGAGGAGCGCAATGAATAACGCTTTAAGCAAAGGTAAAGAGGTGAAGATTCCTGGCCACGATCATCTCATCACGATTTCACCAGCTGAAGGCAAGGTCCGTGTATCGGTCGCTGGAAGGACAGTGGCCGAATCGGCGCGAGCTCTTCGACTGGAAGAGAACGGATACCCACCCGTTTACTACTTGCCGCGCGACGATGCGGACATGTCGTTGCTCGTTCGGACAACGCACGACACCTATTGCCCGTACAAGGGCGATTGCAGCTACTTTAGCATTCCCATCGGCGGTTCCCGATCGGAGAATGCCGTGTGGACGTACGAGAGGCCGCATGAAGCAGTCGCCGACATTAATGAGCACCTGGCGTTTTATCCCGCGCGGGTTGACGCAATCGAGGTGATCTTTTAAGCACGTTCAGTCGATTTACGCAGGAGCTCATGTGATGTCGAATCAGCCGCTTTTCACACCATTTCGAATGGGAGACCTCGATCTTCCTAACCGCATCGTCATGGCGCCTCTCACTCGGATGCGTGCGCAATCGCATGATCATGTGCCCACAACCTTACAGGCGGAGTATTACGCGCAGCGTGCTTCGGCCGGACTAATCATTACCGAGGCCACCGCGATCAGTCCGGAAGGATTTGGCTGGGCCGACACGCCAGGACTTTGGACACAGGAGCAGGTGAGTGGATGGCGGCGTGTCACGGATGCCGTCCATGCGGTCGGCCGCCGCATCATTGCACAACTCTGGCACACAGGGGCGATCTCGCATCCTGAACTACTGGATGGCGAGCAGCCCGTTTCCGCATCGAACGTCGATCCAGGCCAGATCTCGGTCACGCCGACGGGGAGGAAGCCGACGGTAGCGCCGCGGCCTCTAACGAAACAGGAGATTCGAGTTACGGTTGCAGATTTCGGACGCGCTGCGCGAAATGCGATGGAAGCCGGCTTCGATGGTGTCCAGATCCTCGCCAACTATCTCTATTTGATCTCGCAGTTTCTGAACGCCACTACCAACCAGCGGGAAGACGAGTACGGCGGAAGCTTGGAAAATCGGTCGCGTTTTCTGTTCGAGGTAGTCGAATCGGTCCTGGGTGAGGTCAATGCACAACGGGTTGGAGTGAAGATCAGCCCCATGCACGAAGGCGGTGCATTTCAGGCCAACGACGAAACTCTGCCCGTCACCGAATATGCAATTCAGAAGTTGAACGCCTATAATCTTTCGCACTTGTTGCTGATGGGGAATACCACCGACTTTTCCGACACTCCACTCGAGAAATTGACCGGAGACGGCATGTTCCGGCATTTCCGTCCTCTCTACAAAGGCACACTCATCGCGAATGTGAAGATGGACCGTGATCGCGGTAATAGCCTTATCGCGGAAGGTCTGGCAGATCTGGTAGCGTTCGGCCGCCCTTATATCGCAAACCCCGACCTGGTCCAGAGGTTTGCCGAGAATGCCCCTCTTGCCGAAGTGGATTGGGAAACCGTCTATGCCTCGGGGCCGCACGGCTATTCCGATTACCCAACCTATAATTCATCCGAAGACAACCCCTGGAGCTGAACATGCCAAAGACAACACCCGAACAGAACAAAGCGATCGTTCTCAAAGCCTTCGACACTCTCTTCAACAAACGCGACTACAATGCGGCAGAACGCTTCTGGTCGCCGAAGTACATCCAGCACAGCGCGCATATCGCGCCGGGACGCGAAGGACTGTTCGCGCTGGTCCGGTCGACGCCAAATACCCTGCGCTACGAAAACCAACTCATCGTCGCAGAAGGCGACTACGTAATCGCGCATGGCCGGTTCACTGGGATGGGAAGGCCCGCGGCCTGGATCGCAGCAGACGTCATCCGGTTCGAAGACGGTCTACTTCGAGAACATTGGGACGTGCTGCAAGACGAAGCCACACAGGCCGAGTCTGTCAGCGGCCTTCCCATGTTTGGCGACCGTTTCCCCGCATAAGTCTTGGACCTTCACGCAACAATCCCACCATACTGATTGGAGAAATCATGAATCTCACTGGAAACACCATCTTCATTACCGGCGGCGGATCGGGTATTGGCCGCGCTCTGGCCGAGGAGCTGCATAAACGCGGAAACAAAGTCATCATCTCAGGCAGACGCCGGAGCCATTTGGACTCCGTCGCGAAGGCCAATCCGGGAATCGAGGCCGTCGAACTCGACATCGCAGACCCGCACAGCATCATTGCAGCGGCGAGGCAGTTGATTGCAGAACATCCGAATCTGAATGTTCTTATCAATAATGCTGGAGTTATGGAACCGGATCACGCAGCGGGCGTCATCGACGACAAGCTGCTCGTGTCGACTGTCACGACCAATCTTCTGGGCCCCATCCGGTTGACATCGGCTCTAGTGGATCAGCTGAAGGGCCGGCGTGGCGTGATTGTCTACAACACCTCGGTCCTTGCCTTTGTGCCTTTGGCTGTGACGGCCATCTATTCTGCCACAAAAGCTGCGCTCCACTCCTATGTGTTGTCGCAACGCTTCTTGCTTCGCGACAGCGGTGTTCGAGTGCTGGAGGTGGCGCCACCCTGGGTGCGCACGGCGCTGATGAATAGCCAAGAGGCCGAGCAGGCGATGCCTCTCGACCAGTTCATCTCCGAAACTTTGGACGTGCTTGGAACAGATGCCGACGAAATTCTTGTTGAGGCGGCAAGGCCTCTGCGGGCCAATCCTGGCCCTGGAGAGCATGCCTTGGTGAACGGGTTCAACCAGCAAATGCTGAAGCTATTCACCTCAAGCCAAGCGTAATCTGGGCCGGGCCGCGCCTCTTTCTTAAACCGACTAAGAACGCGTGAGAATGAGGAGAACTATATCCGATGTCCGAAAATAAGAAGCTGCATGGAAAATTGGCAGTCATTACCGGTGGCACAACCGGGATAGGGTTGGCTGCCGCAAAGCTCTTCGTAAGAGAGGGTGCCTACGTCTTCATCACGGGGCGCCGTCAGAAAGAACTCGACGCGGCCGTAAAGGCGATCGGCAGTAACGTCACTGGCGTTCAGGGAGACGTTGCCAAATTGACCGACCTTGACCGTCTCTACGAAGCCGTCGCGACCAAGGGGAGAATCGATGTCGTTTTCGCCAACGCAGGCGTTGCTGAATTTGCTTCGTTGGGAAAAATCACGGAAGAGCATTTCGACAGATTGTTCAACATCAATGTCAAGGGAACGCTATTCACGGTACAAAAGGCCCTTCCTTTAATGAATGACGGTGGCTCTATCATTCTCAACGGCTCGGTCGCGAGCGTAAAGGGTACGCCCGCTTTCGGCGTCTATGGTGCAACAAAGGCCGCCCTCCGCTCTTTCGTCCGAACCTGGACCTCAGATCTCAAGGACCGACATATTCGCTCAAACGTTGTTAGCCCGGGTCCAACCGATACGCCAATTGTGGATGGGCAACCTGCAGACGCCATCGCACGGATAGTGTCCACAATCCCGATGGGACGTATGGGAGAACCCGATGAAATTGCCAAGGCGGCGTTGTTTCTGGCCTCGGATGACTCCAGCTTCGTCACGGGTATCGAATTGTTTGTTGATGGCGGCAGGGGACAAATCTGATCGAGAGCCGCTGCACTGAGGCCGGCCGGCTTGGTCGCTCTCAAACGGGATTCTTCAGAAGGTCTCCCACCGTCTTCAAGATTTCGTGCGCAAGCACCTCATCCGATACGGCGCGGGCCAGCGACATCGCTCCGGCGAGCGCGCTGAAAGTCAAGATCGCTCTCGATCTTGCCGCGCGCTTGTCTTTGCCTGGCAGCAACCCAGCAATCAACTCTAGGTCATTCCTGACTTGTGCAGAGGTAAGCGCACGAGTCCGCTTATCGCTGCGAGCGATCTCCGGCGCCAGTGCGCTGAAGGCACAGCCCGCACCTGGATTCTTGCGGTGCGCATCGCTCAAGTAGTCGTCGATAAGCTTCGCGAAGGATAGCGGCTGCCCGCGGTATTCAGCAGCTTCCTTTTGGCGCTGCCAGGTGCCGAATGCATCGCTGAGTGCCTCCGCCACTAGTTCGTCACGCGAATCGAAGTGCTTGTAGAAGCCGCCCACCGTCAGCCCGGCTTCCTTCATCAACTCCGCAATTCCGAATCCTGCGAGGCCTTTTTCGCGGAATCTCTTTGAGGCGATGGCAACGATGCGCTTATGAGTTTTTTCCTTTTGGACCTTGGAATAGCCCATATGAACCTCCTTCAAAATAATCTGCGACCAAAGCAGGATTACGACTCTAATCCTGTATATGGATTATAGCAGTAATCCACATGGCTTGCTCAGCGAAGGCCAAGGACTCAACCAATTCGGGACCAGCTGGTGGTCTCGATCGACATTAACAATCTCCGGGTTGCGCCCTCGCGGCGCATGCCAGGAGTGACATGGGAAAAGGAGAACCAATATGCGCGCAATGAGAGCAGAGCAGTTTAGTGGTTATGAAGCGTTGAAGCTGGTCGATCTTCCCAAACCAGCGGTCACAGACGGGAAAGTACTGGTGCGAGTCACGGCAGCTGGCGTCACGCCGCTCGACCATACGATTCTCTTCGGCAATTTTCACATCCCGGAGGTGCCGCTAGTCCTGGGCAACGAAGGAGCGGGCGTGGTGGAGGAGGGAGGCGGAACGGACTTTCCCGTCGGCTCGCGCGTGATGTTCTGGGGCGCCTATGGCGCTTTTGAGGACGGAACCTACCGTGAGTGGATTGCCGTTCGGAAGGAAGATCTTTGCCTGATACCTGACAATGTCGATGACGTGAGCGCCGCAGGCGTTCCGGTCGCGTATCTCACCGCGCAAATAGCTCTTACCCTGGCTGGTTTTCGTCCAGGCAAAACCGTTCTGGCGCCGGCAATTGGAGGGTCGGTCGGCAACGCGGTGACACAACTGGCGCGCGCACTTGGAGCAAAACACGCCATATCGAGCACGACCAACCATGCGAAAGCCGAGCAGGCGAAGGCGCTCGGATTCAATGAGGTCATCGACACTTCATTGGAGAAGTTGGGTGACGGCGTGCGTCGTATCACCGACGGCTTACGCACAGAGAGACCATTGGCCACGAAGGTTCAGCATTGTCGTTTGGCTCTTGCAACCTCGGCAACGCCGCGCAATCGAATGACGAATCTGAACCGTCTTGGCATAGCAAACCTTTTTGAAGCCGTCGTTGATCTAGGAGATGTTTCTGAACCCAAACCCTCGCCGGAGATCTACTTAACCGTTACTTCGCGTCTTGCGCTTCAGCCGTCCCAATGCCTGGTGGTGGAAGACTCTCTGACGGGAGTCCTTTCCGCCAAGCATGCAGGATGCTGCGTTTCGGCCCTGACTCGAACCTTCGAAGCCCATGAATTGCTCGGTGCGGGGGCGGATTTCATTTTCGAAGACTTTCAATCGCTAAAAAGGTCTGCTGAGATCGAGAAGTATTGCCGTTAGGATAGGAAGCTTGCGAGTGTAGGCTTATTTCTGTCTACATTTGAAGTAAGGTCTATACGCTCTACGCAAGCTCACTTTGAACCCGAGGAACACTCTGAATGCCCGGCCACAACGAGGTTACATCAAATGCCGCTCTGGTTCGCGAACAACTGAACCGCCTCCTCGCGCACCCCTTGTTCACAAATAGCAAGCGATACCCGGTCCTGCTCGCGTATACGGTAGAACAAGCGTTGCTGGGCAACGCCGGCGAATTGAAAGAGAGAACAATTGGCGTCGAGGCCTTCGGACGTGAACCAAGCTACGATGTGAATCTCGACCCCGTAGTTCGCATGACCGCGGCTGAGGTTCGAAAGAGGCTTATTCAGTACTATTACAGCCCCGGCCATACGGGAGAGCTGATCATCGAGTTGCCGGTCGGCTCGTATGTTCCGCTTTTTCGAGAGCCTTCACCTCATCCCGCCGTTCAAACCGATTCTCAGTTGGTCTATGAGGCCCCTGAGACATTACCTCAAGGTCGGGAGGAGGCGGAAGCTCGCCTGGCAGATTCCCCTGAAGGATCTGCAGGCCGTACCGTTTATGCCTGGTTATCGATTGCGATTGCTCTGCTTGTTGCTGGGCTCCTGGGGTTCGGTATAGGCCGTGTAAGATTCCCGGGACAGGGCGCACGCCCCAGCGGTCTCTCAAATCCCGGCGGTCTCTCAAATATGGACCGCTTTTGGGAGCCAATTACCGCCACTTCCAGCCGAGTTACGTACTGCCTGGGTGTGCCGACTGACTCTGTCGATCTCCAAAGCCGAACGATCCCCGCGGTCCCCGCTGGAGAGAGTGGCAGTTTGAACGTTTACGATGTCATCACCCTCGCGCGTTCGATCGCTCCGCTTGTACCGAAAAACGGCCAATTTCGCGTTTTAGCGGGTCCAGAGACTGGCTTCGCTCAATTGCGTGAAGGCCCGTCCG
>Ga0182024_10007361_pt1 | contig 23748 bp, 25 predicted proteins | sample P32metaG_FD_120480 | JGI IMG/M metagenome (GOLD analysis project Ga0182024, IMG submission 120480) | Permafrost microbial communities from Stordalen Mire, Sweden - P3-2 metaG (Illumina Assembly) | ecosystem: Environmental > Terrestrial > Soil > Wetlands > Permafrost | place: Sweden: Stordalen... | reverse complement strand
CGGGAATGTCCTCTTCGCCGCCATGGCGCTCTATTTTTTCTACTGGATGGGCACCCTGCTGGAACAGAATTGGGGAACGGTTCGATACAACCTTTACCTGGTCGTCGGATATCTGGCGACGGTGATGACCGCGCTGATCCCGCACACACAGGTGGGAAATGCTTTTCTGATGGGCTCGGTCCTGATCGCCTTCGCCTGGCTCTACCCGGATCTGCAGATCCTGCTGTTTTTCATTATCCCGGTGAAGATGAAGTACTTGGGCGCGCTCGCCTGGATCGGATTCGTCTATGCGCTGGCCGCGGGCAACGGGTCCATCCGCGCCCAGGCCGTCGCCGGCTGCGCCAACTTCCTGCTCTTCTTCCACCGGGACTTGTGGCAATGGACGCGCACCCGTCAGCGCATGGCCAAATCAAGCATGAACCGCGCCCGCGCCGCCGACGATGCCCGGGCGCCCATGCACGTCTGCCAGGTCTGCGGCGTCACCGAAAAATCCAACCCGCAAATGGAATTCCGCTATTGCCCCCTGTGCAAGGGCACACCGGCGTATTGCATCGATCACATTAATAATCACGAGCATCGGTAAGCAGGGACGGGCTAAATGCAACGAATTTCAAACGATCGCTGGCTTACCCTCGGCCGCTCGGCAATTGGCGCACTGCGATTCTGCGCACGGCTCGACGTGTGCCGTCGCATTGCCCTCGTGCAGGGCCAGCTCGATCTCATATTCGATGGCGCTGGCGGCTTCGTGCGCGGTGCGGATGTCCCACCAGGCCGGCACCAGGATATGGAAGTCAACCCAGTGATAGCGCCCGCTGTGGCGGTGTCGCAGCTTGTGATAGCTGCAGATGTGCGGCGCCTTGCCGGCGGGACCGACATGCCCGTCGAGGATCTGGCGCAGCAGGTTATGATCGGTGACATCCTGCTCATCCATCAATCCACCCGCCGACCGGCGAACCAGCCGTAGCCCCAATACGCCGATGTACACAGCGACGATCAGGGCGGCGGTGTTGTCAACCCAGCGCCAGCCGGTCAGCCGCACGATCCAAATCGCCGCCAGCACGATCACGCTGTCGATCGCGTCGGTCATCAGGTGGATGCCGCTGGCCTCCAGCGTCAGCGCGCCCAGCCGCCTTCCCCGTGCCCACAGGTAATATCCGAATCCCCCATTGAGCAGCAGCGCTCCGGCCAACAGCGCCATGCCGGTTCCCAGCTCGCCAATGGCCGACGGCCGATGCCACAGCCAGGCGCTGGCGACCTTCCCCACGATCAGCACCGCCGCCAGCAGGATCATGCTTCCTTCCAGCCCGGCGGAGAAAAATTCGATTTTGCCGTGGCCGTAGGGATGCGACTTGTCCGCCGGGCGGTGCGCCAGCACGATTGAATACATGGCAAAGCTCGCCGCCAGCACGTTCACGACGGTTTCGAGGGCATCGGAATAAATCGCGTTGGAATGCGTCAGGAAGTAGGCCGTGAATTTCACGACCAGCAGCAGCAGGCTCACGCACAGCGAGATCATTGCCGCGCGCGCTTCCACGGCGAACGAGACCGAGCGCCCGGCGATCGTGCTGGAGACCGGCATGGACGCGCAAATGTATCACATTTGGCGCGGGTGCTCGCACGGCGTCGTTTTCGCCGCCCCATAATTCCCCGGCCCGCGCTACTGGTGAATTGGCGCTGTCCGACCCTTGTAAATCGCGCTACGCTGTCATAATGTGTGGTGATCTGTTGACCGACGAGGAATGGAGTACCGCGGAGGTCAGATGAGCAGATTTGCCAGGGACGGTCGAACCGTTTCTCGGTCGTGGGCTGTACGGCATTGGGTCGCTGCACGGATAGGCAACACGCGTCACGAGCGGCGCGTCGCCGCGATTTCGGTGGCCCTGGTCAAAGTCCTCTCGCCTTTTCACTGTCTCACCCGTTCGGATATTCGATTGCTTCGCCTGGCCGCGATGGTTCATGACGTCGGCCGCTGCATCAGCGATAAGCATCATCCCATCGTCGGCGCCCGGATGATCCTTGAAAACTCGGCCCTGCCGCTGAAGAAGCGCGAGCGGCGTGCGCTGGCGTACCTGACGCTGCACCACCGCGGCCAGGAACGCGATGCCCGCGGCGACGCCGTCCTGCGCCCGCGCGACGATGCCTCGCGATTGCTGATCCTGCTGGCGTTCCTGCGAGCGGCCGATGCGCTGGACAGCCGCTCGCTTCCCGCCCCGCGTCTGCAGATCTCGCGTCGCGGCCGCCGGCTGCGGATCGCCTGTCGCTTGCGCGAGGAATCCGACAAGGCCCGGCGCGCCTTTTCGCGCCGCAAAAAATTCCGCTTGTTGGAAAAGATTCTTAACTGCCGTGTCGAAGTCAGCATCGAAGTGCGGCGTCGCCTGCGGCTGGTGGCGTGAGTCGCTTCACAGCCGCGGGCGCGAGCCCGCGGGCTTGCGCCCGCGGCTATGAAAGCACTGGTTCATCCAGTCGCATTACCCGAATCGGCTGCGGTCGGGAATCAACCGCCACCAGCTCCTCCCGCATTGTCCACCCGCGTGCCCTGATCCATGGCACGAATGCATCGCCGCTTTGGCGGCCCGGCTCGGACAACCAGACGCTTCCGTTCTCCCGCAGGTGTACCCGGAAAAACTCGTGTAGAAATTCCCATTGTCCCCGTTCGTAGAGGATGTCCGCGCCGAGGATCAGATCGAATCGCTCCGCCAGCCGATCGCGCCGCCAATCCAGCCGGCGAACCCGCGCGCGATCTGCGAACGGAAGTGTGTTCAATCGCGCCAACAGGAGCGCGCCCGGCTCCATATCGGCCAGCACAACACTCGCCCCCAGCGCCGCGGCGACGGCGCCGCATAAACCCATTCCGCAGCCCAGATCCAGCACCCGGGCATCCCGCGCCGGCGGTGTGCGCGCCAGCGCCGTTGCCAGCGCCCCGGCGCTTTCCCACAATTCCGCCCAGTAGGGCAAATGCGGCGGCTCATAGAGCGGCGGATCGCCGTTCTCGCGGCGGCGATCTTCCTCGGCCACGGCTTCATCCAGCACGCGATTGGGATCGGCGATGCGCGTGAATGTCAGCACCGCCGCGCCGAAGTGCAGCTCCGATTCGACGGTCTGCCAGCGCTGATGGATTCGCCGTTGCAGCCGTTCGCGAAGGCGCGAGGAGGAGCATCGAGCGTGGTCGGCGGCGGCGATCACCGGTGAAAGGGTGCGGGCGGTTCCGGGATGGTGATTGAGCCCTTGCCCATTACCTGGACCCAAATCGCCCACAGCGCCAGCGACGCTACGGCGATGGCGGCGCAGCAGACGACGAAAGTGAGGACCGGGCCGACGACCGCTCCACCGGGACGCACGCGCAGTCGGCCGCGCGCGCCCTTGATCCACAACACCAGCATCCACACCAGCGCGGCCAATGCCCCCAGCGGGATGACACCGTAACTTCCCGGGATCAGCGCCAGCAGGCTTGGGCTGGTGGAGTAGGCGACGACGTTGTGCGCCAGCACCGGCGGGGCGGGTTGGCTCAGGTCGAAGGAGATCGACTTAAAATAAAGGATGCCCAGGAACCTGCACAGCACAACCGCGCCAACACCGGCGGCGATGGCTTCCAATGCCGAGTTGATGATGTACTGCTTGGCGTCGAATTCGATTTTCGTATTGGTGCGATACAGAAGCCAGTAATCGAAAGCGGATTGAATGACCATCGCCAGCAGCCACACCACGCCGATCACGTAGACAAACGCGTTGGAGTCTTCAGCGGTCTCTGGGCGGCGCAGCTTCTGCAGCAGATTCACCGGGCTGAACATCATTCCGAAAGCGGTCTTGAAAAAAGCGCCCACGAGCCCGACCGAGCCGCGATCCTCCCAGGGGATGCCGGGCCCCGGCGCCATCATGTCGATGAGCTGCGCCTGCTTTTTTTCGTCCAGTGCCCGGATCTGCACATCCTGTGGCGAGGTGTATTTGGCCATAGATTTCTCGTCTGGAATCTTAACCGATTGGATTGGGAAGGGCATGGGGGCAAATGGGCATTGGATCGCCCGCTGGGTGGTGGGTCTGTTTAATGTTTAGCGGCCGGGCTTGCCCGGCGTTGCCCGGGTGAATCACGCCGCGCAAGCGCGGCCGCTAAACAATCGCTGGCAAACGGACCCACTACCGTGCGCTGGGTTCGCTTGCCACTGAAGCGGCAAGCCCGGTATGCTTTTCTGTAATGCGTAGATGGATCATGCTGTTTATCCTGATCGCACCGGCTGCCTGCAGCGAGAAACTGGAAAGCGGGTACGATCCGAAACTGCTCAAGATGTCGGTGGCCGAACGCCGCGCGCTGTATGCCGATCCGTACAGCGAGCAGGCCCAGGAGGCCCAGCAGGACCAAAGCAACGGCGGGGAGTCGCAAATGCACAAGCCTGGTTCTCCATGAGCTTGCTGCATTTGTTGGAACGGCACACGCCGTCGGCCTAGGATCATCAGGTGGTTCACTTGGCCGCGATCGATCCAAATCAGTTCGTACAACTCGTCGAGCCGCTTCTGGCCCGACAAGATCTGCCGGGATTGCTAGCACTGCTCAAGAGCAATTGGCAGCCCGATCAAATCCGCGATCTGCTGCGCGGAAATCACGTGGACGCCAAAAAAGTGGCACTGCTGGCACTGGCGCTGGTCGGCCCCAGTTGTTGCCTTGAAGAACTTTCATTGCAGCTCAAGGACAAGGACCCGCTTATCTGCCAGTTGGCCGAGCACGCCATGTGGGCGATCTGGTTCCGCGGCGGCAAGACGCCGGAGGCGAATGAGCTGGTCTGCCGCGGCGCCCAGGCGCTCAGCGACCGGGATTTACCGGGGGCGATCAATTTGTTCAATCAGGCGATCCATTGCGATCCGGATTTTTCCGAAGCGTATAACCAGCGCGCCATCGCCCACTACCTGGCCGAGGATTACCCCAAGAGCATCGCCGACTGTCAGCGCGCCGTCCGGCGCATGCCGTGCCATTTCGGAGCGTGGGCGGGAATGGGGCATGGCCACGCCCATTTGAACCAGATCGCGCCGGCGGTGGAATGTTATGAGAAGGCGCTTGCGATATATCCACATCTTGATTGCGTTCGCGAAGCCGTTGTGGAACTGAAAAAACATCTCTGATGGGAAATGAAATCCACTGCCCCCATTACCCATGGGCTGATTAAGGCCGTTCATCGGCGGATCTTCGTGCTGCGCCTTTTGGAATCGATCGCGTTGGGCTGTGCCGCGGCGGCGGTGGCGGGGTTGCTCTTGCTGCCGATCATCTGGTGGCGCGGCCGCTCGCCGCTGGGGATGGCCGAAATGCTGCTCGGACTGGGGGCGATTTGCGGATTGATCCGGGGCGCGGCGGCGCGCCCCACGCAACTCGACACTGCGGCGGAGGCGGATCGACAGTTGGGTTTGCACGATCTGCTGGGAACGGTCTTGCTCTTGTGCCGCGGCGGGGATGATGATCTGACCACGCCACAATGGCGGGCAAGTCTGTTGGCCATCAGCGAAATTCGCTGCCGTGATCTGCGTGCATCAACGGTGATCATCAATCGGCTGGGGTTGCGGACGTGGGGCGGGATCGGCGTGCTCGTTGCGGGGTTACTCACTTTGAGCCTGCTATGCGCCCAGCCGCCGGATGTCCGTGCTTCCGCCCGATTGGACGCTGCGCTCGCGACCATGTCAGCCGCACTGCCGGATGCTCAAGTGAACATTGGTCGATCCTTGGCATCCTCTGAGCGTCCGCCGGGCAGCGGCGGCACGGATCAGGATTTCCACCGCGACGGCGGCCAAAGCCAGTCAACGGTCGAGTCCTGGGATTCCCCTGGGGGCGATGCACCGGCCCACGGTTCCAACGGCAAAGGGGGCGTCGGCAGCGGGATGGCCCGCACCGCAACAGCCGCGCGGACGCAAATGGCTGGCGCACACGCGGGCGACCCGGCGACGGGCGCGGTGGGTCCATCCGCCGCTGGCGCCGGTCGAGGCGATCCCACCGCGAAAGGAATTGGTCCAGCGAGCCACTCGGAAACATCCCCCGACGGGCCAGCGTCGTCGCGAATTCCGCCGTGGCAGGGACCGAACTGGATGACGGACAGCGTCGCCGCCGATCAGGCGATCCGCGCCGGACGCGTGCCTGATTCGGCCGCCGACCTGGTGCGCGATTATTTCCAGCGCGACTGAATTCCGGTGAGTAGCTCGTACGCTTCGATGTATCGGCGGCGCGTTCCCTCGACGACGTCTTGCGGCAGGGCGGGGGCGGGTGGGGTTTTGTTCCAGTCCAATTCGTCCAGATAATTCCGCACGAACTGCTTGTCGAAGCTTTCCTGGTCTCGCCCCGGCTGATACTGCGCGGCCGGCCAGAACCGGCTGCTGTCGGGGGTGAGCACTTCGTCGATCAGGATCAGCTTGTCATCTGGCAGGCGGCCGAATTCGAACTTGGTGTCGGCGATGATCATCCCGCGCTGCCGGGCGTGCTCGGCGGCGCGCGTGTACAGATCAATCGTGAGATCGGCGAGTGTTTTGGCCGTCGATTCACCGATGCGCTGGGCCATTTCCGCGTAGCTGATGTTGATATCGTGTCCGGATTCCTCCTTGGTGGCGGGCGTGAAGAGGGGGCGGGGCAGCCGATCGCATTGGCGCAGGCCGGCGGGTAATTCGATGCCGCAGATCGTTCTGGATTTCTGATATTCCTTCCATCCCGAACCGGCCAGATATCCGCGCGCCACGCACTCGATGGGCACGACGGCGGCCTTCTTCACCAGCATTGAGCGCCCGCTGATCTGCGCTTCGAAGGGTCGCAGCTCGCGGCGGTGCTCGGCGGGTTGGGCGCTGATCAGGTGATGCTCGAATTGCCCGGCGAATTTCTCGAACCAGAACAGGCTGAGCGCCGTGAGCACTTTTCCCTTGTCGGGGATGCCGTTGGGCATGACGCAATCGAACGCGCTGATGCGATCGGTGGCGACGATCAGGAGCTGCTCGCCGAGGTCGTAAACATCCCGCACCTTTCCGCGGCGGACGGGGAAGGGGAGATCAGATTGCAGGAGGGCCGGGTCCATTGGGGCAACATAGATCAACCAGGTATGTGGTGTAAAGTGATGATTCGTGATTGACCAGTAGTGATTTTCCAGAAGCACCGGCGGGCGCGGATTTGAGCCGCCACGCGGGTTTGCTAAGATGCGACTGCTCATGTCCATCAGGTTTGAAATTTATCGCGACGGAGCGCGGGTGCTGCAGTTCACCCCGACGGCGCCGATGGCGATGGGGCCGGAGAGCGTGCCGCTGCCCGCGGAGATCAGCTTTCGCGACGGGTACCTGGTCGTCAACCGCGCCGATGATAACGCCATGGGCCTGGCCCTTCTTTGGGACGTGGGGGAGGCCGGGTCGTTTAATCTTGAGACGACGCGCCTGCAGCACCGCGAGCGGCCGTACAACCTCAACGTCGAGCTGGCGCGCTTCCGGCTGATGAAGATCGTGCAGAAGCAGGAGGATTGGAATTTATTCGATTTCCCCAAGGCGGAGAAATTTACCCAGCGTTTCCGCGACAGCCAGGGATTGCTGGCCGAGGCCCTGGGAAAGCTGCACGAGCCCAGCGAGGCCGCGAAGCTGGCCGATCAATCGCTGCTGATTTCGCTGGATCTGTCCGAGCAGTTGGCCGCGTTCCACAGCGAGCTGCTGATCAATCGCCGTCGGGCCAACAATGGCTTCGTCAAGCATATCTTTGGCTGCCGGGTTGATCCGGTGATCCAGAACCAGAAATACAAGGACACGCTGACGGGCAGTTTTGATTACGCGGTGCTGCCGGTGCGCTGGCCGCAGGTGCAGCCGCAGGAACACGCGCTGGAAACCGCCGCAATCGACGAGTGGATGGAGCTGCTGGGCCGCAAGCGCATGCCGGTGATCGCCGGCCCGCTGATCGATCTCACCGAGGGGGAAGTGCCCGATTGGATGTACATCTGGGAACACGATTTCGACACGCTGCGCGAGCTGGCGTACGAATACGTGCAGAAGATGGTGACGCGCTACCGCAAGACGGTGGCGGTGTGGAATGTCTGCGCGGGGCTGCACACCAACAGCGTCTTCACGCTCAGCTTCGAACAGACCATCGAGTTGACCCGCCTGCTGATCGCGCAGGTGAAGACGTTGCTTCCGTCGGCCAAGACGCTGGTCACGGTGAAGCATCCCTTCGGCGAATATCACGCGCGAAGCCGCGCCAGCGTCCCGCCGATGTTTTACGCGGAGATGGTGGCACAGGCGGGGATCAACTTCGAGGCGTTCGGGCTGGAGGTGGAGATGGGTGTGCCCGCGCCGGGGATGTACGCGCGGGACCTGTTTCAGTTCAGTTGTATGCTGGACAAGTTCTCGACGCTGGGCCGGCCGGTTTTTTTGACCAACGTCGGTGTGCCCGGTCGCTACACGCCCGATCCGCATGACCGCTCCGAAGGCAAGCTCGATCCCATCCTGGCCGGCAAGTGGAAGCGGCCGTGGGACGCGGAATTGCAGGCGGAGTGGCTGGGCGCCGCATATCGCATGGCGCTGAGCAAGCCGTTCGTCGAGTCGATCGCCTGGGGGAACCTGGCCGACATCAACCCATCGATCCCGGCCGGTGGACTGCTGGACGACATGCTGCGTCCCAAGCCGGCGTTCGCGCGGGTGCAGGAGATGCGCGAGCAGTTCCATCAATTCCAGCCGAAACGCTGAGCCGTCGCGGAGGCCGCCCGATGAGCCAGTGGTGGACTCCGTCGCAGCGTCGCGGGTTGCTGATCGTGCTGGCGGGGCTCATTACATTTCTGGCGATCCGCCTGTCGATGCAACGGATGACGGTGGGGGAGCCTGAGGAGCAAGGGCCGGCGGCGGATCGCCTGGCCGACCGCATCGATCCCAACACCGCGACGGCCGCCGAGCTGGCGGCGATTCCGCGCCTCGGTGAGTCGCATGCCGCCTCGATCGTCGAATTCCGCGAACGCTATGTGCGCGAGCATCCGGGGCATGTCGCATTCGTGCGGCTGTCGGATTTGGAGCAGGTGCGCGGGATCGGGGCGGCGACAGCGGAGATGATGCAGCCGTACCTGGTTTTTCCGGATCGGGCTTCCACCCGGTCGCGATAGGACATGGACACTAAAGTGTCCTTGCCGGTGAAAGAATTGCGGCGCCGGGGCTATAATCGGCTGCGGAGATTCATCGATGGATCGTTTCGAAGTTGTCAGTTCGTTTTCGCCGCAGGGTGATCAGCCGCAGGCGATCGACAAGCTGGCCAACGCGATCAACGCGGGGAGTAGATTTCAAACGCTCATGGGCGTAACCGGGTCGGGTAAGACTTTTACGATGGCCCACACCATCGCGCGCGTGAACAGGCCGACGCTGGTGATCTCGCACAATAAAACGCTGGCGGCGCAGCTCTACGAGGAATTCAAGGATCTGTTCCCCCATAACGCGGTCGGATATTTCGTCAGCTATTACGATTACTACCAGCCCGAAGCGTACATCCCGCAGCGCGACATCTACATCGAGAAGGACGCCAGCCGCAATGATGACCTTGACCGCCTGCGTCTGTCGGCGACGAGCAATCTGGTGAGCCGCTCGGACGTGCTGCTGGTGGCGTCGGTGTCGTGCATTTTCGGTCTGGGCTCGCCGGAGAGTTATCGCGCTTCGGTGCTGCCGATCCGCAAGGGAAGCACGATCGACCGGGACGAGATGCTGCACAAGCTGATCGATCTGCAATACGCGCGCAACGACATGGATTTTCGCCGCGGGACGTTTCGCGTCCGCGGGGATGTCGTCGAGCTGCACCCGGCTTACGAAGAGATCGCGCATCGCATTGAATTCTTCGGCGACCAGATCACAGGGATCGATACGATCAATCCGCTCACGGGTGAAATCCTGCGCAGCGAAGAGCAGTTGTTTATCTATCCCGCGGTGCACTACGTCATGCCGGCTGATCGTGTGGAGCAGGCAGTTGCGTCGATCCGCGCGGAGCTGGATCAACAGGTGATGCACCTGCGCGGACAGGGGAAGCTGCTGGAAGCGCAGCGTCTGCTGGCGCGCACCCGCTATGACATGGAAATGCTGCAGGAGGTGGGCTTCTGCAGCGGGATTGAGAATTACAGCCGGCATTTGGATGGCCGACAGCCCGGCGAGAAGCCGTTCACACTCATCGATTATTTCCCAAGGGATTTTCTGCTGATCTTGGATGAGTCGCACGTCACGCTGCCGCAATTGCGGGCGATGTACAACGGCGACCGCCAGCGAAAGGAGGTGCTGGTCGAGCACGGCTTTCGCCTGCCCAGCGCGCTGGACAACCGGCCGTTGCGCTTCGAGGAATTCGAGACGATGTGGCACCAAACGATTTTCGTCTCGGCCACGCCCAGCAAATATGAACTGCAGAAAACCGGTGGTGAAGTCGTCGAGCAGGTGATCCGGCCTACGGGGCTGATCGATCCGGAGATCGTGATTCAACCGGCCCAGGGCCAGGTTCCGCATCTGCTCGAGCAGATCCGTCAGCGTGCCGCCCAGGGCGAGCGCGTGCTGGTGACGACGCTGACCAAGCGCCTGGCCGAGGACCTGAGCGCTTACATCCAGGAGGCCGGCATCCGCGGGCGATATCTGCACAGCGAAATCCAAACGCTGGAGCGGACGGAAATCCTCAGCGATTTGCGCAGGGGAGAATTCGACGTGCTGGTGGGGATTAATCTGCTGCGCGAGGGCCTGGATTTACCCGAGGTGTCGATGGTGGCGATCTTGGATGCGGACAAGACCGGCTTCTTGCGGAGTGAAACGTCGCTGATCCAGACGATCGGGCGCGCCGCGCGGAATGTCAACGCGACGGTGGTGTTGTACGCCGATACCATCACACCGGCGATGCGGCACGCGATCGACGAAACGCTGCGCCGCCGGGAGATTCAGATCAAATACAACCAGGAGCACGGCATCACACCAAGGACGGTGGAGAAGGCGATCCGCAACAGCATCGCATCCGAAACCAAGGCCCGCCGCACCGTCCGCGAGACGATCCGTGAATCGGCGGAACAGTTCGACCAGAGCGAATTAGTTCTATTGCTCGAGAAGGAGATGCTGGAGTCGGCCAAGAACCTGGAATTCGAGCGCGCCGCGCAACTGCGCGACAAGTTGAATGAGATGAAAGGCCTTCCCGCCATCAAGAGCGCCCGCGGCTGGGACCCGGAGGTCACCGAATCCGATCAGCGCACCAAAATCTGGCAACCGCGCAGCAAGGGCAAGCCGCGCCGGACGGCGAAGTGACCGCTGCACTGCGTTTTCACAAGAGGTATGATTGATCAGCCGATGTTGGAGCGGGACACATTTCTATGAGCGGTCAATTGCAGTTCCCTCGCTTCGAAGAAATCCGCGACATCGTGCAACTGGCGCGGCGCGAGGACGTGGGCCAGGACGATGTGACCAGCCGACTAATAGTCGGCGCGGATGCCGTCGGCGTGGGGACGCTTATTCAAAAGGATGTGGGCATCACCTGTGGGTTGCCGCTGGTGGAGATGATCTGCCGCGTGTACGACGAGCGCCTGCGCGTCGAGGCGATCCCGGGGTTCCATCTGGACGTGATCGAGGGACGATTCAACGACGCGCGTTCGCTGCCGCTGTTGCGCGTGCGCGGGCCGTTGCGGCCGTTGCTTTCGGCGGAGCGGGTGATCCTGAATTTCCTGCAGCATCTGTGCGGCGTGGCGACGCAGACATATCGCTTCGTGCGGCGCGTGGAGGGGACCGGGGCGCAAATCTACGATACACGCAAGACGCTCCCCGGCCTGCGGGCGCTGGATAAATATGCAGTGCGCTGTGGCGGGGGGAGCAATCATCGCATGGGATTGTTCGATGGCCTGCTTGTCAAGGACAATCACCTGTCCGGCATGCCGAATAAAGAGCTGGCCGGGTTCATCGGGCCGTTGATCTCCACCAGCAAGGCCGAATCCGCCGATCGATTCATCGAGGTGGAGGTGGATAGCCTGGACCAGCTGCGAGAGCTGCTCAAGGTCGACGGGCTGAACGTGATCCTGCTGGACAACATGGATTGCCCAAAAATGACAACAGCCGTGGAGATGCGCGACCGCGCTGGGAAAAAAGGGAAAACATTTCTGGAAGCTTCCGGGGGTGTAACACTGGAGACGGTGCGGGCGATCGCGCTGACGGGAGTGGACCGCATTTCGGTGGGGGCGATAACTCATTCGGCGCCGGCGTTGGATATTGCGATGGATATTGAGCAGTAGTTTAGCCGTTAAACCAATAAACTCGCCAGCGGAAATTTGCTTTCACATCTTATCGGTCGGGTAAAACGAAAATGCCGTTGCGGCGTGCGGTGTGGGCTGCGCTGACCGGGGGGTCTGGAACAGTTAAGTCACTTTAGAGATGGACCGATGACGGGGGTGTAGTTCTTGCCGGGCGAATTCTTTGCAGAAATCATCCGGATTGCCGCTTGTGCGGCAGCGGAGGTCCGGAACGGAGGCCCGGCCAGCAAGTGATCGGAAGTGGCCGTTGATCGGCGGGGGCGCCGGCGGCGGCAGGCGACAACACAAACAGTTTGGAGGTTTGAGCCATGTCCGCAATTCGCACAAATACCCGCAAGGGGTTCACGCTCGTCGAAATCCTGATCGTCGTGGTGATCCTGGGCATTTTGGCGGCGATCGTGATCCCGCAGTTCACCAACGCCAGCTTGAGCGCCCGCCAGAACAGCTTGCAAAGCACGCTTCAGACGCTACGCAGCCAGATTGAGCTGTACAAGGTCCAGCATGGCGATACGCTGCCCAACTTGGTCACCAATTGGACACCGTTCACCACCACCAGCACCTACAACGGTGGAAGTTATGGGCCATACATGCAGGCGACGCCGGTGAATCCGCTCAATGGCTTGAGCGCCGTTTCCGATTCCACCGCCAACCTGGCTGGTGTCACAACGATGGCCGCGCTGGCCGGCGATATGAAGAGTCCGGGGGCGACGATTGGCTTTCTGTATGACTACGAAACGAACGGCGCCGGAAGCGGGCTGATCTTCGGGACCGCCGACTCAACCGGGGCGACGATCGCCGGCAACGGGACCACGCCCTACTAGGCCACTTTTTGTTCACGAGACAGGCGGATGATTGCATCATTCGCCTTGTTTTGTTTGCCGATGTAAACAAATGTACGGGGGCCGAAGCAACCAAACGCTGCGGGTTTGCAAGATGAACAACAATTCGAACTCATATTTTGCGATGAGGCGACGACGGGGAATTGCGAATCGATTTTTCGGCGGCTTCACGCTGGTCGAAATCCTGATCGTCGTGGTGATCCTGGGCATCCTGGCGGCGATCGTGATCCCACAGTTCACCAACGCCAGCTTGAGTGCCCGCCAGAACAGCCTGCAAAGCGTGCTCCAGACCGTGCGCAGCCAGGTCGAGATGTATAAGGCTCAGCACGCCGATGCCCTGCCGAACCTGGTGACGGACTGGACGCCCTTCACGCTGACCAGCAATTATGCCGGCACCACTTATGGGCCATACATGCAGTCGATCCCGGTGAACCCGATGAATGGTCTGAGCGGAGTTTCCGACAGCACGGGCAATCTCACCGGCATGTCAACAACGACAGCGATAACGGCCGACATCAAGAGTCCCGGCGCGACGATCGGATTCGTGTACGACTATGAAGGGGGCACCGGCAGCGGGCTGATCTTCGGGACCCTGGATTCAACAGGGGCCACAATTGCCGGCAACGGAACCACGCCTTACTAACGATAATTATTCCCGGACCAAGGCGGATGATTCGTCATCCGCCTTCTTTTTTTTGCCGATGTAAAACCGGGGGACGTGGTGCGCCCCCGGCGGGCTTTAACGAGGCTGAGCGTTGTACGACAGTGCGCTCAATTCAAAGCGGCGAGTTCCGTTGCGGCGGCGGAGGGGCACCGCGCCGCGCATCGACCGTGCATTCACGCTGGTGGAGATTCTTATCGTTGTGGTCATCCTGGGAATCCTGGCGACCGTCGTGATCCCGCAATTTTCCAACGCCAGCCAGCAGGCGCGCGAAAACACGCTCAAGGATGAGTTGCAATACTTGCGTACGCAGGTCGCGGTCTTCAAAGCCCAGCACCAGGACGTGCCACCCGGATATCCCGGCGGCAATCCCACGGCCACGCCGACCATGCAGAACCTCAATGACCAACTGACGCTTTATACCGACATCAATTGCAATGTCGCGGGGCAGGCGTCGTCGGTCTTCGCCTACGGGCCGTATCTCAGCCAGTTGCCCGCCAATTCGATCAACGGGATGACCACGTTCGAGACGGTGGGCAACAATCAGCCGATGCCGGCCGCGGACGGGACGACGGGGTGGATCTATCAGCCGCAGACGCAAACGATCATCGCTAACGTGCCGGGAAACGATAGTGTTGGAATACCCTACGCAAGCTACTGATCCAGGCGACACCGTCACCGGCCGCCGTTGGGTGCGCTGCGGCGGGTTCACGCTCATGGAGGGGCTGATCGCCTCGGTTGTGCTGGCGATCCTGGTCCTGGGGGTCTGCAGCACACTCGCGACTTCCTACCAGCAGGCGATTATCGTCAAGAACAACGCCGCCGGAATCATTCTGGCGCGGCAGTTGGCGGATGAGATCACGTCCAAGCCGCTGGCCGATCCCAACACCGGTTCGACTGCGCTGGGTCCGGGCAGCGGTATGACGACGCGCGGGACATACACGCACGTCACCAATTACTCGGGATACGCCGACACCAGCACTTCCATGCCGCTGCTGGCGGGCGGAACGCTGGATGTGACCGGCTCGGATCTTTACAGCCGCTCGGTCAATGTCCTGGTAGGCGCCAAGCCGTCGATTGATACGGCCTCTCCCACCACCGATTTCGCGATCGTCACGGTCACGGTAACTGGCCCGGATGGCCAGAGCGTCGCCATCCCCAAGTTTGTCGCCAGATACGCCATCCAGCGCTGAAGCCGATCCATGGACAATCGCCGCGCAAAATATCGTGGATTCACGGTCGTCGAGCTGGCGATGGGGCTGGTCATCGTCTCGATGATCACGCTGGCCATCGCCGGGATCATGACCGCCGTTGCGCAAGCATGGAACGATCAGGAGATGAACCAGTCGATCCAGGTTCAGGCCAACCAGGTCTATGCGCGGGTGCAGCACATTCTGTCGTCGGCGAAGTATGTCGCCCAGTACAACACCGGATCGCTCAACAGCAGTTCCCCGGTGTACATCATATTCTGGCGAGCGGATGATTATCCCGCGTCGCCCAACGATGAAACCGTTCAGGCCGGTGAGATGGCCGCCATCGTGCAGGATCCCACCACCAACACGCTCTGGCTGTATGAGGCAATTCCGTATTCGCAGATGACCGCGGCACAATACGCCGCCGCCGGCACCGTTTATCCGTGGTCGTACTGGACCAATCCAGCAAATTTGGCGGCGTTCCAGTCGTTCAACTTTATCCAGCAAACTCCGTTGGGTGGGCCGGGAAACCTGAGCAATCCGACCTACTACCTTCAGGTGAACGGCGCGACGTTCTACGTTTATTCGCTGGCCGGCACGAGCCAGCTTCCGATCATCGAATTCGCCCTGTCGTTCTCGCGGAATAACCAGACCCTGGATCTTTACGGCTCGACGACGCTGCGCGGGCCCAGCACGCAACCCAGCCCATGATGCATCGAGACAAAACTTCGCATCGACATGGGCGGCGGCGCGGCATCGCGCTGGCGATCGTCGTCACCGTCATGGCGGTCGCCACGCTGCTTGGCTATGCGATGCTCGCCGGCAGCCAGGTCCAAGCCGTCGCCAGCGCCAATGCCATCAACATGGCCATCGCCGATGCGCAGGCCGAGTCGGGCGTCCACCTGGCCATGTATTATCTTTTGAATCCGCAGAATGCCCCTGGATATTCCAGCGCCAATGGCTGGTACTGGACAGGGGCAAGCAACATTACCTTCGCGACCAGCGGCAGCCCGGCCGCGACGATGCCCGGCAGTGTGACTGTCAGCGTCAGTTATGCGGGCAACAATCTATACAACATTACCTCGGTAGGCTCTTCGGGCGTCGCGTGGCAGGGCGGGGGTGCGATCACGCGCACCATTACAGCCGAGGTCCAAACCGTAATGGGGTTTTCCGTGCAGCAGGCGGTCGGGATCGACTCGCTGCTGACTTATTCGACGAACATGAATTTCACCGGCTCGCCATACGCGCTGCAGTCTACGCAGCTGTTGACGATGCTGACCGGAACGATCCATGGCAACGTCGCGGCAACGGTGATGAACCTCGGTGGCTCGATCACCGGCACGGTTTCCGGCGCCCCTACGGTGGCGCCGGCGCCGACGCTGGCAAACGTGCATGATTTTCGCACCTACACCTATGGTGGCGTCAGTTACAGTGCGACGCAGATCGGCACGACGATCGCCAGCGGCACAAGCCTGACGTCCACCGGCAGCAATCCGCTGGGCGTTTACTGGATCGACGCGTCGCAATCTCCTGGCGAGGCGGTCATGAACAGCAACGTCAACATCAGCGGGACACTGATCGTCAAAAACGGCCCACTGCAATTGAAGGGCAAGGGTAATACCATCACCCCGCAGTCGGGGATGCCGGCGCTGGTGATCGACACGCAGCTTCAAGTCAGCGGCACGAACGAGGCGTTAACCGTTAACGGTCTGACCTATGCGTCAGGCGGTGTCGTCGGACAAGGCCTGAACCTGGGCAGCACCATTACGATCAACGGGGCGCTCCTGGCCAACAGTTCGGCGGTCTCGACCTATACTGGCACGCTTAACGTCACCTACAGCTCCAGCAGCAGTGCGGTGCCGCTGTTCAGCACGACCGGACCACAATCGGTTCAGGCGGTCAAGATTATCTCGTGGGCTGATTGATCCGAATTTCCCATAACCGGAGCGAAATATGACGAACAAACTTTTATCGGCTGTCCTGGTCATGCAGGTGGTCATCCTTCTGACCCTCTGGGTGGGAACCCCTGTCTCCACTGTACAGGCGCAGGTGCCCGACGCTGGGGCGCAACGGCTGGAATTGATCAATCAAGCCAAGGCCACCAATGACAAGCTGGATAAAATGATCTCAATTTTAGAGTCCGGCAAGCTTCAGGTGCAGGTTGGAAAGCCCGATGACACAGAGAAGAAGTAGCTGTCTGCGCTTACGCGCTGACGATCGTTTGGCGATCACCGTCGACCCCGTGCGGTCGGTGAGCGGAGGTCGTGTATGTTTTGGTGCAAACCTGAGGCTTGCTGCCGCGACCGCCGCCGGTCCCGCCGCGCTACGCCTGCTTTCACCCTGATCGAAATCCTGCTGGTCGTGATTATTCTGGGGATCGCGTCGGCGATCCTGGTCCCGCAGATCGGCGCCCGCTGTGATCTGCAGGCGGCCTCCGCCGCGCGCGTCATCATGTCAGATCTGCTATACGCGCAGAACCATGCCATTGCTACCCAGACCTATCAGTATGTGACATTCGATTCGATCAATCAGAAGTACACATTGTACAGCGGCACGTCCACGGGGCCGACCACCGTTCTCACGCACCCCGTGACGCAGCAGAACTACGTGATGACCTTCAACGGCAACGGATCAAACACCTTTGCAAATGTAACGCTGGTGTCGGTGAATTTCGGGAATAACCAGCCGACCATCGCCTTCGACGCGCTGGGTGTTCCCTACTACTACACGGCTGCCAGCAAGACCAACACCGCGATCAGCGGCGTCGGGACCATTCAGATCAGCAGCGGTGGATACGGTCTGAATATCAACGTGGCGCAGGACACTGGCGACATCAGCATCCAATAATCCCATGTTTCGAATCAACAGATCACAAATTCAACCCATCGGCGTGGACATTGGCCACGATAGCGTGAAGCTGCTGCAACTGGTGGTGACGGGCCGCTCGCTAACGGTTCACGCCGCCGCACGGCGGATGCTCGATGTCTCGCGCCAGCCAGCGGGGGAGCTGGTTTCCGCGCAGGCCATCGAAGCGGTGCGTGAGCTTCTGCGGGGCGGAAATTTCTACGGCCGCAACGCCGTCGCCGCTCTCCCGCGCCAGGTTGTCATGGTCAAGAACCTGCGCCTGCCGCAACTGCCCGCATCTGAGTTGCCGGCGGTCGTGCAATTCGAGGCGCGCAACATTCTGGCATTCGACGGCGACGAGATGCACATCGAGTTCATCCCCGCCGGGGAAGTCCGCCAGGGCGGGGATGTCCGCCAGGAAGTGATTGTCCTGGCCGCCCGCCGCACCGACATCGATTGCTTCGTCGAAGCCGTCCACCGCACCGGTTTGGTGTTGGAATCGCTGGATATCGAGCCGTGCGCTCTTTACCGCGGCATCGATCGCTTCGTTCGCCGCCGCGAGGACGAACAGGAAGTGCACGTCATGATCGACCTGGGCATGCAGCGCAGCCAGGTGCTCATTGGCAAGGGGCGAGACATCAGCTTTTTCAAATCGGTCGACATCGGCGGCGCCGCGTTCAACGAGGCGGTCAGCAAAAAATTGGGGATCACGGTTGAGGAGGCCCGCACGCTGCGGCGGCGCATCAGCGCTTCGGATGAGGGCGCCCAGCGCGATCCGGTTCGCCAGGCCGTTCTGGATGCCACGCGCAGCATCATGGAAGACCTGGCCAAGGAAGTCAGCCTGTGCATGCGTTACTACTCGGTGACGTTTCGTGGCCAGAGACCGGCGCGGGTGCGCCTGTTCGGCGGGGAGGCGGTCGATCCGCAGTTGCTGGCGATCCTGAACTTCGTGCTGGGCGTGCCGGTGGAGACGGGGCGGCCGCTGTTCAGCGTCAACTGCGACGGGATGAAGGATCTGGAGCGTCATGGCGCCGCCTCGGAATGGGCGACGGCGCTGGGCCTGGGGCTCAAGCGCACAGAAGGTAAATTCGCGCCCAAGGATGGCACGCCGCGCGGCGCACTGCCGCAGGCGACATCCACCGCCGAGGTGGTGGATATCAACGCAGCGGTGGCGCCCGCGCCAAGCGCTGCGGCGACGGCGCCACCGGAGCACTTCGCCGCCATCCGCCGCGCTACCACCGGGGAGGCTGCGCATGCGTGAGCTGGAATTCCTACCCGCGTGGTACCCGACGCTGCGGAACCGCCGCCGGCACGTGGCGATCCAGGCGTGGCTTAGCGCGACCGTGGTGATCGCCCTGTTCGCCTGGGTGGTCCTCTCGCAGCGCAACGTCCGCGCCGCCGATTCGGGGCTCAACGGCCTGCAAAGCCAGCTCGCCCTGGCCAACGAAAAGGTGAAACAGTTGGACGAGCTGCAGGCGCTCAAGCGGCAGATGTCGCAGCAGGCGCAGGTCGTCAACCAGCTTGGCCCGCACGTTCCGGTGGCGCGGTTGCTCGATGTCCTGGACGAGATGATGCCCAAGGACATGGCAATCCTGGACCTGGACGTCGGAACCGAGGAGCAGGTGCGCCCGCCCACGGGCCCAGCGGGTGATGCACCGCAACAACTGGCGGTGATGCGCCGGCTGAAAGTGGACATCCACGGCGCCGCTCCCAGCGACGTGGAGGTGGGGTATTTCATGGACCGACTTGCCGCCATCCCAAAGGCCACCGAGCCGCTGATGACGTCCAAGGACCGCGTCGAGAACGGCCGGCAAATGTGCGATTTCCAGGTCACCTTCTACATCGATTTGAATCAGGATGATTGAAGCTATGCAGTCTCTCAAATCACAAATTCGCTGGTGCGCCCGGCTGCAGGTTGGCCTGGGAGCGATCGTCGGCCTGGCGGTGATCTTGTTCTATCTGGGGTTTTACCAGCCGCATGACCGCAAGATGGGCCGGCTCTCCGAACAGATTCTGCAGACGCAGCGCGATCTGCAGGTCAGCCAGGCGCAGGCGCAGCGGCTGCCCAGCGTGACGGCCGATCTCACGCGACTGCGGGCGGAGCTGGCCGATTACAAGAAGCTGCCCAGCAAATCCGAGCTGGGAGATTTCGTCGCGCAGATCAACCAGCTGCACAGCGAGACCGACCTGCACAAGTGGGCGCTGAATATCTCGGGCGCGCCCAAGCGTCATGAGCAGTTTAGCGAGCAGCAGGTTTCCCTGAAGTTCGAGGGCGATTTCCTCAACGTCTTCAACTTCCTGAGCCGGGCGGAGGACATGCAGCGGCTGACCCGCGTCTCCAGCATCGTCATCCAGGGCGCCGACATCAAAGCGGGCGTGGTGTCGGTCGATATGTCCATGGACCTGTATTACTCGGAGAGCTGAATGCAGAACCAGGCCGACAACGTGTTCTCCTGGTCCGAGAAGATCAGGCAACAGATCCACCGTTCACCGCAGAAGGCGGCGATGCTGGGCGGGCTGGCCGTCGTGCTGAGCGTGATATTGGCCAGGATTTTTGTGGGCGCGGCGGGTCCGGGCGGGGCGGCGGCGTCGACGGCGACCGTGCCGATAATGAACGCGGTCAACGACCTGCCCGCCATCGCACACGCGGACCATACCACCATCCTGCTGAATTGGGCGCGGCAACCGATCGTCCCCATGCGCCGCAATCTTTTTGCCATCCCGTTCGATTACTACGTCAACGATCAGGCGCGTTCCACCAGCACCAGCAGCGATGGTTTTTGGGGCCTGCTGGCAAAGTCCCTGTCACTGCAAGCCGATCAACAGTCACAGCGGCAGGCGCTGATCGACGGGATCAGGACTAAAGCCCGCGCGCTGCAGTTGCAATCGATCATGTTTGGCGCCGTCCCCACCGCGATGATCAACGGAGACGTGGTGCGGGAGGGAAACGTGGTCGAAGGATTTCGCATCCTCAAAATCGAACCACGTCGGCTCATCGTGGAGAGCGAGGGGATCGAGCTGGCGATAATCATGCAGTGATGCCGTTGTTAAGGCCCTGCGTACCCGAGGATTCGTTATGGGCAGATGGAGCAAATCGACCGCAGTTATTTTTTTGGCCGCGTCGTCCGTTTATATCGGTCAGGCAAACCTGGCGGCCCAGGAGGCGCCTTCCGGTTCTAACGGAAGCGCCACCGACGTCAAGGTGCTAAGCGACACGGCGGCCTCGCCGGCGCCCACCACGCAGCCCGGCTCCAGCGTCACCATGAGCGAGGGGGGAACCTTCAGCAGCATCCATATCAGTGAAGGCTACAGCCTCTCCGGACTGTTGCGGATGATTGGGGCGCAGGCGCAGATCACGATCATCCCCAGCAAGGAGGCGCGCGACGCCCGGGTTCCTGCCATGGACTTGTATAACGTCACCCTCCACGACGCCCTGGATGCGATCCTGCAGACCAACGACTTGCGGTGGCAGCAGCGGGGCAACTTTATCTACGTCTATTCCCAGACCGAGTGGGTCGCGATGCAGAAGTCGTTGCGCCACCCGATCACGCGAATTTTTCGGCTCAGCTATGTTCCGGCCAGCGACGTGCTCTCGCTGATCAAACCGGCGCTCAGCGCCGATGCCCAGACCGCCCAGACCAAGGCGCCCGGCACGGGGATCAACACCGGTGGCGGCGACAGCAGCGGCGCCAGCGCTGGCGGCGGCGGCGATACCGGCGGTGAATCCGATGCCGGAAATTCTCTTATCGTCATCACCGACTACCCCGAAAATCTCGCCCAGGTTGAACAGATCATCAAGGAAGCGGATCGGCGGCCGCAACAGATTCTCGTCGAGGCGACAATCCTCGATGCCACGCTCAACGAGAACAACGCGCTGGGCATGGACTTTTCATTCCTGGGGGGTGTGAATTTCGACACGCTTTTGAGCAACACCACGCTGCCCGGCGCCCTGAGCGGCACCATCCTCAGCGCCACATCCAGCAGCGGCACCACCGGAACAGGCACCACCGGAACAGGGAGCACCGGCGGTACCGGCACCGGGAGTACCGGATCGGTCGGAACGCTTCTGTCAAACGGATACTACGGCGGCACCACCGGAAATTTCGACACGCAGGTGCCACCCGGTGGATTGCAGATCGGTGTCGTCCATCGCAACCTTGCGTTTTTCCTCTCGGCACTGGAATCGGTTGCGGATACCACCGTCCTGGCCAATCCCAAAGTGCTGGTTCTCAACAAGCAGTCCGGGCAGGTGATTGTCGGCCAGCAACTGGGTTATCAAACCACCACCGTGACGCAGACGACATCCACGCAGGCGGTATCCTTCCTGGATACCGGAACGATCCTCAGCTTCCGGCCGTTCATCGGCGACGATGGGTATATCCGCATGGAAGTTCACCCCGAGGATTCCAGCGGCAGCGTCACCAACAACCTGCCCAATAAGACCACGACCGAGGTAACCAGCAACGTGATGGTCAAGGATGGGAACACGATCGTGATCGGCGGGCTTTTCCACGAGTCCACCAGCAGCGCCCGCAACCAGATCCCGGGACTGGGAAATTTGCCGCTCGTCGGCGCGCTGTTCCGCAGCCAGTCTGACAATTCGCAGCGGCACGAGGTGATCATCCTGCTGACGCCGCACATCATCAAGGATGATTCGGTCTTCAGCAAAGCCAGCGAAGATGAGCAGAAGGAAATTGAAAAGATGCGCGTCGGCGCCCGCAAGGAGCTGATGTTCTTCGGCCGCGAGCGGCTTGCCGAATCGGCGTACGAGGACGCCATCGCTGAGTTGAACAGCCGCCATCCCAACATGGACAAGGCCGTGTGGCACCTGAACTGTGCGATCGATCTGAATCCGCACTTCATCGAGGCGATCGATCTGAAGGAAAAAATCACGGGCAAGCAGGTAACGGACGTGGACAACAGCACGATCCGCGGTTTCGTGCGGCGGATGATCATGGAGGACAACCCACCACCGCCGACCAACACGGGCGCCGCATTGCCCCCAAGCATTCTCGCCCCGCCGCAGCGGCAGGTGGCGCAGGCTGCGACACAACCGACGACAGCGCCGACGGCTGCCATTGCCGCGGCGCCGGCGCCGAGCACCCAACCGGTGCAGCAGTCGGCCCAGGCGACGATCGTCGCGCCGGTGATCAGCGCGGACGGCATTACGTCCAAGTCGCCGTCGACGCGGCCGGCGTCCGACGCCAAATCGATCGCCGACATCCCCATCGATGAGGACGACGATCACGATGTTCCCGTCGGGAAATAAACCCTGTTCTCACCACACCGGAAACCGTCATGCGGAAACTTATATCGACATTAATCACCGCAGCCGCGCTCGTTGGCTGTTCGTCGCATTCGTCTCCACCGCCCAAAGCGCAGGTCGTCAAGCAATGGAACGATGCGCGCTCCGGCGTGCTTATGGGCCTGGCGCGCGATCAATACGAAAACGGGGCCTTCGAGAAGAGCCGGCAGACTTTGGATGAGGCGATCAAGCTTTCTCCCGACAGCGAGCCGGCCCACGTGCTCTCGGCCAAGCTGTTCATTGAAGCAGGGCAATTGGAGCCGGCGGAGCGCGAGCTGGCGGTCGCCCGCCAGCTGAATCCAGCCGACGCGGCGGCAGATTATTTGTCCGGGGTCGTGTATCAACGCTGGCAGCAGCCGGAGCGCGCCCTGGAGTTTTATCAGCATGCCTGTGACAAATCGCCGGCGGAGCTGGCGTATGTGATGGCCAAGGCCGAGACGCTGGTCGCCATGGGCCGCCGTGCCGATGCCCTGGCCATGTTGCAGGAGCGCGTCGCCTATTTTGAGCACAGCGGCGCGATCCGTGATGAAGTCGGCCTCCTTTTGATCCAGGAAAAGCGTTACGACGAGGCCGTCCAGATGCTTCGCCGCGCCAGCATCCTGGCGGCGGATGATCAGAACATCCGCGAGCACCTGGCGATGGCGCTGTTCGACGACAAGCAATATCAGGACGCTGCGGACATTCT
>Ga0182024_10007360_pt1 | contig 23748 bp, 23 predicted proteins | sample P32metaG_FD_120480 | JGI IMG/M metagenome (GOLD analysis project Ga0182024, IMG submission 120480) | Permafrost microbial communities from Stordalen Mire, Sweden - P3-2 metaG (Illumina Assembly) | ecosystem: Environmental > Terrestrial > Soil > Wetlands > Permafrost | place: Sweden: Stordalen... | reverse complement strand
GTCTACGCTTCACTGACGCCCTCGCGGGAATCAGCGCAAGACTCGGGGCCGAGCGGATCGCTAATCCTTGTCTCGTAGGGTTTCTTCCACCCCTGCTTCATACCGGTTTATCCCGGCGCTTTCAAAAATCGCCATTACACTCATAACCCGCGAAAAACGGCTTTGCTCGCTCATAAAGTGCGACAGCGATCCGATCTCCGAGTTTTCCTCATCACCTCTGTAACCTCCAACCTTGACCAAGCAATTTCGAAAGCAGATCATCGTCAAGGCGGAGTCGGTACATGCAGAAACTGACTACAGGGCCCTAACTCCTTTGTTCTCAGGATTTTGCTCTCCAAGTCCTTGGAACTCAAGATTTTGCAAGGCATTTTTGCAAACCCCGCGCCAGTCAAGGCATTGAGAGGTATGGGAGGGGGTACCGACCGAAACCGAAAATTTTCCCGAACTGGCCCTTGCTCCAAACCGCGTACTGAGCGTCGCCGCCTAATTTTCTTCGGATAGATTTCCACAACGCAAGGCGACGTAAACGTGATTTGGATGAGATCACCGGCGAGCTCCCATAGCCAGCGAAGTCCCGAACCCTGCACCGCCCCTGCTAAAATTTCATCTACTGGATTTGTATGCTGCTTAAGAGTTTGCGACCGCTGCTGCCTTATCTGAAACGCTACCGCTGGGGGTTCGCCGCCGGCACGCTCTGCGTCTTGCTCACCAACGGCATCTGGATCCTGTTTCCGCTAGTGCTCGGCAAGGCTGCCGACGATCTGCACGAAGGCGTAACCAGGCACAAGCTGTTCCTCTACGCCGCAGTACTGCTCGCCATCGCCGTCACCAAGGGCATCTTCCAGTTCCTCACCCGCTGGATCGTGATTGGCATCTCGCGCGACATGGAGTTTGACCTGCGTAACGATCTGTTCGCGCGTCTGGAAATCCTTTCGTATTCCTACTACCAGCGCCACCGCACCGGCGACATCATGGCGCGCGCCACCAACGACCTGAACGCGGTCCGGGCGCTGCTCGGGCCTGCGATCATGTACTCGGCTAATACCATCGTCTACACCGCAGGCGCGCTGGCCTTCATGATCTCCATCAGTCCCTGGCTCACGCTTTACACGTTCCTGCCCTTGCCTGCCGTGAGCATCGTGATCCAGACCTTCGGCCGGCGGATTCACGAGCGTTTCGAGAGAATTCAGGCGATGTTCTCCGACATTTCTGCACGCGCGCAGGAGAATTTTTCCGGTGCGCGCCTGATCCGCGCCTACGTGCAGGAAGACGCGGAGATTCGCGCCTTCGAAACCGAGAACCAGGAATACATCCGCCGCAGCCTGCGACTGGTGCGCCTGATGGGCATGCTCTGGCCGACACTGGAATTGATGCTGGGTTGCGCCGTGGTGCTGGTGTTGTGGCTCGGGGGACGCGAGGTCATCCATGGACTTTCGCATGTGACGCTGGTTTCGAATCTGGGAAACTCGCATCCTGCAATCACCACCACGCTGTCTCTCTCCGGTTCGATGAGTGTTGGGCAATTCGTCGCGTTCAGCACTTACATGATGCAGCTTACTTGGCCGATCATCGCCCTCGGTTGGGTTATCAACCTCTTCCAGCGCGGAACTGCGTCGTTGATCCGCATCAACGAAATCATGCACGAGCAGCCTGACATCCAGGATGCTCCCGGCGCACAAGCCCGCGAGATCACTGGCGAGATTGAGTTCCGCGGACTCAACTTCAGCTATGAGGGAAAACCTGTTCTGCACGATGTGAACCTGCGCGTGCCCGCAGGCAGCAGCCTGGCAATCGTCGGCCCGACGGGTTCGGGGAAGACAACGTTGGTCAGTCTGATCCCGCGCATCTACGACGCGGAGCCAGGAACAGTTCTGATCGACGGACGGCCGATTCGCGAATACCTATTGGCATCGTTGCGCAAGGATATTGGATTCGTGCCCCAGGAGACTTTCCTGTTCAGTGATCGCATCCGCGAGAACATCGCCCTGGGAGTGGACTCAGCCACCGACCAGGAAATTCACTATGCGGCGGATGCGGCGAACATTGCGGCCGACATCGAGGGCTTTCCCGAAGGCTACGACACGATGGTGGGAGAGCGCGGCATCACGCTCTCTGGCGGACAGAAGCAGCGCACGGCGATTGCGCGCGCCCTAATCCGCAATCCGAAGATTCTGATTCTCGACGACGCGCTCTCCAGCGTCGACACGCATACCGAAGACAAGATTCTCAACCACCTGCGCGACGTCATGCGCGGCCGCACCACAATTTTTATCTCGCACCGCGTCTCCACCGTGCGCAACGCGGACCGCATTGCCGTGCTGCATGGCGGACGCATCGTCGAACTGGGAACCCACGACGAACTGCTGGCCTTGAACGGCTACTACTGCGACCTGTATAACAAGCAATTGCTGGAAGAAGAGCTCGCCGAAGTCTGAGGCGTCTTCCTTGTAGCGCCGGCATCTTGCCGGCTGTCGCGAGAGCCTGCCCTGAGCTTGTCGAAGGGGCACCTTGCCCTCGCGGGTGTGCGGGCGAGTCGCCCCCACGACAGCCGCCGGGACGGCGGCGCTACTTTTTGCGGCACGGCCACTCACCATGCAGCGGATTAGCAACCAGGAAATTCTCGATTCGGACGCCTGCTCGCCAGTCGAGGTCGAAGCTTCGCTACGGGATCTGTGCCGCATCAACCGTTGGTTTGGCGGCGTGGCTACGACGCGCCGGATGATCGAGCGCGTCGCGTCCGCGACCGGAAATAAAATCTTCTCAATGCTGGAAGTGGCCGCGGGATTTGGCGAGGTGCCTAGACTCGCGGCGCAGCATTTGGTGTCAAAGGGAATCACGCTGGATGTGACTGACCTCGATCGAGTGCGCACGCACCTGCTGCGCGGAAACCGGGCTGTGGTCGCGGATGCACTCGCGCTTCCCTTCTCGGATTGCAGTTTCGATCTGGTGAGTTGCAGCCTGTTCGCGCATCACCTGGAGCCCGCCGAACTGGCGCGCTTTGCCGGCGAGGCGCTGCGCGTGAGCCGCTGCGCCGTTTTGATCAATGATCTGGTCCGGCATCCATTGCATCTGGCCATGGTGTATGCGGGTTTTCCGTTGATGCGGAGTTATGTGTCGCGGGTCGACGGACTGGCGTCCGTGCGACGCGCCTACGTTCCGGACGAGATGCGGCGGATTCTTTCGTCGGGTGCGAAGGCTGCCCCGCGGGTTGAGATCTCACGCCAATTCCTGTTTCGTATGGGAGTGATTGCGTGGAAGACGGGCTCTGATAATTGATAATTGATGATTGCTGATTGCTGATTGCTGATTGAAAAACCGCGAGTACTGGGTTGCTTTCAGTTCTTCCATCAACAATCAGCAATCATCAATCAACAATTCTCGTCTCACCGCACGACGAGCACTTCTCTCACGTTGTCGCGGGCGAGGAAGAACTTGATGGAGGCGAAGTCGCGGAAGAGAGTCTCGATGTGGCGGTTGTTGAAAACACGCTGCAGGCGGAAGCCGTCGGTATTCGCGGTGTGTATGGTCCCGGTAAGCCCGCGGCGCGCTTCCCGGCGCAGCACGATGGGCTGCATCTCGAGCGTATCTTTTCCGACGATGTGAAAACGGTAGCAGGGCGAATCCGGGCCTGCATCCTTGGTGTGGAAAAACGCCAGCATCATACCTCCTGGCTTCAGTACGGACCAGAGGCGTCCCATGACCGGGCGAACCAGACTTTCATCCAGATAGTCAGGCAGATTCCAACACAGCACGACGTCGAAATGCGCTGCGGGATAAACCAGGTTGTCGGCCAGGAATCGCCGGCTGTCGAGGATGGGATTTCCCTGCTCATCTTTCGTGGCCAGATTGGGATCGGTGGAAGCCACCAGAAGATCTTCACTGTAAATCTTGTGGCTGCGTTCGGTGAAGAACCGGATGTTCGCCGCTGACGTGGAACCGAGATCGAGAAAGCACAGAGGAGTGTCGGCTTCCCACACGCGGGAGAGTTCGCCGAGACTGCTGGAACGACGGGTGAGTTTTGGGGCGGCCTGTGGTGTGGTCGCCTCTGTACCGCCCGAAGAGCCGCGAAAGAGCTTCATGAAATTATGGGTGACTGATGCCATCAGACTGATAGAGTCGCCTTGCCCGCGGCGACTGGTGCCCCAAGACTTTGAATCAATCTCTAGAACCAACACTTTAACTCATTGCGCAAAGCCCGGTAACAGTTACTTTCCAGCCGCTTTCTCCGCTCTGCCCTGTATGTCAATCTTGCCCTTCAGGTAGGCGCCTTCCTCAATGGAAATCCGCTGGGTGGAAATGTCGCCGGTGACCACGGCAGTCTTGCGCAATTCGACGCGGTCGCTGGCTTGCACATTGCCTTCTAGCTTGCCTTGCACCACTAAGCCTTTGGCCTCAACCGAAGCCTTGACCTGGCCGTGCGGACCCACGGTCAAACTGTTGTTTTTGAGGGAGATGCTGCCCTCGACCTGACCGTCAACGTAAAGGTCTTCGCTGCCCGACAATTCGCCTTTGATCACCACCGACTTGCCAATCTGCGCCAAATCTGCCGACAACGGAGCACTCATAAGATATTCTCCTTAAGGAAGCGGGGATGCTGCTCTACCAAGCAACAGGTACTGGGACGGCCGCGTCGCTCCTCTCGACTATACCCAACTAAGATAGCGTGCGGCAAGCGCGGTACTTCGGTAACGCAAGAAAAGACAGGCTTAATTGATACAGGAAAATACGCTCTGCAACCCGGTGGGAGGATTGCTACACTAACCAATAGTATGAATTGCGCGGAGCAAAGACGGGTGGTAGCGTGCCGGCTAACACTGGCTGTGATCGTCGCTATGACCGCGGCCACGAGCGCGATCTGGGCCCAGGACTCGAAGCCATCCGAGATGGCGCCCGGCGAATTGGTGCGGCTTACAGTAGCGAATGAAGTCGCGGCGGCGAACCACCCTGAAATCCACCACATGTTTCACTCGCGCAGACAAACCGCAAAAGGCGTTCAAACCCGAGTCTATGTCGAGACCGATCAGGCCCTGGCGAGGATGCTCATCGCTGCCAACGATCAGCCGCTGACGGCGGAACAACAGAAAGCAGAAACGGACCGTCTCGCTTCGCTTGCAAATAATCCTGACCAGCTTCGCAGGAAAGCGGCGCGCGAAAAGGAAGATGAAGATCGCAGTCTCCGCATCGTGAAAGCACTGCCAGACGCTTTTTGTTACGAATATGCGGGCACGGAGAATAGCGAGACGGCGCTGGGCAAAGCCGGAGACCAGCTATTGAAGTTGAAGTTCAAACCCAATCCCGCTTACAATCCGCCGTCCCATGTGGAACAGGTACTGACGGGCATGCAAGGCGAGTTACTGATCGATCCGGAAATGAAGCGTCTCGCGAGGATCGACGGCACTCTTTTCCAAGAGGTCACGTTCGGATGGGGAATTCTGGGCCATCTCAACAAGGGCGGACACTTCCGCGTCCAGCAGGCCGACTTGGGCTTGGAGGACGGGTCGTGGGGCATCACCCAGGTCAGCCTGAATATGACCGGCAAGATCCTGATGTTCAAGGACATCAACATTGTGTCGGACGAAGTTTTGAGCGACTTTCATCGGATGCCCGAACGGCTGACATTTGCTCAAGGCGTGGAAATGCTAAAAATCGAAGAAGTAAAACCGGGGCACAACTTCCACACGGCGGAAACTACCGAAGCCAAGAAGGATCAAAGTAATTAGTGGGAAGCGCTTCGTAGCAAAGCTGCTTTACCTTTTACGGGCCACCATCAGCGGTTATTCACTGACGGCGAGTACGCTCTCCAGTGTCGTGACCAGCATTTCCAGGTTATCTCTTTTCGGTACCAACGCATCTGCCAGTTCACACAAGGTCACAGCTGCTGTCCCTTCCGTCAGCAAGATAGTCGGGACCTGCGGCCGGCACCGCTTGATCTCTGCGGCGACTAGCGCAACCTCGGCACTGTTGCGGTCCAGGTCCAGTAGCACGGCATCCACCTGCTTATCCGCAGCGAGCTTGATGGCTTCAAATCCGTTGTTTACGTTTAGAACGTGGTACCCCTTCTGATGGAGACCCCGAGCCCGCCAAGTGAAAACCTCACGCTCGGTACCAAAATGAAGAATGGTACGGCGCTGTTTCTCGGATCCCCGCATATCCGGCGCCTCCTTTATCGGAGCAGACAACTCTGTTAGCGATTCACCACGTTCTACCGGTCACTTTTAAGCAGGAATAATACGTGTCAAGAAAGCGAAGAAACTGTTCAAAATTGCTCACTTTTGGCAATTGTCCAGCGATACGCCCGGTAAGAGTTACCGTGGCTGCTAACCTTTTGATAGTGGGTTGCTTCGATTTCTAATTCGCCATTGCAAGGGGAGGATTTCCGTGTTGGCCAGTGACCCGCTGGACATAGCAATCCTCATGAATGGCTTTGCCGTTTTCGTCGCTACACAAATCGACCCGTAAATCCACGGGCTTGCTGCAGAGTACGCAAGGCGTCTCTGAAAAGGGTTGACCACCCATAAAGGACCTCCTTTGGACGGTCACAAGTAGGGTAGATCAAAAAGCGGAATGCAGACTGAGCAATACGGATCAGTCCCTAGTATCGAGTGGAGGAACCCTTTCAAAACAGCCCACCGCCAAATTGTTGGCCATGCGGCGCTGCTAGGAGTTCACGCTCGCAGCGTTTCTTTTCGCACCGTGAGCATCTCGATCAAATCCAGTTTCACGCGGTAGCCGGTTCCAGACTGGTCGCTGATGGCGATCATCCCCTGGGGCGAGACTTCCACTTCAGGGTCAATGATGTCTTCTTTCCAGTAGCGTCTTGAGGCGGAAACGTCCCCCGGCAGGCTAAAGTTTTGCCTCGTGGAGAGAGCAATATTATGGGCGCGTCCGATGCCGGTTTCGAGCATTCCGCCGCACCACACGGGGATTTTGTGCGCCGCGCAGACGTCATGGATTTTCAACGCTTCGGAGAATCCGCCCACGCGACCGACCTTAATGTTGATGATTCGGCAAGCGCCGGTTTCGACGGCGAAGGCAGCGCTGCGCGCGTTGACGATCGACTCGTCCAGGCATAGCGAGGTGCGCAGTTCTTTCTGCAGGCGCGCATGATAGTAAATGTCGTCGTTCCATAGCGGCTGTTCGATCATCAGGAGATTGAACTGATCGAACTTGCGCAGGTGCTCGACCTGGTCGAGCGTGTACGCAGAATTTGCGTCGCAGCTCAATGTGATGTTCGCCCAGCGCGAGCGAATCTTTTCGAGCACATTCACATCCCAGCCGGGCTTGACTTTGACTTTGATGCGGCGGTAGCCGGCGGCCAGTTCGATCTGGATTTTTTCCAGCAGTTGTTCAACCGAATCCTGGATGCCGATGGAAACGCCGCAGGGAATCTCACGGCGCGTTCCACCCAGCAACATCCACAACGGCTGCTGCTTCTGCGCGGCTTCGGCGTCCCAGAGAGCGTTTTCGAGCGCGGCCTTGGCCATGCGGTGGGCGCGCACTTTGGCGAAAAGGGCCGGGCAATCTCGGGCGGATTCAATGCGCTGTCCCAGCAGCGCTGGGATTAGATACTGCGTCAGGGTCGGCCAGGCGCTTTCGATCCATTCGCTGCTGTAGAAGGGATCTTCTCCGGCAACGCACTCGCCCCATCCATCGACGCCTTCGCTGTGGACGGTGACGAGCAGAATGCGACGGCTGTAGGTGCGGCCAAAGCTCGTCTCGAAAAAATGGACGAGGGGCATGTGAATCTCGCGGAGTGTGATGGCTTCAATTTTCATGAGTCAAGAAACAGCATTTCACCACAGAGTCACAGAGACACAGAGAAAATCTAAGAACCATAATCTTAATTGACGGACTCTAGAGACACTTGCCTGCGCCGCAACCCATGGTTTTTTCTTTGTGTCTCTGTGGTGAATCGACTTGGAATCATCCTTCGGAGGCATATGACCATTTTTCGTCCCAGCGTCCCAGGAGGAACTTGCCGTTGCCTTCGGGGTCGCGCTCGTAGCCCAGGACGGCGAGTCCGTGGGAGAAGGCGCGCAGAAACTGCTCGCGATTACGTTCCTGCACCTGCTGAGCGTGGCCGCGGGTTTCGGGCGCTGCTTTCCAGTCGTAGATCTGCGCGGGCACTTCGATGCTCGCCTCGCTGACAACTGTGGGATTCCTCCCTGCGGCCAGCAGAGTTTCTACCCGCTTCGACTTCAGCCACCACTCGGCGATGAGGCGGTCGCTCGGGAGTCCTCCCTGCAGAGGCGACGAGGTGATGCCGTACTGATTAATGTTATAGCGTCGCGCAATGGCGCCGAGCTTTTCGACGTTCAGATAGGCGTTCTTGATTTCGAGGGGATCGAAGGTCCACTCGATCAGTTCGATGCCGCGGGCCAACGCATCTTCGCGCTGCATCAGCTTCAGGCGCCGGCCGAGGCCGCCGTTGCGATGATCCTTGCGCACGGCCAGCATGTGCGAGTGCAGGTAGACGTGGCCGGTGCGCGTGCCCGGTACCGACAGCGCGAAGCCTACCATGACATCACCATGGAAGGCGCCCATCACCTGGCCGCCGACTTTGTCGGCGACGACGAACATGCGGAGCGGAACAAGTTCCGCGTCGCTGAAATTCCAGACTTCCCTTTGCAGGGCGACGCAGACGCGAAATTCTTCGATGCTGTGACAGCGGCGGAGGGCGATGGAGTCCGAGCTCATCGGCTCCTCGCATCGAAGGGGTCGTCCCGAAGGCCAGCGTTCTTCAGCCGGGCGAGGGATCTTGCGCGAGACGTAGCCGCTGTGTGGCCAGGTTTCAGGTGCTGCCCGCAAGATCCCTCACCCCGCTGGACAAAACGCGGGGCTTCGGGATGACGCCCGGAATGGTCTTTATGCGCCACAACCCTCCTCGCGCTTCGCTTGTTGCCACAGCGATTCCAATTCTTCCACGGGAGCCTGATCGGCGGTGCGGCCGGATTCGTGGAGGCGAGCCTCCATCCACTGAAAGCGTCGCTTGAACTTGCGATTGGTTTTGCGTAGCGCGGATTCGGGATCCAGAGAGAGGTAGCGCGCAATGTTGACGAGAACGAAAAACAGATCGCCGACTTCGTCTTCCAGTCGAGCTTGAAGATCTTCGGGGACTGGCGTTCGTCCTGATCCGGCCATGCCGCGACCTTGGGGCCGCGGTCCGGGAGGCGGAAATTCTTCGAGTTGCTCGCGGAGTTCGTTGGTCTCTTCGTGCAACTTGTCGAACAAGCCTTCGACATTGGGCCAGTCGAAACCGGCTTGCGCGGCGCGGGAACTCAGCTTGTAGGCCTCGAGCAGCGACGGCATCGCGGTGGAGACTCCGGCGAGGATGGAGGGCTTTTCATTTTTCGACTCTGCGGGGTTCCCTTCGGCGCTATGCTTTTTTCTCTCTTCTGCTTTTAGCGCTTCCCAGTTGCGCTTGACTTCGGCGGAAGTATCGGCCTTCACGTCGCCGAATACGTGCGGATGGCGGTGGATGAGCTTGGTGGAGAGGCGGTCGAGCACGTCGTCGATGGAGAACGAGGACTGCTCTTTCGCCATTTCAGCGTAGAAGAGCACCTGCAGGAGCAGGTCGCCGAGCTCGCTGGCGAGTTCGGGCCAGTCGCGATTGTCGATGGCTTCGAGGACTTCATAGGTCTCTTCCAGGGTGTAGGGCCTGATGGAATCGAAGGTCTGTTCCCGGTCCCAAGGGCAGCCGCCGGGGGCGCGGAGGCGTTCCATAATGGCGACGGCCCGCTCGAAACGTTCTCCTGTGGTGGACATGCGGCAACCAATGTAAATGACGGTTGAGGCGGGAGGCAATGTAGCGCCGGCATCTTTCTCGGCGACTTCGCCATCGCAGGTATCGGCGGCCGCGCGTGTGAGTTTGCCCTTGCCGCCTGGCGCGAGAGCCTGCCCTGAGCTTGTCGAAGGGCATCCTGCCCTCGCTACGTGAGCGGGCAAGACGCCCCCCGCGACAGCCGCCGGGACGGCGGCGCTACAGATGCCTGACGCCAACCGCTCGCCTTCGGGCGGCATCCTAGCTTTACCGAACAATTCCCCGCTCATTTTGTAATGGATAGCTATCCCCAAATTCATCAAGGAGAAAAGAAAATGACGACTGGTACTCTTCAGGGAAAAAATGTGGCGATTCTTGTCACCGACGGTTTCGAGCAATCGGAGTTGCTGGAGCCGAGAAAGGCGCTCGATGAAGCGGGCGCGAAGACGCAGGTAGTCTCTCCGGCAGGCAAGAAAGTTAAAGGATGGAACCACAAGGAGTGGGGCAACGAAGTTCCGGTGGATGTTCCGCTCGACTCTGCGAAGGCGGAAGAATTCGATGCGCTGCTGCTGCCGGGCGGAGTCATGAACCCCGACCAGTTGCGCATGAATCCGAAGGCGGTCGAATTTGTGAAGCACTTCGCGGATGCCGGTAAGCCGGTGGCGGCGATTTGTCATGGACCGTGGACGCTGCTGGAAGCGGGCGCGGTACGCGGGCGTACGATGACCTCCTGGCCTTCGCTGAAGACCGATCTTAAGAATGCTGGCGCTACCTGGGTCGACAAGGAAGTCGTCAACGACCAAGGCCTGGTCACCAGCCGGAAACCGGACGACATCCCGGCATTCAATCGTGAGATGATTCGCCTGTTTGGGGAAGGACGCGGCGAATCGAAGCCGCTGCGAAAGACCGCGTAATTGCCGTCCCGCAGGGCTCTCTCGAATTGCGTTTTCGTTCACCCGGCCTGGGTCATAGGATCAGAACCGGGCCGGGTGAAATTTTCTTAATTCAAAGAGGGCGAGCGTAGGTTACTTTCGGCACCGTTTTCTGGTGGCCTAGTTGGAATTCGTCCGCGAGCCCTGTGGACCATCGTGACCTTCATCTTCTTGTCATTTGGGTGCAGAATCTGAACAAGTGGGAGTGTTCCTCCAGGGCGTGCAGTTCCGCAACCAACTCTGGCACTCGACTTTAACCTAAATACATGAGTTTAACCGTTAAACCTCGACCGTCTGTGGATGGGCAGCACTTCCACGTGGTGGTCATCGGTGGCGGCATCAACGGCGTGGCCGTAGCGCGCGAGTGTGCCCGTGCCGGCAAACGAACGTTGCTGGTCGAGCAAAACGATTTTGCCTCGGGCGTGACCAGCCGGTCGACCAGGATCATTCACGGCGGCCTGCGCTATCTGGAACACGGCGAACTGGGCCTGGTGCGGGAGTCGGTGCGGGAGCGGGAGCATCTGTTGCGTGAACGATCGCACCTGGTGCATCCCGTGCACTTCTTGTTTCTGCTCAATGAGCGGAGTCAGCGCAGCGCCATGAAAGTGCGCGCTGGGCTATGGCTCTACCAGCGATTCGTGGGGGGGAAATCCAGCGCCCTGAGCGAGATGGAACTGAAACGGGTGGAGCGCGTGCTGGACGCGGGCCATCAGTGGTCCATCTTCAATTACGAAGATGCGCAGTGCGAGTTTCCCGAGCGTCTGGTAGCCGAATGGATGATGGAAGCGGCCGAGGCTGGAGCCGTCGTCCGCAATCATTGTGAAGTGGTGGCCGTGGATGTGGCGCAGGGCCGAGCTCGCGGTGTGCTGCTGCGCGACCGCATCTCCGGAAAAGACGAGCGCGTGGATGCCGGCTGGATCTTTAACTGCACTGGGCCCTGGGCCGACCGCATTTGCCAGCGTTCGGCGGTCCGCACCAGCAAACCCATGCTGGGCGGTGTGCGCGGCTCGCACATTGTTCTGCCGCCGTTTTCAGGGGCACCCAGCGTGGCGCTCTACACCGAGGCTGCAGACGGCCGTCCGGTCTTTGTTTTGCCGTGGAATGAGCAGGTACTGGTGGGCACCACCGAGGTCCCGGACACCGGTGACCCGGGAAGGACTGCGCCCTCCAACGAGGAAATCGAATATCTGTTGCGCACGGTGGCCAAGCTATTTCCGAAGGCGAAGATCTCGCCACACGATATCAAATATGCGTTTGCGGGAGTGCGTCCTCTGCCGAACTCGCCAGGCAATAAGGCGTCGGCGGTAACGCGGCGTCATTTCCTGCACGACCATACGCCGGAGGGTGCGGCGCGGCTGATCTCCGTGATTGGCGGCAAATTGACCACCGCCGCTTCCCTGGCGCGGGAATGTGCACGAAAGATTGGTATCAACGTGGCAGAGCCGACCATGGTTGCGATGGGGCCAGGGAGCTCGCTTGATCCCATGCTGGACCAGGAAGCTCTCAACGTTGCCCGAGCCGGCTCGGTGAGCGAAGAAACCGCCCGCGGCATGATGGAGTGGCACGGCCCGCGCGCGATGGATATTGCTCGCATGGCGCTGGTGAGTGCGGAACTGCGGGCGCCCATCTGTCCGCATAGCTCGCACATCGTGGCCGAAGTGGTGGAGGCTTATCGCAAAGAGTTCGCTGTCACCCTGGGCGACGTGCTGCTGCGCCGGGTTCCGGTGGCGCTGGGAGCGTGCTGGTCGGAATCCTGCAGCCGGGAGGCGGCATTACGCATTGGCGCCGTGCTGGGCTGGAACGAGCAGGATCTGGGATCGAATCTGGAATCGTTTGAGACGGAGCGCACCGCGTTCCTGAAGAAACCATCCCGTGGCGTTTCCGCGCTGGAAGCGGCCGCCGATTAACTCACCGCTTTCTTCTCGAACTGCCGCAATCCCACAATCAGCAGCAAAGCGTCAAAGAAAAGCAGCGCAACGAGCACGGCGGTTATCGACAAATGCGGGAACTGCGGAACCAGAGTGGCGCGTAGTCCTTCACTGGCGTACACCAGCGGGTTGATGAGCACAATTTTTTGCAGGATAGGGAAAGTTTTCAGGGCGCTCCATGGATAGTAGGTGCAGCCAAAGAAAATCATGGGGGTCATTACCATGCTGAACATCAGCCCAATATGCTGCTGATTGATACTGCATCCCAAAGCCAGTCCTCCGCATGCGGAAAAACCAGCGACCAGCACAATGATCACAGCGAAGGTCAACGGAGTGCCAATGCTGATTTCAACTCCGGGTCGAAGCACGAGCCACGCCAGAGGAATCACCACCAGCCCGGCCACCAGCGCCTGCAGCATTCCGGCGATGACTTTCTCGATCGCGATCCAGGCAACGTCGATGGGGGCGAGCAGGCGGTCTTCGATTTCGCGGGTCCACTGAAATTCGGCGATGAGCGGCATGGCCACCGCCCAGATTCCAGTGAAGACCATGCTGATCGCGATAATGCCGGGCAGCAGGAGACTTTTGTACGCCTCGGGCATATAACCGCTGCCGACCATCACCTTGCCGAAGATGAAGACGAAGAGTAACGGCTGCAGGAAGGTCTGCATCAGGAGTTGAATCGCATTCCGCCGCGCTACATGAGCATCGCGCGCCAGCATGGCGAAAAAAGTTTTCCAGTTCAATCGCGCAGGCTCCTTCCAGTATGGTGCAGGAAGAGATTTTCCAAACTCGGTTCAGAAATGTGAACGTCGGACAACTCCGCGCCGGAATTCGCGGCCAAGGTCGCGATCTCAGGAATAAGCGAACCGCCGCGGTCCGCATAGACGTCGGCACCCGTGCCGTCGACAGCGCGCACCTCGCGGACTCCCGCCAGCGCCTGCAACCGCTGCAGCAATTCGGCGGTCTGCTTCCCGAAGCGAAGGCGCAGCACGAATCCTCCGGGAATCGATGCCTTCAACTGCTCCGGCGTGCCCACGGCAATCATATGGCCGTGGTCCACGATGGCCAGGCGCTGGCAGAGCGCGTCAGCCTCCTCCATGTTATGGGTGGTCAGCAGTACGGTTTTTCCCGCCTGATGATATTCGCGAATGATCTCCCACAACAGAATCCGGGTTTGAGGATCGAGCCCGGCGCTGGGTTCATCGAGAAACAGCACTTGCGGATCGTGCATCATGGCGCGGGCAATGGAAAGCCGCTGCATCATGCCGCCCGAAAAGCCGCGCACCATCTGATTGGCGCGCTCGGTGAGTTTGAACTTTTCCAGTAACCCGTCGGCGCGTTCATTTCTTAGCTTGGAGCCGATTCCAAAGTAGGCAGCGTGAAAAACGAGAATCTCGCGCGCAGTCAAAGAAAAATCTAAATTAGGGCGCTGCGGCACAACCCCGATCAGGTGCTTGATTTTGGCCTGTTCCTTCCACACGTCATGCTCGCCAATCCAGGCTTGGCCAGATGTTGGCCGCACTCGGGTGGTGAGGACTCCGACTGTAGTGGATTTACCCGCGCCGTTTGGGCCAAGAAGGCCGAAAATTTCTCCCGGAAGAACTTCCAGCGAAAGTCCGTCGAGGGCCGGGATTTGAACCTTCGGCTGCTTCCCGCCTTTGGCGTCGGCGCGCGCAATAAAACCCCCGGCAGCGCCTAATGGCGGAGCGGAGTGATAGACCTTGCGCAGGTCCTCAGTGCGAACGCCAACGGCCATTTCGAACAGTCCCCAATCTGGAAGAAGGTAAGGTTTCGGAAGTATATCGCAGGCGCGGCTTAGACTTTCTCACTTCCTTCTGGAGGCGTCATCCCGAAGCCTGGCGTTTTTCAGCTGGGCGAGGGATCTGACGTGGATAGCACCCGATGCAGTGCACGCGAGATCCTTCGCTCCGCCTGAAAAACGGCTGCGCTCAGGATGACGCCTCAGGAATGGGAACAGCGATCGCCAATCGACACCCCTGATTACTATCGGTTCACGGCCTTGCGTCATCTGGGAATGGGACCGAAGCGAAACTACACTGGCGCAGACTGTCGGGTTAGAGGTAACGGGGCATAGTCGGATGTTGATTCCCATCAAGCACGAGAATATGACGGCCCGGCGCTGGCCGGTAGTCACGCTCGCATTGATCGCCATCAATGTAGGGGTCTTTCTTTTTACCATGTCGGCGATGGACGATGAGGCGCCCGCACTGGGCGAGGTGAAGTCTCATATTCTGATTCTGGCGGCGCTGCACCCTGAGTTGAAGATGCAGGCGGAATCGCAGCATCTGGTCGACGGATTCAAGCAGAGCCATCCCGAGCAGTGGAAGCAAGTAGAGAATCCCAATCGCGACATCATCGACGCCTACGACGCGAAGCTCAAGATGAGCGAGGACGCGTCGAACCTGCAGAACGAGATGGATTCGCTCAATGCGCAGTTTGTGAAACTGTCGAAGTCATCGATTACCGAGCAGTACGCCTTCGTGCCGGCGCAGCCCCGGCCCATCAGCTATCTGACGGCAAATTTCCTGCACGGCGGGTGGCTGCACTTGATTGGGAACATGTGGTTTCTGTGGCTGGCTGGTTTTGTGCTGGAGGATGTTTGGGGGCGGTGGCTTTACTCACTGTTCTATCTGATTGCGGGCGCGGCTGCGCTGCAATTTTATGCTTGGTCGAATCCGGGGAGCATCACGCCAACATTAGGCGCGTCGGGAGCAGTGGCGGCTCTGATGGGAGCGTTCCTGGTGCGCTTCCCGAAGATGAAGATTGAGATGGCTTGGCTGTTCATGTTTAAACTGTATCGCTTCAAGGCCGCGGCTTACTGGCTGCTGCCGCTTTGGCTGGGCAGCGAAATCTTTTTCGGATCGCTGACTGGATCGTCGGGCGGCGTGGCGCACTGGGCGCACGTTGGCGGATTTCTCTTTGGAGCGCTGGCCGCAGTAGCGATCCATTCCGGCCTGGAGCAAAAGGCGAATAAGGCGATTGAAGAAAAAGTCGGCTGGACGAATGATCCGGAACTCGAACAGGCCAACGGGATGATGGAGCACGGCCAGCTTCCAGAAGCCCTGGCGGTTCTGACGAATTACGTCGCGGCGAAGCCGAACTCGCTCGACGCCTGGAGCCTGCTGCGGCAGATTCATACGGGCCAAAATAATACGAAAGATTACCTCGAGGCGACCGTAATGACCTGCGCAATCCATCTGAGGGCGCACGAAATCGAAGCAGCGTTTCAGGATTATGCGGAGTTTACTAATTCTGGCGGAAGCAAGCTGCCAGTCGCGATTTGGCTCGATCTCTGCAAGGGCGCGGAAGAAATGCAAGACTTCGAACGCGCCTTCACGGAGTATCAACACCTCGCCCAAACGTATCCCGCCGACCGGCAAGCGCTGACGGCCCAACTCAGCGCGGCGAGGCTTTGCCTGAAGCGTCTGAACCGCCCGCAGGAAGCGCTTGCTCTCTACCAGACTGCCGCGGCCTCCCCCATTCCGCATCTCGATTGGGAGCAGCACATCCAGGCCGGGATTAAAGAGGCGAAGGCGGCGATGGCATCGGGCAATGTTTTGGCGGCTGGGGCGCAGTAGGACAGCCAAACCACCCTACCCCACAAAGCTTGGACCAGGATTGACCTCACTTCAGGGAAGCGGTTGCGCTTACCTTCTGCGTTGCAACCCACTCGTGGACCCTGGTCGAGAGAACGTCCAGCGGCAACGCACCAGCTCCCAGCACTTCATCATGGAAAGCGCTCAGGCTGAACTTGTCGCCTAATTGATTCTTCGCGTACTGGCGCAACTTCAGGATCTCCAGTTGCCCGATCTTGTAGCCCAGAGCCTGGGCGGGCCATGCCATATAACGATCCGTCTCGCTCTGGACTTCGGCCTCGTCGATGGCCGAGTGGTCGTGGAAGAAATCAACCACCTGCTGCCGCGTCCAGTGTTTGTAGTGGAATCCGGTGTCTACAACCAGACGAATGGCGCGAAGCATATCGTCCTGCAGGTGGCCGTAATAGCTGTAGGGGTCTTGGAAAAATCCGCCTTCCTTGCCTAAGCGCTCAGAGTAGAGAGCCCAACCCTCGGTGTAAGCAGTGTAATACTCGTTTTGGCGGAACGGCGGAAGCTGCGGCAGTTCCTGAGCAATGGCGATTTGCAAGTGATGCCCTGGGACGCCCTCGTGATAGGCCGTGGTTTCAAAGTCGAGCGTGGTGCCCTTCTCAAAGTTGCCGGTGTTGACCATGACATGAGCGGGGCGCGATCCATCCTGAGCTCCCTGAACGTAATGGGTAGAGGCTTCCTTCTCGCGAAACTCCTCGATGGGCATGACTTGCAGCCTGGCTTTGGGAAGACGGCCGAACATCGCAGGCAGCTTCAGATACATTTGATCGATGTACTTTTGATAGAGGTCGAGAATCTCCTGGCGAGAGTGCACGTGGACCTTGGGATTAGCAGAGAGAGACGCGCCGAAGCTCTTAAGATCTTTGTAGCCGAGCTGATTGACCACTTCCAGCATGCGGGCTTCGATCTCTTTGACTTGAGCCAGGCCGATCTGGTGAATCTCTTCCGGCGAAAGATTGGTTGTGGTGCTCTGTTTCACACGGAACGCGTAGCGCTCGGGACCATCGGGGAGCGACCACACGCCCGGATCGGTTCACCCTTTTGGGGCGTATTCGTCTCGCACGAAGACTGTAAATTTCACATAGGCAGGAAGAACGGAGTCGCGGATCGCTACCAGTCCCTGCTCGCGCAGCCGCTTCTGCTCCGCGGCCGGAATGGAGTCGGGAAACTTGGCGAAAGGCTCCGCGAAAGGAGTGGCATCGGGCGTTTTGGGGGAGAGGCCATTGGCCTGTTCGACTACTTTTTCCAACAGGATGCGCGGGGGCATCAGTCCATCGGCCATGCCTTTGCGCATCTGGATCACGTTCTCGTCGAAGAGGCGAGGAATCTGCTTCAGACGCGAGACGTAGTCGTCGTAGTCCTTGAGACTTTGGAACGAGAGCAGGGAGACCAGTTGTGGGAGATCGATGTGAACCCCGCCGAACTGAGAAACTGGCATCTCCCAAGGCTTGAAAGGAGCCTCCTCGAGAGAAAGCTGCAGATCACGGACCATCAGGGTTTTGTTCAGAGCTTCCTGCTCCGGGAAGTCGGTGGTGCTAATGGCATTGAAGCGGGCGAGAAATTTCCTGCTTTGCTCCAGATCGTCGTCAATCGCCTTCTGCGAAAAGTCGTCCAATTGGTCGTTCCAGCGCTTGTCTCCGAGTATGGAAGCGTAGATCGGACTGGTGTGAAGGGTGTATTCCCAGCGTTCAGCGAGCAGATCGTTCAGAGCCTTTCTGCGGGCCTCAAGGTCAGGCTGCTGGGGCGTTGCTAAGGTGGTGGAACTCAATAGGGATGTCAGCAAGATAAAAAGGGCCAAGAATCGAATCATCCGCAACTCCTTCATGACCTGGAAAATAGCAGCCATTATAAACTCGTCGTTTACCACTTGACGCCGCGAAAGGACTTCATCCGAGGCCTTCACGTAGCCAGCGTTCGGCAGAGAAGCTTCGTGTCGTCGGAGATGATGCCGTCGACGCCGGACTCGGCGAAACGCTGCATGTCTGCGGGAGCGTTGACCGTCCACACCAAAATTTTCCTGCCGGCATCTTTGAACTGCCGGAGCAGAGTCTCGTCAACCAACTTGTAGTGGGGGATCACATACTCGATCGGGAGTTCGCTCCAAAGGCGTAGTTCCGCTTTTGTCTCGCAGATCAGACCTAGGGGAGCGCTCGTGTCTTCGGCGCGAATCGAGTGAAGGATTTCCGGCAGAAACGACGACACCACGAATCCGTGGCGGGGCGGGCAGTTCTGCAGCAACTCTACCGTAACTCTTTCCAGGCCGGAAACTTTGAGTTCAATGTCGAGAAAGGCGCGATCCTGGTAGCGGGCAAGAACATCCTGCAACTGCGGCAGCGCGGCCAACTGGCCGGCTGGGGCACGCGCGATCTCAACGTCGCCGGTTTGCGGATCATGGCACACCACCGGTTTCGCATCCGCCGAGAGGCGCACGTCGAATTCGAAGCCGTCGCAGCCGTCGGCCAGAGCTCGATCGAACGACGCCGTAGTATTTTCCGGAATCGACTTCAGGGCGCGGGCACCCCGGTGGCCAAGAAGAAGCGGGCGCGGAGGCGGGAGATTCATGCGCGGAGAAATCAATCGAGATCGAAGTCTCGAATTGGCTTGCCGGTGTCGGGACTCTCTTTCGCCTTCCTCACGGCCTCTTGGAACTTTTTCTCGAGCAGGTCGGAAGCGTTCTTTTGAGCTTCGACGGACTGCTGGAAAATCGATTCCCGGCGGCTGTCCTGCTCTCGCATGGCCTTGGCCGCAGCTTCCATGTCGTTGAACATCTTCGGCTTCACCGCCGCGGTATGAGCGATGACAGCGCGGGTCGCGGTGTCGACTTTAAGCACCGCATTGCAGCAGGGACACATTAAATCGAAATTGGAAGGATTCTTCGCCATTTGAGCGAATCATACCGCAAAACGGGGAGCAGTTGTCAGTTGTCGGTTCTCAGTTCGGCAGCAAATCGACAAACCAGTCTTGAACTTGCCGGCTGGATCCCTGGGGTTTACTGAGAACTGAGAACCGAGAACTGAGAACTGTTGTTTTTCAGCGCTTGAGTTTGATGGGAAAGACGTGGAACAGGTTCAGCATTTCCCATCCCAGCAGGAAGATCGACAGCAGGACAACCATCACAGCCATGAGTTCCCCGAAGCTCAGGCCGCGGCGGCTGGGCTCGAGGCGCCGGGCGGCCAGGCTGAGAATGTTGAGGGTGGCAAAGCCGAACACGACCGCCCAGAGAATGTTGTAAACATCCTGCCGCGACCCGCGGTACAGCAGCGTGACGGCCACGCCTAAGAACATAGCCGGGTAAGCGCGTGCGACCGGGTAGAAGGCGAGCGCGGCCCGCGTGGTTCGGGTGAAGCTCGCGATCAACGACACTGCAGCAGATAGCACCATGGGTTTAAAGAGGCCCGGAAAGCCGGTTTGCCGGCCACGAGCCGAAATTGATCTTACATCTTTTTCCCGGCATGGTTTCACGGCACAGAAGAAGGTGAGCAACTCGTTTCAAGAGGCGCGCCGGATTCTTCCCGCGTTGGTTACTATGGATTCGTGGCCAAACGCCGCTTCATTTTCTTCGATGTGGGCAATACGCTGCTGTTTCCCAACCGCGCTCGCATGCTGGCACCGCTGCCGGAGGATCGCCATCCGACGCTCGAAGCCTGGCAAGCTTTGGAGCGGCGCACCAAGCAGGAATTCGATCAGGGGCTCCTGCAGGGCAAGGTGGATCGTGGATTCTGGTGGATTTTCCACACGTATCTGCTGCGAGGACTGAATGCCCTGGACGATGGCGTGCGCAATACGCTGGTCGAGAATACACAAAACTCGGCCAACTGGGATCAGATTCTGCCCGGCACGCGCGATGCGCTGGAGCGACTGCGAAAGGAATACGCGATTGCGGTGATCTCCAACGCCGACGGCAGGATTGACGCGGTGCTGCGACGCTGCGGGATTGTGGATTGCTTTCAGAGCATCACGGACTCGGGGAAGGTGGGGCATGAGAAACCGCATCCGGCGATCTTCGAAGCGGCGCTACGCGAGATGAAGGCAGAGGCAGCCGAGAGCCTGTATGTGGGCGATGTGTATTCCGTGGATTATGTGGGCGCGCGCCAGGCGGGGATGCAGGCGGTGCTGTTCGACGTGGCGGGAGCGTATCGCGAGCGAGGATTGCCGCGCGTGGAGTCGCTGGCGGATCTGGAAGAATGGCTCAAGGATTATGGCGCCGAGCTCCAGGTCTGAGACCAGCCCCCGCACGAATTCCGCTCGGCTTCGCCTGCGCGGGACAGCCGAGGCGGCTGTCTCTACGCATGTTTGCGCTCGCATGCGTGGGCGAGACGCCCCCGCGACAGCTGCCCGGGCGGGGGCGCTACAACTACAACTCCAGGAGTTGGTGGTCGTGGCAATCGGGGTGGATGGCGTCGTGCAGTTGGTGCAGAAATTCGCGGCCGTAGCGTGCCAGGAAGTAGATGCCGCCGATGCCGCGTTCCTGCAGGCCCTTGTCGGGATAGAGCGCGTGACTGAGAGTGTCTGCGTGGCGGGCCACGAGTTCGCTTTTCAGCGCTTCCGCGCGCGCGGCCTGGGAGTGGAGACGTTCGAGTTGGTATTCAATCTTCGAGCGGGCGGTTTCCGCGGCATCGACCAGCGTGCGGTCGAGCTTCAGCAGCTTCTCTTTGACGTTGGACAGGTGTGAGTCCAAGGATTTTCTTGCGTCTTCGAAGGCGGCCTGCAGATCCTTGGGCAGTCCGTGGTCCGCCAGTTGCTGGCGTAACGCCTCGGGACCGCTGAACACGTCCAGCACAGTGACTCCGTGACGCTCGAGCAGGCGCTGCACCTTCGGCTCCACCAGGGTGGCGGAAAAGCGCGGGACGATGGGCGTGACGCGACCGAGAAGAGCCTCATAGACCGCTCCTGCTTGCGCGAAATAAGCGGTCTCGGCCGCGCCCCCGGTGTAGGCGAGGGTGGGCAGCAGATAATCCTGAACGATCGGTCGAAGCAGGACGTTCGGGCTGAATTGGTCTGGACTGGAACGGATGCGGGCGATCAGCTCGGCTTGTGAGAGCTTCTCTGCCGCGGAGTCGGTGCCAATCACGAATTCCGCGGTGCCGCCATTGCCGCGACGATGAATCGGAGTGCGTGCGCCCTGCCGGAGGGTGAAGAGCAATACCGAGGACGGGGTGACCTTCACCTGCTGGTGATAGCCTACGGCTTCGAGTGCATCGCCGCGCGCCAGCAGCGCGGCGTCCAGTTCGTCGCCACGTTCAATGGCGGCGCGATACACGGGCTCCGCAACGCGATCGAGTTCGGGATCGGAGGCATCGAGCAGAATCACACCCCGCTCCGCGAAGACGCGGGCATACAGACGGGCGAAGGCCGTGCCCAGCGATTCACCGGGACGGTAGGACTCGCGCAGAAACTGCAACACCTCGGAATCGCCGAGAAGTTTTGCCGCCTGTTCGACGAGAGGAAGAATCTCGTCCCCAAGACGCACGGCGCTCACGGGCGCCCCAGGAACATCGTGGCTGGGCGTGGTAAGTACCTGCGGAGCGCCATCCGGTCCAGGGATGGAAAGGTGGTTCACCTCGGCCAGATCATGATCGTAAGTTGCCAGCCAAAAAACAGGAACGGCATTGACTCCAGCCGCAGTTGCCTCTTCTGCGAGTTTGACCGCGGTCAGCGCCTTGTAGATGGCGAACATTGGTCCACCGAAGAGTGCAACCTGCTGTCCGGTGACGACCGCGGTTGCACCTTTGCGCAGGCGATCGAGATTGGCCAGCGTTTGCGGAGAGGCGTCCCAGGATTTGTTTTGGCGTTCAAGGATGGCGGTGACCCGCTCGCGGCGAGAGGAATCGTAGGAAATCTTTGGGGCTTCTTCCTTCAGCCATTCATTGAAATGAGGTGGTGTGGGGTAGAACGGGTGAATTTTGGGAGAGTATGCCAGGAAGTCGGTAAAGAGGCGCGTGGTATGCGGGATTTCGGAGAACGGAAGACAGTGCGCCTTCACTGAGGATTCTCCTGACAACGTCGGTAAGATGCCGATCGCATGGCCGCTAGTTTGACGTGTGAGATCATCGCAAAGTAAACAACTACTATTCAACACGCAAGTCAACGGCAGTCATTGCGGACGAAATGCCGCCGGCATCCGTCAGTACCCGCGTCCTAGTGAGATGCCTGAAACGGCGGCGAGATGCAAGATAATGAGGGGTTGTGGATTTGTGCGCGCGAGATCCTTCCTGCGCCTGAAGAACGGCTCGGGTGAGGATAAAGCCCATCGAAGGGATGGGGGAGCCGCACTGGGAAAGGAAAGCATGAATGTGGACGCTGCTCCTCTGAACATCGTTTTGCCGGTAACGCTGGAAGGCGCCGTGGTGCGTCTGGAACCGCTTCGCCGTGAGCACGCGGAACTTTTCTGGGAAGTTGCGAAGAACGATCTGGAGGATATCTTCCGCTGGATTCCTTACTCCATGAAGACGCCGCAGGACTTCGAGAGACTGATCGACAAGGCATTTGACGAGCAGGAGCGCGGGGAGTCCGTGGTGTTTGCCACGGTGGAGCGGAGTTCGGACCGGGCCATCGGCAGCACTCGCTTCATGAATATTGACCGCATCAACCGGCGGGTCGAGATCGGGTCGACTTGGATCGCACCCTCGTGGCAGCGAACGCCCATCAATACCGAGGCAAAATATTTGATGCTGCGGCATGCATTTGAAGTGTGGAAGTGCATTCGGGTGGAACTCAAGACGGATGCGCTGAACCAGAAGTCGCGCAACGCGATTCTGCGCATCGGTGCGAGAGAAGAAGGCACGCTGCGCCGGCACGTGATCACCTGGAGCGGACGGGTGCGGGATACAGTTTATTTCAGCATTCTGGACAACGAGTGGCCCGAGGTAAAGGCGAGGCTGGAAGCGATTCGCTTACAGTAGCAAGGCAGGTGATGCTAGGGATCGCTATAGGGCGGGAAAATTCATCCCCCGGCATGCAAGGGAGGGAACGCATGCGGGAGCGGGGGGTGGCGCGACAATAGGGGCCGTTGCATGAAGGCTATCGCGACGTTTCGCCTACAACCGCACATACGCGCTCCGTCCCGTCCCTAAGGTTATTCCCCACTTGAACCCGTGTGTATATCGCAAGATTGAAAAACAAGGACTTATTGGGTTCGTTTCGCAATCGGACTTCATTCCTCTTGGCAGGGCAAGGTTTTCGGCTGCTCCGGCCGATCCGCCATTCTCAGGTTTCTGGCTGCTTGTCAAATACAAGTATCCATACCCGTCTCTGAACCGCGGCGGGCGTAGGTGGGGCGGCCAGAGGCAGCCGATCGCGACTTCGTGCTTATCCTAAACAGGCTGAGAAGGTATCTTCTCCCAAAAATCTAGGGTTTTGCAATGAATTAGCGAGGGATTGGATTTGAATCAGTGGCCCCGCAGAACTCGCTTGCGTTCGTGTCCGCATGTTCGCCGAGGGAACGCCTGTTCTCTGGAACGACTTCTCGCAATCTGCCGTGGACGGCCCTCGCATGTTGC
>Ga0182024_10007359_pt1 | contig 23750 bp, 18 predicted proteins | sample P32metaG_FD_120480 | JGI IMG/M metagenome (GOLD analysis project Ga0182024, IMG submission 120480) | Permafrost microbial communities from Stordalen Mire, Sweden - P3-2 metaG (Illumina Assembly) | ecosystem: Environmental > Terrestrial > Soil > Wetlands > Permafrost | place: Sweden: Stordalen... | reverse complement strand
TCCTGGTGATCATACCGCGAGGGTCACACCCGTTCCCATCCCGAACACGGAAGTTAAGCCTCGCTGGGCCGATGATACTGCACGGGCAACTGTGTGGGAACGTAGGTCGTCGCCGGGATTAAAAATCAAGAGGCCGCTCTGAGCAATCAGGGCGGCCTTTTTGTTTTTAGTAATGTGACTTTGTTCCAGGTAGGGCGAACGATGTACTCGTGATTCGTTATCGCTACGAACTGTAGTTTGCTACTACCCGGGTCACTTTGCCGTCGGTGGACAGCTCCATGAATTCCGCCGTTCGGGTTCCCTTTTGATTTGTGTAGTAGAGAATTAGGCTTCCCAGGCCTGTTAGCACATCCTTTAACTCGAAGTGCAGATCGGGGTACGCTTCAAGGCCTCGTTGAAAATAGGCTCTCAGGTTTTTCTTGCCTACGACCTTGCCGTCGGCTCTCCCCAATAGTTGTGCTGCAACTGGAGAAGTCAGGTCGATGGCATCATCGTAGTGAGACATTATGAGGTCCAAGCCGTGAGCATTCCAGGCAGCAATCCAATGTTTAGCGAACTTCGACGCCTCTTCTTTCGTCACTGGGTTTCTCCTACCAACGATTGATCCATCCAAATTAACATGGCAATCGCACTGCGATTCCTAGTTGTACTGCTGCAGCATGTTCCTGCTTGGTGTTAGACTCCTTCCGTGCCAGCGGCAAAGCCACGTTCTTACTGGTCTCTGGTTTTGTGCCTCGTCGTGTTTATCGGATCTGCCATTCAGATCATGTTGAAGAACGAACAAAAACATGCATCCGGCCCTTGTGCCGGGTGGTCCCCCCTAGACGAAATTCAGGTCATCAGGATATATATTCTTACTCTTACACCCCTCATCTCTATCGTTGCCTGTTTTGTGGCATACAGCGAGGTCAAGCGGATCAGTAGCACAGCTTTGGATTGCTGTGGTCTTTTCGATGCTTTGGTCCATTCTGCAAATCGCCTTGGCCGCCTACCATTAGTATTCCGTGCCATTCACGAGGTGCAATGCATCCTTGGATGCACAACTATCCCTTGAGTTTTTGACGCGTGCATGGTTATTTACCTGTAATTCTGAGCCATACCTTCCCACGCGAGCCAGGAAGCAGATCACGAATTGAGGACAAACCATGCCCGTGTTTAACAGAGGTCAGCGCAGCGGTGGCGATGAACCGCCATTTGTCATGAGGCCGGCAGTTCCCGGCTTGCGCGCCATTGTCATCGGCGTCGCCGCGCTGGTCGCGGTGATCATTCTGTTTTCCCTGTTTGTGCGCGTGACGCGCATTGAAGCGGGGCACGTCGGCGTAGAAATTAATCTGGCCGGCAAGCAGCGCGGTGCTTCGGAAATTCCGGTGCGAACCGGTTGGGTTGTGTATTCGCCGTTGAGCACGCAGATCATCGAATTTCCGACCTATGTGCAAACGGTGAAGTGGACTCGCGATACGAATGAAGGGCATCCCATCAACGAAGAGATGGGCTTCAACTCAAAAGAAGGCATGGAGATTTTCGTGGACGTTTCGCTGTCGTACGCGATTGAGCCGTCCAAGGCGCCGGATTTTTACGTGAAATACCGTGTGGGCGATCTGGAGATGTTTACGCATGGAATCTTGCGGGATATCGTGCGCAACTCGCTGAACGAGGTAGCTTCCACGTATGTAGTGGAGGATATCTACGGCGAAGGCAAAGCGGAATTTCTGCACAAGGTGCAGACTATGATCGAGCAAAAGGTCACGCCAGTGGGCGTAAGTGTGCAGCAGTTCGGATTCATTGGGGCGCCGCGCGTGCCTGCAGTGATCGCCACGGCGATTACCGCGAAGGCCCAAGCCATCCAGCAAGCAGAACGCGCACGAAATGAACTGGCTACCACGCAAGCCGAAGCAGCCAAGAAAATTGCCGAGGCCGAAGGAGACGCAAAGTCGCTGGTGACCAGGGCACAAGGCGAAGCGGACGCCAATCGTATTCGCCAGAATTCACTGACTCCGCAGCTTCTGGAATTGCGGCGCATCGAAAATAATCGCGCGCTAATCGACAAGTGGAATGGCGCGCTGCCTACGGTCCAGTCCGGACAGGGCAGCGGGATGATTCTGCAATTACCAAAGCCGGAATGATGGTTCGCGCGTGAGCGTCCGGAGACGCTGGTGTGCCTAGCTGGGCGAATAAATAGCGAATACGATGTTGTTGAAATCTAATACAACGTACTATTGACCTGCCATTTTGCTGGGACTACTTTAAATGAGCGTTCTTTGCAAGCACACCAGCCGAGGTGATTTATGTCCCTCAGTACCCTAATCGTCGATGAATCCGTTAAGAAAAGCTTATTAGAACGCTGGACCAAGATGCGCGGACACCAGCGAGTTACCACCAACGTGAAGCTGTTGGTGGAGTGGGAAGAAGGGCAGACCCCGCAGCATGTACACGCCGTGACCGTGGATGTGAGCAATTCCGGCTGCAAGGCAGTAGTGGCTGGTGATTTGCACCTGCACCAGCGGGTCAAGCTAGTCCACGCTGCAACCGGCCGCAAAGCGGATGCGCAAGTGGTCTGGCGTGGTCATGAAGCGTGGGATGCGGGCTTCGCACTGGAGCAGCCCGACCCGACGTTCTGGGGCTAAACGCGCCAGCTTTTTCAGCTTCTGATTAAGCTATCTAAATAATCTTTGAGGGAGCCTCACGCGCAGATGTGGACGTGAGGCTTTTGTTTTTTCCGTTCAATTTTTTTACGATGGTGGACCCAATCTCGATTATAAAAAAAAATGCGTGGACGCGGACAGTTTGTGCCGCATCCACGCAGGTAAAGAGACTCGCAGCCTTAGAAAATAATCTTAGCTACGAGCTGCATGTTGAACGGCTCGCCGGGACCGAGTCCCGGTGCTCCGTTGAAGTCGCCGATGGTGTCAGTGACATAACCGTTGCCGCCCACCGCACCGGCACCGGAGGCAAGGTTGATGTGGTTGAAAAGGTTATACATTTCGGCGCGCAACTGGATACTGACGCGCTCAGTGATGGGGATGGTCTTGAACACGGACAGGTCTATGTCCGCGAAGTTAGGTCCGTAGTACTTGTTACGCGAAAGATCTCCCAAGGGATCGGTGGGGCCGGTGCAGCCTGCGGCGCCGGGTACGCAGAACGCCGCGGGATTCACCCAAGGCTCACCGCCATTGGCCGCCGAGAAGGTGTGTGATACGCCGGCAAACGGATTGGCGATCACGTCCAGGCCAGGGCGCGACTCCCCGCCGGTAATGTTGAAGGGCTGCCCGGTATGGAAAGACAGCAGGGTGCTCACTTGCCAACCGTGGGTCAGGATTTTTGGTCCCCAGGATGACCCGGGTACGGAATAGATCAAAGCTCCCGTGAAGTTGTGGCGTGTGTCGAAGTCAGCGTTTCCATATTCAGCACGCAGGTTTGTGCTATCCAATGGAATAACTCCGCGATACTCGGTGACGTAGTCGAGATCGTGGCCCCAGGTGTAGGACAACTCGCTATTCAAGCCGTGCCAGTTGCGAGTCTTGAAGGTGGCTTGCAGCGAATTGTAGTTGGAGTCGCCGACGCTGTTGAGTTGGTTGATGTCGCCGAAATTGGGATACTCCGTGGCGAATGGCCGGGGCCCACCGGTCAGCGGTGCCTGATTGATGTTCTCCATAACGGAGAGTTTGTGAGCGTCACTGCCGACGTAACCAATCTGGAACACGCCGTAGTTGCCCAGGCTCTTCTCTACCTGAAGATTGAAGTTGTAGATGTAAGGGGCGCGGAAATTCTGATTGACGGAGTAGATACCGAAAATGTTGTTACCGCAGCTCGGCTCGGTCGCCACGTTTCCGGTCGCGCATAAAGCAATACCCGGGAAGAGAGGAACCCCCGGCTGCCAGGCGAAGCTGCCGGCGGTGCCGGAGGCGCTATAGCTGGACACCGGTGAGGGGCCAGCAGGATTCCCTTCCAATCCGTCGGCGGCGCCGTTTGGCGGACGATAGTCGAGGAACGGGTTGATGTTGATCTGGTCGTAAAACACCCCAAATCCACCGCGCACCACAAGGTCGCCCTTGGCCGTCGGCTGATAGGCGAAACCAAATCGTGGCGCGAAGTTATTGCGATCCGGCGGGAAAATGGAATCGATTCCGGCACCTTGTATGACCAGCCCGCGGCCCGGGATAAAGACCGCCAAGTCTTTGTTGCCGTCATGAAGCGGTCCAAAGTACTCGTAGCGCAGACCGAGGTTCAGGTTCAGCTTGCGCGTGATCTGCCATTGGTCTTGCGCGAACAAGTTGAATCCGTTGACGGTAACTTTGCGCTCCGCATCGCCTACCGAGAGATTCCCGGTTGAAATGTATCCAGCCAAAAAGTCGGCCAAGGCCAAGGTGTTCGTGCAGGTAGTGTCGTTTGTAGCGCAAGTGCCAGCCCAAGGTCCTTGAGTACCGTTGAAGTTGTAATATCCGAGTGAGCGGCGGAAGTAAAACTCATCCACGCGTCCCTGACGGACTTCTCCGCCAAAGCGGAACTGATGCTTACCTGAGCTCCACGAGACGATGTCGGAAAGCATTCCGGTCTCGTCGTTGCGGCCCTCAGGAGGCGTGATGCCGACCTGTTCGAATCCGCCAATCACGATATTGGGCGCACCGAGAATCGGCTTGCCATTAATGAGCGCATCGGGGCTTTGGTCCAGACCCATGGCAACGCTGTCAAAACTGGCGTTGGAGTCACGGAAGGTTTGGTTAAAGTAATTCACTCCGAACAGCAGTTGGTTAGTGAGGCGTGAAGTGAACGAAGAGTTCAGCACCACGGCGTAGTTTTGCACGTGAATGGGAGCCTTCTCGAAGTAGTAGGACAGGTTCGAACTGGCCGTCGCCAGCGCCGTGCTGGTGCCCAATGGGGCGGTCTGGCTGCCCTGACCAACGAACCACCGGACGGAGAGATGTTCTTTGTCGTTGAAATTGTGGTCAATCTTGGCGATGCCGTTGTAACTATAACCTGTGGAAGGAGAGGAGCTAAAAAAGTTGCTTTCGGTGGCGGGGAGCCCGGCAATCGAAGAAGGCCAGAGTCCCGGCGTCGTGCTGGTGTTGCCGGGATAGAGTGCGCCAAGGAAATTCTTCGAGATCTGGCTTACGGGCACACCATAGGTTGTCAGCAAAGCCAAGGCATTGTTGACCCAGGGCGTCGAAACCTCCGTGGCCAATCCGGATAATCCGATGATGTACTCCTGCTTCTCAAAGCCGATGAAGTAAAAGGTGTGATCCTTGATGATCGGTCCCCCTACCGTGAAGCCGTAGTTCTCGTTGCGCAGGCGAGGCGGCTTTGGCGTGATGGCGGTCGGTTGATAGAAGGGTGAGGACGCGGCGTAAAATTCGTTGCGATTATAATAGTACGCGGATCCGTGAATGGTGTTGCCGCCAGATTTAAGCGCGAGATTGACGGTGCCCCCGGCGTTGCGTCCGGCTTCCGCGCTCGATTGCGTCTGGGCCGAGAACTCGTCGATCGCGTCAATGGGCATAATCACGCCCGCGATACCCGATACACCGCCCTGGTTCACGGCCGGAATGTTGTGCCAGAAATCGTTGTTGTCCACGCCATCGATTTGCCAGTTGACCTGATTAGGCCGCGTGCCATTGACGGAACCGAAGCCGCCGACAGCGTAGCCCGCGTAACCGGGAGTGATGGTGATGAGCTGGGTGAAGTCGCGGCCATTCAAAGGCACGTCCTGCACTACCGTATCCGGCAGCGTCATGGTCTGCGTCTGCGTGGTGGTGTCCAGCGATAGCGAGGCCGCGGAAACTTCTACCGTGGTCGCTTGTTGCGACAAGGAAAGTTTAACCGGCAGAGTGTAGATCGACCCTTGGGTGACTGAGACGTTATCAACAGTCATTTCCGGGAAGCCTGAGGACGTGACGATTACGGCGTAAGTGCCAACGGGCAAATCCTGAAAAGAGAACTCACCATCGCTCGTGGTGGTTGTGGTGCGAGTGACGTCGGTGGCCTTGTCCCTGGCCTTTACTTCCGCGTTGGGAACTACCGCTCCGCTCGGATCCGTGACCGTGCCGTTGATGGCGCCTGTATACGTCTGCGCCCTGGCCGAAATTCCCAGAGAGAAAAGCACCAGCGCCACTGCAAAGAATCGAAACATTATTTATTTCACCTCCCGAAGAAATTTTTTGAACAGGTCCCACCAGCCGCCTCACGGCAGCTTTATTTAAAGTCCACTGGTAATGAGTCCGCCTCGACGCGGAGCTCACCACTCGCAAAATTGGGGAGATCTAAACAGAAGGACAACAACTGCGCATTGCTGATGTCAACGAGCGATCCTTTGCTTGCACCATTGCTTGTACCACTGCAAAATCTAAACAGGCCAAAATGGATTAACAGACTTCTTGTGAGAGGAATGCTGACGCCAATTTGGTATCTAGTCAAGGCAAATGTACAAATGCCCAGGATTAATAAATTTGATTGGCGAGTGCCAAAAAGTTGGAACTTCGTAGCTGAGTGTAAATTTTAAGAAGAAAATAACGGCCGATATCGATTAAGGTACGAACGCCAAGGATGGGTGGCTTCGAGGGCTTAATGACGCCCCGGCCCGGTGGGTTACTTTCCATGGATATGTGCACACCAAGGCAAGCCAGACCGAGGACGTAGGGCGATGACGACCGAAAAATTGAGTACCGTGCTGATTACCGGCGCCACCGACGGTCTGGGCAAAGCGGCCGCCATCCTGCTGGCGCAGCATGGGTACAGGGTTTTTGCTGCTGGACGTTCGCCGGAAAAGAGGGCGCAACTGGATGCGTGGGCCCGCGAAAAAAACTTTGCCCTCCAAACGTTGGACATGGACGTGTGCGATGACGAGTCGGTGTCAAATGGGGTAGCCGGGGTGATCGCCAAGACCGGCGGGCTGGATGTGCTGATCAATAACGCCGGCATCATCTACGTGGCCACCGTGGAAGATACGCGCATGGAAGATTGGCGGCGCCAGTTCGAGACCAATTTTTTTGGTGTGGTGCGTGTCACACAGGCGGTACTGCCGCATATGCGAACGCGGCGGCGTGGACGCATTCTGATGATGAGCTCGGTATCAGGTCTGATTACTCCGCCCACGCACGGGCCTTATAGCAGCAGCAAGCACGCTCTCGAAGGATTGAGCAACGCGCTGCGCCTGGAGATGTATGCGTTCGGCGTGGATGTGATCCTGATCGAGCCGGGTTATATCGTGACCAATCTGCAGAACATCGCTGCCGAGCTGATGGAACCGTACGCGGAGAAAATCACCGCGGGACCGTACAACAGGATTTATTCAGGAGCCTTCGGAGGCGCCAACAGCGCCAGGAAGAAATCGAAGACTACGGCGTGGGATTGTGCGCGGGTGATCATGGAAGCGATTGAGATGCCCCGACCGAAGCCGCGCTATGGAGTCACTCCGCTGGCCAGCACCGTGAAATGGGCCAAGCGGCTGCTGTCAGACAGTGCGATCGACTCGCTGGTGCGACGCAGATACGGAATCGTGCGGGATAGGAGTTAATCCCGCCTATTTGGTCAGAAGCGGATTGGTTATTACGGGTTTGACACCTGAAACGACAAACTGTTCTCGCGCAGGCTCTCCCATTGTTTGGCCCAGGCTTGATGCGCTGGGCTTTCCGCATAATCCGCGGCAGTTTCCTCGCTTGTAAATTCGATGGCGTAGACGCCGCTGAAATCCCTGATCTGATTGCGATTGGTCTTCAGCCAGATGTTTTTAACACCGGGAACTTTACGAGCTACTTCCTTGATACCGTCGAGGGCCTTCTGCCGTTCGTTCTCCGAAGTGGCGTCTTTGAATTTGTAAACGACGACGTGCAGCACGGTTTTCGGTTGCCCAAACTTGTTCTGGGCCGCGACGCTGGTTGCGCGCAGCGATCCCACAACGATGCCCGCAGCAAATATCGCCACGGCGATTGCCAGTTGCCAGCCAAATTGTTCGCCCATTTGTTTGACGGATGTCACGCTTGTTCCTCCTGTCGCGATCACAACTAAGTTTATGCGTTTTTGTACGTGAAGCAATTCGGCGCAACGTAAAACATCGAGTCCCGGAAAGGAATGAGGCACGGTGAAAGATCAGGAGCTGAGCCGCTTCAAATGATTGAGCTACTGCGCGTATCCAGATTCTAGCTTGACGAGGGCATTTCCATGTTGCGCGTAGTAGCCGTCGCCCTCCGGCCCATCTTTAACCCAATCGTGGCTGGGACTGACCCAGAAATTCTCGCCGGTTAGAGGGTTGTGGTAATACTCCTTGTCGAGCCACTGGTTATAAAGCGAATCACCTTCGCCACCACTGTCTCCGGAGTGTTTTTGTTTGGCGGCAAGCGCCGGCGGATCCGGCGCGGCGGGAACGTTGGGGACCTGGCAACGTAGTGCACGCGCTACTGCGCTGGCTTCTGCTCCGCGCATGCCCCATAAACCCGCGGCGGCCACGGCTGTCCGCATCACCACCATGTAGCCCCCGCGTCCGGCGGGAATCACCTGATAAAACGCGATACCTTCATAACTGGCGGTTTGATACGAAACGAGAAAGACATTCGGGCCTAGTTGCTGCTTGGTCCCGAAGCGCGTCGGAATTTTTCCCCCGCCAGACAGATTGGCGGCCACCGCCAGGTCCGGCGTCTGATGGCCGGGCAGCGGGTTGAGACTGCCAGCACCGAAGATTGAATAGCCGGCTGTGGCTTTTCCGTCCGCACTGGAAAAATCTGCGCCGAACGCGACGCGCTGCGCGTTTTCGGCGGCCACAAACCAGCCGCGCGGGCCGAGCGATGCGCAATACCGTCCGCGGAAGGGAACCACCGGGATGGGCGCGGGCCGCGCTGCGCGTTGCGGTTGGAGCTGTTGTTGCTGGGCGTTTGAAGACGTAGTTATCACCAGGCTACAAATCACGGCGCCTCGGCATACTCGACAAAAATAATCAGCTGCGCAGCTTTTCATACGCGCCTCCCTGAACAGTTGGTTTGCGGGAAAGTATCACAACGAGCGTCTTGTTTATGGTGTTAATTGGCTGGAGGCGAATCGTTTCGAAGCGTGGGGTGTCCGTCGCGAGTGGCGTCCGTGCAGCCGCGCGCCCGCTTCAGCAACAATTCGCGTTCGCGCGCGTTGCGCGTGAGCGACGCGGCACGCTCAAACTCCACAGAAGCCTCCTCGTTGCGCCCCAGCTTGGCCAGCAGATCGCCGCGGACGCTTGGCAACAAATGATAGGTCTTCAGCGAGGGCTCGGCGGTGAGTTGGTCCACAAGCTCAAGTCCAGCCGCAGGCCCGGAGGCCATACCTACAGCAACCGCGCGATTCAGTTCGATGACGGGCGACGGAATTTGCTCCAGAAGCTTCAAGTAAAGGCTAGCGATCTTCGCCCAATCGGTCGCTTCAGGCGTAGTGGCTTTGGCGTGGCACGCCGCAATGGCGGCCTGCAACCCGTAAGGGCCCCGGAAACTTCGAAGCTTTGCGGCGCGATCAAGCGCACCCAAGCCACGGGAAATGAGTAGTTGGTCCCAGCGAGAACGGTCCTGGTCCAGCAAGAGGATCGGCTCTCCGGCGGCACTAACACGTGCCACCGAACGCGAGGCTTGAAGTTCCATCAGGGCGACAAGACCGTGGACTTCGGGTTCCTCAGGCACCAACTCGGCCAAGATGCGTCCGAGTCGCAGCGCATCTTCACAGAGCGCCGGCCGGATCCAGTCGCCACCGGTAGTGGCCGAATACCCTTCGTTGAATACGAGGTAGATAACTTCCAGCACAGAAGACAAACGCGCGGGAAGCTCGGCTGCACGGGGAACTTCGAAAGGCACGCGTTTTTCGCTGAGGGCGCGCTTAGCGCGCACGATGCGTTGCGCAATAGTGGGTTCCGGCACGAGAAAGGCGCGCGCAATTTCGTCGGTGGTCAATCCGCCGAGCAAACGCAGAGTGAGCGCCACGCGCGATTCGGGAGTAAGTACCGGATGGCAGGCTACAAAAATCAACCGCAGGAGATCGTCACCGACACCGTCATCGATCGCAGACTCCAAAGCAGTCACGGCGGCCTCCTGCCGGGCATCCAGGTCACGACCAAGCTCTTCATGCTTACGTTCGAGTAGTTGGTTGCGGCGGAAGGTGTCGATAGCGCGATGCTTCGCGGTGGCCATGAGCCAGGCGCCTGGATTATCCGGGACATCTGACTCCGGCCAACGCTCCAAAGCAGCGATCAGTGCATCCTGCGCGAGATCTTCGGCGAGGCTGACGTCGCGGACCATCCGTGCGAGCGCGGCGATGAGCCGCGGGGATTCTATTCTCCACACGGCATCGATGGCGCGTTGTATTTCGGTGGTCGTCACTACCGCCGATCAAAACATCTTTGATTTGCCCGCGCAATAGCGAGCCGCCGCGTCCTGGCCGACCGGATTTCTACCTGTTCTTGTCTTGGCAGGCAGAGAATTCCTCCGGCCCGAAGAGTTGCCGAACCTCGGTTTCGCCGTTCCAGCCGGGCCAGTGTTGCTTGTGGAGTTCCATGAACTGCTTCGCTCCCTCAAGCGCTGCTTCCTTTGATGGATATTCCAGAATCGCGAATCCGCCGATGATTTCTTTAGATTCGGTGAATGGCCCGTCAATGACGGAAATCTTGCCGCCGGAAAGCCGGACGCGCTTGCTTTGTGCCGTGGGCGCTAGACCGCCGCTGATCAGCATCATGCCCTTTTCCACCGCCTCCCTACTGATCCTCTCCATGGCGTCCATCAGCGGCTTGGGCGGCGGGGTTGAATTCTCCGGATGTTTCACCATCATCATAAATTTCATGTTCGTCTCCTTGTTTTTTTCTGAGCCGCGTTGCCAGGCTTTCATTCTGCCCCGCTTTCTTGGCTGTATGTATGTGTCGAACGAGAAGCGGTGGAATCGACATCCGCCAGAGATTTTTTTATTGCCTATTTTTGGTTGCCTGTGCGCGGAGCCGCTCGTTTTGTTCTTTAAGTTCGGGAGTGAGTTCCGCGGCAAAATCGGCGGCTTCAAAAACCGGGCGAATTTCGACTTCGTCGGATTCGAACGGGGCTCGCTTGAGCCACTCGACGGCTTCCTCGATGGATTTCACTTGCCACAGCCAGTAGCCGGCGATCAGTTCCTTGGTTTCTGCGAACGGTCCGTCGATCACGGTACGCTGGGTTCCGGAGAACCTAACGCGCTTGGCCTTGGAGCTGGGATGCAATCCGTCCCCGGCAAGCATCACCCCGGCTTTGACGAGCTCTTCGTTAAATTTGCCCATGTCGGCGAGAAGTTTTTGCTTGGGCATGACGCCGGCTTCAGAATCGTGATTCGCTTTGACGAATACCATGACGCGCATGTGATGCTCCTTCTGGTGTTAGATTTTAGAGCCAGGCACCGACAAACTTGACCGGTAAATCCATGCTCTATTTATACGTCGAACGAGTGGACACGAAATCGACAACCCATTCAAAATTTATCTACGAAGACATAAGTTGATGTATACATTGGGTTTGACGCTGCAAGTTGAGCAGGGGTTAGGCCGCAGTAAAAATAAAACGGAGCAACGGCCAGGATTGTGCCAGTGCTTGTATCACAAAAAACGAGACCGGCATGCCCGACCGCATAAGATTCGGTGGTTTGGACTACAGACACAATCATGCCGGGTAATCCGCCGAAGAATTCTCCAGCGATGCAGCAAAGAACGTGGTGCAGCCGCACGGCGGCTTGGTCCAGTGGATTGCTGCCTAGAACTGAAACGCGAGTGCCACGAGCGCTGAGATTATCGATTTAGAACTCCGAAAGGCGGTGTGTTCGGTGGCCATGTCTGACTCCTGCCATGATTTTCGCTTCACTTACACGACGAACAAGAAGCTCCGGGATCGACAGGGGGAATATTTTTATTGGGATTACCGAGGGAAGTCTTGCATCAGTGCCCTTTTGAAGGGACGATGCGTAGCGGTCAGGAATGGGCGTTCGCGATGGTCCAGGACTTGATCGTGAGGGCCAGATCGGTCAGAACCTGGGCGTCGGTCTTCCCTGAGCGTTTCAGCACATGAAACGAGTGGTCCGCGCCCTCGATCACGTGCAAGGTAGCGCGCGAACTCAGCTCATAGCAGATCGGACGCAACAAGGAGAGATCGGCCAGATCGTCACGCGTTCCTTGCAGGAAAAGCATGGGCAATTGCACGCGCTCCAAGTGCTCTGCTCGTTTGATAGACGGACGCTTCGGCGGGTGCAGCGGGAATCCCAGGAAAATTAATCCTCCCACGCCTTCCAATGTTTGTTCGGAAGCGGCCAGTGAAGTCATGCGCCCGCCCATCGACTTGCCGCCGGCAAACAACGGCAGTTTCGGAGCGCACTTGGCCGCAAATCGAACTGCCGCTGCAACGGTTGCGGTTAAAACCGGCTGCTTGTCCGGGACGTGGCGATGCTGTTCCATATAGAGGAATTGATAGCGCAAGGTCGCAACTCCCACGGCGGCCAACTCATTGGCCATCGCGACCATAAACGCGTGATTCATTCCCGCGCCGGCACCGTGAGCCATAACATACAAGCACGCAGCATTTACCGGAATCTGCAGCAGAGCGGAGACTTCTTCTTGGTCTGAAACGGGGAATTGCAAATTGCGAACGGCGTTCATTGCGCAATGTTACTTGAATTTTGGTGCCCGAAAGAGGACTCGAACCTCCACTCCCTTGCGAGAACCAGGTCCTGAACCTGGCGCGTCTGCCAATTCCGCCATTCGGGCACAAGCGCGTCGCGTGCAAGCAACTTCTCCCACACGCGGAAACGAGCTTTTTCATTCTGCCCGCCGACCCCACCTTTGTCAACGAACGGTGCTGCTCGGCTACAATCCATCCATAGCGCATGCCCACCGCTCTCAAAATAGCCGCTGTATTCCTGACCGAAGCCGGCATTGTTTTCTCGCGCTCGGAGCTTCGCTGGGACTACTTGGTTATTTCGGCTGCGGCCGCCTTCTTATCGATCGCACTGGCAGCCATCGCTCTTTTCTTTTTTCGCCGCAGCGTCCGCAACTTGACGCTGATTTATTTTGGGCTGTTGTGCATTCTCTACGGCGTTCGGTTACTGACCACACTTTCTTCATTCCGGGCGCTCTTCGACCGGCCGGAAATATTCTGGACTTACCTCAATTGGTTTATCACCTGCATCATTATTCTTCCGCTGAGCCTATTTCTGTACCAACTCGCGGATGAATATCTCCGCAAGTTGATACAGTGGGTTCTTGCACTGCAATCGGCGTTTGCAATTTTCGGAATTCTCGGGGCCGCCTCGGGACTGAGCTTGACCAAGCTGTATCTCGCCAATAACGCCATGATTTTGCTCACGCTCGTGGCTGTGGCTATTTTGCTGGCGGCGATCAAATCGCGTCCCGGGGCGGACCAACCGCTAAGCCAAGAGTTCCGAGTTTTCATTGCCGGTTTTCTGTTTTGGATGGTATTTGTGCTGCAAGCAAATCTCGTGGGGCTGCGAAAGTTACCAAGCCACAACGTGGAGTTTGTAGGGTTTCTGGGTTTTGTTGCGTGCCTTGGGTATGTGTCGGCGCACCGGACCTTTGCCAACGAAGAGCGCTTACTGGCCATCAACAAAGAGTTGGAAATCGCGCGGCGCATTCAGTCTTCTACACTGCCGCAAAGCGTGCCTGCGCTGGCGGGACTCGACATTGCAGCGCGGTATGTACCCATGAGTGCGGTTGCGGGAGACTTTTACGATTTTCTTTATGTCGACGAAAAACAAGTCGGAATTCTGGTTGCCGACGTTACCGGACATGGGGTGCCGGCCGCGCTGATTGCGTCTATGATTAAGGTAGCGTTCGCGGGACAGGCGGAGCACGCCGATGATCCCGCGGGAGTGCTAACGGGCTTGAACCTGGCGCTCTGCGGCAAATTTGAAGAGCACTTCGTGACCGCCGCTTATCTGTTTGTGGATTTGGAAAGGAATCGGCTGCGCTATTCCGCCGCAGGCCATCCCCCCATGATGCTGGTTTCGCGCGGAGCACAGAAAACGCGGGAAATTGAGGAGAACGGACTGATGCTGGGCATGTTTCCGGAAGCCAGTTACTCTGCCGTGGAAATCGGCATTGGCGGTGGAGACCGCTGCCTGCTGTATACGGATGGCGTTATCGAAGCCAGGAACGCCGCGCAGGAGGAATTCGGCAGGTTACGCTGCAGAGAATTTTTGGAAACGCACCGAGATATTCCGGCCGGGCAGTTCGTGGACGATTTACTCAAGCGCATCGCGGTTTTTTCTGGCCAGCTGACCGCGCAGGAAGACGACATTACGCTGCTCGTTCTAGACTTTTAATCGCTCCATTGGCAAAAAAAACTAGATATGGCAGCGCTACTTATTCTGTGATTGCATCCTCTTGCGAGTGTGGCACTATGTCGGCATGGGAAACAAGGACTCGCACCGCCGTGAAGTCAAGAAGCCAAAAAAGAAAGTTGCAAAACCCTCCATGCAGCGTGACGAGCATCCAGTAGCCGATCGCACACCTAAGGTCCCCACGCGCCCCTAGTTGTTTCGTGTAGCCAAGAAGTCTCTCCAAGCGGTCCGGAGCAAGACACCCTTCCAATTAGTATTTTGGCTAATTCGCCCGTTTTTTGAGGGAAATTCTTGCCTTGTTTGCCGGACTTTGTGGACCTAAATTGGTACTCATGGATTGATGTTTCGAATACTAGACAATAGATATTCAAATGCAGGAGCGCTATACTCCGCGTATACCTTGCCTGTCCGTTCGGGATAGGCATCGCGGATTGGGTTCCTGAGGAGGTTTCCATGGAAATTACCGGTCCCATCTACTATCTCTTAATCGTCTGGGCAGTCGTCACGGGGATTTTCTTGCTCCTGTTGGTCCGGCGTACCTTGCTAGCCAGCCATGAGGATGATCAGATTTTCCTGGATAACGCCCAAGAGCACATGGCGCGAGAGCAGCGTGAGTTGGTTGCTAAAATCATGAAGCTTTCGAAGCCCATTGCGACAACTGGCATTACTGCGGGCACCTTGCTGCTGGTGATTGCCGGGTTGTGGATTTACGAAGGGCTGAAGAATTTTTAGTTGCAGCGCAAGTGTTAAGCCAGCGGCATTATGCTGGCCGAATAATGCGCCGCAACCTTCAGTTTAAGTGCTCGGGCCGCTTGAGTGCTCGGGTGTTGGCTTCAGCGAGGCTTGCTGGAGTCTGGCTGATTGGGTGACTGTGTGCCCGGCGTGTTGGCGTTGCCGGTCGGATTTAGTTGCCGCACCATGGAAGTGTGGTTGTGCACGATAATCCAGTGATTGTTTCTCTTCTCGAAGATTAACGTGGTCTGTCCTTGAGCTGCGGTCGGCACACCGTCGGCCGTAGCCGCAAAATCCCACTGATAACATGCCCACGCGACCGGGCCCGCCACCTTGATGACGGTGTTGGAACGGTCCATGCGCACCTGCTGCATGCGAGCGCGCTGCTGCTGGTAGACCGCCAGATAATTGTTCCAGCCGATGATAGGCGGAGCATAAGCGCCATTCACCACGGTTACATCATCGGCATAGTCCTTGTGCAATTTCTCCACATCGGCAACTTGCCACGCGCCAAGCACTTCTGAAATGGTGTAATCGATCTGGCCTTCATCCGACATGGGTACCAGGGGGTTGGTGCTGTCTGCTGGCGTGGCGGGAGTCTTTTTCTTGTCCTTTTGCGCAGATGCGGGCAGTGCGCAGGCCAACACCAGCACCGCAATCATCGCGATCGGCAAAGCGAACCGCAGTGGGCGCCGGGTTTCACGAGTTGTGAATGGACTTTTCATTCCTTGAAAAACTTCCTTTCAACGAATGCAATTGATCAAGAACTGCTAGAGGATAGCACGCCAAATTTTCTCCGGTGGCGTTGTGTCCAGTTGGTCTACCTGAGGCTGGTTGTTTCAGTTCGCGGCGGCCGTTGCTTGCGGAGAACTTGTTCTCATGGTGCGCGAAGCGCTCAGCAGATTGATGAATAAGCGGTACGCACCGGGCACGCCCTCGGGCAGTTGTCTGAAAAACGCCAGGCCGGTGTATATGTAGGTGCCTTTTCCAAAGTGCGTATACACCAGGCCGCCATTCAATTCTGGCTCGCCCGGATCGTTCATGGCCAACAGCGGGGTATATTTCGCATCGAACTGACTCCAGAAGTACAGTCCCCGTTCCTGAATCCAACCGTTGAAATCTTCCGGCGAGATTTTGTTGGGGCTGTTTAATAGCGGGTCGTCCGGCTTCAAGAATTTGACCGGTGAAGCTTCGTCGGTGATACGCGGCAGCGGACTGTTGGCTTTATCTGGCGTGATTTTTGCAGGGTAAGGCGCGAGGTTGGATTTATCCCACGCAAAGTCTCGCTCGTACTGCACAACAAGTGTGCCGCCGTTGGATACGTAATCGAGGAGCCGCTGATTGGCACCCGCCAATTCCGGGCGCAACTCGTAAGCGCGCACGCCCAAGACTACCGAGTCAAACCGCGAAAGATCGCCGAACGCAATGGCTGCGGCGTCGAGCATCTCGACGTGAACGCCCATTCGTCGCAGTGCTTCGGGTATAGGTTCGCTTTCGGCGGAGACATAACCGACGCGAAGATTGTCCGGCACCGTGGCGTCAAAATTGAACACGCGGCATTCAGCCGGCTGGCTCCAGAGAACCGTGGGCAAGGAAGGAAGCGGCGCAAGAGAGGTGGTGAATTTCTCGTTGCCACTTTGAGCGAAGGCGGTGACTTCATAGGTGCCGCGAGTCAAGTTGGCGGGTGGCGTGACGGTAGATTTGGCGAATTGATCGCCAGAGCCGGGAAATTGCAGGGTGACCGGCGCGCTGACTGTCCAGTCGTGCGGCGCGATAAGTCCCACGTCGACCTTACCAGGCTTCGTTGCATAGGAATGCACGCGCAGCAGTACGTCAAATGGTTTTTTGGGCTTGGCTAACAACTCGATGGCTTGATCAGGTTGGAGCGCGAGGGTGTATGCCGGGACCATGCGCACAGGCACGCGATCGATGCGCGTGGACGACGCCGCAATATGCGTGACCGGCTGTTTCGCGGCAAAGGCGTAGCCACTTACGGCGAGCTCTTGTTTAGCGACAGCTAGCGGCGGTGGCTCCGGTTGCTGCTTTTCCCACGCAGTCAGAGCAGGCTCGCCGCCGTTCACTACGACAGCTAATTTTTCGTTTTTGCCGCCGCCGGTCGAGTCTGGAGTCACTTCCGCTTTCGCCCGCACAACCAGTTGCAGTTTGCCAAGCTCGCAGCCGGATTCTTTTCTGCATCGCGCGCCGGCATCCACGGTAAAGGATTCACCGGCCACAACCTCGCCGCGGTCTGATTCGGCGACAATTTCCAAGCCCGCAGCCAAGCCAAGAGCACGATCGATGCGGCGCTGCACGGAATGAAGTTCATTACGCCGCGGATCTGCCGAAACCCAATGCACAGCGTGGCCGCCGCCCGGGTAGAGCGACGTTAGATCCTTTGCGGCCGAGGCAATTTCGGCGGAAGCTTGCTGCCAGCGCAAGGACAGCGCGTCCTGACGCGCTTTTTCCAGTTCGCCCCGGGCATGCTTCAAGATCGGGCAGAAGGATGCACCGCGAGCACACCCGTCCCCTTCGGCATCGCCCGCCAGCGTGTGCAATGGTCTTGCGAGCGAGGCGGGGTCGACTTTTTCTCCGCTTTCAGACACGAGCCCAATCGGCCGATGTAAAAACGGAGATCCCAAAAATAAGGAGATCCCTTGGGTACGATGATTCGCGAAAGCATCAATTCCTATCTCGCGCCAGGTTTTTCCCCACAATGGAGAAACTTCATCGACAGGAAGCTGGTAGCTTTCCTGCCGAGTAGTACTCCCACCACCGCGGTCGATATCCAAAACCTGTACGGGATGGTCTTTGCCGCCCCAGGGTTCTTCGGAAGCGCCGTTTGAATCGTCACCCTGGGCTGCGAGGGTTCGCGCAGCATCGTCGCGTCCGTACATTGGATCGGCGGCTAGCTGTACGGCTTTGGGCGTCCAGAGTCCCGCAGCTTGATGATGCCCGTGCCCGGAATGTACGCCGCCAAAATTATTGATCACAATATTCGGCCGAAACGTGCGGATGACCCGAACCATATCGGCGAGCACCTGATCGCCCCAGATTTTTTCCGTTTCTTCGGGAGTCTTTGAAAATCCAAAATCTTTCGCACTGGTGAAATAAAGCTTCACGCCATAGCCGCGAGTGGCGGCCAGCAGCTCCTGGGTGCGAATCAGTCCCAGTTGCGGAGCCTGCTCAGGACCGAGCACATTTTGTCCGCCCTCGCCGCGCGTCACGGACAGCAGCGCCACATCCGCATGCAGTCCACGGGCAAGATAGGTCAAGACGGCTGCAGACTCATCGTCCGGATGAGCGGTAATGTACAGAATGCGGGTGGTGACGCCAGCGCTTTGGATGGCTTCCACGGTTTCGTTCAGTCCTGGGCCGGTGCCCGGAGCGGGCGCAAACTGCGCAAACAATGGGGCCGCTGAACAGAACACCAGCGCGCCTGTCATGACACTTCGAATGACTGACAGTCTCAAGCTTCCTCCGGCCCTGGCTGCGTTTCCGTGCCAAAAGGCCATTGTCGCATTTCTCTGGCGCGGAGCAGAAATGCCACCATTCCCATGGCGATCAGCAACAGGCCCCATTTGCGCGCCGCCCCGGTAGCCCAAAACAAGGCAGCCCAGCCGAACATAACCAGTATGGCCGGAAGAGGATAGAACCACATTTTGAAAGGGAAGCGCTCCGGCGGCCAGCGGTGGTGCAGCATGAGCAAGCCGATGGCTTGTCCGATGAATTGCACCAGCAACCGTGTGGCGAGAATGGCGGCGATTACGGTTGTGAGCTTGAAGAGCAAACTGCATAGGAACGCCACGCCGCCCAGAAACAGCAGAGATACATAGGGAAATTTCTTTTGCGGATGCACGCGCGCGAAAATCGAAAAAAAACTACCATCCAGCGCGGCGGCGTAGGGGACGCGCGAATATCCGAGCAGCCCTGAAAAAATGGAGGCGAAGGCGATCCACATCACGAGCAAGGTGGCGATCTTCGCTGCGAACGGGCCCGATATGGTTTCTACAAAAGTGCTCACCAGAAATTTAGATTCCTGAGCTTTTTGCCAGGGAACTACTCCGAGAATGCTGGTCTGCATTGCGAGATAAATCACGGCAATGCCGAAGATGGAAATAAAAATTCCTCGCGGAATATTTTTCTGGGGCTCGCGCAACTCGCTGCCCAGGTGGCAAATGTTGTAGTAGCCCCAGTAAGTGTAGGTGGTGCTGACCATGGCGGCGCCCAGTCCCGCGAAAAAGAGGTGCGAGAGACGAAACGCGCCGGGTGGGAATGAAAACGCCATACCAGGATTGAAATGCGTTATGCCTCCGGATATTAGCCAGATCATGGTGCCGATCACACCGATCCATAGCAGTACGGAGATTTTTCCGATGGTGGTGATGCGGCGGTATAACAGCGCGACAAGGAGGAGAACCACTGTTCCGGAAATGGCTTTCTGCTGGTAAGAGGAGAGGGGATGAAGATAGCTGGCGTATTGCGAAAAGCCGATTGCTCCAGAGGCAATTACAAGTGGAGCCTGGATCAGCGTCTGCCATACGAAAAGGAAAGACATCAGACGGCCCCAACGGTTCGGGCCATACGCTTCGCGGAGGAAAACGTAACTGCCACCAGCGCGCGGAAGGGCGGCTCCTAACTCCGACCATACAAACCCATCGAGTAGCGCGAGGATAGCGCCCGCTGCCCAAGCCAGTAACGCTTGCGGGCCGCCCATCGCGCGGATTACCAGCGGACTGACCACGAACGGGCCGATGCCGATCATGTCGATCATGTTCAGCGCGACGGCTTCTTTAAGACCCAGCCCGCGCTCCAGGCCGCCATCGGCATGTTGCAACCCGCTCGATAAGGGGAGACCCGCCTGGTCAGACGGCGGGACATTCGGATTTGAGGGGGACTTGGAGTTTTGCTGCGGCGCCATGGGTGCGCCGAGAATAGCAAATGCACAGCGCACCTCCTACCGCCATTCCAAGCAGCAGACCGATTAAGTATCAGTTGAATTAGCTTTACGGGAGTTCGCGCCGGATTGACCTTATCGTGCAGAGGGTGATAATCATGTACGGCTGCGCGCGTCCTCCTGGGTGAGGCCGCGCATTCCGAAACGCTCTTGCACGCTGGTTTGCCGGAGCACGCAAGGGCCGGACAGTCAACGCGTGGCGGGGAATCGGCATCACATCCCAAAAGCAAACTGGCTGCACGTGCCTGTCCTGCGCCGTGCCTAAGCTAAGTGATTCGCTACTCTCGAACTTGAATCCGGCGCATGCCTGTTTCAGTCGAGGCGATGAAAACTGAAGGAGTCTCATGAAGCGGTCCTGGACAGCCTTGGCTGTCGCACTGATATCGATATTTGCCATCACCGGGTGTAATGATTACGGCAACACCTTTCAAAACAACACCGGGGCCTCCATAACGTTTCTGTCTCCCTCGAACATCAGCGCGGGCAGCCCAACTTTCGAGATGACCGTGTCCGGTTCGGGATTCGTGACGCAAACGTACGTCACCTGGAACGGAAAGAAACTCGCTACCACGGAGAATCTGGACGCCAACAGCAACATCATCAGCATTTCGGCCTCAGTGCCGGCTGCTCTGGTGGCAAAGCCGGGGACGGCCACGGTGATTACGCAAAGTCCCTTTTCCGGCGCGGGGAATAACGGGCTTTCGAATCCTATTGTCTTCACGATCAATGCGCCGCCCAATCCGCTTCCCACGCTGAGTTCCATCGCGCCGAACACGATTGCCGCCTGCGGCAGTTCTTGTGCGACGGCGAGTTTCACTCTCGACCTGCAAGGAACAAACTTCATCACCTCGTCCACAGATGCAACCCAGAATTCTGAGGTCATGTGGACGGCAGGGGCCAACGCGACAACTTTGACGACCACCAGCATTACTTCCACGGACATTAAGGCCACTGTGCCAGGGTCTCTTTATTCCGCGGCTGGAACCGCATCGGTCACGGTCTTCAATCCGCCCGCGCCGCAGGTCACTCCCGTCGGAGGCACGCCCACGGGTTCGGTTGGCGGGGGCGGGACAAGCGCCGCCCGAACGTTCACGATTACTGTGGCAGCTCCAGCTGTGGCGCACGCTGCGAGCGAATCAGTGGTGGAAGAAACTCCTTCGGTGAGTTCAGATGGAAGGTTCGTGGCGTATACCGCATCGCAAAACGAGCACACTCAGATTTTCTTGCGCGACACGTGTGAGGGTGCCCCGAGCGGATGCAAGGCTCAGAGCACCGTGCTTTCCGCGGCTTCTGACGGGAACCCCGGCAATGATGACAGCAACACACCTTCCATTAGCGCGAATGGACGATACGTGGCGTTCAGTTCGGCAGCCACAAACCTGGTGGAAAATGCACCCGCAAGCCGGCAGATTTATTTACGGGATACGTGCTCGGGTGCGGAGAGTTCCTGCTCGCCTTCGACGCAGCTTGTTTCGACGGATCCGAGTGGAGCGTTGACCGGGTCGGAGAATTTGCTGCCGTCGATCAGCGCTACGGGCAGGTTTGTCGCGTTTCTGGCTGTAGCTCCGAGCCACGCATCCTCGTCAAGTGTGGGGGCAAGTGCGACAAATAGCGGCTATCGGCAGGTTTTTGTGCGAGATACATGTCTGGGAGCGTCGAGTTGTACGCCGAAGACGTCGCGCATTTCACTGCAACCTGGAGATGGCTCATCCACAAGCGCAAAGCGAGCAGGTCCGGCGATCGGCACCAGCGGCAAAAGCCTCGCACTGGCGGGACAAGCGGCAACGCTTTTCACGCGATCGGTGGCCATCGACGATCGCGTTTTTCTGGCGATTACAAAATCTGATCAATGATTTAGGTCGTGTCTGGCTTCCAGGGGACCACGCCGTTGCTTTTCACCGGCGCGGTTTTCGTTTTTGGCAGACAATTCTTCTCCCGCTCAAAAGCTATAGTGCTCAGTCGCGAATCCTAGATTGGCGAACGCCGCTCAGCCTAAAAATCCAAGGTTGGTAGTTTGGAAGTTCGCAAGGTTCGGGAAAATGCTCGGCAGATCAGTGTTCGCCACGCCAAACCAGGAAGCCAGCGTGGCGGCGTACTGATCCACGGATGTCGATGGAATCCAGCGCCCATTGCTTCCGGTGTCGTCCGGCCCGCCTGGCGTAAGGGTTGGAAACTGCCCGTATAATGCGTTCCCTTTCACGGCCCCGCCCATCATCAATTGGTGGCCGCCCCAGGCATGATCCGTACCGCCATTCGAACCGGGCTGGAAGGTGCGGCTGAACTCGGAGAGCGTAAAGGTGGTGACATTGCTCGCTACGCCCAACTCCTGGGTGGCCTGATAAAACGCAGACATGGCGGAGCTCAGTTGGGAATACAGCGCGACTTGTGTAGGCAATTGATTGCTGTGGGTATCGAAGCCCCCGAGCGAGCAAAAGAAAATTTGGCGGTTCACGTTGAGCGCGCTGCGCGCAGCGATCACTTGAGCCACCTGTTTCAGTTGTGACGCGAGGCCATTGTTCGAGGGAAAGACGGTCTGAATGGCAGGAATGTTTTGTAAGGCCTGAGATAAGACCGCGCCTTCCTGAACGGCCTGACCGGTTACGGTGCTCGCGGCCTGGACCAGAGAAATGCCGGTATCAAACGTGAGCAGCTGCTGCATAGCTTGAAAGCGCGCCTGCCCCGCCGCTGAGTTGCTGATGCCTTGCACGCCTGGAGTGCTGCCAGGATTCATGGTGAAGGGGCGTGAGGTGTCGCCAGTGCAAAAAATCGGATTGCCGGCCACCGAAAGAATCGGCGGGAACAAGGCGCTGGTATTAAAGGCGGGGCCGATTTTGTCGGCGACTTTGCCCGCCCATCCGGCGTTCGGCAAGCCCGATAGTTGTGTGGTTTGCCATTGGTCCTGCTGATCCGCGTGGGAAAATAAATTCTGCGGCAGATTCTGATACGCCTGGTAATTTGCGCGCGTGGTCGGCTGCACCAATGTGCCAACATTCGTCAGTACCGCGAGCGATTTGTTGCTGTTGAACAGTGTCTGCAACTCCGGAAGATTGGGGTGAAACCCAAAATTAGCCTGATTGCCGATCTGCAGCGGCAGCAGCGAAGCCTGGCTCAGGGCGAGATTGGCGCGCACGCTCTGATAGTTGCTGTATCCCGCCGTGTCGATGGGCACGATCAAATTATTGGAATCGTTCCCACCAAAGAAAAATATGCATACCAAGGCTTTGTAGCCGGTGCCGCCGCCTTGCGCCATGGCACTGACCAACCCAAATTTGCTCAAGCCGCCGACGATCGACGCGGTAGCCGCCGAGCAACATGCCAGCCTCAGGAAATCCCTGCGTGTATGCGGCGTCATGAGCGTGTCTCCCCTTTGCGCGTTAGCGCTGAACCTGATACTGCGACGAAGAAAGCACCAAGTAGATGGCCGTCTTCGCCTGATTGTTTGTATCCGTGCTGCTGTTGGCATTAACCGCGGTAAGGATGCTCTGCTTTACGGAGTCCGACATGGTGCCGTGCAGCAGTTGGGTGTCCAGCCAAGCCAGCATCTGGTCTGGAGTTCCGGCAGTAATTACCGGCGAGAAATTCAGTTTGGTAGCGCCGCTGATCTGCCCGTACACGATGGAATCGATGAAGTTCACACGCGCCAAACTGGTGTTGGTGTTGAAAATCGCAAATTCGGGGCCATTCAGCGTGGTTTGGGGAATCAGGCTTGCCGGGGGATAGAAATTAAATGTGCTGGGTGAGTTGAACAGATCCTGCGACATCGCGCCGC
>Ga0182024_10007358_pt1 | contig 23752 bp, 20 predicted proteins | sample P32metaG_FD_120480 | JGI IMG/M metagenome (GOLD analysis project Ga0182024, IMG submission 120480) | Permafrost microbial communities from Stordalen Mire, Sweden - P3-2 metaG (Illumina Assembly) | ecosystem: Environmental > Terrestrial > Soil > Wetlands > Permafrost | place: Sweden: Stordalen... | reverse complement strand
GGGAAAAACCGGGACAAAAAACCCCGGGATACACAAAAACTCCCACCACAGAAAAAAAAAAAGCCCAAATTGTGGGGGGGGAAAAAAAAGAAAAAAGGAAAAAAAGAAAAAAGGGGGGGGGGGGGGGGGGAGGGGGGGAGGGGGGAAAGGGGGCCAGACGCATTTTCGACCGCAAAAACCAAAAAACTCCAATCTTTCGACTTGGGCTTTTCTTGATTTAATTGGGCGACGTCCTACTCTCCCACACACTCGCGCGTGCAGTACCATCGGGGTGCAAGCTCGCAGGACCGGGCGCTCCATTAACGCTTCGCCAGCCACTTCACGAACAACGACACCGCCATCGCGAATCCGATCCCGACCACCAGCCTGCGCACTGCCCTCCGGCCGATTCTCCGCGCCATTCCCGCGCCGCCATATCCGCCGGCGATCGCCCCCGCCGCCATGACCAGCACGTACGGCCACTGCACCATATGCTCGAACATGAAGTACAACGCCGCCACGCCGTTGATGCACAGCGCGAAGAAATTCTTCAGGCCGTTCATCTGGTGAATATCCGTCAGCCCCAGAATGCTCAGGGCGGCCAGCATCAGGATCCCGATCCCCGCGCCGAAATATCCCCCGTACAGCGCCACGAAAAATTGAAACAGGATCGCCCCGGCCAGCCACTGCGCCGATTCGTGACGCGCCCCCGTCTTGAACATCCTCTGCACCGTCTCCTGGACCATAAACAGGAGCGTCGCGAACAGGATCAGGAAGGGAACCAGCGCATCGAAAATCGAAGGCGGCGTGAAGCGCAGCAACAGCGCGCCGCAAATGCCTCCGATCAGGCTCGGCGCCGTCAGCGCCAGCATGCGCCGGTCGGCCGTCTTGAGTTCCTTGCGATATCCCGCCATCCCTCCCAACGATCCCGGCCAGATAGCGACCGTGCTGGTGGCATTGGCGGAAACCGAATCGAGTCCCAGCCAGATCAGCGTCGGGAACGACAGCAGCGTGCCGCCTCCGGCGACGGAATTAATCGCTCCCGCGGCGAAGGCCGACGCGAAGGCGGAGGAGCCGTGTAAAAGATCCATGAGGGCTGGTAACATAAAAAGATTAACAGGAGCTGTCGGGAGAAATTTTTGGCCGCGCCGCCGTCGCACCACTCATTGCGATTTGTCATTGCTGTCTATCCGGGTTCGTTCGACCCCATCACCAATGGGCATCTGGATCTGATCGCACGCGGCAGCCGGGTATTTGAACGGTTGATTGTTGCCGTGCTGCGGAACGATTCCAAGCGGGCGCTCTTCTCCGTCGAGGAGCGGCTCGAGATCGTCCAGGAAGTCGTGCAACCGTTCGCCAACGTGGAAGTCGAATCGTTCGACGGCCTGCTGGTGGATTATGCCGCGGCGCGCGGCGCGAATCTGATTTTGCGCGGTATCCGCGCCGTTTCGGATTATGAATACGAGTTGCAGATGGCGCTGATGAATCGCCGCCTGCGGCCGGAGTTGGAGACGGCGTTTCTGATGGCGGGCGAGGCGTTCTCGTTCCTCAGTTCGCACCTGGTGAAGGAAGTGGTTTCGCTCGGCGGAAATGTTTCGGGGCTGGTGCCTCCCACGGTGGAGGCGCGCCTGAAGATTAAATTTGGACGGTAATGAAGACTATGCAAACTCTACAAGCCTTAGCAGAAAGAATTTCGACCATCAGCGTCTCTTCGACCATGAAGGTCGCGGCCGACGCCGAGAAGCTGCGCCGCGAAGGCGCCGACGTGGTGGATTTCGGCGCCGGCGAGCCGGATTTTCTCACTCCCGACAACATCAAGTCGGCCGCCATCGAGGCCGTCAAGAACAATTTCACCAAGTACACCAACGCCGCCGGCACGCTCGAGCTCAAGCAGGCCATCTGCGACCGTCACAAGCTCGATTACCGGACCTCTTACGCGGCCAACGAATGCGTGGTCACCGTCGGCGGCAAGCACGCCATCTTCAACCTGATGCAGGCTCTGGTCGAGCCCGGCGACGAAGTGGTGATCCCCGTTCCCTACTGGGTCACCTATAAGGATGTCGTCAATTACTCCGGCGGGAAATGCGTCTTCGTCGATACCGACGAGAACGAAGGCTTCGACCTCCGCGCGTCCATGATCGAGCGCGCCCTCACCCCGAAGACGAAGATGATCCTCCTCAACTCTCCGTCCAATCCGTCGGGAGCGGTGTTTGCCTGGTCCGAGCTCGAAAAAATTGTCGCCTTGGCCAAGGATCGAGGCATCTGGATCCTTACCGACGAGTGCTACCACCGCTTCCTCTATGACAGCGCTCCTGTGTCGCTGGCCTCGATTCCCGGCGTGAAGGACACTATCGTCGTGGCCGGATCGTTGTCGAAGACCTACGCCATGACCGGTTGGCGCATCGGCTTCGTGCTGGGTCCGGCAGCCGTCGCCAATGGCATTACCAAGCTGCAATCGCATTCAACGTCGAATCCCACTTCGATTGCCCAGAAGGCCGCGGTCGAGGCTTTGAAAGGGCCGCAGGAATCCGTCGCCGTCATGTTGGCCGAGTACAAGAACCGCCGCGATTACGTCATCTCGCGTTTGCGGGCCATGCCCGGCGTGAAGACGCAGGTTCCGCAGGGCGCGTTTTACGCTTATCCCAATGTCAGCGCCGCGTACACCGGAGGAATCGCGAATTCTCTCCAGTTCGCCGAAAAACTGCTGGCGGAGCAGTTCGTCGCCGTCGTGCCCGGCGAGGCCTTCGGCACCAACGAACATGTGCGCATCTCCTACGCGACATCGATGAAGGAGCTGGAAAAAGGCCTCGACCGCGTGGCGAAGTTCGTCGCCGCGCGGGTCTAGAACGATCGCTCCCTGTGGTCGCGGCTCAGTAGAACAATGGATGCCACCAGCACCGATTCCGAGCCGCGACCGCAGGGAGCGATCAGCCAAGCAAAATGATCCGCCTTACCCCAGTCTTCAAGGAAAAAGTCTGGGGTTCGACTCATCTCGAACCCCTTTTCCCCGACTCCCCGACGAAAATCGGAGAAGTCTGGTTTGAAGGCGCGCCCAATCTTCCTCTCCTCGTAAAATTCCTCTTCACCACCGAGAAGCTGTCAGTGCAGGTCCATCCGGACGATGCTTACGCCAGGCAACATCATGATTCTCTTGGGAAAACCGAGATGTGGTACGTCCTCGCCGCCGAGCCCGGCGCGCAAATCGCCGCAGGCTTCCGCGAACCCATCACGCCCTCGCGTCTGCGCGAGGCTTCGCTTTCCGGCAAGATAGAAAACCTGCTCCAGTGGTTCGACGCCGCCGCTGGCGATACCTTTTTCATCCCTGCCGGAACGGTCCACACCATCGGCGCCGGATTGACGCTTTGCGAGATTCAGCAGCATTCCGACATCACCTATCGTCTATATGATTACGGAAGGCCTCGCGAGTTGCACCTCGATCGAGCCGTCGCGGTCAGTCATCTCGGCCCCCACCCGGCCCGCTGCCGGCCCGCAGGCGAGCTGCTGGTTTCCAACCCCTACTTCACCACCTCGAAGTTGTGTATCTCTAAGCCGACACAGCACATCGTGGGCCCTACCATGGAGCTGCTCGTCCAAATCGAAGGCTCTGGTGCAATAAACGCACAACCCACCAAGGCAGGCGATGTATGGTATCTGGAAGCAGGAGTTCAGGAAATCGTATTGTCCGGCGACGCAACTTTCCTCCGCATCCTGCCGTAATCCAGTATTGACACTCGATACAGATCGGAATAATCTAGTTAACAATTGTTGCTCACGCAACATATAGGTTACTCGGGTGAGATGCAGTAGGGTTGCTGCATGTCCCCGGCTGTTTGTTGGGGTTTTATCTACATGATGCAGTTGTCCGCTTCTTGCCTTAACGAGTAGTGGAAAGGGGAAAGATCGAAATGAGTATCTCGCGACAAGGATATGTAGTTCTTTTCGCCATCGCCATGCTGCTGACCTTGGGCAGCTCGACCGCGATGGCGCAGGTAGCGTCGGGCGGTACCGTCTCCGGTCAGGTGACTGACCAGCAGGGCGCGCTGATGCCGGGAGTCGACATCAAGCTGACCGATCCATCCACGAACATCACGCTGACGGCGAAGACGAACGACGCTGGCCGCTTCACCATGGTGGACGTCAGACCGGGAACCTATAGCATCACGTTCTCGAAGACGGGATTCAGCGCCAAGAGAGTGAGCGCGCAGGCGGTGAACGTAGGCGAAATCCTCACCCTGAACGAGAGCCTCGAAGTGGGCCAGGTGGCCAACGTGGTGGAAGTCGTCACCTCGGCCGGCGCGGAGCTGCAGACCGTCAACGCGAGCGTCGGCACTACCGTTTCGAGCGCGTCCTTGACCTATCTGCCGACGTTCGGCGCCGACGCTTCGAGCCTGGCAATCTTCCAGCCGGGCGTATCGCCGGAGGGCGCGGTCGCCGGCGCGATGTTCGATCAGAACACGTACCAGTTGGACGGCGGCAGCAACACCAACAACATGGACGGCAGCATGACGGTCTACACGGGCAGCTATTCGAGAAGCTCGTATGCCTCGGGCAACATCTTTAATTCGTACGGAGCGCCTAGCGGCGTTCTGCCGACTCCGCCGGACACCCTTGAAGAATTCAAGGTTTCGACCTCCGGCCAGACTGCGGATTTCAACGGCTCCTCCGGCGCGCAGATCAGCGCGGTGACCAAGCGCGGCACCAACCAGTTCCATGGCACGGTCTACTGGTATTACAACGCCAGCGACGTTGGGGCTGCCAATACCTGGGTGAATAACGCCAACAATACTCCTCTTCCTATCACTCACAATAACCGCGTCGGCTACACCGTCGGAGGTCCGCTGCTGCCCAAGTTCGCGGGCGGCAAGACGTATTTCTTCTTCGGCTCGGAATATTTCCGCTTCAACCAGTCCTCGCTGATTTCCAAGCCAGTGCCGGCAGCCTCTTTGAGACAGGGCATCCTTCTGATGAACGAGGGCGGCACTTATGTACCGTTCAACCTGAACAACAACGCTGTCACGTACAATGGCCAGTCCTTACCTCCCGCCACTTGCGGAGGCGGTGCCTGCGACCCGCGCGGAATCGGCCCGAACTCCATTGTTTCGCAGATCTGGAATAAGCAGATGCCGCTGCCGAACCTGTTCACTTCCAGCAACCCCAACGTCGAGAATTTTCAAGGCACTATTTCGACACCGGAGAAGACCGCGTTCATGGTCGGCCGCGTGGACCACGACTTTGGCGAGAAGTGGCGCATCTTCTCGAGCTACCGTTACTATGGCCTCACCCAGTTGACCACCAACCAGGTGGACATCGGCGGCGCTCTGCCGGGCGATACACTGGGCCAGTACGCCGCCCGCGCTCCGCGTCCGCAGAAGCCGGAGTTCCTGGCGGGCGGTGTGACCACGAACATCACCCCGACCATCACCAACGACTTCCACTATAGCTTCACGAAGAGCTGGTGGCAGTGGGGGAGCTCCGCTGCTCCTCCGCAGCTTCCCGGCCTCGGCGGCGCACTCGAAATCGGCGGCGAGACCTCCAGTGCGCTGATCCCCTACAACGTCAACAACCAGAACACGCGCCAGCGCTTCTGGGACGAACACGATAGCATGTATAAGGACGACGTGACCTGGGTGAAGGGCAACCACGTGGTGCAGTTTGGCGGCAACTTTACCCGCAACTGGGACTATCACGAGCGCAACGATAACGGCCAGGGCATCAATACCTCGCCCGTGTATCAGATTGGCAGCGGCACCGGTATTCTGTACTCCGCCGCCACCCAGCCGGTTGGCCTGCCGTCGAGCGATGTCAGCTCGTGGAACAGTTATTACTCCGAGGTGCTCGGTATCGTCAACCAGCCGCAGCAGTTGTTCACCCGTTCCGGCGCGCAGCTCACCTTGAACCCGCCGTTAACGCCGATGTTCGATAAGAGCACGATCAACAACTACAACATCTACATCACCGATTCCTGGCACATCAAGCCGACCCTCACCCTGACCTACGGTTTGGGTTACACGGTGGAAACGCCTCCGGTGGAGCAGAACGGCAAGCAGATCGAGCTGGTAGATTCCTCCGGGCATCCGATCAATTTCAGTAATTACTTCGCCACAAAGGCAGCCATGGCGCTGCAAGGTCAGGTCTATAACCCGACCCTCGGCTTCGCCTCCATCGCCAATGTAACGGGCGCCAGCCACACCTATCCTTTCAATCCGTTCTACGGCGGCTTGAGCCCGCGCGCAGCGCTGGCCTGGAATCCCAGGTATAGCGACGGCATCCTCGGCAAGGTGCTGGGCGACGGCAAAACCGTCATCCGCGGCGGTTACGGCCAGATCTACAGCCGTCTGAACGGTGTCGGCCTGGTGCTGATCCCGCTGCTGGGAGTCGGCCTCGGCCAGCCGGTTTCCTGTATTGGCGCTTCTTCCACCGGGCAGTGCCTCGGCGCTGGCGGCGTAACCCCGGCCACTGCGTTCCGCATCGGAACGGATGGTCTGACGGCGCCGATCCCGACTCCGTCCACCACGCTCGCGCAGCCCTTCTTCCCCGGCCTCAACGGGAACGTGGCGGCGGGCGCGGCTTCGGTCCTCGATCCCAGTTTCCGGCCGGCGGCGACCTACAACTTCAACCTGAGCATCCAGCGCGAAATCAAGCGGGGGGTGCTGTTTGAAGTCGGCTACATCGGCCGCATCATCACTCACGAATGGATGCAGCGCGACCTGGATGCCGTTCCCACCATGCTCACCTTGAACGGCCAGAGCTTCGCGCAAGCCTTCGCCGGCATGTACCTTCCCATGTGCGGGATCGGCCCGACCTGCGCCGGGAACAATAATGTTCCGGTGCAGCCATTCCTCGAGTCCGCTCTCGGCGGGCCTACTTCGTCCTTCTGCAAGGGCTACTCCAGTTGCACGGCAGCCGTTGTCGCCAACCCGACCATGAACAACGCCATCACCCAGACGCAGGTGTTCGGTCTGTGGTCGGCCTTGAGCGGGGCCTCCTCCTGGACGCAGGGCCGCACCATTCCCAGCAGCTCGAGTGCGGCCGCTCCATCCGGCCAGGCGTCGGGCATCTTTGCCGACGACAGCTCCGGCTACTCCAACTACAACGCCCTGTACACCACATTTCAGACGCAGGATTGGCATGGAGTGACCACGCTTTCGAACTTCACCTGGGGCCGCGCGCTCGGCACGGGCAACCAGGACCAGGCGACGTCGCAGTACACGGTGGTGAATCCTTACAACGTGCGGCAGTCCATGTATGGTCCGCAGTACTTTGATTACAAGTTCACGTACACGCAGACGTTGCTGTGGATGGAGCCGTTCTTCCGCTCGCAGAAGGGCGTCCTCGGGCACGTGCTGGGCGGCTGGAGAATTGCTCCCATCTTCACGGCTCGCAGCGGAGCGCCTCTCGCTGTCGGCAACCTGGCCAACCAAGATTCGTTCGGCGAGACGCAGACCGGCGGCACCAACGACAACGCGGTCCTGGGCGCGCCTTATACCGGCGGCACCAGCTCTCACTACAACGTCACCGCTCCAACGTCCGGTGTGGGCGCGGGCGTGAACGGCAATGCCAACAACGGCGGCAACAACATCAACATGTTCACGAATCCGGCGCAGACTTATGGCGAGTTCCGTAACTGCATCCTCGGTTACGACACCAGTTGCGGCGCGGCCGGCCAGATCCGCGGCATGCCGCAGTGGAACATGGACTTGAACGTCGCCAAGGACATTAACCTGTTCCGCGAGCGCGTGGCGGCGACCCTGTCCTTCCAGTTCTCCAACGTCTTCAACCACGTCGTTCTGGCCGATCCCAACCTCGCCATCGGCAGCCCGGCGGATTGGGGCGTGCTGGGTGCGAACGAAAACGGCCAGGCGAATGCGCCTCGCAACCTGACCTTCGTTCTCAAGGTGCGGTTCTAATCGGCGAGTAACTGAAAACAAGGGCGGGCCTTCGGGCTCGCCTTTTTTTATTTATCCAAAGAAAATCTTCCACGTGGTGACCACCAGCGCATGAGTCACCATCGATGCCCGGATGCTGCGCGCGCGCCGGAACGCCAGGCCATAACAAATCCCCGCGAGCGAAGCGAGTACCACCAGCTTCCAGTTGGGGAAATGAAGAAATACGTGCACCGAGCCGAACAGCAGCGATGCGCTGATCAATCCCACCCATTCGCTGCGCGTCCAGGATGTCAGCCACTGTTGCAAGAGGCCGCGGAAAAAGAACTCTTCCGCCAGCGCGAGCACCCACAAAGTCCCGAAGAACGTTCCGATCGCCAAAAGCGACGTTTTCTCCCATCCCAAAGGAGGAGTGCGCGGACCGGCGAACCCGATCGCCCAGGCAATCACCGCCGCCGGTGGAAGGAAGATCGCAAAATACGTTGCGCCGATTTTCCATTCACGCGCTTTTGGCCAGAATCCAAACCCGACTCCCTGCACTCGCCGGATAGACAGCATCGCGAACAGGCCCGTCCGGAACCACATAAGTTGTCCCAGCACCGGCAGATTGAGCTTCGGGTAAGGGCACACGTACCACTGCTTGAACAGCGCCGCAATCCAGACTGTGGCCATGAACACCAGCAGCAACAGATCGGCGCCAGGCTTCTTCGGCAATAAGACATACCAGAAAGACACCGCCGAGGCCAGCAGCGCGATCCACCCCAGCGCCGCCCATCGAAACGTCCCGAAAGCCCCCGTCGCCAGGCAGTACGGCAAGACGCCCGAGATTGCGAGCAAGCTCGCGAAAAGTGCCGGAGGCATCCGCTCCAGGCGCGCGCGGACTTTTTCCGACGCCAGGGACGCGTAGAAAGTCACTTCGAGAGCAAATGCCGGTAGCGCCCACAGCCAGGGTATATTCTGCAGATGTAACTTTCTCCTGAACTTACGGTATCCTCCTCAAGAACGTGAACGCAACGGACAACGCTTTGATGGCAGAGGTCGGCGCGGGCGAGGTGCAGAAACTCGCCGTGCTGTTCGAGCGCCATCACTTGGGTTTGTTTCGTTATTTTGTGTCGATGAACCGGAACCGGGAATTGTCCGAAGATCTGGTGCAGGATGTGTTTTTCCGTATGTTGCGATATCGAGCCAGTTACGACGCCCACCAGTCTTTTACGGCCTGGATGTACCAGATCGCACGCAACGCGAGCGTCGATTCGGCCCAGAAACGCAAAGGCGAAGTGATGTTCATTGACGAGTTTACGGATCGCCAAGCGGATCCGGCGCCGGGGCCCGAGGAGACGGCCGCGCTGACCCAGGACTTGCGGCTGTTGCGGCTTGCTTTAGACCGTCTGCCGGCCGACAAACGCGAGATTCTGGTGCTCAGCCGCTTCCAGGGGATGAAGTACGACGAACTGGCCGGCGTTCTCGGCTGCGAAGTGGGAACGGTGAAAGTGCGCGTCTATCGAGCGATGCGCGCGCTGGAACAGGCTTATTTGACCATCAGTGGGGAAAAAACAGCATGAACTGCGACGAAACGAAGCACAATCTACCGGAGTATCTGAGCGAATCGCTCAACGAGGCGCAGGAACTAGCGTTCGCCGCGCACCTGGCCTCCTGCGAAGCTTGCCGGGCGGAGACGGAGCGGCTGGGTTCGTTATGGAGGAGTTTGGCGCTGTTGCCCGGCACGATGCCGGAACCGCGGACGAATGTGCGGGACCGGTTTTACGAATCGCTGGCGGCGTACCGGCACGGCATGGAATCGGCGCCGAAACACGGGTTCAAGGAAAAGCTGGCCGCGTTGTGGCCCAGGCAGCCAGCGTGGCAAATGGCGGTCGGCTTCGCCATGTTGGTGATGGGCGTCGGCGTCGGTTATGAAATCCGGCCGGCGAAACAGGAAGTGCAGCAACCGGTAAGTTCGGATGTCGCGCAATTGCGTGGAGAGGTAAGCAATATGAGGCAGATGGTGGCGTTGTCGTTAATGCAGCAGCAATCGGCGGGCGAGAGGTTGAGAGGAGTGAGCTGGGCGTACCGCGTGGAATCGTCCGATACCGAAGTCCTGTCGGCGCTGCTTTACACCGTGAATAACGACGCGAGCGTCAATGTACGGGAGGCGGCGGTCGAGGCGCTGCATGCGTTCGGCGCAAGTCCGGTGACGCGCACGGCGATCGTGCAATCGATTCCCAAGCAAACGTCGCCTCTGGTGCAGATCGCGCTGATCGATCTTTTGGTCGATTTGAAAGTAACGGACGCTGCACCGGAATTGAAGAAGCTCAGCGTGGATGAAACGGTGGACGCGAGCGTGCGGGAGAGAGCGAAAGCGGCTCTCGGAAAGCTACTGCAATGAAACCGGCGATTTTTGGATTGATTCTGGCGGTAGGGCTCCACGCTGCGGAAGAAAAGACCGCTGAGCACAAGACGTTTTCCGGCGTTCACGAATTGGTGATCGATAACATCTCGGGATTTATCGAGGTGACCGCGTCAGCGGGCGCCTCAGTAGAAATAGACATCGAGAAAACGTTGAGCGGCTCCTCGGCGGACCGGATATCGCTGGCGAAGAAAGAGATCAGCCTCGATACGACGCAGGAAGGCGGGCTGATTCGGCTGGTGGTCGACGGGCCTTTTCGCCGCTATTCGAACTGGCACGACGTTTACAAGTTCAACTACGACTTCAAAGTTCGCGTGCCGCGCGACGTGAAGCTGGAACTGCGGACGGTGAACAACTCGCACATCACCGTGGAAGGCACGGCGGGCGATTATACAATCAACAATGTCAATGGCCCGATTGAGATGAAGGACATCGAGGGCTCCGGTACGATTCATACCGTGAATGGCGGGGTGAAGGTGACATACGCGAGAAATCCGCAGGGCGCGACGTCGTTCAAATCGGTAAACGGGTCGCTGGACATTTCGTTCCGCGCGGGGCTGAACGCGGACGTGAAGATGAAGACGATGAATGGCGGGTTGTATACGGATTTCGATGTGTCGGCGATGCCGGTGGCCGCGACCGCGGCTGAGAATCGTAACGGAAAATTTGTGTGGAGCAGCCGGAGAATGACCGGCGTGCGCATCGGCCAGGGCGGGCCGGAACTACAGTTCGAAACGCTGAATGGTAATGTCATGATCAAGAATCGGGAGAAGTAGAAATGTTGAAACAAGCGATTTTATTTGCGGCCGTGAGCGGGATGCTGGCCGCGCAGGATTCGGGAGACAAGGTCACCGTGCCGTTTCGCGATCCGGCGGCGGCGAAGACCCTGAAGGTGACGCTCCAGAACGGCAGCGTGACCGTGAAAGGCTACGACGGTAAGGATGCGCTGATCGAGTCGTCCGGGCGCAGCGCGCGCGAGCGTCGGCCGTCGCACGTGCCGGAAGGCATGCACCGCATCGACAACATGAGCATGGGGCTCGACGTGACGGAAGAGAACAACGTCATTACAGTAGTCGGCAATGAAAGCTCCGGGCACCTGACGATTCAGGTTCCGGTGCAGACGTCGCTGGTGCTGCGGTCGGTGAACGGCGGCGCGATCACGGTGGAGAATATTTCGGGCTCGATCGACGCGAATCACACCAATGGAGGCATCTCGATCACGAACGTCTCGGGGTCGGTGCTGGCCAATACGACGAACGGCAAAGTGACGGTATCGCTGAACAAGGTTGCCGCGGATAAGGCGATGAGCTTCACGTCGTTCAATGGGACAGTGGACGTCACGCTGCCGGCCGACGTGAAGGCCAACGTGATGATGAAGACCAACAACGGCGAGATCTGGAGCGATTTCGACATCAAGCTGAGCGCGTCAGGAAAGCCTCCGGTGGTGGAGGATAGCCGCAGTAAGAACGGAAAATACAAAGTGCATATCGACCGGGCGATGTACGGCGCAATCAACGGCGGGGGGCCGGAGATGCAGTTTGTGACGTACAACGGGAACATTTTGATTCACAAGAAGTAGGGGCGAGTTCTTCCATCGGCCCATGGAAACATCCGGGAGGTTCCCACGTTTCCCTCTTGGTACAATCGAAGTAGAGTCGAGTTTCAATGAAGCAGCCGTCAACAATTCAACCCGTTGATACCGCTACGCTCGAACTTCTCGCGGCCTGGAAAGCCGAGGATGCTACGACGGACCAGGAAAAGCTCCGTGAAGCAGACGAGGAAATCGCCGAGTTCAAGAAAGCGATGAATGAGAATCGCGCAGCGACCGGCAGCCGGCTGCTCTTTCCGTGAGCCGTTTTCTCGTTCTCGATTCAGGTCCACTCGGTTTATTAACCCATCCTCAACGAAACGCCGAGGTCCTCGCGATCGCCGAATGGTTGTCCCACGCGAGTGTGGGGACTTTTGTGGGGATGCTGTTTCATGATTGAGAGCAACGCTTAGTCTTCACGCGGTCGGCGCCATTAACGACCGGGACGCTCTCGTCCGGTCCAGATTTCCTTCAGCAGCCTCCGCTAAGCCGTGCGACGGCGCTGGTAATACCAAATCGCAACCAGACCGATCCCGATCATCAGCGACGAACCCGGCTCCGGCGTACTAGCGTTGACATCCATGAACAGGTCTGTCGGCAACGGACCCGTAAGATTGAGCAGGTCCTGTGAGACGTCGATCGAATCGAAGGATGCCGGGTCTGAGTAAGCGGTCAAGGTCCACGACACCGTGATGACGTCGCCCACCGGCAGCGCGGCGGCAAGGATGGTAGAGTCCACCGCCAGCGCGCGGAACGCGCCCGTGACGCCATTATCGAGGAACAACGCCGCGTTCGTGCCCGCGGCGCCCCCTATGGTAACGATGTTGTAATTCCCGATCCCCGCTCCAGTGCCGTTGCGCGAGATCGCCAGCACCTCCTGCGGCGCAGTCGTCCCACCCGCTCCAAATACGCCGGCCGTATCGGAGTAATGGACCATCAGCGACGCCACATCGGCATTGCCGACCAGAGGTACAAAGCCACCGATCCCTATGTAGGACCCGTAACTTGTTCCGGCCGCCACGGGGGCGCCGAGGACGCTGTACGTGGAATCTCCGGTGATGATCATGTACGACGCGCTGCCCCCACCCGGTCCGGAGTCCGCCAGGGCAAAGTTTGCGAAGCTTCCTCCGTCGTAACCAACGCCCGCTCCAAAGGCCCCGTTGCCATTCCCCCCTCCGGTTTGCGTCCCTCCGAACGGCGCAGCCGCGGGGCCAACGCTGAAGATATTATTCGCGATCACCGGGCTGGCGGTCAGATATCCGCCGAGGGTCCCCAGCCCCGGACTGGTCAGAATGTCGTTCCTTCCAGTGAAGTTGTTAGCAATGTAGGTGGGCCCTCCAATGTTTGGGGCGCCCCCGTAGGGAGCAACGCCCATTACGATTGCGCCGGTTCCTCCGCTATAAATCGCGTCGGCATAAGACACGCTTATTGAAAACAGCAACACTGATAGTATTTTCATTCTAGTGTTACTCCTGACCACGGCGATAAACATTCGCAACCCACCTGAGAGGCGATCACGTTCCGCAAATTCCACCATATTCATCGATCCCACCCGAGCCTTGCGACGCGCACGGGGTAAAACGAGGGACAGCCCGCGTGTTTCCCCCTTCCTCGTCACGGCGAGCGCTTGTCGCGGGATGGGTCTAAGACGTCGGCTGAAGCCGGCGCTGCAAGCTGAAGCTCGCGCCACCCGGCACATCTTCAGCGGCGTGCGGGTTCTGGTTCGAAGCTGATTTTGAGGCGGGTTCCGGTGGCGGCGGCAAGACGCTCCAGCGTTTGTGTGGATGGGCGGGTGCGGCCGCTTTCCAGCCTGGCGATTACGGATTGGGTGGTCTCCATGCGTTGGGCGAGTTGCTCCTGCGTGAGGCCCGCAGTCGCGCGGGCGTTGATTACCGCTCGGGCAACATTGAATTCGGGCGCGAGTTCCCGGTAGGCCTCACGGTAATCCTCTTTCTTTATCCACTTTTTGTGAAGGTCATTTACTTTGGTCATCGCGCGATCTCCTTTGCCCGATTCAAAGCCAACTCAATCTCCCGATTTGGCGTCTGCTGGTTTTCTTGATGAACACCCTTACGACCACAACGCGCCGGCCAATGGCAGTCACGTACAGCGCTCGGGAAATTCCGTCCTTACCCTTCATCCTCATTTCCCAAAGAGAGGCGCGCAGATGCTTCACGTGCGGTTCCCGAACCCGCTCCAATCCGAAGTCCTCGATCAGTTCGGAGATGTGTCGGAAACGAGCCAGCATATCGGCGGGAAGGGCTTCGAGTTCGGCATCCACGATGTCATTCAGGGTTTCAACGGTCCATGCCATCTCACTCTTGCAGTATAGCACTTTTGCTATGATTTAGGTGCGGGCAGGGGGCGTTGGCGGTGTGCCGGGACAGGATTTTTCCGTCTACAGGAAAACGCCGTCGCGTGATCGCACTGTACCAGATTTCATAGTCCCCTCGGCCGGGCCGCTCAAAGTGACATCCATGCGCGCGAAGAATCTCCTTCACGCGCGGGGTGTAACTGACCATCAGAAGGTCAGCACGCCACGATCTTCGTGTTGGTACAGTACGTGGAAACTCACAGTCCGGTCGCTGGGGACGCCGTTCAACTCCAACAACTCGGGGATAAGAGTCCTTAGTTTCTGAACCAGAACATTAGGCGAATCGGCCTCGGCAACAAGGCCGGGGACATCCTCGCTCTCGGCCACCCAGACGCCAGCCTCGCTGTCCCATTGCGCCAGAACCTCGTAAACGCCATGCGGGGTTGTTTTTTCCACTGCACGTATTTTATCACGGCACGACGTCGTTGCCGTCTCAGTCAGTCAAGCGAGAACGCTCGCAGCGAAGATCGCTGTGCGAGCTGAGGGGAAGCACAAGGAAGACTCAGGTAGAATAAACCCTGCATGGCGAAATTTCCCGGTGTGGATTACCTGCTCGTCGATTCCCAGTTGAACGAGCAGGAAAAGATGGTGCGGCAGACGGCGCGGCAGTTCGTCGATGAGCGGGTGATTCCGCAGATTCGCGACTGCTTCCGCGACGGCCGCTTTCCCAAAGAACTGATCGGCGAAATGGGAAAACTCGGATTTTTCGGCGCGAACCTGGAAGGCTACGGCTGCGCCGGAATGAGCAACGTGGAGTACGGGTTGATCATGCAGGAGCTGGAACGGGGCGACTCCGGCGTCCGCAGTTTCGCCAGCGTGCAAGGCGCGCTGGTGATGTATCCGATTTACGCCTACGGCAGCGAGGAGCAGAAGCAGAAGTGGCTGCCGAGGCTGCAATCGGGCGAGGCCATCGGATGCTTCGGGCTGACCGAGCCCGGGTTTGGATCGAATCCGGCAGGCATGCTGACCAGGGCGCGCCGCGACGGATCGGACTGGGTCCTCAACGGCGAAAAAACGTGGATCACCAACGGATCGATCGCCGATGTGGCCATCGTATGGGCGCGAGCCGAGGATGGCATTCGAGGGTTCCTGGTGGAAAAGGGCGCCCCGGGATTTTCGTCCTCCGAACTGCACGGCAAATTGTCGATGAGAGCGTCGGTGACGGCAAGCCTGGCGTTGAGCGATTGCCGGGTGGTTTCAGAGTGTTCGATGCTGCCGGGCGCGCGGGGCCTGAAGGGTCCTTTGGGTTGCCTGTCGCAGGCGCGCTACGGGATCGGCTGGGGAGTGATCGGCGCGGCGATGGATTGTTACGAGACTGCCAGATCGTATTCGGTGCTGCGCAAGCAATTCGACGATAAGCCGATCGCGTCGCATCAACTGGTGCAGGAGAAACTGGCCGACATGATCACGGAGATCACCAAGGCGCAATTGCTGGCGCTGCACTGCGGGCGGTTGAAAGACGAAGGCAAAATCGAGCCGTGGCACATTTCCATGTTGAAGCGGAATAATGTGCGGATGGCGCTGGACTGCGCCCGGTTGTCGCGCGATCTGCTGGGCGCCAACGGGATCATGGACGAATATCCGATCATGCGCCATCTGTGCAACCTGGAAACGGTGAAGACGTATGAAGGAACAGATCATATTCACACGTTGGTCATTGGCGAAAGAGTGACGGGCGTAGCGGCATATAAATGAGGTAGACTATTTAGGAGAGAGCGTCTTAAATTTACCCCACGCGGAATTTCGTATGATTTACCTGCTGACAACGATACATGTGATTGTGTGCTTGTTCCTGGTGGTTGTGGTGCTGCTGCAAAGCGGCAAAGCGGCCGACCTCGCCGGAGCGTTCGGCGGCATGGGCTCGCAGACGGTTTTTGGCCCCAGAGGGTCGGCGACGGTGCTGTCGAAGGCGACCACCGTCGCCGCGACGATGTTTATGATCACGTCGCTGTCTCTGTCGATTTTGGCGACACGGAGCGGCGGAGCGGTGCCGGCGATATTCGAAAAGAAGCCGACGCCGCAGAAGAATACCGGCCAGCCGCCACCGGTAGGTTCGACGATACCGATTCAGGTGACTCCGTCGGTGGACGGCAAGGAGTCGCCGACGACGGTTATCCCGGTGCCGGTGCAAGCGACGCCGACGCTGCCGCCGCAAGGTCAAAAGAAATAAAGAGTTTACCCACCTGCGGAGGTGGCGGAATTGGCAGACGCACTAGCTTGAGGTGCTAGCGGGAGCAATCTCGTGGGGGTTCAAGTCCCCCTCTCCGCACCAGAACTTAAAGCTGTTTTTAATCAGTTACTTAGCGGCAGTGATTTCACCTCACTGCCGCTTTTCATTTCTTCTCTTCTGTGATTGGAACTGTGATTGTTTCATTGACAGACTCGATGGATTGAGCTTCTGACTCGACGCTGCTTGGCGCTTCCTCGGAGACCATGAATCGGTCAACTCCGTTGTTCGAGGCGGATTTTGCCACCGCCGTGCGATCGAACGACGTGAAGCGACTCTCGACTTTGGCCATAGCTTCGTGTAACTCGGTCTCTACAACGATGTTGCAACGGTCGAAGATTGACCGAGTTTTATGCCCTGAGATGTCCATAGCAACACGCTCGGGAACATTCGCCCTGACTAGGTTTCGGACAGCAGTTCGGCGTAAATCATGAAAGCGAACATTGGAGACTCCCGCACGAATGCAGGCGCCCGGCCACGCCTCGCGAATGTTCTTGATTCGTTTGCCGTCACGAGTAAAAACATACTCGTCCACTCGCGTGAGAGCGTCCACGGTTTCTGCGAGCGATTCGGAGAGAGGTATCGTTCGCGGCATTCCGTTCTTGGTGTCGTTCGCAGCGAGTTTCACAATGCGCCGCGCGATGTCGATCTGAGACCACTTTAGGTTTAGGATTTCCCCTTTGCGGCAGCCCGTCAGATATCCAAACAGAGCAATTGGCCTAACGTATTCTGGAAGTTCCGTGATCAGTTTTTCGAACTGCTCTGGCGAGACAAAACCCGTTCGGACATTGTTCTCCTCGAGTTTGGGGATCTTCGGACAGGCCAGTTCGGCGAGCGTGTACGCTCGGCGCAGAACAGTGAGTTCGCGATTGATCGTTCCATTCTTTCGCTTGTCCAACTTGCGTTTCTGGATGTAGTCGATGATGACCTGTTTGGTCAGAGCAATTTCGGAAAAGTTCGCCAAAACATACGAAACCTACCGGGAAACCCTGCTCCCTATGAAGGAGACTACCGAGGGTTTTTCCTCGGCTCCAAACCGCACGCAGGTTGATGGTCGACTAGCGGAGATCCACGAACTCGCCGAAAAAGCAAAATCGGCGAAGGGACGAAACCTTTGGGACGATCAGTGGGAGCAGGGGGTAGCAGCGCTCACTGAGGCATACGACAAGCTATCTGCGTTGCATACCGGGATTGATGAATGGGTTCTGCGGTATAGTCAGCACCGTTCGTCCAAGTTCCAAATCCATTTGGGACGATGGGGAATTGCATGGACGATCATTGCGTTTATGCTTGGCGGTCTCTTGACGTGGGCGCTCAAGTGGTGATGCTGGCATGAAGGCATGAGACGGTCGAGCGGGCATTTAAAAATCCTCAACCTTCAAATGGACCCGAATTGTTTGACAGAACGAACCCGAGGCGTCAATCTCATCGCGGCCGCCGACCTTCCACTTTTCACTAGGATGCCATTTCCGTGCCCGCCATAACTGATTGGCGCGATCTTCGTGCGTTCCCAGGGGCGCGCACCTACGCCGCTCTTTTCAAGCCGGGCGAGCACGGCGGCGCAATGGTCGGGGTATGTGTCCTTTTAATGGAAACAATCGGATCAGAAGGGTCGCTCCGGATGGAACCATCACAACGGTCGCGGGCGGGGGCCCAGCGGCGGAAGATGGCGTGCTTGCGACCCAGACTTCCTTTAACTTCCTGAGTGCGATCGCCTGCGACCAGCACGGTAACATTTACCTGACGGACGGGGCCCGGGTTCGCGAGATCACGACGGACAGCGTGATCCACGGCATCGCGGGCACTGGCCAGTACGCCTTCGCTGGCGACGGCGGGCCGTCCACGTTGGCGTTTCTGAACAACCCCCGAGGCCTCGCGGTGGATAGCGCGGGGAACGTTTTCGTCTCCGATACCGGTAACAATCGTATTCGCGAGATTCTCGCAACGGCTCCCAGCTTGGCGGCTGCGGCTTCGCAACTGACCATCAACGGAGTCAGCGGCGGCTCGCCGGTCCAGGCCGGCGTGGCGGTGAACAGCTCGGTGCAAGGGCTTACCTTCTCGAGCTCGTTCGTCTCGACCAATGGCGGCGACTGGCTGGGGGTACCGTCGTTAATGGGAATCGCACCAGGGGTGTTGACGGTCACAGCGGATCCTGGCTCTCTGCCGCCGGGCACGTATCAAGGCACCGTAACGCTCGCCAACCCCAATTCGGTCCCGAACACGCTGACCATCACGGTAACGTTCAACGTCAGCACGCCGCAGCCTGCCAAACTATCGTTCCAGACGACATCCCTCTCCTTCTCCTTCACTAAAGGCGGTACCTCGTCGAGCCAGCAGTTGACTGTTTCTAACCTTGGCGGGGGCACTATCTCATTCACCGCTGCGGCTACTTCGACCGGAGCATGGCTCTCCGTCGGGCCCCAAAGTGGAACGACTTCAAGCCCGGCCCCAGCGAGCCTTACCGTAACCGCGACCCCCGGTAACCTCGCCGCAGGCACATATAGCGGTTCGATCACTGTCACCGACACCTCCTCCAGCGGCCAACTCACGCTTCCTGTCACAATGTCGATAAGCGCAGCGCAGCAGACGATTGTGCTGTCGCAAACCGGACTCTCGTTCACCGCGGTCGCGCAAGGCGGCGTTCCGCTGCCACAAAGTTTCGGCATTTTGAACGTCGGCCAAGGATCGATGAACTGGACCGCGAGCACTATGACACTGTCGGGAGGCGCTGCCTGGTTGAGTATCGATCAGAGCAGCGGGACGGTGACGCAGCAATATCTCGATATCTCCCTGATCAACGTCAGCATCAATCCAGCGGGACTGGCGGCGGGTAATTACTACGGCCAGATTCAGGTAATCGCGCCGGGCGCGGCAAACTCGCCGCAGAACGTGTCGGTGTTGCTAAGCGTTCGCCGGCAGGCAGCAATCCTGGACCCGAAGTGCGTCCGACGGGAGCGATCTTTATCGGAACGCCCGGAAAACAGTCCGGGTTCGCAAAGGGCGGCCGCGGTAAGCTTCGCATCTAGTCCCACGTATCTGTCCACCAGCGGCTGGCTGCAATACTTGCCCTCGAATGCAACGGTGGCAGCGGGGCAGCCCACGGAGATGATTTTCCAGCCAGATTTCACCAACCTTCAGGCGGGTGTGCAGCACACCGGCGCCTGCGGGCGGACCGCTCTCCCAAACGGTGAATCTGTTGACAGTGACCATCGGGGGAATCTCGGCGCAGGTGAACTTCGCGGGATTGTCTCCTGGATATCCAGACTTGTATCAAGTCAACGCGGTGGTGCCAGCCGGAGTCTCGCCCGGGGACCAGGTGCCGGTGGTACTCAACATTGCTGGCCAGACCAGCCCTCAGGTGACGATGGCACTGCGGTAAGCTTCGGTGTTTGCGGTACTCGGCCTTTTGGAAATCTCGCACATCGTCCCGATAGCTCCGCTCAGGGCCTTTATAAGCAGACCTACAAATCGTGAGTGGACTGCTCAGAAATCGGCCCGTTGTGCGGCATTAACGCCAACGCCCGCCCCGCGCGGACGTGCTCTGATCTGCTCGACTATCTCGTGCGCATGCAAAGACCTCTTCGATCGCCGATTGTCTCTCCGGGTGCCTCTGAATCGGAGTAAAATCGCATTCGATGCAGGCTCCGACGCCAAATCGCCGGCTGGAGTCCTGGAGGCTGCGGAGGGGTTGCCGGTGCATCGGCACGTGTATCAGTCTCTGATCCCAAGCCTTGACAGCGCGGCTGCTCCGATATAATTCGGAAAGAAAAGGAGACACTATGCGTAGCATCGTTATCATCGTCGCTCTAGCAATGCTGGCCTCGCTTCCCGCCCAGTCACCCGCGTCTTACCACGTAACGCACACGTACACTCTGGGCGGGGAGGGAAGTTGGGACTACATCGTGCCCGATCCCCCGAATCATCGTCTGTTTGTCGCCCGGCAGAATCGCGTGATGGTGATTGATGAAGACAACGGAAAGCTGCTCGCCGAAGTCACCGGCATCCAGGGCGCCCACGGAACTGCAATCGCAGAGACCAGCGGTCATGGATTCGCAACCTCGGGTGATGACAAATCCGTCGTTATGTTTGACCTGAAGACCTTCAAGACGCTGGGCCGGATCCCTGCCGCCGAAGATGCCGACGCCATTCTTTACGACAGCGCTTCGAACCGCGTATTCACCCTCAATGGCGACGCGCACTCATCGACGGTGATCGATCCAACGGCGGGCACCCTGATCACGAATATCGCGCTTGGAGGCAAACCTGAGTATGGCGCCTCAGCGGGCGACGGCAGAATCTATGCGAACCTCACTGACACGAGTGAGGTTGTCGAGATCGATGCGAAGAAGGCGGTCGTGGTTCGGCGCTGGGCTACCGCGCCGTGCAAGCAGCCGGTCGCCATGGCGATCGACACGGCCCACCGCCGGCTGTTCAGCGGATGCCGAAGTGGAGTGATGGCAGTCTCCGACTATGAGGCAGGCAAGGTAGTGGCAACCGTCCCAATCGGCGCCGGGGTTGATGGCGCCGGATACGACGCTGGATCGAGCAACGCGTTCGCCTCTAATGCCGACGGGACGCTCACCGTAATTCATCAGGACACGACGAACCAATATCACGTGGTCGAAAATGTTCCGACCCCGCAGGGGTCGCGCAATATGGGGTTCGATCCCACCAATCATCGTTTGTTCGTCGTCTCGGCAAAGTTCGGGCCTGTCCCCCCCGGTGGCAGAAGGGGGCCGGTGTTGCCCGGCTCATTCACATTGATGACGATCGAAAAACGTTAACCACCATTAACGGCGGTTCGCCGATTCCCGCAATGGTGCTGATGTTCCCCCCAGAAACCTTCCGGATTCCATTGTTAATGTCGGCAATGTATAGGTTGCCAGCGGAGTCTAGTGCGATTTCTTCGGGAAACTGGAGTGACGCGCTTGTGGCAGGACCGCCGTCGCCGGAATAACCAAGTATTCCATTGCCCGCTACCGTTGTTATTATTCCCGAGGAAACCATTCGAACCCTATCATTCCCGGAGTCCGCGATATAGATCCGGCCCTGGGCGTCTACTGCAATTCCGCGAGGCCCCTGAATCGACGCGGCGGTAGCAGGTCCTCCGTCGCCGGAGAATCCGCTACCGAAATGTTTACCTGCGACCGTCGTGATTATCCCGCCCGATACTTTTCGAACGACATTATTTTGGTAGTCCGAGAAATAAAGATTACCGGCGCTGTCAAGGGCAACATAGAAAGGCCAAGAAAGGGAGGCTGCAACCGCAGGTCCGCCGTCACCTGAGTATCCGGCTGTGCCGTTCCCGACGATCGTCGTGATCGTACCGCTAGACACCCTTCGTATTCGATTGTTGTTGGTGTCGGCGATATAAATGGTTCCGTCGGGGCCAACAGCCATACTTTGGGGTGCGCCCAACCAACTGGCGGTGGCAGGCCCGCCGTCACCCTCCACTAGACCGGCTCCTGCTATGGTTTTGATCGTCCCGGTCGCTGCAACTGCCCGAACCCGATCATTGTAGACATCCGAAAAGTACAGGTTGCCTGCAGAGTCTACTGCCAAGCTGCCAGGGTAATTCAGAGCTGCGGTCGTGGCAGGTCCTCCGTCGCCGGAGAAGCCGGCGACCCCATTTCCCGCTACGGTACTAATCGCCCCACCGGCAACCTTCCGTATTCGGAAATTGCTGACATCCGCGATGTACAAGTTGCCCCCCGAATCTACCGCCAAGCCCGCGGGCCTCGCTAGCGATGCCGCCGTGGCTGGTCCCCCGTCCCCTGAAAACGAAAAATTCCCGTTTCCCGCGACAGTGGTGATGACACCGCCGGACACCTTTCGTACCCGGTTGTTGCCCCAGTCGGCGATGAACAGGGTGTTCGTCGCGTCTAGCGCCACCCCAAACGGGCTGGAGAGCGAGGCACTAATGGCAGATCCTCCATCGCCCGAGAACCCCGCTGAACCATTTCCAGCTACGGTAACAATGCCAGCACCCGATACCATCCGAATTCGGTTGTTAGCATGATCAACGATATAGATTCGGCCTGTCGAATCCACCTTTACATCAACGGGATCACCAAGTGATGCCTGGACGGCCGGTCCTCCGTCGCCTGAGAAGCTGTTACTCCCATTGCCTGCAATCGTGGTTATAATTCCTCCAGCAACCTTCCGGATGCGGTAATTGAAACGATCGGCGATATAAAGATTGCCGCTCGAATCTACGGCTAATCCCTCGGGGTCGTTAAGGGCTGCGCTAGTGGCAGGTCCCCCGTCCCCTGAATATCTCTCCGTTCCATTGCCAGCCACGACGGTCAATTCTCCATTGGGTGCCACACGCATCACAAGGTCGTTTGTCGTGTCGGAGAGATATACGTTGCCGTTGAGGTCTACCGCCGTACCCTGAACGTTTCCCAGTGGCGCGGCGAGCGCCGCAATTGTCGAGGATGAAAATGTCCTCCTCGTGCCCGCGATTGTTGTGAGCACCTGAGCGCTAATGGACACCGCGACGGCAATCAAGCAGAGGCAACTTCTTGTAGTTCGCATCGCTCACCTCCACCGAAAAGGAACTGGACTACTGACTCAAACGCTGTTCTGGCAGGCACAGCCCCCCATCGCGCCATCCCTATAGTAAACGATGGTGGCCTGGAATCGAAACCGGCAAATCATTGGCTCAAACGCCATTTTGGCAGGTGGAGGCCTTGGCTCCCATCACCCCCGGAACGCCGTGGCGGCCTTGGCCGGAGGTGAAGCGCGTCGGGCCGGATTTGGAACAGCTGAATCACTCCGGAATTCCGTGCGTGCCGTGCCCTCCGGCGAAACGGGAGGCGCCGGATTTTGATTCGCCACTGCTTTTGAGCGGCACGGTGCGGAGATGAGGGCCATCAAGGAAGCCATCTCTGCCGACGCGGATAATATTCGCGCTGGCGCGGTTCGAGGGTCTCACTCGCTGACTCGTCGCAGCCGTGGACGGAGGCGAAGCGGGAGGCTCCTTATCATGTCGAGTTTCGCGCATTCGGCGGTGCCGGGTCGGCGCACGGGGCAATGACTGGGCTTGCATCGAGACGAGTCTCACGACACGGCACGCACGAGTGCGTACGCCACGTCAGGCGGCGGCGCGGTAGGCTTCGCGGGCCAGGCGGCGGTTGCGGGCGTGGATGGTCCCGGTGATTTGACGATCTGTAAAAACGAAGCCATCGGCGGATCGGTTATAGGTTTCTCCTCTGGATTCGTACATTTCCATGATGTCGACGAGGTCGTCCAGTTGCCGTTCTTCCTGAGCGAGGCGGGTTTTCTGAAGCTCGCG
>Ga0182024_10007357_pt1 | contig 23753 bp, 21 predicted proteins | sample P32metaG_FD_120480 | JGI IMG/M metagenome (GOLD analysis project Ga0182024, IMG submission 120480) | Permafrost microbial communities from Stordalen Mire, Sweden - P3-2 metaG (Illumina Assembly) | ecosystem: Environmental > Terrestrial > Soil > Wetlands > Permafrost | place: Sweden: Stordalen... | reverse complement strand
GGGGCGGATGGAAGGGCTGATCCACGATCTGCTGACGTTTTCGCGAGCGGTTCATTCCGACCATTTGCCGGTGGGGACGGCGGACCTCGAGGAGGCATTGGGGGAGGCGTTGTCGGTCCTGAAGAATCGTATGGAAGAGTGCGGCGCGGCGATCACGTCCGAGCACCTGCCCAAGGTGCGCGGGGATGTGTCGCAATTCGCGCACGTGTTTCAAAACCTGGTCTCGAACGCGCTGAAGTATTCCAAGCGCGGAGTCGCTCCCGAGGTTCATGTATCCGCCAAGCAGGACGGGAACTTTTGGATTATTGCGATTCGGGATAACGGAATCGGATTTGAACCGCAGTATTCGGAGCGTATCTTCGGATTGTTCAAGCGGCTCCACAAAGAGGAGTATCCGGGCACGGGGCTCGGCCTCGCGATCTGCAAGCGCATCGTGGAGCGGTATGGAGGGCGCATTTGGGCGGAAGGACGGACCGGGGACGGGGCGACGTTTTATTTCACGCTGCCCAAAGCGGACCAGGCGGGTATCGGATAGAATGGCGGTCACATGGTTTATACGAGACGAGATTTAGGAAAGCTCGCGCTGGCGGCGGTGCCGGCGACTCTGCTGGCGAAGCCGGATTCGAAGTGGGGAGGCGTGCAGATCGGGATCAATGTTCCCTACAGCTATCGGGGACTGCCCGGCGACGCCGATCACATTCTGGAGGACACGACCGGGCTGGGGCTCAGTGCGGTGGAACTGCGGTCGCAGCCGGTGGAGGCTTTTTTCGGCGCGCCGAATTCGTCGCGGATCGGGACGGCTCGGGCGAAGACGGACGAGGAGAAGGCGGAGCAGGCCTATGGAGCCGAGGCGCTCGAGAAATGGCGCCTGGCGGCATCGGTCGACAAGTTTAAAGAGTTCCGCAAGAAGTATGAGGACGCGGGCATCGCGATTCAGATCGTCAAGTTCGACGGCGTCGACAAGATGAAGGACGCTGTTGTCGATTATGCGTTTGAGGTCGCGAAGGCGCTGGGCGCGCATGCGCTATCGTGCGAGATTCCACTGAGTAAGACGCAGTGGCTGGGCGAGTTTGCGACAAAGCATAAGCTGATGGTCGGCTATCACGGGCATACCAATATCACGAGTCCGGAAGCGTTCGCGAAACCGGAGAGCTGGGAGAAGGCCATGTCGTACTCGAAGTACAACGGGATCAATCTCGATCTCGGGCACTTCACGGCGGCCAATAATACGTCACCGATTCCGTTCATGCAGAAGCATGCGGACCGGATCACGCACGTGCATGTGAAGGATCGGAAATTGAATAACGGGCCGAATGTTCCGTTCGGCGAAGGGGACACGCCGATTAAGGAAGTGCTGCAGGTCATGAAGAAAGAGAAGTACAAATTCCAGGCCACGATCGAGTATGAGTATCCGCTGCCGGAGGGATCGACCGTGCTGAAGGAAATCGCGAAGTGCGTGGAGTATTGCAAGAAGTGCTTGGTGTAGAATAGACGGCCATGAGTACACCAGGTAGCGCGCACGGAGTGAATCCGGGGATTATTTTCGAGACGTTTAACATGTACCAGAGGTCGGCTGCGCTGAAGGCGGCGATCGAACTGGATTTATTCACCGCGATCGCCAAGGGAAGCCGCACCGTGGAGGCGATCGCGATGGCGATTGGCGCATCGTCCGCAAATAACGGGCGCGCGGTGCGAATTCTTTGCGACTACCTGACGATCATGGGCCTGCTCTCGAAGGAGGGCGAGGAGTATTCGCTCGAGATCGAGGCTCGCTTGTTTCTCGACCGGAACTCGCCCGGTTATTTCGGCGGGGCGGCGCGCTTTATTATGGACCCTCAGATCATGGCTCCCTTTGCCGATCTGGCTCAAATTGTGCGGACCGGAAGAACGACGATGCCGGATCAGGGAACGGTGAGTTACGACAATCCGGTATGGATAGAGTTTGCCGAGGCGATGGCGCCGATGCAGTTTATGCCGGCGAAGGAAATCGCTGCGATCGCCGCCGGCGAGGGGGAGAAGAGCGTTCTGGATATTGCGGCCGGTCACGGGCTGTTTGGGATTATGATCGCGCAGCAGAATCCGAAGGCTCGGGTGACGGCGCTCGATTGGGCGAATGTGCTGGCTGTGGCTCATCAGAATGCCGAGAAGCTGGGCGTGGCGGATCGTGTCACACTGCTGCCGGGAGATGCCTTCACGCTCGATTTTGGAGGGCCGTACGATATCGTCCTGGTGACTAATTTTTTTCATCATTTCGATGTACCGACATGCGAAGGGCTGATCGGAAAAGTGTCCGGGGCGATGAAGCCTGGCGGGCAATGTCTGACGCTCGAGTTCGTGCCGAATGACGACCGCGTATCGCCACCGGCGGCGGCGAGTTTCGCGATGCAGATGCTGGGTTCAACGCGGGCGGGCGATGCGTACACGCTGGCTGAATACACGAAGATGTTCGAGAAAGCGGGATTCACCTCGTCGGTCGCTCATCGGCTGGAAAAGTCGCCGGGGACTTTGATCGTGAGCACTAAGGGGTAAGTCGCGGCCGCTAGAGCGCTTTCATAGTTGCTATAGACCAGGATGTTTCCCGCATGCCAGTCCCCTGGCTGACGCCAGGGGTTATAACCCCGTCCCGTCAGGGCGGGGATTCCGCTAGCCTGCCTTCGCCTATGTTCTGTTGGCCAGGCTGGGTCTATAGCAACTGTGAAAATGGCCTAGCGTAGTGCGTCGGAATCCCAGGCACATACTGATTGTTCTTTGTGGAGCACTGCATTATTGGCGTGTCGCAGGGAAACGTGACGGCTAAACCTAACCCTCCGTCGGTACCTGCCACCGCCCGCTCTGCCACTCCAGATTGAAATTTTCTCCCAGGTACACCCGTCGAACCTCCGGATCCGCCCCCAGCGCTTCCGGCGACCCCGACCTGAAAATCCGTCCGTTGTTAATAATGTAGGCGCGATCCGTCACCGCCAGTGTCTCCCGAACATTGTGATCCGTAACCAGAATCCCGATCCCCGAATTCTTCAAGTCGAAAATGATCTTCTGCAGCTCCAGGACCTGAATAGGGTCGATCCCTGAGAAAGGCTCGTCCAGCAACAAGAAGCTCGGCTCGATCACCAGCGACCGGGCAATCTCCACACGCCTTCGTTCCCCGCCCGATAAAACGTACCCTTTGCTGTGCCGCACCGTTTCGAGGCCGAGTTGCGCAATCAGACGGTCCATCCGATCGTGCCTCTCGCGCCGGTTCAGCGGCAGCGTTTGCAGAATCGCCATCAGGTTATCTTCCACCGACAGTTTCCGGAACACCGAGGCTTCCTGCGGAAGATAGCTGATTCCCTTGTGCGCCCGCTTATACATTTCGAGCGGCGTAATGTCCTGGCCGTCCAGCAGCACACGCCCCGAATCCGGCGTGATCAGCCCGACAATCATGTAGAACGAAGTCGTCTTTCCCGCCCCGTTCGGACCCAGCAAGCCGACCACTTCGCCCTGCTTGACCCACACGGACACGTTGTCGACTACCTTGCGTCCGCGATACGACTTCGTAAGATCGGTTGTTTCGAGCGTATGCACGAGGCTATTTCTTGCGGACGAGACTCTTCACGGGGCTGATCGCCGCTCCGTTAACCAGCAGCCTATCATCGTTCGCCCACCACGTCAATTGATCGCCTTGCGTCTTGCCTTCTTTGGTGTCGATCAGCAGCGGACGCCCGCCGCTCAGAATCACTTTCCCGTCGTCGGCGTAATATTCGGAATGCTCCGAAGTCCCCGTGCGCACTTTTGCTCTCGCAGTGCTCGCAATTTTCACCGCTCCATCGGAAACAGTCTTGTTGAGCGATGAATCCGCGTCGGCATCGTTCAGGTACGCTTTAATTTCCTTGCCCGTCACCGTCAGGTCCGGCCTCTGCAACAGAACACCGCCGCTGTAAACCGCAATTCGCGTCTCGTCGGTGTACATCAGATGCGGCGCGTGCACCACCGTAAAAATCGGGGGAGCAGTCGACGCCTTCGGCTTCGCTTTCGCCTTCCCGTCGCCCTTCTTGTCGTCTTTATCCTTATCCTTGTCTTTATCCTTATCCACGAACTGACTGACAACCTTGCCGTCGGCTTCGAGCGTCCCCGCATCGCGATCGATGTCCAGCCGGTCCGCTTCCACCCGGTTCGACCCCTGCCATGCAACCGCGTTCCCTTCGTAATGGATCTTCGCATTTTCGTCCGTCGAAACCATATGCTGCGCGCGAGCCTGCAGGATCTCATCCGTATTCAGCATTGCGCTCGACTTGCCTTTCGGATCCGGCATGCGCGTCGAAGCCACGTGCCCATCCGCCTTAAAATCGCCCGATTTCTGATTCATCACGATATGATCCGCGGCGGCAGATCCGGTCGAGTCCCAAACCCGGGCTCCCTTGTCGAGCGTCATCAGGTCTTTGTCCTGTTCGAGCGTCGCATGATCCGCCCGCGCATGACGATCCCCTTCGTCGTATTTAAAATCGGACTTCTGATCCAGGTGGCTCATTTCGCTCGTCTTCGGATCGAACGTCGCCAGCATCTCTTTGCTCGACGTAAATCCCGGCGGCGGCACGGTCTTCTCTTTAGTGTCCTTTTCAGACGGTGGCTTGTCGGTGCGCGTCGTCACGTTCACCGACCGGAAACTCTGAATGCGATTGTCGTCGCCGTATTTGATCCAAATCTTGTCGCCCGTCATCAACCGCTTCGGCAGCCCCGGACGATTCGGCAGAAAATCCATCGTCCCAACGCCATCGGTCTCCACCGTATCGATTTCCTGCCCTCCTTCGCGCATCTTCAGATGAATCACTTCGCTGTGCAGGATTCGCGTATCGCCGGGCTGAGTCCCCGGCTTCACGATCGGCACATTCTCCGCAACGCCTTTACCCATCGCGATGGCCGTCGATAGAGTGCTCTCCTTGCCCGAAGCCTCGAAACCGAGGTCCATCTTATTACTCGTCACCGTGGTCTTCGCCGCGTCCGTGGTCGAAATGAGATGCGCATTACGATCGCCGCTGATCTTCGTCACCAGCAGCCCATCGGCGAAATTCATGACCATGTTATCGGAGCCAAACTCCACTTTGCGATCCGGGTCTTCCTTGGTCCCGTGCCCCTTCTCGATTTCAGCGAGCCGTACCTCGCCTTTATCGAGCGTGACAACGGACATTCCTCCTTCCAGACGCAGCGTACCGCGTGTAAGTTTCGACCAGGGAATCAAAATGATTTTCGAATCATGCTCGCGATAGAACGCCTCGCCCGATTCGATATGCATCGGAACCGAATCCGCCGTCTTGCCGCGCCAATCGAGCGCGATCTGCGACTTCATATGCAGCTCGCGTGTCTGCGGATCGTATTCGGCGCCCACCGAAGTCCCGCCGCCCTGATCGAACTCGAATTGCACCGGCCGGTCGGTGATCGCTTTGCCGGTTTGCGTATCGAACTTCACTCCGGAGCTCTGAATCCGGACGATGCGCCCATGCTGCGGCCCGTCCACCGGCACCGCCATCGTGATATTCACTGGTCCGTCAGCGTAAAGCGTCTTTGCCGAAGTGTCGCAAATCGCCTTCGCGGTCTTGACCAGATCGTAGTTCTTTCCGTCTTTGTTATAGAGCTTTAAGTCGACGCCTTCCAGTTCCGTCGCTCCCGACCCCGCCGCCACACCCGCATGATCCGCAAATATTTCGACATGCGGCGTCGTCCCCTTCTGATCGGAATAGGTCCACCGGTTGAAACTGCCGTCGAAATTCTTGGCAAGCGGTCTAGGACGCGCAGGCGCATCCCTTTCCAGACTGCGCTTGCTCTTCAGGTAGGTAGCGCCAACCGCAACAACAATTAAGAGGATGGCAAAAAGAAAAAGCCATCGGGTACGGCGCATACGTTATTAAAAGGATACCAGCTATGTCATGATGTGAACGTGCCCGGGTGGCGAAATCGGCAGACGCAACGGACTTAAAATCCGTTATCCGCAAGGGTGTGCGGGTTCAATTCCCGCCCCGGGCACCAATTGCTTTTGCGGCGGTAATTGCTTGGCCTACATGCCTTTGCGTGTGCTCGGCGATATGGGTTAAGAGGCCGATTACTGTTGTTGGCAGGCGCTTGCGGCCTACCTCGCGTTTCTCACGCAATGTTATGGGGTCGATGGCACGTACTACTTTCTCGGCGCGGTTGAAAGCGCTATCTAATTCAGCTAGCAGCTCTTCACGGGACGCGCCGGGATCTCCGTCGCCTAATTGTTGAGGAAGACGGCCTTCGCGATACTCGATCAGCCGGTCTGTACTTCTTGCAATATGGCGGATATGAAAGCCGACTGTGGATGTCCATAGTTGGTCGGGCGTCAGGCCAACGGTCGAGCGGGCGAGGTCCTCTCGGGCTTGCGTGAAGGTGTACAAAACCGGGGCGGTCAGGGGGTCAACGCCCTCAATCGGGCCTCTTAGCCAGGCTTCTTCGACCATAATCGACCATTTTATGCCCTTGTGCGAGGCCTTAAATGACCATAATGTTATCCTGAAACTTCCCATGCTAAGAGTGCGTTTTGCCCCGTCGCCGACTGGATATCTCCACATCGGCAGTGCGAGGACATTTATCTTTAATTGGCTGTACGCGCGCCACAATGCGGGCACGATGATCCTGCGCATCGACGACACCGACGTCGAGCGCAACACGCAGCAATCGCTCGATTCGATTTTCGAAGGGCTCAAATGGCTCGATCTTGGGTGGGACGAATTTTACCGGCAGAGCGACCGGCTCGATCTGCACAAGCGCTCGGCGGAGGAAATTCTCGCCAAGGGATTTGCTTATCGCGATGCCGAGGGCGTGGTGAGATTCAAGGTGCCGCGGGAGACTCGGGCGGAGGTTTCGTTTACCGATCTGGTCTATGGTCCGCAAGTGAAAGGCACGGCCGACATCGAGGATTTTGCGCTGCTGCGGTCGAACGGCGTGCCGACTTATCACATGGCTTCCTGCGCCGACGATGCGGATTTGAAGATCAGCCATATTATTCGCGGGCAGGATCATTTGACGAATACGTTTAAACACGTGCTGATTTTCGAGGCGCTTGGGGTTGAGCCTCCGAAGTTCGCGCACCTGCCGCTTTTGATTGCGCCGGATGGGTCGAAATTATCGAAGCGGAAGCATGGGCCGGTGGTGAGCGTGACTACTTATCGCGATGCGGGGTTTCTGGCGCAGAGCTTCGTGAATTTTCTGTGCCTGCTGGGGTGGTCGCCGAAGAACGATCGCGAGAAGATGTCGCGGCAGGAATTGATCGATGTGTTTACGCTCGAAGGGGTCAACAGATCTAACGCTACGGTGAATTTTACGGAGGAAGATCCGTTCGATTCCAAGGCCGTCTGGTTGAATGCGGAACACATCAAGACTTTGCCGATCGAAGAGCTGTCCGCGATGCTGATTCCGTTTGCCGAGGCTGCGGGGTTTCATGTTAGCGCGGAGAAAATGCTTGAGGTCGCGCCGCTGATTCGGGAGCGGATCAAGACTCTGCGCGATGTCGCTACGGTCGCCGACTTCTTTTTTGTCGACACGCTCCCGCCGTACGATACCGCTGAACTGATTCCGCAGAAGGGCGATTTGGCGATGGCTCGGATGGCGCTCTTGAAATCGCTCGATGTTCTGGCGGGTGCGGAGTTTAATCATGATGCGCTGGATGCGGCACTGCGCGCGGCCTCGGAGGAATTGAAGATTAAGCCGGGGCAGATGTTTCAGCCGATCCGCGTTGCGGTCTGCGGGCGGAAGAATTCGCCGCCTCTGTTTGAGACGCTCGTGGTGCTAGGGCGGCAGACATCCCTGAAACGAATTGATGAAGCAATCGAAATGATATAAACACAGACTAAAGTCTGTGCCACCTTCGAATTTGTCACAAGGTGGCACAGGCTTTAGCCTGTGGACTGAGCAAAGAATAAACTATGAGTACGCCTGCTGCTCCATCTAATTTTATCCGCGACATTATCGTTGAGGATCTGGAAACTAACAAATACGGGGGGCGCGTGCATACGCGATTTCCTCCGGAGCCGAACGGGTATCTGCACGTCGGCCATGCCAAGGCGATTCACATCAACTTCGGGCTCGCGAAGGAGTTCGGCGGCAAATTCAATTTGCGGTTTGACGACACCAATCCGACGAAAGAAGAGACGGAGTATGTCGATTCGATCATGGAAGACATTCGCTGGCTGGGCGCTGAATGGGCGGGCGTATACTATGCGTCCGACTATTTCGAACAGCTTTATGCGTGGGCGGTGCAGCTAATCAAAGCCGGCAAAGCGTACGTCTGCGATCTGTCGCCCGACGAGGTTCGCCAGCAACGCGGCACGTTGACCGAGCCCGGGATCGAGAGCCCCTATCGCAATCGGACGGTGGAGGAGAATCTCGATTTGTTCGAGCGCATGCGCGCCGGCGAATTTCCGGACGCGGCGAGATCTTTACGCGCGAAAATCGATATGGCTTCGGCGAATCTGAATCTGCGCGATCCGATTATGTATCGCATTCTGCACGCGGAGCATCATCGCACCGGCGACAAATGGTGCATCTATCCGATGTACGATTTCGCGCACGGCGAATCGGATTCGATCGAGGGCATCACGCATTCGATCTGCACGCTCGAATTTGAAGACCACAGACCGCTTTACGACTGGTATGTGGAGCAACTGGGCATCTATCATCCGCAGCAGATCGAGTTCGACCGGCTGAACCTGGCCTACACCCTGATGAGCAAACGGAAGCTGCTGCATCTGGTGCAGCAGGGCCTCGTGAGCGGGTGGGACGATCCACGGATGCCGACTATCTCAGGGATGCGGCGGCGAGGGTATACGCCCGAAGCGTTGCAAAATTTCGCGCGCGGCCTCGGCGTCTCGAAGACCAGCGGAACCACGGAACTATCGCTGCTCGAATATCATGTCCGCGAGGATCTAAACAAATCGGCCCCGCGGGTTATGGCCGTGCTGAAGCCTTTGCGCGTGGTGATCGACAACTATCCGGAGGGGCTCGTCGAGCAAATGGAGGCGGTGAATAATCCCGAGGATGCTTCGGCGGGTACGCGGACGGTTCCGTTTTCGAAAGTCCTGTACATCGAGGAAGACGATTTTCGCGAAGTTCCGCCGCCGAAGTATTTTCGTTTATCTCCGGGCAAGGAAGTGCGGCTCCGATATGGCTACTTCATCACGGCGACTCGTGTGGCGAAAGATGTCGAGGGTAATGTTGTCGAGGTGCATTGCACCTACGATCCGGCCACGCGCGGAGGCGATTCGCCGGATGGGCGCAAGGTGAAATCGACGATTCACTGGGTGTCGGCCGGGCATGCGATCGACGCGGAAGTGCGGGTGTACGAGACGCTGTTTACGCGCGAGAATCCGGACGACGTAGAAGAGGGGCAGGAGTTCACGGCGAATTTGAACCCGAAATCGCTGGAGATCGTCACGGGCAAGCTGGAACCGAGCCTGGCAAGCGCCGCGCCGGGAAGCCGTTATCAATTCGAACGGCTCGGTTATTTTTGCGCCGATAAAGACTCGACGCCGGAAAAGCTGGTGTTCAATCGCACTGTGGCGCTGCGCGATACGTGGGGCAAGATCGAGAAAAAATCGAAATGATCGTCATTGGTCTGGGAGGGCTGCTTAACGACGCGGCTTGCGCGCTGCTCAAGAACGGCGAAGTGCTGGCGGCGGTGGAAGAAGCCAAGATGACGCGAGGGCAGCGTCCGGGCGGATTGCCGCAAGCGGCTATTGAAGAATGTCTGCGGCTGTCGGGTGCGACGCGGGATCAGGTGGATTGCGTGGCCCTGGTGCGCCCCATCGCCCGGGGTCCGGAGGCAGCTCTGCACATGGCTTTGCGCGATCAGTTTCCGCACGCCGAGGTCGTCGTGGTGGAGCATCACATGGCGCACGCGGCGTCGGCGTTTTTCGCTTCGCCGTTTGAGAGTGCGACGGTGTTGACGCTCGACCATGCGGGTGATTTTCGCTGCGGGGCCCGCTGGCGTGCGTCTGGCGATCAAATCGAGTTGGAGAAAGAATGGTATTATCCCGATTCCCTCGGGCGCCTTTACGGTGCGGTGACGGAGCTGTTGGGTTTTCGGGCGCGCGCCGACGAACATAAAGTGCAGTGGCTATCGGCGTCGGGCGACGAGCGGTTCGCTGCTGCGTTTCGTGCGATGGTGTCGGACGCCGCGCGGATCGACTCGGCGTATTTCGACGGCAACCGGTTGGCGGCGGGCGGATTCAGCGGGAAGTTTTTCGATGCGCTGGGGCTGACGGACGGCGCGAAGATTCCGCCGGTGCTGGCTCCGTCGATTGCGCGCGGATTGCAGAAGACGGTCGAAGAAACTGTCTTGACACTCGCGGGCAGCGGCGAGAATTTGTGTCTCGCGGGCGGATTATTTTTCAACGCGCTGCTGGTCGAATTCGTCGAGCGCAGCGGGCGCTGGAAAAACGTGTTCGTGCAAGCGGCGGCCGGCAATGCGGGAACGGCTCTGGGCGCGGTTTATCACGTTTGGCATCAGTTGAAGAAGCGGCCTCGACACGCGATTACGGGGACGCTGCTGTTGGGCCCGAGCTATGCCGTCGACGAAATCAAGCAGGTGCTGGAAAATTGCAAGCTGGGTTTCTCGTATCTGCGATCGACCGACGAAGTGCTGGCTCGGGCGGTGAGCATGTTGGGCGACCATAAAATTGTCGCGTGGATGCAGGGGCGGATGGAGTTTGGACCGAGGGCGCTGGGGAACCGGAGCATTCTGGCGTCGCCGCTCGATCCATATTCGACGGAGAATTTGAATATTTTTATTAAGCATCGCGAGCCGTTCCGCAAATTCGCGGCGTCGGTTCCGGCGGAGCTGGCCTCGGAATATTTCGACGCGGGGCCGAACGCGAAAACCATCGCCACGGTGGGACGGGTGCGGGCGGCGCATAAGAAAACGTTCGCGCCGGCGATTTTGGGCGAGGACATGGTGCGGGTTCACGCGGTGGAGGAGGCGGAGAATCCTCTGTTTCACCGGCTGCTGCATGAGGCGGGCAGGGCGTCGGGGCTGCCCGTACTGTATAACACGAGCTTCAATTTATTCGGCGATCCGCTGGTCTCGACGCCGAGGGATGCGGTGCGGAGTTTTTATTCGTCGGGGATTGATGTGTTGTTTGTGGGGAATTTTTTGTTGGAGAAGTGAAAGCATGAAGGGTGATTGGGAAGACTGGTCGGGGTTCCCGGATGGGGGAATCGACACGAGAAAGTATGCGGCGCTTATGTGCGCACTCGGCAGAGCTCGAGGGAGCCTGTCTGCCGCGATGGAGGTCGAAGGTGTTCGAGAGACTCTGGATTGCACCTTCCTTGTCTGCGATCGCGAAAGCGTTGGGCCTTAGGGAATCGGATCTCGCAATCGATCCGGAGGATTATTTGACTCTCGATGAACGGGAGCGGTTGAGGATTGGGCCTGAGGCTGATTCTTAGTGTAGAAGGCCGGAAGAGCCGACTAAAATTCGGCTGCCGCCAGGAATGGCCGCCCCACAAGACGAGGATCAGGATAACATTCGCCGCAGGTGGGGAATACGTCGTGGATTTTCACGCCGGCGTAAAACAGCTTGCCGGCGGGAATGGAATAACGCACCTCGGCGAGTATAAAAAGCTCGCGGACGCGCACCTGGACGAGGGTTCCGGTCATCAACTGGCGAGGGAGCTGAAGCTTTAGCCCTCCGGTGGAAGCCTCCACGATTCGCATCGTTATGCGGGGGGAACGCTCTGGTTTGAGGACCGTCAAGACGGCTGGATCGTCGGTCGCGACGCGCGGATTTTTCCGGTTCTCAGGCCCGGCATATTCGGGTTCATCGGCTAAGGCGATCCATTGACCGATGGTCACACGGGATTCCTCAAGCTGAATGCCACAGTCCGCACAGACTTTGAGATGGGACGCAACGACGGCCGAAAGATCTTCTGACAATTCCCCGAGGGCATAGAGTTCCAGATGGTCCGCTCGCATGTGCACGGCTTCGTTTCCTCTCAAGAAATTCTATCGGATCATAGCGCGTAATTGTCCTGTTTCTCTTTTTTTTAGCGAATATAGAGACGATTAGTTTGTAAATCGAGGAAAAAGGACTAGGGGGAGTACTAAGTGTCAGCCCTTGGCGCGGGCGGCGGCCGCGGGAGCGGGCACAGGGACAGGCGCGACGGGCGCAACCGCCGCGTCTTTCGTCAACCCCAGGTGCTTGCGAAGCTCTGTATCGACCTTCTTCTTCACGTCCGGATTGTCTTTGAGAAACTGACGGGCATTTTCGCGGCCCTGGCCGATGCGCTCGCCTTTATATCCATACCAGGAGCCGCTCTTTTCGATGATATTCTGGGCGGTTCCCAGGTCGAGCAGGTCGCCTTCCTTGGAGATCCCCTCGCCATAAATAATGTCGAACTCAGCCTCGCGGAAAGGGGGAGCCATCTTGTTCTTGACGATTTTGATCTTAGTGCGGTTGCCGGTGACGACCTCGCCATCCTTAATAGCGGCAATGCGGCGAATATCGGCGCGGACGCTCGAATAAAACTTCAGAGCGCGGCCGCCGGTGGTGGTTTCGGGGCTGCCGAACATGACGCCGATTTTCTCGCGGATCTGATTGATGAAAATCAGGCAGGTGTTGGATTTCGACACGATGCCGGTGAGCTTGCGCATGGCCTGCGACATCAGGCGGGCGTGGACTCCCATGAAACTGTCGCCCATTTCGCCGTCGAGCTCGGCTTTAGGGACCAGCGCCGCCACGGAATCGACGACCAGCACGTCGATCGAACCGGAGGCGATCAGCGCGTTGGTGATTTCGAGCGCCTGCTCGCCATAATCGGGCTGCGAGACGAGGAGATTATCGACATCGACCCCGAGCTTGCGGGCGTAGGCGGGGTCGAGCGCATGTTCGACGTCGATGAACGCGGCCATGCCTCCGATTTTCTGGGCTTCGGCGACGACCTGAAGGGCGACGGTGGTTTTCCCCGAAGACTCAGGGCCAAAAATTTCGGTGATGCGGCCGCGCGGGAATCCGCCGATGCCGAGGGCGAAATCGATGGAGATGGAGCCGCTCGAAATCGAAGGGACATCCTGAACGGCCTTGGTGCCGAGGCGAATGATCGAGCCTTTGCCGAACTGCTTTTCGATCTGCGTTAATGTGGCGCCGAGGGCGCGGGAGCGTTCTTTTTCGTCGATCATTTCGTTATCCTTGGCGGGGCGAATATAAAGAGAAGATACAATTATACCGCGTGCGCGGGCGGAAATACACTTGTATTTTTAACTCATGTATTTTCTATGTTATGCGAGCCATTCGACGGTGGCGCTGACGATCAAAGGGCCGAGGAACCCAGAGGCTTCGCGCTCGACCGATTGCAGGACTTGTTCGGCATGACCCTGGTCGGGCGAGACGGTGACGCAGGCGATCAGGGCGCGCTGCCAGAGGTCCTGATAATCGATTTCGGAGACCGCGACGTTGAATTTCCCGCGCAGGCGGTCCTTGAGGCTTTTAACGAAATGCCTCTTGTCTTTAAGGGAGTGCGAATTGTCGAGACGAAGCTCGAAAGTGATGACGCCGATCGACGGCATGAGTCTAAACTAGAGCTTCTTGCGCCACTCGTTCCGTTGCGAAACATTCCAGGACATCGCCTTCCTTGACGTCGTTGAAGTTGGCCAGGGAGACGCCGCACTCGAAGCCGGCCTTGACTTCGCTTGCGTCGTTCTTGAAGCGCTTCAGCCCTTCGATTTTTCCGGTATGGACCAGGACGTTGTCGCGCAGCACGCGGACTTCGCCGTTGCGGACCAGCACGCCGTCCTGCACTATGCAACCGGCCACGGCGCCGACCTTGGAGATGCGGAAGACGTTCTGGACAATGGCGCGGCCCTTGAACACTTCTTTGAACACGGGGTCGAGCATGCCGCTCATGGCTTTCTTGATCTGGTCGGCCAGTTCGTAGATGATCGAGTGCAGGCGGATGTCGACTTTTTCCTGCTCGGCGACGGCTTGTGCGGTGCGGTCGGGGCGGACGTTGAAGCCGACGATGATGGCGTTCGATGCGGAGGCGAGGAGCACGTCGGTTTCGGTGATCGCGCCAACGCCCGCGCGCATGACGCGGATCCTGACTTTATCGGTAGAGAGCTTGGTGAGCGTGTCGGCCAGGACTTCAGCGGTGCCGCCGACGTCGGTTTTCAGGATGATGTTGAGGTCCTTGACCTCGCCTTCCTTGAGCTGATCGTGGAACTGATCGAGCGTGAGGCGTTTGTTCTTGGCCATTGCCACTTCGCGGGCTTTCGATTCGCGATAGATGACGATTTGCTTGGCTTTGGCGGTATCGGTGACCACTTGCATCGTATCGCCGACGTCGGGCAGCGATTCGAGGCCCTGCACTTCGGCCGGCATCGACGGACCCACTTCGCGAGTATTTTCGCCGCGATCGTCGACCATGGCGCGCACGCGGCCGAATACCGAGCCGCAGATCATATAATCGCCGACTTTGAGTGTGCCGTTGCGGACCAGCACGGTTGCTACCGGACCGCGTCCGCGATCAAGTTTCGCTTCGAGCACGGTGCCCATCGCGGGACGCGCCGGATTGGCTTTGAGATCCAGCATGTCGGCGACGAGAAGAATCATTTCGAGCAGCAGGTCGAGATTGGTTTTGGCTTTCGCCGAGACAGGGACCATGACGACATCGCCGCCCCAATCTTCCGCTAGCAACCCTCTATCTGACAACTGTTGCTTGATGCGTTCCGGCGCCGCGCCGGGCTTGTCGATTTTATTGATGGCGACGATGATCGGAACCTTCGCCGCTTTGGCGTGATCGATGGCTTCGAGTGTTTGCGGCATGACGCCATCGTCGGCGGCGACGACTAGAACTACGATATCGGTGACCTTGGCTCCGCGGGCACGCATGCGGGTGAACGCTTCGTGGCCGGGCGTATCGATGAACACGATCTTGCGGCCGTTTTTCTCGACGTGATAAGCGCCGATGTGCTGGGTGATGCCGCCCGCTTCATGACCGGCGACGTTCGAGAGGCGGATGGCGTCGAGCAAGCTGGTTTTGCCGTGATCGACGTGGCCCATGATGGTGACTACGGGAGGACGGCGTTCGCGGTCGAGATCGACCTCCGTCGTCTCGATCTCCTGGGTAGTCTCCTGTTCGTAGCTGACTTTATTTGTGGACGCGCCAAAATCGCGCGCCAGTTCTTCGGCGACCTTGACGTCGAGCGTCTGGTTGATGGTCGCGGAAATTTTCTTGTCGAACAATCGCTTCACGACGAGGTTGCCCTTGACGCCGAGCTTTTCTGAAAGCTCCTTGACGGTGATGCCTTCAGCAATGGTCACTTCGCGATCGATCGGCGGCGGTTCGAAGGACTGCTCGCGGCGCGAGATCGGCCCGCGCATACGCCCCTCGTCCTGATCGCGGCGACGGTCGGCGGGCGTGCGCGTTCCGGGCTTGGTTGCGTGCCGGCGGCCTGGATCGGTCGGCAGCGTCGCCGGCTCGGCGCGCAAAGGCGATGTCGGATGCATCGGACGCCCGCGCTGAGCGGGTCCACCGGGACCCGCGGGACCTCGATTAAATCCACCAGGTCCGCCCGGGCTCGACGGTCCGCGATTGTAACCGCCCTGATTGTAGCCTCCACCAGGACTCGGAGGTCCACCGGGACCGCGCATCAGAGGCTGACCCGGCCGTACCGGGCCGGTATATATTGGTCGGCCGGGAACCGCGCTCGCCGGACGAGTCGGCATGCCAGGACGCGGCGGAGGCGGAGCCCCTGGAGTAGGCGGACGAGTACTCAATCTCGCCACCATATCGGGACGTGGCGGAACTACTGGCCTCGCCTGGGGCTGACCCGCGAGGTTCGGTTTTGCCGGCGGACGCAGCGGTTGAGAAGGCGATGCCTGGGTTGGCGCACCCGGCCGCACAGTTTGAGGACGCTGCGGCGGGGGAATGCTCGGCAAACTTGGTGCGGGCGGACGCGGCGTCCCCGTTGACTGGATCTGCGGAGCGGGAGGTCTCGGAGCATCGCCCATACCGGCGGGTAGAGGCTGTCTCGGTCCCGACAAAATCTGACCGGGCCGGGGAGGAGGAACCGGTCTCGCGGGAATCGCTGAACCCCGCGGAGCTGCTGGAGCCGGTGTCGCCGGCCCAGGCATCGAAGGGGCTGCGGGTGGCGCTGTTATATGAGACGTCACGTGAGCGGCCGGAGGCGCAGGCGGCGGTGGAGGCACGTGTCGCGCAACACGCGGCGGCGCCGGATGAGGCAAAGGAATGGACGGAGGCGAGAACGATTGTCCCGACGACAAAGGAGGCCGCAGAGGAGGAGCGAGACGCACGGGTGCTACCGGAACTTCTTCGACGGTTTTCGTTGGCGAGGTCTCCTTGACACTGGCTTCTACAACCGACTCGACCCTCGGCGCCAGCGGCTTCGCTGACGGCTGCGTGTGAGAAGACGGCTGCGCGTGAACGGGCTCAGACGCGGGCGCACTTTCTTCGATGCGTTCGCCACGATGCGAGACTTCGGGCGCGGAACCGCCGCCGGATTCGCCTGTCACACGTTGGCGAACCTGCAGGGCTACGTCGTCATCGAGCGAGCTGGAGTGCGTCTTCCTGTCGGCAATACCCAGCTCTGCCAACGTCTCAAGAATCACGTTGGGCTTTACTTCGAGCTCTCGGGCCAGCTCATTGATGCGAATTTTACTCATACGATAACGGTTCCGGGCGTCCTGGGCTAAATTACACCCAGGCGTACGGATTTTCACGAAATTTCGGCTTCTCCTTTTCCGGAATCCGGTGCGGCGGCCGGGACTTCCGTGCTCTCTATCGTATCAGATCCAATTTCTTCCGCTTTATCATTCGATGTTGCCACATCCGTTTCGGGCGCAGCCGGCGCGACCGTTTCTGCCTCTGTTTCTAACACGGCTGTCTCCAATGTGCCCTGTTCCTCGAATTGTCCATAATATCCGACGACCGCTGTCTGAATATTATTAACCATTTCATCATCGACGCCGGGAATTTCCTCGAGCTGTTCCGGAGTCATCGCGCCCAGCTTCTCCACCGTCGCAACGCCCGCCGCCATCAGCTTCTCTGCAACCGCTTCGGCGAGGCCGTGATCCATCAGCACCGTCACCGGCGCGCCGGGCACGACGAGAGCGGCCATCTGCGATTCGACTTCCTGCCGCTTCTCTTCCTCGCTCTTGATATCGATGCGCCAGCCGAGCAGCTTCGCCGCGAGGCGCACGTTCTGCCCCTTCTTGCCGATCGCAAGCGAGAGCTGCGTATCGTCGACAATCACTTCCATGTGCCTCTCGACCGAATCGACGATCGACACGCGCGAAATTTTCGCCGGACTCAACGCGTGCGTCGCGAAGCTCACCGGATCGTCGTTGAATTCGATGATGTCGATCTTTTCGCCGCGCAGCTCGCGAATGATCGATTGCACACGCATGCCCTTCATACCCACGCAGGCGCCGACACTATCGACGTCCCTGTCGCGGCTCGATACGGCAATCTTGGTGCGCTCGCCCGCTTCACGCGCGCAGCCTTTGATCACCACGGTGTTGTCGTAAATCTCCGGCACTTCCTGTTCGAACAGACGCATGACCAGCTCCGGCGCCGCGCGCGAAACGATCACTCCGGCGTTCTTCCCCGCCTTTTCGACGCTCTTGATCACGCAGCGAATACGGTCGCCGACGCTGAAGCTTTCGAGCTTCGATTGTTCTTTCTTCGGAATGCGCGCCTCGGTCTTGCCGAGATCGGCGACCAGGTCCTGGCCTTCAATGCGCTTCACGATACACGTGACCAGCTCGCCCACGCGGCCCGAGTATTCCGAAAATATATTTTCGCGCTCCGCCTCGCGGACCTTCTGTAAAATCACCTGCTTCGCCGTTTGCGCGGAGATGCGGCCCAGCGCCTCGGTCGGCTTGGCGAAGCGGACTTCGGAATCCATTTGCGCGTCCGGATTGATGGCGCGCGCGGCGTCGAGCGAAATTTCCTTGTCTTTGTCGAGCACTTCAGGCACGACTTTGCGGACGCCGTAAATTTGAATGGAGCCAGTTGCTTCATCGAACTCCGCCACCAGATCCTCGGTCGTGTGGAAGTGCTTTCGGGCCGCCACCAGCATCGCGTCCTTCACCGCGTCCAGAATGACTTTAGGCTCGATGCCCTTCTCTTTGCTGAGAATCTCGATGGACTGAAAAATCGTTCCCATGCTCATATGAAATCTGTCTCGTTTTTCCCGGGTATTTTAAATGACAACTACCACTCGAACTTGAGATTCGCCTTCTCCACCTGATCGAGCGGGAACTGCACGCTCCGCCCCGGCGATGGCTCGAGTGTCAGAATGCCTTCCGAAAAGCTCGTGAGCTTCCCCGTCCAAGATCGCTGGTTTTCGACCGGCGCTCGCAGGGCAACCTTGACCTTTTGTCCCACGAAGCGCTCGAAATCGCGCGGCTTGGTGAGCTTGCGCTCCACCCCCGGGGAACTCACTTCGAGCGTGTAGTGCGCGCCCGGAATCACGTCCTCGACGTCGAGAATGGTGCCGACGTTCTGCGAAATCATCTCGCAATCGGCGTGGGTCACACCCTCGGGTTTGTCGATAAAAATGCGCAACAATCTAGCTCCGCCGCCGCCCAGCAATTGAACCTCGACAATTTCGAGGCCTTCGCTTGCACCGACTCTTTCCGCAATTTCCAGCACTTTAGCCGTGACGTCCTCGCGACTCATGTCTCTCTAAAACCAATAAAAAAGTGGGCTTTCGCCCACTCCCTTTGCTCGACAGCTAACTCTAGTATACATGACGCCCAAATTATCGGGCGCGTTTCAATGAAATCAATCCAGTTCGACAAGATCCGCCAGCCGGGTTTCGGGTTTGACCTTGCCGGGCGGTGCGCCACAATCTTCGAACATGCCCACTAATGCCGTCCAAATCTGATTAGGAGACCGCGCAGTCGAGTCGGTGCGCCACAAACTATTCAAGATTGCGATATGCAAGTCGCCGACAGTTTGGAGATTTTCCACATCAATGTCCGCAACCTCAATACCAAAGCCTTCTTCCAGGGCCATCACCATTTCGACGATGTCGAATTCCATACCGATCCGAGCATATCACCAACTCTGGTTGCAACCGCTCCCTGCGGTCACGCCTCCGTAAGCAGCCGAGCCTCCACCGAGCCGTGACCACAGGGAGCGGTACTCAAACCAGTGAAGGGCAGATAGCATCAAGTACCCTCCCCATGCATCTCCACCTCCCGCAGCCTCCGCCGCAGAAAATCCCGCTCGACAAGATTAGTCGCGAGCTCCAGAGCCCGCCGATAGCACCCCGCCGCCTCCTCCATTCGATTCATGCGCCGCAGAATGTCCGCCTTCGCCGCGTGAAACAAATAGTAATGATCGAGCCCGCTTAAGATGTTGATCCGCTTCAACCCTTCTTCGAGGCTTACACCCATCGCCACGGCGACCGCGTGATTCAGCGCAATCACCGGAGACGGATTCATCGCGAGCAGCCGTTCATAAAGCGCCGCGATCTGCCGCCAATCGGTCTCGGCAGCTCTGCCGGCCTCAGCGTGCAACGCCGCGATGGCCGCTTGCAACTGGTAGGGACCTGGGCGGCTCAAGCGCAAAGCTCGTTCAATCAGCGCCATTCCCTCCGAAATCGCCGCGTGATCCCACAGCGACCGGTCCTGCTCCTCGAGCGTAACCAGTTTCCCATCGACCGACCGAGCCTCACGCCGCGAATCGTGAAGAAGCATGAGCGCCAATAAGCCCGGATTTTCGGGCTCCGCGGGCAACAGCTCGCACAATAAGCGGCCCAGGCGAATCGCCTCATTGCACAGATCGTTCCGCACCAGCCGGTCGCCCGTGGCCGCCGCGTACCCTTCATTGAAAATCAGATAAATGACCGCTTGAACCGAGGCGAGGCGTGCCGGCAAATCTCTCGCCGGAGGCACTTCATAAGGGATGCGAGCTTCCTGGATCTTCCGTTTCGCCCGCACCAGCCTCTGCGCGAGCGTCGCTTCGGGCGTGAGAAACGCCTTCGCGATTTCGGGCGTGGTCAACCCGCCGAGCGTGCGCAGAGTGAGCGCCACCTGCGCTTCCTGATTGATCGCCGGGTGACAGCAGGTGAAGATCAGCCGCAGACGGTCATCGGGAAAGTGCATGGACGTTTCCTCGTTAATCAGGTGGTCGGGTACGATCGCCGACGGAGTTTCATAGCGCAGGGAATCCGCTTTTTCGCGGTGCGTCTTCTCGCGCCGGCTATAGTCGATCAGCTTCCTGTGCGCGGTCGCGACGATCCACGCGGAGGGGCTTTGCGGGATGCCTTTTTCGGGCCACGAAATGAGTGCGGCGGCGAAGGCTTCCTGCATCGCTTCCTCGGCGCGGTCGAACGATCCCGAAATGCGGATCAACGTGGCGATGATGCGCCCCGATTCGGCGCGGAAAACGGATTCCGCCGCCGCTCGGATGTCATGCATTCTTGGAAACACCGCGCAACGGGCGGATCTCGATCGAACCTTCGTCTCCGTAGCACGACGTGGGAATCCTCGCCGCCCATTCCTTGGCTTCTTCCAGATCCTTGCAATCGATGATGTAATAGCCGGCGAGCTGCTCCTTAGTCTCGGCGAACGGCCCGTCGGTCGCGAGCATCTTGCCCTGGCGCATTCGAATCGTGGTAGCGCTCGAAGTAGGCGCAAGGGGCTCAGCGCCCACTAGGACGCCTTGTGCCGTGGCGTCTTGCATGACGCTCGCATGAGCAGCGTAAATTCGCGCGGCGTCCTCCGCGCTCAATTCAGCTCCTTCCCGCGAATAGATCAGCATCATGTAACGCATGGTGGTTCCTTTTGAGAATGATGGCACGAATTGCCGCGCCCGCATGCTTACCGCATGGCAACTTGCGCACAGCAACTCCGCGCGTTACTGAACCGCCATGCGTAAGCATGCGGACAGACGTAGGTTACACCGGATATTCCGCGTGCCCCTGCACCTCGCGAATCTGCTTGGTATGACGCTCCGTGTGCGCCGCGACTCCCAGCACCCATTGGTAGCCGTCCATATGTTCGAACGCCCCGTTGGTGACTGCCTGCAACGGCCTCGCCGGGATCACACGCAGCCGCAGATCGGGGTTGGATTCGACATATTCGCGGAGCCGGCCGCAGTTCGTAATCAAACGCTCCAGTGCCGCATCGGGGGTGAAGCGTCCAGTCGGTTGCCCTGGTTCGGGCGCCTGGAGTCTCATCGTGCGGATCGGAAATTGATTGACGATGATGGCATCGATGTGCGCGTAATCGCGATTCGCGGAAACCGGCGCTTGCGCAAGTTGTTCGCGTATCGGACCCAGCACCAGTTCCTGTATCACGACCATATGCTCCAGAACTTCGGCGATCGACCAGCGGTCCGGCGCAGGCTTGAAGTTCCATTGCGCAGGAGAAAGGTTGGCATTAGCCGCTAGCACAGCTTCGCCCGTCCGTTTCACATAGCTCCGGCACTGATCCAGCTCCTGCGCGGTAAGCGGTCCCACTTCAGTTTGCATTTGCGGATTCATTAGTTTCCTCCTTGTGCTGCCGAGAACGTCATAATCGGGCGCACCTCGATCGATCCGAAACGCGCCCACGGAATTTTTGCCGCAATCGCGATTGCTTCATCAAGGTCGCTCGCTTCGATCAGATAATATCCACCCAATTGCTCCTTGGTTTCGGCGAAAGGCCCATCGGTGGTCAGCGTCTTGCCGTCCCTTACCCGCACCGTGGTCGCGACGCTGGTTGGCTGAAGCGCGTTCCCGCCCCGGATGGCCTTCCCGTTTTCCTTGCCAAACACGCTGTATTCCGCGGTTTCGGCCTCCCGCTCCGCTTTGCTCATGCCGGCTGAGCGACTTTCCTCGTCATAAATCATCAGCAAATATTGCATTGTTCTATCCTCTCAAACCTATGACGTTCGACCAGCCCTCAAATCGACAAGAGCCACAAAATATCTTGCGCGAAAAATGGGGACAGTCCACTCTGTCCCAAGGCGCCCACCCCTCTCGCGAAAGGACTGCCTCAATTTGGGCGCCGCGTGGACAGAGCGGACTGTCCCCATTTTTCGCCCCGTCCACGCAATCACTCGCTCGACTGCTCGATGTTTTACTCCTATTTTGCTATTCTGACGTTTCGCCCCTCGAAGGAGTCCTCCATGTCCCACGATTTCTCCCGTCGCGACTTCGTGAAGTCCTCGGTCGCGCTCGCCGCAGCACCTGCTTTCCTCCGCGCGCAGGGCGCGAACAATAAGATCGCCATCGGGTGGATCGGCACCGGCGGCCGCGGCGATTATCTGATGCAGCGCATGTATGTCGATAACAAAGACGTCGCCCAGGTCGTCGCCGTTTGCGATGCTTATACCGGCAATCTGGCGCGCGCCAAAGATCGCGTCGTCACTCTCGGCGGCAACACGCCGAATACCTACGCCGATTATAAGGAGCTGCTCGCCGACAAGTCGATCGACGTCGTTTTCATCGCGACCCCGGAGCATCTTCATTACCCGATGTTCATGGCCGCCATCGCCGCGGGAAAGAATATTTACGTCGAGAAGCCGCTCGCGCACACCATCGAGCAGGGATTTGAAATGGTCGCCGCCGCCCAGAAAGCCGGCAAAGTGGTGCAGGTCGGCACGCAGAACCGCAGCAATTCGCTGTACATCAAGGCTAAGGAAATGGTGGCGCAGGGGATGATCGGCGAGATCCATTACGTTCGGGCGTTCTGGTACCGCAACTCGCTGGAAGATAATCCGGCCTGGCGCTACAAAATCCCCGCCGACGCGACGCCCGAAAATACCGATTGGCAGCGATTCCTCGAAGGTGCGCCTCAGCACGCCTTCGATACGCGCCGGTTTTATCAATGGCGCCTTTATTGGGATTATTCAGGCGGCATTTCGACCGATCTGTTAGTTCATCAGACCGATATTACAAACTTCGTTTGCGGCAAAACCGTGCCCTCGACCTGCATGGCTTCGGGCGGAATCTATCGGTGGGTGAATCAGGACGACCGCGATGTCGCCGATACCCTCAGTGCGATTTACGAATATAACGACCGGTTCCACATCAACTATAGTTGCTATTTCGGCAACGACCATTTCGGCTACGGCGAACAATTCATGGGGAATGAGGCCACCATCGAGGTGCTGAACCGCCAGTCTCTCAATTTTTATCCCGAGAAATTCGGCGGCAAACCGCCCGCCCAGGTGGCCGCGCGCCAGGAACTGAGCCTCAATCTGCCCGGCAACGATAACAAGGCAGTCGAGGCGCACATCACCAATTTTCTGGATGCCGTTCGCGGTAAAGGACAAGTAATCGCCCCTCCCAGCGTCGGCCAGCAGGCGGCGATTTCGGGTCATATGGCCACGCTCTCCTTCAAAGCGGGGAAGAAAATCGTCTGGGACGATCGGGCCTCGACGTATCGTTTCATATAACGAAACAATCCCACCGAAAAATAAATCGTCTGGTACTCGACAATGCATAAAAAACGAGTACAATCTACATTCAGATTAAGAAGTATATTACTGTGTCCACCTCCCGAAATCGGGGCGCGTCGGCCAATATGCGGCGTGATTGGGGGTCGCGCCGAGCTTCCGCCGGCAAGGGCCTTCGTTCCCCCGATCCTACCTCAGCGCTACCTGAGTCGACTCTGGCGCAATTGTTTGTCGACCGCGCCCATGAGTTTATCTGTTGGGTGGGCGCGGACGGGCGTCTGCTGTACGGAAACCCCTCCTTCTGCCGCGCGCTGGAATACTCGCAGGCGGAATTCTCGGAGCTTCATGTGTGGGATATT
>Ga0182024_10007356_pt1 | contig 23756 bp, 21 predicted proteins | sample P32metaG_FD_120480 | JGI IMG/M metagenome (GOLD analysis project Ga0182024, IMG submission 120480) | Permafrost microbial communities from Stordalen Mire, Sweden - P3-2 metaG (Illumina Assembly) | ecosystem: Environmental > Terrestrial > Soil > Wetlands > Permafrost | place: Sweden: Stordalen... | reverse complement strand
CAGGCCTTACACCCGCAGATAATCTGGCCTCCAACTCACAATCAATTCCTTAATCTGCTTCCGCGTCAGGTTCTGGTCCAGCGTCTTCTTCACCAGCCCCGGCAGCTCCGCATCCGAAGCGAACCGCAGCCCAATCAGTTGGTCCGCCGTCAGCGCCTCCGCCCGCGCATAGTCCTCAGCCGAGAGCAGCGCCTTCATCCGCAGCTGCTCCTCCAGCCGGATCAGCCGGTCCTGCACCGTGATCGAATGCGCCCGTGCTTTGCCCACCGCCATCAGCAACACCACCGACATCAAAATCACCCAAAGAAACAGGTGCATGTGGAACGGCCAGTGGCGGACCAAATAGACGATCCCGACCACAATATTCAGCAGCAGCAGCGGCGCGATGAAGAAGTGCCAGATGGGGTCGAAACGTGTGTGGTTCTTGAAATTCTGCGGTTCAGGCATGGTCGCTCTCTTTCTGTGGTTCAGAATTTCGCGCGCACGGGCCGATTCACGGCTCGCGGCGGCGGGAATTGGCTCGGCTCCGCGATGATACATGGCAAGCCCTCCCGCGCGCACAAGGCCCCGCTGCGCTAATCTCGAATCCATGCTGCAGAACTCCCAACCCCGCCGCATCGGCGTCCACGTCGGCACCGCCGGCGGCGTCTGGACCGCCGTCAACCGCGCCGTCGAGGCCGGCGCCAACACCTTCCAGATCTTCTCCTCCAGCCCCCGCCAGTGGCGTCCCTCCGCGATTGCCCCCGGCGACGCCGCAAAGATGCGCGACCTCCGCACCCAATTCAACATCGCCCCCGTCGCCATCCACGCCAGCTACCTCATCAACTGCTGCAGCCAGACCGAAGCCGTCCGCGCCAACTCCATCGTCGCCCTCCGCGGCGAGGTCCAGCGCGCCCTCGCCCTCGGCGCCGAATTCCTCGTCCTCCACCCTGGCAGTTGGAAGGGCCTTACCCGCGAAGAAGGCCTCCGCCTCGCCGCCCAATCCATCGAGCGCGCCATCGACGGCATCAGCTGGCAAGACGCCAACTTCCGCATCCTCATCGAAAACACCGCCGGAGCCGAGTTCTCCCTGGGCAGCAAACTCGAGCAGGTCGCCGAGCTCGTCGAAACTCTCAAGCCCTGCGCCCCAGTCGCCGTCTGCCTCGACACCTGCCACGTCCACGTCGCCGGCTACGACATCGTCTCCGAGGATGGCTACATCGAGACCATGAAGCTCGTCGGCGCAACCGTCGGCTTCGACACCGTCCGCGTCTGGCACTGCAACGACGCCAAGGCCCCCTTCGCCTCCAAACTCGACCGCCACGAGCACATCGGCGAAGGCACCATCGGCGCCGCCGCCTTCCAGCGCCTCCTGCACGACCCCCGCTTCGCCCACGCCGCCTTCATCGCCGAAACCCCCGTCGACAACCCCGGCGACGAAGCCCGCAACGTCGGCGTCCTCCGCGCCCTCGCCGCCGGCTGAATTCCGCCTGAGATTAATTGAAGCTCTCCCGCGATCTTTGCTAGCCTTGTCTCGTCTATATCCTCAGCAGAGGAACCATCCCAGTAGAGGAATCGAGGGACTCAATGCGAACCGGACACATCTGTTCCCCAGTTGCCGCACTTGCAGTTGCCATCGCCTTTGCACCCTCCGCCGGTGCCCAGATCATCGAACCCTGCGTTGGGGGCCTGGCGGTCGGCGGCATCATGTATGGCGTCGGAAGCTCCAGGGGAATCGCTCCGTTTACCGGGACTGTGAAGGACACCTTCGAACAGAGGCTGCCCGACGGCAACGCCATTCACCGCGTCACCCGATCGCGCCAGGCGCGCGACTCTGCCGGAAGGACCATGTCCGAGATGGCGCAAGGTTGCGAGCCGGGCCCCGATGGCGAGCTGCGCGAACTCCTCAGCGTGAATGTGAACGACCCCGTCGCGAAGACAAGTATGACCTGGCAGGTGGGCCGGGAAGAGCAGCCCAAGGTGGTGCATGTCTTCCATTATCCCAACCTTGCCATGCCCGCGCGCCAGTCGCCCGTCGATCCCGAACAGGCCGCCCAGCAGAGGAAAGTGTTACAGGCTGCCCAGGCGCGCGCGCTGCAGCAGCGCAAAGAGGAGCTGATTGAAAACCTCGGTACCAGGGACTTCAACGGCGTCACCGCCCAGGGCACGCGCACCACGCGCACCATCCCCGCCGGCGAAGAGGGCAACGACCTTCCCCTCGTGGTGATCACCGAGGTCTGGAGGTCCAGAGAGATGGGCCTTGTCCTCATGGCCATCAACGACGATCCCAGGCGCGGTCGCACCACGACCGAATATGAGGAACTCAACCGCGGCGAACCCGACCCCAGCCTCTTCACCCCTCCCGCGGACTACAAAGTGGTCGAGCAGCCCCAGAACGGCATCATCGCTACAGCCAACTGAGGCCTCGCCACCACATCGCGTCCCGATCCAGACTCTTCTTTACAATCAAAGAATGGCTGAGCCCGCCCGCACCATCGCCGAACCCCAACGCTACAACCCCGCCGAAATCGAACCCAAGTGGCAGGCCCGCTGGGACGCCGACCCCACCCTCTACGCCGCCGAGCCGCACACTTCGCATAGGCCAAAGTTCTACTGCCTGGAGATGCTGCCCTATCCCTCCGGCCAGCTCCACATGGGCCACGTCCGCAACTACGCCATCGGCGACGCCCTCGCCCGCTTCATGTGGATGCGCGGTCACAACGTCCTCCACCCCATGGGCTGGGATGCCTTTGGCCTGCCCGCCGAAAACGCGGCGCTCAAGAACCACACCCCGCCTGCCCAGTGGACTATAGCGAACATCGCAGCCATGCGCCGCCAGTTTCTCCGGCTGGGCATGGCCTTCGACTGGTCCGCAGAAGTCACCACCTGCCTGCCCGAGTACTACCGTTGGAATCAGTGGTTCTTCCTCAAGATGTTCGAGCGCGGCCTCACCTACCGCAAAAAAAGCAAAGTCAACTGGTGTCCCGAGTGCCAGACCGTCCTCGCCAACGAGCAGGTCATCGACGGCCGCTGCTGGCGGCACGAGGACACCCTCGTCGAGCAGCGCGACCTCACCCAGTGGTTCCTCCGCATCACCGACTACGCCGACGAACTCCACCGCAATCTGGACACCATGGACGGCTGGCCGGAAAAAGTCCGCACCATGCAGCGCAACTGGATCGGCCGCAGCGAAGGCACCCTCGTCGACTTCACCGTCCAAGGCGCCCCGGAATCCGAAGCCCCCATCACCGTCTTCACCACCCGCGTCGACACCATCTTCGGCGCAACCAGCGTCCAGCTCGCACCCGAACACCCTATCGCGAAAGCCTTCGCCGCCACCAATCCCACACTCGCCGCCCAGATCGACGAAATGCTAACCCAGCAGAAGGCCGCCCGCGAATCCGGTGACCTCGCCGCCATCGAAAAACACGGAGTTCCCACCGGCAATTTCGCCATCAACCCTTACAACCACGAATCTGTGCCCATCTGGGTTGCAAATTATATCCTCGCCGACTATGGCACCGGCGCCATCATGTCTGTCCCCGCCCACGACGAGCGCGACTTCGAATTCGCCAACAAATACGCCCTCCCCATCCGCCGCGTAATTGTGCCAGTCACTGCTACAAATCCACTCCCTGACCTACCCTATCTCGACGAAGACGCCTCCATCCTCATCGACTCCGGCGCCTGGACCGGCGAAACCTGCGCCGAGGCCCAACGCAAGATGGCCGCCTTCGCCGCCGCCGAACGATTTGGCACGCCCACCGTTACATATCGCCTCAAAGACTGGGGCGTCAGCCGCCAGCGTTACTGGGGAACCCCCATTCCCATGGTCTACTGCGAGCAAGGCCACTCCGGCGTTGAACCCGGAGGCGTAGTCCCACTTCCCGAATCCGCTCTCCCCGTCATCCTTCCGCCGCAAATCGAAATCACCCAGCAGGGAGGCTCGCCCCTCGGCCGCGTCCCCGAGTTTGTCAATACCACCTGCCCCGTCTGCAATGGCCCAGCCCGCCGCGAGACCGACACCATGGACACCTTTGTCGACTCCAGCTGGTATTTCTACCGCTACACCGACGCCCACAACTCTACCGCCCCCTTCGACTCCGCCCGCGCCAACTACTGGTTCCCCATCGACCAGTACATCGGCGGCGTCGAGCACGCCATCCTACACCTCATCTACTCCCGCTTCTGGACCAAGGTCATGCGCGACCTCGGAATGATCGCGAACGACGAGCCAGCAGCACGCCTCTTCACCCAGGGCATGGTCATCAAGGACGGCGCGAAGATGTCCAAGTCCAAGGGCAACGTCGTTTCGCCCGACGACATGATCGCCCGTTACGGCGCCGACGCCACCCGCATGTATGCCCTCTTCGCCGCGCCGCCTGATCGCGACCTTGAATGGCAGGAGGACGGCGTCGCCGGCGTTAGCCGCTTCCTCAGCCGCGTCCATCGCCTCACCACAAAGTTCGCCCCCGCTATCCGCGCACTCAAGGCCCAACACAGCCACGCGCAGTTTGCTCCACAAAGCATCGAAGGCCTCGCCCTCCTCCGCAAACTCCACCAGACCATCGCCAAAATCACCCTCGACTTCAGCGGCCGCTGGCACTTCAACACCTGCATCGCCGCCATCATGGAGCTCGTCAACGCCATTGTCGCCAACGATGCCGCGATGGAGTCGGGCGAGGTCCCCGCGGCCACCATCGCCGAACTCCTCCGCACCCTCACGCTTCTTCTCGCTCCCTTCGCCCCCTTTCTTGCCGCCGAGCTCTGGGAGGAGATGGGCTACGAGGGCGCCGTCTTCCGCGTTCCCTGGCCCATCGCGGACGCGGAGCTGGCGCGCGAAAGTGAAATAGAAATTCCCGTGCAGGTCAACGGCAAGCTCGTCACCGTCATTACCCTCCCCGCGGGCAGCGATGACGAGACTGTTAAAGCCGACGCCCTCGCCGACGAGAAGGTCGACGCCCGCATTGCCGGCAAGACCATCGTCAGAGTCATCGTTGTCCCGGGCAAACTTGTTAACATCGTGGTGAAGTAGATGGCCGGCGGCGGCAGTGCACCCATCCGCGGCACGCAGTCCTTCGTCTACACCTTCTCCGCCTGCTGGCGTCGCCCGTCCCTCACCGTGCTCGAAGTTCTCTGGCGCTGGGCCTTCGGCGCACCCGCGCTCGCCCTCGGCTACTTCGAAGCCACTCGCATACTCCGCCAAACTCCCATCGACACCGCAGCTCTCAGCCGCATCTCCCTCTTCGATCCCATGTCCGCCGCGGCCACGCTCTCCGCCCTCGCGGCGCCCATCATCCCCGCCGCGCTCCACATCGCGATGCGACTCGCGCCCCCTCTCCTCCTCGCATGGATTGTCCTCTCCGCCCTCGGCCGTGGCGCAGTCCTCCGCCGTCTCGACTCGCGCCTCTACCGGCGCCCGTTCACCGTCATGCTTCTCCACGGTGCACGCTTTGCCGCCCTCGCCGCCGCCTTCGGGCTGTGGTATGCATGCATCCGCGCTGCCGCGCAGTTCGCCGTCAACGCACCGATCGCCGCCGGTCAAGAGCCGAGCCTCGTCCTCTTCAGCGCGCTAGCGATCGTCGCAACACTCGGCCTGTTTACGCTCTGGGCCGTCGCCAGCTGGGGACTCTCCGTCGCCCCGCTACTCGCCATGCAGCGCAATCTCGACGCGCGCGCCAGTCTCGCTGACGCGATTCACCTCGGCCCGCTGCGCTCCAAACTCGTCGAGATCAACCTCGTCATGGGCATCGTTAAGATCGCCCTCATCGTCCTCGCGATGGTCCTCTCCGCCTGCCCGCTGCCCTTTGAAGCGATCGCCACGCCGGAGTTCATGGCGCGCTGGTACCTCTTCGTCGCCGTCATCTATCTCATTGCATCGGACTTCTTCCACGTCGTGCAGCTCGCCGCCTACCTCGGCCTCTGGCGCGCCTACGGCCATGCAAATCCTCCCACATAATTTCCACAACGCGAGCGCGTATCCTCCGCATCAAAGGCCATCAGATCGACCTGCAAGGAGGACGTTATGTCCGGTGGATTCTTTTCCCTTGGTTCGCTCTTTCTCATCGCAGGCGTCGCGTACCTCGCCCACCTCATGCAGGTCTCGCAGATCTACGCGCTCGGCTCCGTCTTCATCCTCATCGCGATCGCCGCCCTCACCGGCATCCAGCAAGCCCGTCGCCACCGCGTCTAAAGTCGATGCGCCCACCACCCTGCTGATAGCTGATGGCTGACCGCTGAAAGCTGTCCGCAAAAAAAGTGGAGCCTCAGCCGTTACAATCCTGCCGCCTTCACCGCCTCCAAAATCCATCCCAGGAGCATCCCCGGCGCGCACCCCAACACCACCACCCCCGCCGCAATCAACGCGATCACCACCCCACTCACCCCCGCGACACGAATCTCGCCCACACCCTCCGCCGCCTTCGCCACATACACCCGCTTCAGCACCTTCAGGTAGTAGTAGAGCGACACTGCGCTCATCGCAATCGCCAACACCACCAGCCACACCAGCCCCATCGCATGAGTCGACCCAGGCCCCGCCTGCACAACCGACACAAACAAATAGAACTTCCCAAAAAATCCCGCGAGCGGCGGTATCCCCGCCAGCGACAGCAGAAAGATCGCCAGGCAGAAGGAAAGGCCCGGGGTGCGCTTCCCCAGCCCATCGAAGCTCGCCAGATGGTCGCTGCCCATTGCGCGTTCCACAATCGCCACCACGCCAAACGCGCCCAGCGTGGTCAGCGCATAGGTGATGACGTAATACAGCAGCGCCGCCAGGCTCAGCCGCGAGTGCGCCACAAGCGCCAGCAGCATATACCCCGCGTGGGCCACAGCCGAGTATGCCAGCAATCGCCGCACGCTCGTCTGCCGAATCGCCACGAGATTGCCCAGAACCATCGAGAGCGCCGCCACCAGCGCCAGCGCCGGCGCCCAACCGCGTACCACGCCGGGCAGGGACGCCGTTCCCTCCGCTCCTGCAAAGCCCACCGCCATCAGCTGGAAGAACACAAAAAAGCTCGCCACCTTCGACGCCGATGCGATAAAAGCCGCGCTGGGCGCGGGGGCACCGAGGTACACATCCGGCGCCCAGAAGTGAAATGGCGCCGCGGCGACCTTGAATCCCAGGCCGATTGCGGTGGTCACAATCGCAATCGCCAGCAACGGATTCAGCCCCGGTCCATGCATCGCAATCGCCGCCGCAATCCTCGCAAAGCTGGTCGAATTCGCAAACCCGTAGAGCAAGCTGAACCCAAACAGCAGAAACGCCGCCGACATCCCGCCAAACAGAAAATACTTCAGCGATGCCTCCGACGACCGCGCGTTGCGCTTATCGAACCCCGTCAGCACATACAGCGACAAACTCAGCAGCTCCAGCGACAGAAACAGCACCAGCAAATCTTCGGTCGCCACCAGAAATAACATGCCTGTCGTCGCCACCAGCACCAGCAGCACAAACTCGCCCATATGCTCGGTAAACGTCGAATCGATCGACAACAACAGCGTTAGAATCACCAGCACAAGAATCGCAATCTGTACCAGTTGCGTCAGCGGATTCGCGAGCAACACTCCATCCAGCAGCGAACCCTGCGCGCTTGCCATCGCCAGCCAAGCTACCGCACTCGCGCAGCCCAGAGATCCAATCGTAGCCGCCGCGGCAAATCGCACCTGCACCGCCCGCCCGCGCAGCCACAACCCATCTGCAGCCATCACCGCCAGCGCCGTCACCACGACAATGATCTCCGGTGTCGCCAGCCGAACCAGCAATCCATAGTCGACTGTGCTCATTGCCAGCCTCCGGCGCGGCGCAGGCCGTCAAAGAGCGGGGAGTCCAGCGCCGGCGCAATCAGTCGCAGCAGGACCTGCGGATACAGCCCCACCACCACGCTCGCAGCGATCAGCAGAAACGCCCCCACTCGCTCCGCCAGCGAGATCGGGGTCACCTCCGCCGGCGCAGGCACAGACCCAATGCCCGGCTCGCGGAAGAAGGCCTTCTGCATTGCGCGCCAGATATACACCACGCCCACCACAATCCCCAGCCCCACAAATACCGCAAACAACGGATAGCTCCGCCACGCACCGATCACAATCATCAGCTCTGCCACAAAGCCGCTGAACCCCGGCAGCCCCATGCTCGCCATGCCCGCAATCACAAACGTCGCCGCAGCAAACGGCATCGCCTTGCTCAGACTCATATCGCTCAGCTGTAGCAGGTCGCGCGTATGCGTCCGCGCATACACCATCCGCCCCACCACCGCGAACATCAGCCCCGCAATCATGCCGTGCGAGAACATCTGAAGCACCGCGCCCGACATCCCAATCTGGTTCAGCGTCATCAGCCCCAGCAAGATAAATCCCATGTGGCTCACGCTGGAGTAGCCGATCACAAACTTAAAGTCCTTCTGCACTAGTGCCACCATCGCGCCATACACAATGCCAACCACCGCCAGCAGCGCAAACACATCACGCCACGATCCCAGCCCCAGCACATGAAATCCCCAAGGTGAGAGGCCCAGGGGGAACAGCGTCATCGCCACCCGCAGGCATCCATACGCGCCCAGCTTCATCACCACGCCTGCCAGCAGCATGGAGGCCGCCGTCGGCGCGGCCACATGCCCCGTTGGCGCCCACGTATGGAACGGCCACATGCCCGCCAGAATCGCGAACCCCACAAACACCAGAGGAAACGCCGCCATCTGAAAGTGCAGCGAATACCCATGCTGCGCCAGCGCATCCAGCCCCATCGACTGCGACCCCGCCGCCACATACGCCGCAATCAGCCCCACCAGCACCATCGCAGAGCCCACAAACGAGTAGAGCGCCAGCTTCATCGCCCCATACTCCCGCCGCGTCGAGCCCCAGATCGCAATCAGGAAATACTTCGGAATAATCACAATCTCGTAGAACACAAACAGCAGAAATAGGTCGTAGCTCAGGAACACCCCATATACCGCGCCAATCAGAAGCAGATACAACCCGAAGAACTGCGTCGCGCGCTCCGCAATGTCCCACGAGAACAAGATCCCCGCAATCGCAATAATCCCCGTCAGCAGCGCCAGCACCAGCGAGATCCCGTCCGCCGCCAGCCTGTACTCAATCCCCAGCGCCGGCACCCATGCTTCCCGCGCAATCGTCACCATCTCGCCCGTCGGGTGCTGTGCAAATGCAACCACTACGATTGCAAATCCAGCGATCGCCGTCGCCAGCGCCAGCCATCGCGCCAGCGCAACACTCCCCTTCGGCAGCATCATCTGCGCCGCGGCGCCAAGAAACGAGATGTAGATCGTCCAAGCCAGCATAAAAAGTCACTACCAGTTACAAATCGAATCCATGCAGCCAAAACCAGTTACAAATCAAAACCTCAAATACTCGACCATCGCCATTGCCGTGCTGTTGATCGCCCCCAGCACCAGCTGCGGATAAAGTCCCAACAAAAACATCAGCCCAATCGCCGGCGCCAGCGCCATCCGTTCGCCCGTCGTCAGGTCCGGCATCGCCGCCCACCTCTCATTCAACGGCCCCGAGAACACCCGCTGAATCGCGCCCAGAATAAAGATCGCCGTCGCCAGCAGTCCCAGCACCGAAATCGCTGTCGCCCACGTCGCCAGCGGAAACGACCCCTTGAAGATCAGAAACTCGCCCACAAACCCATTCAGCCCCGGCAGCCCCAACGACGAAAACAGTGCAATCCCCATCAGCCCCGCAAACACGGGCATCGTCTTCCGCAGCCCGCCAAAGTCGTCCACGCCCCGCAGCCCGCCGCTCCGCCGCTCCAGCAGCGCAATACACCAGAACACCGTCGCCGCGGTCAGCCCATGGTTGAACATCTGCAGCATCGCGCCGTTCATCGCCGCCGCCTTCTCCGCCACCATCCCCGGATCCGCGCCCGTCGCCCGCATCGCGGCAAAGATCGCCAGCATGCAGTACCCAAGGTGATTGATGGAGGAATACGCGAACATCCGCTTCAGGTCCCGCTGCGCCAGCGCCGCATACGCCCCCAGCACAATCGTCGCCACCGCCAGCCACAGCAACGGCGTTAGCGCCGCGCGCACCTGGGGCCCGAAGATCGGCAGCAAAATCCGCAGAAATCCATACACACCCATCTTCGACATCGCGCCCGTCAGCAAGATCGTCGTCCCCATCGGCGCGTCCGCATACGCGGCCGGCAGCCAGGTATGGAAGGGCACCAGCGGCACCTTCACCGCAAACCCCAGAAACGCCCCCACAAACAAGATCATCGCCACATGCTCCGGCGTCACCCCGCGCCACGCCAGCTTCGCCACCACCGCCGGCATCAGCTGCCCACTCTGCGCCAGCGCGGCCAGCTCCGCAAAGTCGAACGTCTTGGTCGCCGGAAAGATTGCCAGAAACGATAGCAGCAGCGCCACGCTGCCCACCATCGTGTACACCAGAAACTGCGTCGCCGCCGCGCTCCTTCGTCGCCCGCTCCCCCACAGCTTGATCAGGAAGAACGCCGGCACCAGGCCCAGCTCCCAATACACAAACCAGTGGAAGAAATTCAGCGCTGTGAAGCTCCCGACCATGCAAGTCTCCAGTAACAGCATCAGGGCAAAATACAGCGGCGCGCGCTCCTCGATCTGCCACGAAGCCGCGATCCCGATTGACGTCACCACCGCCGTCAGCATCACCATCAAGAGCCCCAGCCCATCCACCCCCACGCGATACTCCGCGCCCAGCGCGGGCACCCACGCGTAGCGCTCCTGAAACTGCATCCCGCCCGAGCCTGCATCGAAGTGCGCCCACAGCACCAGCGTCAGCGCCAGAACCGCCAGGCTAAATCCCAGCGCAATCCACCGCACCAGCGCCGCACTGCGCCTGCCCAACAAAAGCAATACCACCGCACCCGCCGCAGGAAGCGCCGTGATCAAGCTGATCCAGGGGAAAGCCGTCATGCCTTCGCTCCCCACAGCAGCCACAGCGCCAGCGCCACCAACGCCAGCCCAATCATCCGCAGGTATCCCTGCACTCGCCCTACCTGTAGCCGCGCCAGCAACCTTCCGCCGCGAGACACCTCCCTGCAGCCCTCATCGAACCCCGCATTCACCACATAGGTATCGAAAAGATTGTCCAGCCACGCCAGGCCCAGCACCGCAAACCGCACCATCTGCACCACGCCATTCCAAACAAATCGATCGAACCAGTCGCACACCCCCGCCCACCACCCATTCGCGCGCACCAGCGTCGCCGTATACAGCGCATCGACGTAATACGCCTGCTCCAGCACGCGGAACGCCCGCGGCCCCACCCGCTCCACTGCATCCACCGCTTCCGCGCTCGCAATCGCCCGTCGCCCATAGAACCACCACCCCAGCCCCAGCCCGGCAAACACAATCGCCGTCGACGCCATCATCAACGGCAGCACGCCCGCCTCCGCAAACCCATGCAGATCGAACCCCACCGCACGCCCCTCAAGAAATCCCTGGAACCACGGCCACGCCGGCGTCCCCACAAATCCCAGCAGTACCGCAAACCCCGCCAGCACCATCAGCGGCACCGTCATCACCGCCGGGCTCTCGTGCGCAGCCGCATGATCGTGCGGCGTCGGATCTTCAAACTCCCCAGCCTCCGGCGCCTCCGCCCTCGCCACCCGCCGCTTCGTTCCCGCAAACACGTAGTACATCTGCCGCGTCATATAGAACGCCGTCAGCAGCGCGCCCGCCGCGCCCAGATAAAACGGCGTCTGGCTCACGCTCCATCTATGCGCCGCATGCAGAATCTCATCCTTGCTCCAGAACCCCGCAAACAGCGGAAACCCACAGAGCGCCAGCATTCCCGCCGCATACGCCGCAAACGTCACCGGCATCGCGCGCCGCAGTCCGCCCATCCGCCGTATGTCCTGCTCGCCCCCGCAGCCGTGGATCACCGAGCCCGCGCCCAGAAACAGCAGGGCCTTGAAGAACGCGTGCGTGATCAGGTGGAACATCCCCACCGCCACCCCGCCCACTCCCAGCCCCATCATCATGTAGCCCAGCTGCGACACCGTCGAGTACGCCAATATCCGTTTGATATCGAACTGCGCCACCGCCGCCGTCGCGCCAAAGATCGCCGTCACCGCGCCTACCCACGCCACCACCTTGAGCGCCACCGTCGGCCCCGCACTCATCGAAGCGCTCATCAGCGGATATACCCGTGCGATCAGGAAGACTCCAGCCGCGACCATCGTCGCCGCGTGGATCAGCGCGCTCACCGGCGTCGGCCCTTCCATCGCGTCCGGCAGCCAAACATGCAGCGGCACCTGCCCGCTCTTGCCCGCGGCTCCGCAAAAAATCAACAGCCCAATCGCACTCGACACGGTCAAGCCCAGCACAGTCGTCTGCGTGGTCATATGTGCCAGCGCGCCGGCCTCCATCGCGCCCGCGCCGCCATCGTAGAACAGCAGCGTCCCCGTCTGCGAATAGAGCCACACCATCCCTAGCAGAAATGCGAGGTCGCCAATGCGCGTTGTGATGAACGCCTTCTTCGCTGCCGCCGCTGCGCGCGGATTCTGGTACCAGAACCCTATTAATAGATAGGACGTCAGCCCCACAATCTCCCAACACATAAAAAGCAGCAGCAAACTGTTCGCGATCACCACGCCCAGCATCCCGCCCGCAAACAGCGCCAGAAAGCAGAAGAACCGCGTGAAGTTCTCGTCGTGCTCCATATAGCCGACGCTGTAGATAAAGATCAGCAGCCCCACAAATGTAACCATCGCCAGCATCGCCGCGGTCAGCGGGTCCAGCAGCCATCCCAGCCGCAGCCAGGTATCGCCAAACTGAAACCACCGGAAGCTGAATGTCTCCGGGACCCCACTGTGCCGCGCCAGCACATGCACAAACGCCCACACCGACAGCACAAAGGAAGCAGCCATCGACCCAATCGCCAGCCCCGCCGCCAAGGCGCGGCTGCGCTGCTTCGCTAGCGCGCTCACTCCCGCCGCCAGCATCGGCAGCGCGGGAATCAGCCACAGGTTCTTGACGATCCAGTTCATTCGGTGTTCGCGCGCGTGAGAGGGCGAATGGTCATCGCTTCAAACTCAGCCCTTCATCGAGTTCATCTTGTCCAGGTCAGTAGTGCGTGAATGTCGATAGGCCGCAACAATAATCGCCAGCCCAACCGCTGCCTCCGCCGCGGCAATGCTAATAGAAAAAATCGCAAACACCACGCCGGTCAACGCAGCCGGCGCGGGCCCATATCGCCAGAATGCGATGAAGTTCAGGTTCGCCGCATTCAGCATCAACTCGATCCCGATGAGAACGAGAATCGCATTGCGCCGCGTCAGAGCTCCTGCCAGGCCGATCGAAAACAGCAGGGCGGAGACCAGCAGATAATCTTCAAGTGGCGTCACGGCTTGTCGCCCCCCGCACGCCCCGGCATCGCCACCACGACCGCCCCTATCAGCGCCGCCGTCAGCAGCACGCCGGCAATCTCCAGCGGGAGCACGTAGCGATGCACCAGGGCATCGCCAATCTCTTGGACGCTCGCGCTCGGCGCTGCGCCCACCGCCCCAGCCAAAACACCGCTGCCGCAAATCGCCCACGCCAGCACGGCAAACACCGCCGCCGCAATCGCCCCGCCCGCCGCCCATCGCGTCGAGAAACGCCCAATCGCCCAGGCCCGCGCGCCCTGCGTCATCATGATCGCGAACACCGCAAGAATTGCCACCGCGCCCGCATACACCAGCAGTTGCGTAAACCCAACGAACTGCGCGCCTAGCTCCAGATACAAGCCCGCGAGCCCCGCCAGTCCCACCGTCAGCGCCAGTACGCAGTGCACCGCGCTGCGCAGCAGCATCGCCGCCACCGCGCCCACTGCCGCAATCGCCGCCAACATAACGAAGGCAATTGTCATCGTCTCCCGAGCTCCATCCCGCAATTCTTCATCTCGAAATAACTCCTCGGCGCAAACCCTAACTCACAGGGAGCCGACCGCAGAAGGCTGACATTGAAGTCAAATAAAATAACTCCCATTACTCCGCAAACTGATAACTCCTCACCTGCAACTTCTTCGCCCGCCGCAACCCGCGACTCAAAACAACGCAGGGAAAAATTAGGATCGCTGCGCAAACCGCCCACCGCACCGGCGGCGACGGAATAAACTTCCATACCGCAGCGGCCACAATATTCAGCAGCGCCATCGGCAGCATAAACTTCCACGCCAATCCCATCAGTTGGTCCATCCGCAGCCGCGGCAGGGTCCCGCGAATCCAGATGAATCCCGCAATCATCGCCAGTAGCTTCAGGAAGAACCACACATACGAGGGCACCCAGGTAAGGAACGAGAGCGGCGCCGACCACCCGCCCAGGAACAGGGTGATCGCCATCGCGCTCGACGCAAACATGCCAAGATACTCGCCCAGGAAGAACAGCGCAAACTTAAATCCGGAATATTCAATGTAATATCCCGCAATAATCTCCGACTCGCCCTCCGGCAAATCGAATGGCGACCGATTCGATTCAGCCGTGGCCGCAACTAAAAACAAAATAAATCCCGCAAATCCCCACGGGGTAAACACAAACCAGTGCGGCAATATCCCGGAATATCCTGCCTGAGCCGCAACAATTCCCACCGGCGAGAGGGACCCCGCTGCCATAATCGCCACCACGGAAGCCAGCACCAGCGGTATCTCGTAGCTGATCATCTGCGCCACCGCGCGCATCGCCCCCAGCAGCGAGTACTTGCTATGGCTCGACCACCCCGCCATAAACACCGCCAGCTCCACCAGCGTCCCCACGGCAAAGAAGAACAGCACCCCCGCATTGAGGTTCGCGATCACCATGCCGCGCCCGATCGGCAGCACCGCATACGTCAGGAACGCTGCCACCACCAGCACGACCGGCGCCAGCAGATGCACCGCATGGTCCGCGCTGCTGGGAATAATGTCCTCCTTGGTTAACGACTTGATCCCATCGGCAATCGGCTGGAAGAACCCAAATGGTCCCGCGCGGTTCGGCCCGTAGCGGTTCTGAATCCGCCCCAGCCCCTTGCGCTCCAGTACCGTCGTTATGGCGAACAGCAGCGGAAACGCTATCAGCACCGGCACGACAGACAGCACCGCTGACAGTAAAGGTCGCAGCGCAGCAGGCGAATAGCCCAACACCCACTGCTTCGCCAGCACAAAGATCTGGTCCGCCGTCTGCGCCGCATCGATCATTGCGTTCCACCACCCGAGGCCTGCATCGATGCCGCCGCAGTTTTCGCTTCAGCAGCCTTCGTGTCCGCGGCTGCCTTTGCCTCTGCCGCAGCCTTCGTTCTGGCCTCCGCGGCCATCCGCTCCGCCGCCAACCCCGCATCCACCGCGGCCGCTTCCGTCGGATGGATCCGGTGGTAGTGCTCGTTCGACTTCGCCAGCTTGTCCTTATGCAGCAGCAGCCCGCCAAACCGGTCGTCCGTGCTCAGCTCAAACTCCGTGTCCATCTTGATCGCCTCAAACGGACACACCTCCACGCAGATCTGGCAGCTCATGCAAACTGAAATGTCGATGTCGAACTTCGCCGGATAGAACTGCGCCTTGCCCATAGCGTCCGGCTTCTTGTCCGCGCTCTTCTCGATGTAGATACACTTCGGCGGGCACTCCTTCTCGCAGATCTGGCACGCGACGCAGCGCATTCCTGCGTGCCAGTCTTCGCCGTCATACACCAGAAATGGAAAGTCCCGCGTCGCTTCAATCGGCGCCAGCCGCTGCTCGGGAAACTGCACCGTCGTCAGCCGCTCCCCGTCCACATAGCTGCCAAAAAAATTCCGCGCCGTCTCCGCCAGCCCCTTCAGAATCCCCTCACCGACCATCGCCGAGCCTCCACGCGGACAGCATCATCGGTCTACCTCGCCCAGCACGATGTCCACGCTGCCCAGAATAATCACCACGTCCGCCACATTCCGCCCCAGGCACATGTCCTCCAGCACCGTCAGGTTGATCAGGCTCGGCGGCCGCACGCGGTAGCGATACGGGTTCGCCGACCCATCGCTCACCAGATAGAACCCAAGCTCGCCCTTCGGCGCTTCAATCCGCCCATACGCCTCGCCCGGCTTCGGCCGGAATCCGCGAATCTTCGTCTTCGGATCGACGATCGGCCCGCCCGGAATCTCCTTCATCGCCTGCTCCAGAATCTTCACCGATTCGCGCATCTCCAGCACGCGAATCATGTACCGGTCGTACACATCGCCATGCGCGCCCAGCGGCACGCGGAACGCGAACCGATCGTAGATCCCGTAGCGGTCCACCTTGCGGAGGTCGTAGTTCACCCCGCTCGCCCGCGCCATCGGCCCACTGACTGCCGCATTGATCGCGAGTTCCTTCGAGAGCACGCCGACGCCTTGCGTCCGCTCCATCAAAATCTCATTCGACTGCAGCAGTTGCTCAAACTCATCCAGAAACTTCGGAAAACCTGCCACCACTCCGCGCGCCTGCTCCAGCCAACCCGCCGGCAGGTCCACTCTGCACCCGCCGAACCGCATGTAGTTGCACATCATCCGCGCGCCGGTCAGCGCCTCGAATAAATCGAGGATCTTTTCGCGCTCGCGGAACGCATACATCAGGGGCGTCCCGCTCGCGCCCATGTCCTGCAGCAGAAACCCAATCAGGCATGCATGGTTTTGCAGCCGCGTCAGCTCGCCCGTAATCACCCGCAGATACTCCGCGCGCTCCGGCACTGTGATCCCCGCCAGCTTCTCCACCGCCAGCGCATACGCCCAGTTGTTCGTGATCGAGCAGAAATAATCCAGGCGGTCGGTATACGGCATCGATCCCAGATACGTCTCCTGCTCCGCAATCTTTTCGTGGTTGCGATGCAGATAGCCGAACACCGGCTTCAGCTTCATCACGCGCTCGCCGTCCAGCGCCACATTCATACGGAAGACGCCATGCGTCGAAGGATGTTGCGGCCCCATCGAGACCTCAAGCAACTGTTCGCCGAAGTCATCCGCCGGCCGCACCGCCGCGTCCAACTCTTCCATCACCTCGCCCGCAACGGAAGCAGCGCTCATGCCGTCCGCCCTCCCGCCGCTATAACGTGTTGCCGCGCCCGCTCCAGCACTTCATCGTGCGCCGTCGGCTCATACTCATAGTCATCCGGCTCCACGTAGTCCCGCCGCATCGGATGGTCTTTGAATTCATCCCACATGAGCAGCCGCCGCAGGTCCGGGTGTCCATCGAACACTACGCCATATAGGTCGAAGATCTCGCGCTCCTGAAAATCCGCGCTCCGCCACACTCCCGTCAGCGAAGGTAGATGCACCCTCGCTTCGCGGTCCACGGTCCGCATGCGCAGCACCACCGGCCCATCCCGCCGCTCGACAGAGAAGAGGTGATACACCACCTCCAGAAATCCCGGCACCAAAGTCTTTCGGACCTCGTCGACCTCCTTCTCCTCCGGCCCATTCGGTCCATCCACCAGCTTCTTCACCTTCACCTTCTCCGTCAGCTCCTTCGCAGGCCAATCAATCCCCGTCACATTCGAGCAGTAGTCGAACCGCATCCCCTCCGCATCGCGCAGCCACGTCGCCACCGCGACCGCGTGCTCCGCATCCATTAATAGAGAGTGCTGTGCCGAAGGGCTGGGATTCACGACCATCTCCAGCCGGCAGCCGGGCACGGCCGCCTCAATCGCCGCCTTAGCTACCTCAAGCTCCATCCCCACCTGCCTCTTTCGCCGTCTCAATCTGCACCAGCGGCGGCCGCCATACGGCCGGGTTTTGCGGCGGCTCCAGATCGTGCGCGCCAAACTCCGGCACCGCAAATTCGCTCGCCTCATTCGCATCCAGATGCCGTGGCCGTCCCGCGCCCGTCAACTGCTGCGCATCGATCTTGCGCTGCAGCATCAGGAACGCGTCGATCAGCGCCTCCGGCCGTGGCGGGCATCCCGGGATGTACACGTCCACCGGAATGTACCGGTCGATCCCCTTCAGCACGTTGTACCCCTGCTTGAACGGGCCGCCCGAGATCGCACACGCACCCATCGAGATGACGTACTTGGGCTCCGGCATCTGGTTGTAAAGCCGGACAACTTGCGGGGCCATCTTTTTGGTTACGGTACCGGCCACAATCATCAGGTCAGCCTGCCGCGGCGAGGGCCGGAACACCTCCGCGCCAAACCGGGCCAAGTCGTAACGCGCCATCGTCGTCGCAATCATCTCGATCGCGCAGCACGCCAGCCCAAAGTTCAGCGGCCAGATGGAACTCTTCCGCCCCCAGTTGTACAGGTCCTGCAGGGTCGTGGCGAAGATGCCCTGCCGGCTCAGCTCGCTCTTTAGACCTTCATCCAACCTTAGATTCCTTTGCACATCGCATTGCACACCGATCTCGTTCGCCGCGCCGTCCCGAAATTGCCCCACTCAGCTCAGCGCGAAATTCTAAGTCCACACCAGCACGTTCTTCTGGAAGGCCCACACCAGCCCCTCCACCAGCAGCAGCAGAAACACCAGCATGGCAATCGCCTCGCCCACACCGAATCCGTGGAACGCAACCGCCACCGGCAGCAGAAACACCGCCTCCACATCGAAGATGAGAAACACAATCGCGTACAGATAGTAGCCCGGCTTGAACTGTACCCACGAGTCCCCGCTCGCCTCCAGCCCGCACTCATAGATCGCGTTCTTGCTGGGCCCTGATTTCTGCGGCGAAAACGCCCTCGCCCAGACCCATGCCAGTCCCAGAGGCGCGAGAGCAAACCCAATGGCGCCCAGCAAAAGCACAACAATCGGGAGATATTGGCTGTCCATCATCGCTCTTGGGTCTACTCTAGCAGACCCTCCCGCGAGGGGCCCTGTGACCAAACGCATAACGCGCCACCGCCCTCAATTGCAAAACGGGAAGGAAATTCACAATGCCGCTCTTTCCTGAAGCGGGCATCGGAGGACGAACAACGAACAGCGGAGCGACAACAACCGGCACCGGCAACTGCCCCATCCCTCAAAAGTCGTACCGCCTGCATGACACTGACTAGGTACGCCCCACGCCGCACAGCAACCCATCGCGAGTAGAATCGCTGTGTGGTCGAGGGGCCGTTTTGACCGATTATCGGCCAGGCAGGTCCGGTTTTCGCCGAATCGAGCAAGGACTACAATTAACCTTTGATGGCGTGGCGTGGGGTCTCCGATAAGGAATGGTGGGACGGTGAACGGTTTCGGAGCAAGCAGCACCCCAGGCCAGCGCAGCGAGGCGAATTCGATGCCACTCTTCAATCAAATCTGTGCAACACCTGCAACCATCTTGCGCCCGCAATACGTATCTATCTACGAAGGGATGTTTTTCCACAATGACCACAAGTGAGCTCTTGGTTCAGGGCGTGACAACGCCTGAACTTGCGAGCGAGGTTAAGCCAATCGTCAACGACTTCTCGATTCAGATTGCAACAGTCAATGGGTCCGGTTCGCAGTCCGCCAACAGCGTTCTGCTGCGCAGCATCTTCCGCATGGGCGTCCCTGTCTCCGGCAAGAATCTCTTCCCGTCCAACATCGCCGGCCTGCCCACCTGGTACACCATCCGCGTCAGCAAGCACGGCTGGGTGGCGCGCAAGACTGACCTCGATGTCCTGATCGCCATGAACCCCGAGACCGCGCGCGAGGATGTCCTCTCCCTCGGCTCCGGCGGCGCGGTCATCTACGACGAGACGCTCAAGCTCTCCGACCTGCGCTCCGACCTCACCTTCTACGCCGTCCCCTTCGACCAGCTCACCGTCGCCACCGGCGCCGACGCCAAGCTGCGCAAGCTGGTCAAGAACATGGTCTACGTCGGCGTCGCCGCCCAACTCCTCTCCATCGACATGGAGCTGGTCGAGAAGACCGTGCGCAAGCAGTTCGCCAAGAAGGTCAAGGCGGCAGAGCTTAACCTCTCCGCCGTCCGCGTCGGGTTCGACTACGCCAAGAGCACCCTCACCAAGCAGGATCCCTACGTCGTCGAAACGATGAACGCCACCAAGGGCAAGATCATCATCGACGGCAACGCCGCCGCCGCCATGGGCGCGATGTTCGCCGGCGTCACGGTCGTTGCCTGGTACCCCATTACCCCATCCTCCTCAGTCGTCGAGAACCTCATCGACGACCTCAAGCGCTATCGCGTCGAGCCCGACGGCAAGGCCACCTTCGCCGTCGTCCAGGCCGAGGATGAGCTCGCCGCCATCGGCATGGTGCTCGGCGCAGGCTGGACCGGCGCACGCGCCATGACTTCCTCCTCCGGCCCCGGCATCTCCCTCATGGCCGAGTTCGCCGGCCTCGGCTACTACGCCGAAATCCCCGGCGTCATCTTCGACATCCAGCGCACCGGCCCCTCCACCGGTCTGCCCACACGCACCTCCCAGGCGGACCTCGCCTTCGTCGCCGGCATCTCCCACGGAGACACAAAGCACGTCATCCTGCTCCCCGGCACGGTCAAGGAGTGCTACGAGTTCGCCATTGCGGCCTTCGACGTCGCCGAGCAGATGCAGACCCCCGTCTTCGTCCTCTCCGACCTCGACCTCGGCATGAACAACTGGATGTCCGAGCCCTTCGAGTACCCGGAGAAGCCGCAGGTGCGTGGCAAGGTCCTCAACGCCCAGCAACTCACCGAACTCGGCGGCTTCGCCCGCTACAAAGATGTGGACGGCGACGGCATTCCTTATCGCACCCTGCCCGGCACCGACCACCCGGCCGCGTCCTACTTCACCCGTGGCTCCGGCCACAACGAGAAGGCGCAGTACTCCGAGCGCCCGGATGACTACGAGAACAACCTCCTCCGCCTCGCGCGCAAGTTCGAGACCGCCAAGACCCTCGTCCCCAGACCCATCGTCGAAGGCACCGGCCGCGAGCGCATCGGAATCCTCGCCTTCGGCACCAGCCACTTCGCCATCGTCGAGAGCCGCGACCAGATGCAGCGCGAGTCGAACCTCGCGACCGACTACCTCCGTATTCGCGCCTATCCCTTCACCCAGGAGATTCACGACTTCGTCGCCGCCCATGATCGCGTCTACGTCGTCGAACAGAACCGCGACGCGCAGTTGCTCGGCATGTTGAAGGTCGACCTCGACGCCGCCCTCGCCGTGAAGATGCACTCCATCCTGCACTTCAACGGCCTGCCCATCGACGCCCGCTTCGTCACCAACGCCATCGCAGAAAAAGAAGGAGCAGTAAAGTAGCCATGTCCACCACCCCCACCATCCCAGCCGCCCCCAAGGCCCCCAAGCTCAACCGTATCGGCCTCCAGGTCCTTGACTATCGCGGCGGCAAGACCACCCTCTGCGCCGGCTGCGGCCACAACGCCATCTCCGAGCGCATCCTCGAAGCCTTCTACGACATGGGCATCCAGCCCGAGCGCGTCATGAAGATGAGCGGCATCGGCTGCTCCTCCAAGTCGCCCGCCTACTTCATGTCCCGCTCCTTCAGCTTCAACTCCGTCCACGGCCGCATGCCCTCGGTCGCCACCGGCGCGCTGCTCGCCAACAAGACCATGCGCTCCCTCGGCGTCTCCGGCGACGGCGACACCGCCTCTATCGGCATAGGGCAGTTCATCCACCTGCTCCGCCGCAACGTCCCCATGATCTACATCATCGAGGACAACGGCGTCTACGGCCTCACCAAGGGCCAGTTCTCCGCCACTGCCGACATCGGCTCCAAGCTCAAGACCGGCGTCGTCAACGACCTTCCCGCCATCGACATCTGCGCCCTCGCCATCCAGATGGGCGCCACCTTCGTCGGCCGCTCCTTCTCCGGCGACAAGAAGCAGCTCTCCACCATGCTCCGCGCCGCCATGTCCCACCAGGGCACCGTGCTGCTCGACGTCATCTCCCCCTGCGTCACCTTCAACGACCACGAGGGCTCCACCAAGAGCTACAAATACATGCAGGAGCACGACGACATCGTCGCCGAAGTCGGCTTCGTCCCCTACTTCGAAGACATCGCCGTCGACTATGACCCCAACACCACGGTCGACGTCCCCATGCACGACGGCTCCCACATGCGCCTGCGCAAACTCCACGATGAGTACGCCCCCACCGACAAGACCCAGGCCGTCAAAATGCTCATGGAGCACCACGAGCGCGGCGAGGTCCTCACCGGCGTCTTCTACGTCGAGACCGGCAAGCCCGACTTCTCCACCCTCCTCAACACCGTCGACGAGCCTCTGGCCACCCTCCCCGAGTCCCGCACACGCCCCTCCCGTGCGGTCCTCAACGAGCTGATGGAAGCCCACCTCTAGAGTTCGATCACGGCACCACACATTCAGCGAATCGACCCACGCGCAAGGCCCACAAGCCTTGCGCGTCGCGCTTAAATGCAAGGCGGAGTTCTTTCGTAACCTGTGGAGGCGCGCCGGTCTCAAGCGAAGGTGCTCGATTCGGAAGGTCAGATTGAGGCAGGAGATGAGGCCAGCGATTGCGGCGTGACCATCTTGTGGGCGACGTAATTGTAGGGTGCGACGGTCTGGCCGCGGAGGAGCGCGAGGCCGAGGTGGATGATGCTGGGGCCATAGGAGCCGGCCTCGTGGGAGACGGAGCCGATGAATGGCGATGCGGGCTTGCGCATCTCTTCGACGGCCTCGGCGATGCAGTCCTGGCCGACGATGGCAACATGCTTCTCGCGCTTCCTGTCGCGCGCGGCGTCGAGCGCGCCGAGGGCTGCGGTGTCGGAGTTCGCGGAGATGAGGATGTGGCGGTCGCGGGGGTGGCGGTCGAGGAAGTCGGAGATCATTTTGCGGCTGCGGTCGCGCATGCCGCGGCCGTCGATGCGGACGAAGCTCTCGACGGGCAGGTCGGGAATGGCGCTGCGCACGGCCTCGAAGACGCCGGTGATGCGGCTTTGCACGAGGAGGCCGGCCTCCGGCAGATCGAGGCCGATGGTCCAGTCGACTTTGCCGCCCCAGTTGCGGAGGGCGTGGGCGGCGAGGAGTTCGCCCGCCTCGAAGCCGACGCGGTAGTTGTCGACGCCGAAGAAGGTGGCGTGGGGGTGGGGGATGTCGATGGCGATGAGAGGGATCTTGGCGGCGGCGATCTTGTCGGCGATGACGGGCGCGGCCTCCTGCTCCACCTGGAACTCGATAACGAGGTCGACGCGATGCTTGACGAACTCCTCGGCGTTGCGCATGGCGGTGGCAGCGTCGTAGCAGTTGTCGAGGATGTGAAGGTCGACGCCGACCGCGGATGCGGCGACCTTGAGGCTTTCGGTTACCTCGACGGAGAAGGGCATATCGGCGCTCATCTGGCCGAAGCCGAAGCAGAGCTTCTTGGGGCGAGTGACGTGGCGGTAGAGGCCGTCCGAGGACTGAACGAGGTATCCGCGATGGACGAAGGTCTTGAGGACGCGGTAGGCGGTGGTCTTGGAGATCTTGGTCTGGCGATGGATGGCCTCGAGGGTCATCGGCTGGTTTTCGGACTGGAGGAGCTCGAGGATGTCGAGGGCTTTGGAGAGGACGGGGATGAGATAGAGGCGGCGGGATTTGCGCAGGGTCATGGGGGGCTCGGCGATGGGTGAGAGGCCATTATGGGGCATTGGGGTATTGTTTACCTAATGAAATTTGAAGGCGATTCCTATGCTGCCCGAACACAATCAGCCGGTCGTGCCGGATGGAGCAGGTGCTGATTGCATTAGGCGAGGATGTGTAGCGGGTTTGACTCGGAGACTTCGGACTCGAAGTGTTTGCGGATTTTGGCGGCGGCGGCGGGGCTGACGACGGCGGTGAGGGCGTCGGGAGTGGCATGGCGGATGGCGCGGAGGCTGCCGAAGTGTTCGAGGAGGCGCTGGCGAGTGCGGGGGCCGACGCCGGGGATGGCGTCGAGTTCTGAATGGCGGTCGCGGATCTCGCGGCGCTTGCGGTG
>Ga0182024_10007355_pt1 | contig 23757 bp, 17 predicted proteins | sample P32metaG_FD_120480 | JGI IMG/M metagenome (GOLD analysis project Ga0182024, IMG submission 120480) | Permafrost microbial communities from Stordalen Mire, Sweden - P3-2 metaG (Illumina Assembly) | ecosystem: Environmental > Terrestrial > Soil > Wetlands > Permafrost | place: Sweden: Stordalen... | reverse complement strand
GTGACACTTGGCGCAACATTAAAGATGATCTGCGCCGTATCAAGTTGGCTCAATTGTTGAGCCCAAACGGCACGGTCTGGCAGGTCACCGAACCCACCCCAGACGCGCTCAAGCGTCTGAAATCTCTCAAGATCCAGAAACCTCCGCCCATCCTAAACCTGGCTTGAACGCCTAGATACACGCCCCTTCTGCCGGATGCGTGTACGTCCCTGTTCCGTCAACGAAAATCGCTTCCTTGTATCCAGCTGCTGTCAAAGTCGGGTGTCAGTCCCCGCCAGCGGGTCGTAATTGTGCTGGCCGCCCGGATCGCCCGGCGTCTTGTCGGCGTGCGCCCACCCGATGCTCACGGAAGCTTTCAGGCCAAAGACCTGGGTCATCGCCAGCCATGAGCCGTTCCTCTGGCGCTCGTTCTGAAACTCCAGGTCCTCGGGTACGCTTCGGGTCAGATGTTCCCAGATGCCGTCGATACTCAGCGGGTGGCTGCCGCGAACCCCCGGCTGTGTCGCTATCGGGAGGAACCGTTGGGGAGGCCTTCACGCTCAAGGTCCAGGTGGCTCGTTACTACCCGAGTAACCCCTGGCATCTCGCGCGCGATCTGCCGGGCGCGGTAGATCGCCTCCGTGCTCCAGACGTAGCCGCTGAGGTTGGCGACACCGCTGTCGACCCTCACGTCGACGTGACGGTAGAAATAGGTCGGATCGGCATTCAGCGCCCGATAGACACGCTCCGCGACGGCCTCATCGACGCGGGTCTGCGCCGGTGTGGGCGACCTCGCAGGAGTGGTCGCGCAGGCAACCGCCAACATGGCGGTTGCGGCGAGGACGGTACGGTACGCTCCGTCTTTGCGCATGAATGCTCACCTCCCCGACACGCACGGATCATCCGCTCGTTGGTATGACCGGCGTGAGCCTCCCCCGGTTCACGAGCGTATCCGACGCGCCGCAGCGGTGGGCGCTCGCTGCGGAAGGGACCGGAGAGAGCTGTCCAAGGTGCCGCAGCAGCCGCGGCCGAGCCCGCGCTCGGCTCTAGCGTGACACGCCCGAGTCATCGATCCCGTTGAGTTGCAGTTCGAGGTCGTTCACGACCTTGGTGACGCCCTGGACTGACTCGGCCACTTGCTCGGCCTCGAGCAGGTCCGGGGGGTCCCAGACAAAGCCGCTGAGACGCACCACGCCGTCGTCGGAGCGAATGAAAATATGTCTGGCGTAGAGCAGCGTGTCCGTATCCAGCGCGGTCTGCACGCGCGCGACGGTTTCCCTGTCAACTTGTCGTTGAGCATCGGTCTTGTGAGTCGCACACGCGACCACGCTGCACAAGACCGCCACTGCAAATCCCGCACATGCCACGCGATTCATCACTGGCGACAAGGTCATTGCCTCCTCCTCATTTCTTAACGGGTGATGTATACCACACAGCCGCAGCGCCGGGAGCGACTTATCGAACACTCGCCAGCGCAACTCAATCGGCATCCAAGTCCTCCGGAATCAGCTCAATCTTGTTGACTACGCGCCGCCTGCCCGCGACCCGGCGCGCAAGCATCAAGGCACGGCGCATATCACTCGGGTCGAGAGCTATTCCCTGGAGCGTCACGGTGCCATTCTCCGTCACGACGCTGATGTGATCGGCAAAGACGTACGGATCATCCTGCAGGACCGTCACCACCTTCGCGGTGAGTGCTGCGTCCGCTTGTCTGCTCCCCGTGATGATGACTTCCTGTTGGGTCGCCTCATCGCGGAACTGAGCGGCAAGTGCCTGCGCCAGGGCGGGCGACCCGGCCGCCAGATCGGCCACTCCCAGCGCTGCCGCCAGGAGTAAGCCGATCGGGTCATGTCTGGCCGCTACCATGCCGCCCCCCCCAACGAGGTCGCTCACCCGCCACGCTCAGAACTTGAAACTGACACCCGTCGAGAGCCCAATCTCATGGCAGCCGCCCCAGGTCGTGGGACCGGCGCTGCTGTAATCGATGAACAGCGCGTGGGTGGCATCGTGGCAGTCGGTCTTTATTCCATGGCCGCCGGCGCCGATGTCGTAATGCGCGTTGCCGTCGTTCGCGGTGTCGGCAACATCAACGTACCAGGTGAGCTGCTTGTCGAGCTTGTGCCACCACGCGATCGTGGTCATGTTCGCCTGGTTGTCGCCGACCCCATTCGGATTGTAGTTGTGCTGCCCGCCCGGATCACCCACCGACGCACCGGCATGCGCCCAACCGGCGGCGATCCGGTCCGCACCACCATTGAAGTCGTACTCCGCGGACAGCCAGTCGCCGGTGCGCTGGCGCTCGTTCTGAAACTGCATGATCTGGGGAACATCGCGATGCAGGTCCTCGTACAGGTAGGAGATCGTCAGGCCGAAATCGAAGTGGTACTGCGCCCCGAACTTCATCGCCCATTCATTGGCCACATCGACGGCGGTGTTGTATTCGGGCGAACCGGCAAGCGCCTGACCCGGATTTTCCCCCTCGTAGGCAAGAAAATCCGACCAGTCGAGAAGCTTGGCGCTCAGGGCATTGTTGGGGCCGAGACTGTACAGGTACGAGTAGTACGGGTTGTTCGCGCCGACCCCGTCGCTGCTGCGGTTCACGGACGTGTGAATCTCATAGGCTGCCACAAGATAAAGGCCGCCCTTTTCGAACTTCAGGTCGCCGCTGAATGCATTGTTGAAGCCGCCGTCATCGCAGTTCAGGGCCAGGTTTCCGCTGCCGGGGCTGTTCCCTCCGGAGCAGTCCGTAGACCCATTTGACATGAGATTGCTGTTGGGGTCCGGGTTCTGGCCAAGCGAGTAGGCGGCATCGAAGCTGAAGCCTCCCCAGGTGGGCGAGTCGTACTCAATCACGTGATCCATCCGCGTGCCGAACTCTATGCGGTTGTCGCCTCCGGTATTGCCCATGACGGTGCTGTAGTTACCCAGCTGTCCCGCGAAGGGATTCAGCCGGTCCGTCGCGGTCTTGTAGGGCATGAACATTTCACCCAATTTCAATTTGCCCCAGTTACGGCCCTGAAAGCCCAGGTAGGTGTCGCCGAGCCCAATGGCCCCCATGACGGTATTCGAGGACTTGGTCCACGTGTTCTGCAGACCCGGTGCGGCCGCCATGTTGATAGCGGTCGCCACCTGGTAGATGAAGTCCACCTGCGACGAGCCGATCTGATGGCTGCCCCGGTAGCCGACGTTCGACCCATTGCTGGACATGGCCGGCATCCAGCTGAGCCGCCCGAACGGAGGCGCCTTGGGGCCTCCCGTGACGGTGAAGGGGCCGGCGGGGCTCGTGACGCCAGGAGCCAAGCTATACGGGAAGGCCACCATGCCTTCCATGCCCTTTGTCGTGTAGTCCATAGACACGTCCAGGGTGCCGAAAAAGCCCTTCATGAACGTGGTGAGCTTGCTGTCTGCGGCGCTGACCTGCTTGGCCGTGGAGCTCACCTGCTTCACGGTTTGCGCCTGCTCTTCCTTCAGGCTCTTCAGCTCTCTCGCGAGCTCATCCATCCGCTCCTGGAGAATGCGCGTTCGCGCCTGCGCGTCCGGGTCCGTGGACGGCGTGGACTGCGCGACGGTTCGGCCTGCATAGCTGAAAACGACCAGTACGGCCGCAAGCAACACGAAAAGCGATCTGAGCATTCTAGTGCCAAACATAAAGACCTCCCCCTTCCGAGGTGTGATTGAACTAAGAGCTGCGACCTCAAATATTCCTTCTGACCTAGTGGACGCCGATGCTTACACCGCCGGTATGAGCCCTGCGCCGCGCGCCCAGCGATACTTTGCCCCGAGCACCGCAACCGGAATCTCGGTCGAGTAGGCATAGGCGGGGATGCCGTGCTGGTATAGATACTCCGCCGCTTCTTCCACTTCCACGTCCCCCGCGAGCGACGCCACCACGGGTTTCTCGATGCCCTTAGCCCGCAGTTGCTCTACGACCTGCACCATCAGCCGCGCAAATACCATCGGCGGCGTGATGATGGTGTGCCAGTACCCCAGGATAAGCGCGTGGATGCGCGGGTCCTCGAGGCCCAGGCGCACGGTATTCTGGTATGTAGTCGGCGGCTCGCCGCCGGTGATGTCAACCGGATTTCCGGCGGCGCCAAAGGGCGGGATGAATTTGCGAAAGGCTGCATCGAGGTCGGGCGGCATCGCCATCAGAGCGAGGCCATTGTCCACACATGCATCCGACAGCAGCACCCCGGATCCGCCCGCGCCTGTAATGATGACCACGTTGTTGCCCTTCGGCGTCGACAGCACCGGAATCCCCCTTGCGAATTCGAGGAGGTCGCGCAGCGAACGCGCCCGAATGACGCCGGACTGCTTGAAGACATCCTCGTAGATCTTGTCGTTACCGGCCAGCGCTCCGGTGTGCGAACTCGCCGCGCGCGCGCCCATGCTGGTGCGACCGGCCTTCAGCACGACCACCGGCTTCTTCCGGGAGACCCTCTTCGCCACCTCGGCAAATGCGCGGCCGTCCTTGAGATCCTCGCAGTGCATGGCAATGATCTGCGTGTTGTCGTCCTGCTCGAAGAAGGTCAGCAAATCATCTTCATCAATGTCGCACTTGTTGCCGAGCCCGACGATCGCCGATACACCCATCTTCGCGGAGCGGGAGAAGCCGATGATTGCCATGCCAATGCCGCCGGACTGCGAGGACAATGCTGCCTTTCCCTTGACATCATAGGCGGTACAGAAGGTGGCACAGAGATTCTTGGGCGTGTAGTAAAACCCATAGATGTTCGGCCCCATCAAGCGCACCCCGTACCTGCGCCCAATTTCGACGAGCTCCGTCTGCCCGGCGACATTGCCCGTCTCGGCAAATCCGGAAGGGATCAGCACCGCCCCGGCGATCTTCTTTTCGCCCACCTCAATCAGGGCCTTAGCGACGAATTTCGCGGGAATCGCGAAGACGGCGACGTCGATCTCGCCGGGCACGTCTTTGACGCTCTTATAGGCTTTCTTGCCCAGAATGACGGTGGCGCTCGGATGGATGGGATAAATGTCTCCCTGGTAGCCGCCGTTGATGAGGTTCTTCATGACCGAGTTGCCAATCTTCCCGTCTTCGGGCGAGGCACCGATGACCGCCACCGCATTGGGCTTCATGATGCGGTTCATCTGCGCCACGATCAGCTCCTGACTGGGACGATGGCGCGCGGCGACGGGATTGAAGTCGAGCACGATGCGCACGTCGGCGGCTGTTGCGCCGTCCTCGGAGGCGAACACGGGGTTCAGATCCAATTCCGAGATCTCGGGAAAATCCGCCACCAGTGACGAAACGCGCTCGATCATGCTAGCGAGCGCAGCGCGGTCCACCGGCCTCGCGCCGCGAACTCCGCGCAGAATTTCTGCGGCCGCGATGCCATCCAGCATCGAAAGGGCATCCTCCTCCGATGCGGGCGCGAGACGAAAGGTAATGTCCTTCAGCACTTCGACGAGGATGCCGCCGAGCCCGAAAGCGACCAGCTTGCCGAACGCGGGGTCGGTGACTGCCCCAATGATGACTTCCTGACCGCCGGCCAGCATCTGCTGCACCTGCACGCCAAGAATCTCGGCTCTCGCATCGTAGTTGCGCGCGTTCCCGACGATCGTCGCATATCCCCGTGTGGCTTGCTCCGCCGACTTGATGCCGACGATGACGCCGCCGGCTTCGGTCTTGTGCAGGATCTGCGGCGATATGATCTTCATGACGACGGGGAAACCGATTTCGGCCGCGAGTCTGCCTGCGTCCTCTGCACTGCTTGCCACTGCCTCCTTCGGAATACTGATTCCATAGGCTTCGCAGACACCCCGCGCCTCGGGCGCGGTCAGCGCGTGGCGCGCTTCTGCCTGCGCTTGATCGAGTATTTTGCGAACGGCACTCTTGTTGTTGGTCATCTCTATAGCTTTCAAGCTTGCGTGCACGTCAGATCACCTTCTGTGCTCGAAAAGCGGCGATGTCCTGCGCCCCGTAGCCAAGTTCCGCCAGCACCTCATCGGTGTGCTCGCCCAGAAGCGGGGAGCGAGTCACTTGAGTCACGCTATCGCTCAGCTTGATCGGATTGCCCACCGTCAGGTACTTGCCGCGTTTCGGATGGTCAACTTCCACGATCGTGCCGGTGGCCCGCAATGAAGGCTCCTCGGCAAGCTCCTTCATTGACAAAATCGGGCCGCATGGGATGTCGTGCTCGTTCAGAAGTTCCATGGCCTCGAACTTTGTTTTCGTAACCGTCCACGCCTCGACTGTCGCGAATACTTCATCGAGCCTGGGCAGGCGCGCGTTCGGTGTCGCGTAGTCGGGGTGAGTAATCCACTCCTCCTTGCCGATCACTTTGCAGATCTCCTTCCACACCGGTGCTTGGGTGATGAAGTACAGATAGGCATTGGGATCGCTCTCCCATCCCTTGCACTTGACGATGGAGCCCGGCTGGCCGCCTCCCGAGGCGTTCGCGGCGCGCGGCACGGCGTCGCCAAATTTCCCGTGGGGATACTGCGGGTACTCCTGCATGACGCCGGTACGAGCGAGTCGCTGCTGGTCGCGCAGCTTGACGCGGCACAAGTTCAGCACCCCATCCTGCATTGCCGCGAGTACTTTTTGCCCACGGCCGGTGCTGTTGCGCTGGAAGAGCGCCGCAACGATTCCAAGCGCAAGGTTCAAGCCGGTCCCGCTATCGCCAATCTGCGCACCCGTAACAAGAGGCGGCCCGTCGTCGAAACCCGTGGTCGACGCAGAACCGCCTGCGCACTGCGCTACATTCTCGTACACCTTGTAGTCCTCGTAAGGACCTGGCCCGAAGCCCTTCACCGACGCGACGATCATCCGCGGATTGAGTTGTTGGATGCGCTCCCAGGTAAAGCCCATGCGGTCGAGTGCGCCGGGTGCGAAGTTTTCCACCAGCACATCGCAGCTTTTGACGAGCTTCTCCAGTATCTGCTTGCCGGGCGCGCTTTTGGTATCGAGCGTGATCGAGCGTTTGTTGTGGTTCAGCATGGTGAAATAGAGGCTGTCGACGTCGGGTATGTCGCGCAGCTGCTCGCGCGTTACGTCTCCGGCGCCCGCGCGCTCAACTTTGATGACGTCAGCGCCGAACCAAGCCAGTAGCTGGGTACAGGTCGGACCCGACTGCACGTGCGTGAAATCGAGAATGCGGACCCCATCTAACGCCTTGGCCATTTGACGCTCCCAACCCCGATCACTTGTACATTGTCTGATTCTTGGTGCCCGGAGCGTATTCGCGCGGGTCGACCCAGATGTTGATGACTGCCGAGCGTCGCAGGCGCCGCACGGACTCGCGCGCCCGCTGCAGCGCCGGTGCGATCTGCGCTGGGTCGCGCACTTCCTCGCCGTAGCCTCCGAGCATTTCGGCAAATTTGCCAAACGGCACGTCACCAAGGAGGTTGCCGACATTACCGCGCTGCTCGCCGTATTTTGACAGCTGGCCGTAGCGAATCTGATTCATCGCTGAGTTATTGCCGATGACCGCAATGTAAGGGACGCCAAAGCGGTTGGCAGTCTCCATGTCGAAGGCCGTCATGCCGAATGAGCCATCGCCGTAGTAGCACAGGACTTCCTTGGAGGGGTGCGCGAGGCCTGCCGCGATCGCAAAGCCGGTACCGACCCCGAGTGAGCCGAGCGCCCCCGGATCCATCCATTGCCCCGGACGCCGCGGGCGCACCGCTTGCGCCGAGATCGTTACCACGTCGCCGCCGTCACCGATGTAAATCGTATCGTCATTCAAGAACTCGTTGAGCTCCCAGGCGACGCGGTAGGGGTGAATCGGTGTGTTGTTTGACTTGAACAGCGGCATCAGCTTCTCGGTAGCAGCCTTCTCGGCGTCGGAAAGCTGCTTCAACCATTGCTGGCGCACTTGGCGCTTGTCGGCCTTTATGCGACCCGACGCCGCCTGCAGGACGGCGCCGAGAATCACGCCCGGATCGCCGACCAAACCCAAGCTAATATCGCGGTTCTTGCCGACAGTCTCGTAATCCATGTCGATCTGCACCAGCGTCAGCTCCTTGCTGATGCGCTTGCCATAGCCCATGCGGAAGTCGAACGGCGTGCCGACGATCACGAGCACGTCGGCATTGGCAAAGGCTTGCGTTCGCGTGCGGTCAAAGTGATGCGGATCGCCTGGGGGCAGAAGACCGCGGCTTGCGCCGTTAAAATAGCCCGGAATATCGAGGCCGCGCAGCAATGCGATAGCCTGCTCGTGACCGCGGGCGGTCCACACCTGCTGTCCGTACAGGATGGCGGGCCGCTCCGCATTCACGAGAATGGCGGCGAGCCTTTCGATGTCGCGCGGATCTCCGAGCGAATGAGTCGACGCACGGTACTTGCCCGGCTGGGGAATGACCGCCTTCGTGAGGTCGATCTCGCGGTCAAGTATGTCGCGCGGAATCTCCAAGTACGCGGGGCCTGGGGCGCCGCTGAACGCGGCGCGCGCCGCCATAGCGATCATGTCCGCAATTCGCTCGGTACTGGAAACCGTAGCAGCGAATTTAGTAATGGGGGTCATTATCTCGACGTGGGGCAAATCCTGCAGCGACCCCATTTTGTGTTGCGTCAAAGCTCCCTGGCCGCCGATGTGCAGGACCGCGCTCTCTGAGCGAAAAGCGGTGGCGATACCCGTCATGGCATTCGTACAGCCCGGACCGGCAGTCGTGACCACGCAGCCAAGCTTGCCGGTCTGGCGCGCGTAGCCGTCCGCCGCATGCGCGGCGACCTGCTCATGGCGCACGTCGATGATGCGAATACCCTCGTCAATGCAGCCATCATAGATATCAATGATGTGCCCGCCGCACAGCGTAAAGATCGTATCGACGCCTTCGCTCTTAAGTGCCTTGGCGACCAGATGACCGCCGGATGCCACGCCCGCGTCACGGCTTTTCCTCTGCAAGGTGTCTTCGGCGGTCGTTGACTTGCTCTGCATCGGCACGGGATTTACGGTTGCCATATCACCTCCAACTTCGTGAATCTAATCGCGGTGAGCCGCTGCCACTGCGCCTGCACGTGGATCCCGCCATATCAGCTGATGCGGATCCGGTCTTCACGGGGTGCGCGTGCCGCTGATGCCGCCGAGCGGCGATGGATCTGCAGCGGGGCCCGCGGCGAAATGCCGGGCGCGCATGGGCTTTAAGACTGCCAGCGCGAGAAAGACCGCGACCAGATTGAAGCACATCGCTATCGTGAACACCGAGCCCCAGCCGTGGGCCTTTGCGATGACGGTCGCGATGGGGACGAGCAGCGCGCCCGCGCCTTTAGCGGTGTAGAGCATGCCGGCGTTCGCCGCAGCGTACTTGGCGCCGAACGTATCGCCCTGCGTTGCCGGGAAAAGACTGAAGATTTCACCGTAAACGCCGAAGTAGAGCGCGGTGACCAGCACGAACACGACCGGGGTCGTCCCCGACTGGCTCAGCGTAAAGAGCGCTATGGCGCCGATCGTGAATGCGAGGGCCATCGTGTACTCGCGACCGATTTGGTCGGATAGCCAGCCGAATAACGGCCGGCCAATGCCGTCGAAGATCCTGTTGAGCGACAACGCGAAGACAAGTGCAGTCATCGTGATGCCAAAAAGCTCGACCGGGACCTTGTCGATCTTGAAATCCTTTGCAATGGGTGCCATCGACGCTGCCATCGTCAAACCGCCCGCAGCGATCAGCACAAACATTACGTAGAGGACATAAAACACCGGGCTGCGCAGGACCTCACCAGGCGAATAGCCGTGTCCCGTCTGATTGGGCTTCACCTTGGCCGCGACAAGTCGGGCGGGGGCGGCCAGCAGTCCCCATGCCATCACGAACACTATGGCACCCTGAATAAGTCCGAAAACCAGGAAGGCCTGTTCATAGCCCGACGTATTGATCATTTTCGAGATCGGCCCGATAGTGATCGCGGCACCTGCACCGAAGCCCGACGCCGTTATGCCCGCGGCCAAGCCGCGGCGGCCCGGAAACCATTTCAACGCATTGCCGACGCACGTACCGTAGACGGCGCCCGTGCCAATTCCGCCCACCGCGGCGGCGAAATACAGAGTCGCAAGCGAACTCGCGGACGAATTCAGAGTCCACGCGATGGCAACCAGAATCCCACCGCCGAGGACGACCCAACGCGGCCCGAAGCGGTCTGCGAGGTAGCCTTCTACGGGAACCAACCAGGTCTCGAGCAACACAAAGACTGTGAACGCGACCTGGATCGACGCACGACCCCAATGGTATTTGGCATCAATGGGATTGACGAACAACGTCCAACCGTATTGCAAGTTGGCCACGGCGGCCATACAGATGACGCCAATAGCCAATTGGACCCACGGATTCGCCAACGGTGAGTTTCTGACTTGCATCGAACTTGAATTCGTATTCATGTCATTCCCCCTTAGTTCTTCATTTGATTTACACGGCAAATTCACATTGGGCTATGCTGAAAATGATGGCTCAGTTGATCGCAAAGAACTCGCTGCGCAGTGCCTCGGCGACACAGTGGTTGATCGGCGCAGAAGCGCAGGTGATGCGCAACGCATCACCAAAGAACATCGCGCGATCCCAGAGCCATTCTTGGGCCGCACGCACGAGGCGCGCCAACGACGCCTTGCACCCGCAGATTGTCCACGCAGACATCGGGTATCAATACAGCGAAAGGTGAATTGATCGGGGGCGCGACAGGACAATAACTGGCTCGCAGAAGATGCGAACGCGCGGAGACTGACTCACCGAACTCCCCCTTAACTTAATGCAAAACTCGTCAGTTCAGACGGGCACCCAACCGTCTAGTTCTTCTCTTGGTATACCATATATTTTTAAATCTTTGGCTGTCAAGGCGCAACAGATACTCTATGATGAGAGCATTCTGCCGTGGCACAGACGGAGGCCGTACAGTGGAAATGGCACTGTGGGGCGGTAAAATCAATAAGAAACAGTTGTTTGCGACAGTCGCGGCACCACAGGAAATTCGTGGCTCGTGCATCGTCAAGTGCCCGAGGGCAGGCGGAGCTTGTGAAAATGGCCCTGCGGATGCTTATTAATCTAATATATCTCTAGTGGTGCGATGTGCTGGAGCTGCTTATCGATTCCGCCGCCCCATGTATTGCTCTTTTCTCACAGCGCTCTATACGGCGCGTGGCGCGCGAGGGCCGGAAGACGCACGCCGGCTGGCAGTTGCGCCGGTGAGCACTTCTGACACCTAAGGGTACATGGCCTGAAGAGCCGAAGCGGTGCATAAGCTCAGCATTAGGGACACGTCATGAACACCATCGCGAGAATTTTTCAGCGCGCTTCCAGTACGACGCCCCTGGTACTGGCACCGCTCAACGCGAAAAGTCTGCGTGACCAGGCTTACGCGCGCCTGAAGGCGGCAATCGCCGACACCGACATTTACGACCCGCAGCAGGAATTAAGGTTGGACGAGCGGCAGCTGACGACAGCCCTGGGCGTCAGTCGCACGCCGATTCGCGAGGCGCTGTCCCTTCTCGAGCAGGAAGGCTTTATTCGCACCATTCCGCGGCGCGGCGTCTACATCATTCGCAAGTCAAAGCGCGAGATCATTGAAATGATCCAGGTGTGGGCAGCGCTCGAGTCCATGGCAGCGAGACTCGCCACCTTGAACGCAACGGATGCGGACATTGCCAAACTGCGTCATTTGTTCGACGAGTTCCAGAATTCGCCGCCGTCCGAGCACCTGTGCGAATACTCCGACGCCAATATTGCCTTTCACACCGAGGTGATCCGCCTGGGCGGCTCGCAGACGATCATCGAAGAAACGCGTAATCTTCTGATTCATATCCGCGCCATCCGTCGGGCTACAATCACGCAAAGCGATCGTGCCTCGCGTTCGATCATCGATCACTTGAAAATTATCGAGGCTTTGGAGCGACGCGACACCGAGCTCGCCGAGCGGTTAGCACGCCAGCACACCCTTGACCTCGCCTTACACGTCGACCGTTACTGCAACTTCCTCGATTAGGGCGATCGGTGGTGGCTCCCCACTCACCGAGTATGGATAGCGCAGGACTTGCTTTCACTCTAACGACCTCCAACCGCCGTGCTGCCAGTGCATACCGACAGCGCGGCGCACGGACTCAAAGAGCGGCGGTTCCCGCAGCGGCGCTCAAGCCGGGAGAGTCGGAATCCTGACGCGCAGCGACATCACTCCCGAGCCTGGCACCGTCCGGGTACATGCTGAGCTCCGGGACCTCGTCGCGCTGCAGCTTCTCCTGCACCTCCAGCCAGTAGTGAGTGCTCAGAAGATCGCAGTTCTCCTTACGGAAGCAGCGGCGCGCATAATCGTTCTTCAGCTGCATCCCGTACTCGAGCTCTTCGGGCAAAAAGACCACGCCGTCTTCAAAGAGCCAATCCGGCAAATTCTCCTCGCCGGGTTCACGGTCTGAATTGGTGCGGATCTTCACGTCGGTCAGCTTCTCTACGGCGTCGTAATCGAACAGGAATACGCGCCCGTATCGACCGACTCCATAATTTCTGCAGTCGAGGTCTTTGTTAAAAATATTAGTGGCCGCGTTGTTGCGGATGCAATGCCCCAGGCTACCGATCACGGCCTGCATTTCCTCGTCGCTCGCCCTCTCGAGGAAGACCGGCAACGGAACGATTTTCAATTGCGTGATCAACGAACGCATGAAAATCCCGTCGCGCTCCAATTGCACGCTGCCTGCGGCCTGCTGGCAGATTTCCTCCAGCAGCGCCGGTTCAAACATATTGCGATCTAGTCTGAGGTTGAAGTACATCACGTTGTCGAGCATGCTGCCGGCCCGGTTTATTTCGTGGACCACCCGATACTTGTCCAACACCGCCGCGACTCCCGGAAAGGCGCCCCACTTGTATGTTGAGGTCGGCTGGTCGCGAATGACCTTCAGATGATAGGAGCAGGCCTCAAAGGTAAAGCCTAGCGCGACCGTACCGGGTATCCCCGGTGAACGCCGAAACTTCTGGCCGCTCTGCTGCATCTGCTCGACTATCTCGTTCAGGATGGCGACCTTGCCGACGTGATTGAAACCGATCGTTGAATAATGATGTCCCAAAGGACGCCGCGGCATCAGGCTGAAAAGGAACACGCAGGTCTGATAGTAAAGCCGGGTAGTCACGTGAAAGTTTGCGAGCGCTGAACTGAAAAGATTGTGGATGTCGGAGACCTGGTGCAGAACGGCATCAACGTAGATCCCGGCGGAGCTGTTGAGCAACGCGACGACGAAGGGGACAAAGGTGCCGTCGTTCAGCACCCAGCGGGCGACCAGGAACGCAGTCCGGTCGCGGAAAAAACCGGCTTCCACGACGTCCAGCCACACGGGAAGAGCAGCAGCGGCTGCGTTGCTGTAGAGCAGCTCATCGACCCGTTGACGCATTCTCTCCGCATCGCCTTTTAGATCTCTGAACGCAACCGAGAAGTCGGGGACTTGCAAGACGCTGCACAGCAGTGCCACATCGATTCGACCCGACACCGGCAGCCGACGATGCACCGCGGCCATTGAGTAAGCGCGGCGTTTGCTAGGGGGCGGAAACGAGTAGGCAACCGGCCGCCAAATACCATGATCGATATTTCGGCGCAGCGAATGAGCGAAGCTGAAAGCAGTGTCCGCCTCGTAGCGATCGACGATCATTGAAACAAACAGCCGATCCAGCTCGTCCCAATAGACCGAGTTGTTGGAAAGCGCGGGGAAGGCGGCAAGTATTTTCGGCCCATGTTCGGCAATGTAGCGGCTATAGAGCCCCAGGCGCTCTGTGCTGATCCGGATCGAAGCGTGCGGATCCATGGTTTCGAACGCTCGCTTGGCCCGGTACGGGTATTCGCACAGCTGCGTGTAGAAGTCATCGAAGATCGCCAAAATAAGATGTGCAGCTGCGGCAATGCGCTCGTGCTCGTCGGCGCAGGCAGCAAGCCGGGCGTAAGCGCGCACTACTGATGCACCCGGCGGCTCGGGCAACGCCGCTCTTAAGGCCGCGTTTGGCGGGTGGCTATTGTGCAGGGTCATCTCGGTCATAGGCGTCGAGGTGTCCGAGGAGTCCTCGCTCATGGCAGGCGCGCTGGCTCACGAGAGCTGGCCGCTATTGCGCAGAGCTGATGCGATTGCATTTGACTGCTACCCGTATGTCTTCTCGTACCCAGTCCTCCGGCAGGGCAACGGCTGAATAACATGGGACTTCGCCCTTGAAAAGACCTGAGTTGCTCCAAAAGTTTGGCCTTAACTTTCTGCTCCTCGCCAAACGCGAAATACCATCGCTCGGACCGCCCGAACGACCACACACTCGCGCCGGAGCACGATAAGCTCTCGACAGCCTCGTAGCAGCCCTTGCGTCGCGCCGCCGTGCCGCGCAGGCTGGCTGCAATGCACAAAGTAGCAGCCAAAGCCCGGGGGATTTCCGCATCCTTCCAGTTTGTCACATTCACCTATTGAGATTTACACGGCGGTAAACTGAGGCCGCAAGGACAAACCGGCGGCTTAGTCGCCGAATACGTTGCCCAAGCGGACGTGTTGTTGGGGAAAATGGCATGGTTGCCTATAATCGAAACCCGGAAACAAGGCATACGAAAGTTTGGCGGCCTCCGGGGCACGCTCCAATTGCGGTAGGTTCTGTCTTCCCCGCCACGGCGGCCTAACCAGCATCTCACATATAACAAGGATAACCGGCCATGTCACAGCTCACCGACCCGGAGTATCGGATACAGCTCCGTCACGCGGTGTTTGCGAGCACCGTCGGGACCGCGATCGAATGGTACGACTTCCTTCTGTACAGCTCGGTGACGGGGCTCGTGTTTGCGAAGCTTTTCTTCCCACAGTCCGTGCCGCTGGTAGGTACGCTGCAGGCATTCGCAATCTACTTTGTCGGATTTCTCGCGCGACCGATCGGCGCCGCGATCTTCGGTCACTACGGCGACCGTGTCAGTCGCAAGTCGACATTGATCGTTACTCTTAATCGTCATGGGCGTCGCGACCTTTCTAGTCCGGCTGGTGCGGCGGCAGAGCGTCCTGCTCAAAAGGTCCATCAATGCGGCATGTATCGGTCGATCCAGGCGGACATGCGCTCGGCAAGATCTTTCACAAAGCTCGGCCGCGTGAATACGTGATGCTGACCCGGGTAAACGACGAGCTGAGTCGGCACGCCCAAGGTTCCTAGCGCCTGATACATCTGCTCACTGCCAGAGATCGGGACGTTGAAGTCCTTGTCACCGCCCAGGAATAGCGTCGGGGTATGTATTCGGTCTGCATGGAAAAACGGATATGACACTTTGAGCCAGAGCGCCGTGTTGCTCCACGGCGTGCCGAGCTCGTTGTTGTATTGGAGAATGTATTCATCACTGCCATACGTCGATAGCTGATTGCCGCTCCCCGCGCCGCTGATCGCAACCTTGAAGCGGCGATCTGTCGCAATCGCGTAGTCCGTCAGGATGCCGCCGTAGCTCCAACCGCCGATCCCGAGCCGTTCCTTATCTGCGATACCGAGTGCGACCAGACGGTCAACGCCGGCGAGCAGGTCCTCGACCTCCTTATGGCCCCAGTCGGCGAATATCGCTTTTGCAAACGCAATGCCGCGGCCGCTGCTGCCGCGGTAATTCACGCGCACTACGACGAAACCCTTGGCCGCAAACATCTGCGGCTCGAATTCATAGCCGTCCAGACCCAGGGAATGCTCATCCTGCCCATTGGGGCCGCCATGGATCCACAGAATCATCGGATACTTTTGCCCCGCTACAAAGGCTGGGGGTTTGACGATGAGCCCATGGATGTCGGTGCCGTCCTTGCTCTTGAATTGAATGCCCTCGACGGCGCCAAGATCGAGCTCCGAGAGAAATGCGTCATTGTGCGCAGTGAGCTTACGCAGCTGCCCGCCCTCGAAGGCGTACACTTCGGCAAGCGCGTGGTCGCTCGACTGGAGCAGCGCCGTATGGCCTGCGCCCGAGGTCAGCGCCGAGACGACAAATTTCCCGGCGGCGGGTACTTCGCGGGTGATCGCGCCGCTCGCCAGATCGACACGGGCCGGATATACCGTGGTGTCGTCCTCGACGGCGATAGTCATTGCCGATGAGTCGGTAAATGCAAAGGACATGACTGCCCGGTCGAGCTTATCCGTCAGCGGGCGAGGCGCACCGCCGGCGGCCGGCACTACAAACAGGCAGTCCTGCATATACGCGTTGAATTTGGGCTCAAGGCCCTGCAGATAGGCAATCAGCGTCCCGTCCGGACTCCATGCGAGCCTCTGCGTATTGGGCGCGTAGGGACGCACGACCTTGCGCGCCGTTGCGCCCGGGCGGGCGTCGATGACATCAATATCCTCCTGCCCATCCTGATCTGGCCCTTCTTCATGAGTCCTAATGAACGCGATCTGCCGACCATCGGGAGACCAGGCGGGAAGATCTTCGTTGAACTCGGGATCGGCTGCGAGTGGCTCGATCCGCTTGTTCTCGATATCGAACAAATACAAATGCCGGCCGCGTCCGGCGCCCAGGTAACCGTCTTCGTCCTGCTTGAAGTGCCGCGCGTCGATGACGATGGGCTTGGGCGATTTTTCGTCATCGCCTTGCTGCATCGCCATTGCGAGGTGTTTGCCGTCCGGCGACCACGCGTACTCGCCTATCTCTCCCGTGACGCTCGTCAGCTGACGGGCGTCCCCTCCCCGACGGTCGAGCAACATGATCTGCCCGGCGTCCGATCCTGCAGGTTTTGCGATGAATGCCAGATAGCGTCCGTCCGGGCTCCACTTCGGTTTGGCGGTGCCGTCGGCTGCCCTCGTCAGCGCGAGGCGCTGGCTACCGTCCCAACTCACCATCCATATTGCGCTTCGCGCCTCATCGGCGTCGCGGTCGTTTGAGCTTACGACGTAGGCGACCCAGAGCCCGTCGGGGGCCACCTGCGGGTCGCTCACGTCCTGGACGCGGAAGAAATCATCGGCGTTGAGCGGGCGCTGAACCGCCGGCGCATCCGCGGCCATGCCCTGGACGCAGAACGCCGCCAGCAACCAACCCGTAACAAACCCGCTCACTGTGCTCATTCGTGGCGTGCGAACTACTATTCCTTGCCCCAGCGGAACGTCAGACGAAGACCAAACACGCGGGGTTCGTTGGTCGTCTGCGTGTTGTTGACATACGTGTAGTACATCGTCGGAACTTTGCAGCCGCTGAACGCTCCAGTGCCGCCCAGGACAGGAGGCTGGACCGGCGAATACTGAACATATTCGGAATACTCATCAGTGCTCTCGCTGGGCAGCGACCTGACCTGCGTCGGATTAAGCCGCGCAGCTTCTTCATAGGCCGCGAGCGCATCATTTTGCCGCAGCAAGCGCGTGTACACCGATCCCAATGCGACCCAGTTCTGCGGATTTTCAGGTTCCACTTTCAGAAGTTCGCGGATTGCCGCTTCTACCTCAGGCAGGCGCCCGGCGGCGAGCAACGTATGACTCAAGCCGCGACGCGCGAGAGGTGAGTGGGCCGTTTGCTTCAGGGCATGGCGCAGCAGCCGCTCGGAGTCATAAGTATTGCCTGCGCCAAGCGCAAGCGCAGCGACGCCGCAGAGCGCCGCGACATGGCTTGCATCGCTCTTCAGGATGTCGCGGAAGATGCTCTCGGCCGATTGACGGTCCCCTGCAACGAACGCTGCAGTCGCCTTTTCGATGCGATCGCAGTGGGGATCGAGGAGGCGCGCCTGTTCGAATGCGAACCTCGCGTCTGCGTACTTCTCAAGATCGACGAGCACGTCTCCGTAGGCACGCCAGGCGGCGTCGAGTGCGGGCGCCTGCTTCAGTGCGCGTTGCAGCTCTTTGCGTGCAGCACCCAGGCGCCCAGCTTCACCGTACGCGCGTGCGAGGTCAGTGCGCGCATGCGGGAAGTTGGGCGCGGCGGCGACGGTTCGTTCGAGCGCCTCGATGGCGGCCTCGAGCTTGCCCTGCGCGAGCAACGCGAGCCCCAGCAGACGCAGACTGTTGACCTCGCCGGGGGCGGCCGCCTGGATCGCACGCAGCTGCCGCTCAGCAGTTTCAGCGCGCCCGGTGCGCAGCGCCGCCAGAGCATCGCTGTATGCGGCGCGCATCCCCGCTTGTGACCGGTCCTCCACTGCACGCACCGCAAATAATGCTCGCCAAAAATTAGAGTATGCACGAACTTCACGTAAAATCAGTCTGGGGGGTACGCTTGGGTGGCCTTGGGCCACCAAAAGGCGCGGCTTTCAAAGTAGCATTGACGCCTTCCACTCGATCGAGTCTGGAATGGACTACAAACTCACTTATTCAACCATGTTCAACCCCCCGGCCGCGCTCCACGAGCGCTTCGAAGCGGCATTGACTCGGGTGCGCAGCCAGCTCGGCCGGGTGCATGCGAACTTCATCGACGGGGCGGACCGCGCTGCGAAAGTGACACAGGAGCTGCGCTCGCCCATCAATCGCAACGACGTGCTCGGACGATTCCCAGAGGCGACAGTTGACGAAGCAGGCCTGGCGATGGCGGCTGCCCAGACTGCCTTCCCTCTCTGGAGTCGCACCTCGGTCACGGCCCGCAACCGCATTCTGCGCCGCGCGGCCGAGCTCATCGAAGAACGTGTGTACGATATTGCCGCGGCGGTAGCGCTCGAAGTGGGTAAGAACCGCATGGAAGCGCTCGGTGAGGTGCAGGAGACCGCGGACTTCTTCACCGTGTATTGCGCCGACTACGAACGGCAGAACTTCGATCATGCACTGCCGGATGACCCGCTTCCGGACTACCGCAGCCGCAACCGTTCAGTGATGAAACCCTACGGCGCGTGGGTGGTGATCACGCCTTTCAATTTCCCGTTCGCGCTCGCGGGCGGCCCGGTCGCAGCGGCGCTCGTCACCGGCAACACGGTCGTATTGAAGGGCGCGACGGACACGCCCTGGGCGGGCCGCCTGCTCGCCGACTGCCTGCGAGACGCAGGTCTGCCGCACGGCGTGTTCAACTACATCTGCGGCCGCGGCGAGGGTGCCGGAGCGGCATTAGTGAATCATCCGGATACAGCGGGCATCACGTTCACCGGCTCGCATGAAGTGGGCATGCAGATCTATCGCCACATGAGCTCAGGCGCGTGGCCGCGGCCGTGCATCGCGGAGATGGGCGGCAAGAATCCGGTCATTGTCAGTGCGCGGGCGGATCTGGAACGCGCCGCGGTCGGCATTATTCGTTCGGCCTTCGGCTTAAGCGGACAGAAGTGCTCGGCCGCATCGCGCATCTACGCGCAGGAGCGCGTCGCAGATGAACTGATCGACCGCCTTGTTGCAGCAAGCGCGCGAGTGAGCGTCGGCGATCCGACACGCCGTGAAAACTGGATGGGACCCGTGGTCAACGCGCGCGCGCACAAGAACTACGCACGCTACTGCGCGGAGCTCAGATCAGGCGGCGCCAGGATCCTAAGTGGTGGCAAGCCGCTGACCGACGGCGCTCTCGCCGATGGCTTCTTCTGCGCACCCACCCTCGCCGAGGCGCCGCCTGCGCATCCCCTTTGGCAACAGGAGATGTTCCTGCCGATCGCCATGATCACGCGTGTGGCCGATCTTGAGATGGCGATGTCGCTGGCGAATGAAACATCGCTCGGACTCACGGCCGGCTTTTACGGCAGCCCCGAGGAGGTTCCCTGGTTCTTCGAACACATCGAAGCCGGCGTTGCCTACGCGAACCGCCCGCAGGGCGCCACCACCGGAGCGTGGCCGGGCTATCAGGCCTTTGGCGGCTGGAAAGGTTCGGGCAGCACGGGCAAGGGAATTGGTTCATCCTATTACCTGGCCCTCTATCAACGCGAGCAGTCGCAGACGCTCGTCGAGTGACCTGGATACCCTGCGATGAACGACACCCACACCAAGACCCGTCTACCCGGCGCGAAAGCGCGCGCCCTGATTGAGCGCGATCGCGAGGTCGTCTCACCCAGTTACGGTCGAGATTATCCGTTCGTCATGAGTCATGGGCGCGGCGCCGAAGTGTGGGACGTGGATGGCAATCGCTTCGTGGATTTCGCCGCCGGGATTGCCGTGTGCTCGACGGGGCACTGCCATCCGGCGGTCGTGACCGCGATTCAGGAGGCGGCGACACGCTTTCTGCACATCTCCTCCGATTACTGGCACGAAGGCCAGGTGAAGCTCGCCGAAGCGATTCGCGAGCTCGACCCGGTGAGCGGGCCGGCCGTTTCGTTCTTCGCGAATTCCGGCGCGGAAGCGGTGGAAGCTGCTCTTAAGCTTGCACGCTACGCGACGGGGCGCTCGCGCTACATCGGCTTTCTGGGCGCATTTCACGGGCGCACGATGGGTGCGCTCGCTTTCACCGCAAGCAAATACACGCAGCAGGCGCGCTATTTTCCGACTATGCCGGGCGTGACTCATGTGCCGTATCCAAACCCGTACCGGCCATTGTTCGCCGGCGACGACCAGGGCCGGGCCGTGCTCACGTATATCGAACAATTGATGGAACGCAATGTTCCTGCCGATGAAGTCGCGGCGATCCTGGTCGAACCCATCCAGGGCGAAGGCGGCTATGTCGTACCCCCCGACGGATTTCTCGCCGGCTTGCGGGAGCTCTGCGACCGCCACGGCATTCTGCTGATCTTCGATGAGGTGCAGACGGGTGTCGGGCGCACCGGGAAAATGTTCGCCTGGCAACACTCGGGCGTGAGGCCGGACGTGCTGACACTCGCGAAGGGGCTCGGGTCCGGGCTTCCAATCGGCCTTGCAATAGCCCCAACGCACATCATGCAGAAATGGACTCCGGGTGCCCACGCCAACACTTTCGGCGGCAATCCGCTGTGCTGCGCGGCTGCGCTTGCAACCCTTGATCTTGTGCAGAACGGTTATGCCGACAACGCTTCCCGCATGGGAAGACGAATTCTGGAGCGGCTCGCGGTGCTTGCGAAGCAGTTCGAATTCATCGGTGACGTCCGCGGACGAGGACTCATGATCGGAGTCGAGTTCGTCAGCGATCGCGCGACAAAATCGCCTGCCAAGGCGCTCGCCACGAAGATCGTGCACCGTGCATATCACAACGGTCTTTTGCTGCTCGAATGCGGCGCGAGCGGAATCCGCCTCATACCGCCGCTGATGATCGACGCCACTCTTGTCGACGAAGGTCTTGATTTGCTCGAGCGGTCGATGCAGGAAGCCCACGCGGAGTCGCGTTAGTGCCACGCCTGCCGTGGCCGCAGGGCACTGCGACCGCGCAGTTTCTGGCTTTGGCGGGCGCTCTCGCGTGCACATTCACCGCGCCGCCCGCTCACGCGCAGCGGCAGCCGGTGCTCAAGCAAATCGACGTTCCGCACCCCTATTATTTCCGCGAAATGTATCTGCCACAGCTGACGAGCGGGCCGAGCGCCGTTGCGTTCTCACCGGACGGCCGCACACTCGTGTATTCGATGCAAGGGAGCCTCTGGAGGCAGGACATCGAGTCGACCGAGGCCGAGGAGCTCATCGCCGGGCCCGGCTACGACTTCCAGCCCGACTGGTCTCCCGACGGCAGGCACATTGCATTCGCTCGCTATCGCGACGATGCCCTGGAGCTTGCAGAGCTCGATGTGGCCTCGCACGAGGTGAGGGCGCTCACGCACAACAAGGCGGTCAACGTCGAGCCGCACTGGTCCCCTGATGGGCGAAAGATTGCCTGGGTATCCACCTTCGGGACCGGTCACTTTCACATCTTCGTCGGCGAGTTGGGCGCAGATGGATTGACCGGACACGCAGTCTGGCCCGAACGCAGGAGCAGCATTGCGCGTTACTACTACAGTCCTTTCGATCACGAGCTAAGTCCCACATGGTCTCCGGATGGCGAGGAACTCATCTACGTCGGCAATCCGGAGACGGTCTACGGCACCGGCGGTCTTTGGCGGCGCGCGCTGTCCTCGACCGCGGCGCCGCGCGCCATCCGGCTCGAAGAGACGACGTGGAAGGCGCGGCCCGCATGGTCCCCGGACGGAAAAAGGGTTCTCTATTCCTCGTACGCGGGTCGCCAATGGCACCAGTTGTGGATCACCACGGCAGCCGGCGGGGGCGACCCGATACCGCTCTCGTTCGGCGAATTCGATGCCACCGGCGCGCGCTGGTCATCCGACGGCTCGAGGATTGCCTTCATCTCCAATCGCGCCGGGACCACGGAGATCTGGCTTCAGGAGGTGATCGGCGGGGCCCAGCGCAGGCTCGAAATCCACAACCGACACTATCTGCAACCGACTGGAGATCTGCGGCTGCGGACGCTCGATGGCGAAGGCAGGTTGAAGGGCGCCCGCATCGCCATCATCGCCTCGGACGGTCGCGCCTATGCTCCGGACGACGCCTGGATGCACGCCGACGACGGATTCGACCGGCGTTTGAGCGCGTTCGAGACTCACTACTTTCACAGTGACGGCGATGCACTGATCAGACTTCCTGCCGGCGCCGCGTCACTCACGGTGTGGCGCGGCCTTGAGTATCAGATCGAACATCGCGCTGTGCAGGTGGCTCCCGGCGGCACACGCAACGTAGACGTCACGCTTCAACCCCTCGCGCTGCCGCCGAATTGGAGTGCTCAGTGGCTGAGCGCGGACGTACATGTGCACATGAATTACGGCGGCACCTATCGGAACACGCCCGCGCATCTGGTGCGGCAGGCGGATGCCGAAGATCTTGATGTCGTGTTCGATCTTGCGGTGAATAAGGAACAGCGGATACCGAACATTGAGTATTTCTCACCGGCGCCGGATCAGGCCTCCACCGACTCGGTGCTGGTGTCACATGGGCAGGAGTATCACACGAGTTACTGGGGTCATCTGGGCCTCCTCGGTCTCTCAGATCACTATCTGATTCCCGGCTTTTCCGCCTATACGAACACAGCGGCTGCGAGTCTTTATCCGACCAACGCGGCGATCGCTGATCTGGCACACGCGCAGGGGGCGCTCGTGGGCTACGTGCATCCGTTCGATGAAATGCCGGACCCGCTCGCACCGGCAGCGCTCACCGAAGAACTACCTGTCGATGTGGCGTTGGGGAAAGTGGACTACTACGAGGTCGTGGGCTTCAGCGAGCATCGGACGTCAGCCGCGATCTGGTATCGCCTTCTGAACTGCGGTTTCCGGCCGGCCGCTGCTGCCGGAACGGATGCCATGGCGAACTTCGCGTCCTTGCGTGGGCCAGTGGGTATGAATCGCGTCTACGCGCTGACAGAGCCCGCAGGCACAGCTACGGCGTCCACGGATACGGCGGCACGGACGCGAGAGTGGCTCGCCGGACTACACGCGGGACGCACGCTCGCCACCAACGGCCCGCTCCTCGGGCTTACGGTTGAAGGTCAACCACCCGGCGCGGACCTCTCCGTGCCGGCGGGCGAGACTGGGCTCAAATACAAGGGTTTCCTGCGTTCGATCGTACCCATGGATCATCTCGAGGTCGTGATGAACGGCAAAGTCGTCCGCACGATCCTGCTCAGCGGCATGCGCATGTCTGCGGACTTCGCGGGCACGCTGCCTGTCACCGGCAATGGCTGGCTGCTGGTGCGCGCCTGGAATGATGCGGCGAGCCCGGAGATCTTCGACTTGTATCCGTATGCCACGACCAATGCATTTTTCTTCCACGCGGGCGGCGCGGCCATTCACTGCGGCAGCGATGCACAATTTTTTCTAAAGTGGATCGACCGACTGGAAGAGGCGGCGGCGGCGAATGGGGACTACAACACCGACCAGGAACGCGAGGCGACGCTCGGTGAGATCCGTGCGGCGCGCGGCATCATGACCGAGCGTCGATGAGCCCGGCCGCGCCGAGCTCCTCGCGGTAGATGCGCAGCGTGCGCGCGAGGCCGTCGACGATTTCGTCGATGTCTGCGGAAGTCGTAATAAGTGGCGGCGTCACCATGATCCAGTC
>Ga0182024_10007354_pt1 | contig 23761 bp, 16 predicted proteins | sample P32metaG_FD_120480 | JGI IMG/M metagenome (GOLD analysis project Ga0182024, IMG submission 120480) | Permafrost microbial communities from Stordalen Mire, Sweden - P3-2 metaG (Illumina Assembly) | ecosystem: Environmental > Terrestrial > Soil > Wetlands > Permafrost | place: Sweden: Stordalen... | reverse complement strand
TATCGGGTACCACAGGGCAAGCTGCACGTAGGGGTTCCCGGCGAGGCAGTGATAGGCCTGCGAGAGGTAGGTGGCCTGCTGGGCGTCGCTCACGCCCTGCGGCTTCATGCCCGCAAACGCGCCTTCCGTGCACCTCGCGGCGGTGGTGCGCCAGCTCATCTCGGTCATCCAGATCGGCACGTTGTCGCCGTTGGCGAGCTCCGTGGCATGCACTTCGCGGTAAGCGAGGAAGGAGTCGGGGTCCAGCCGTCCGTCGGCGTCACGCACGAACGTGTAGGGCGAGCCCACCGCGCAGGCGGTGTCGGTGTGCACGCCCACCGCGTTGAAGTAGCCCTTGCCACCCGACTGATACACGCCCTCAAGGAAGTTGTAGTCGTTACCCGTAAGCCCCCCGAGCACCACGGCGGCGCTGGGGTCGGCCGACTTTACCGCCGGGTAGGCCGCCTGCAGCAGGCGCGTGTAGGCGGCGGGATCGGGCGCTCCCGCCCACCACAGCGGCGTGTCCTCCTCGTTCCAGATTTCATACGCCGCCACGTGCCCGGCCCAGCGCTGGGCGAGGTAGTGCAGGGCGGCGGCGTAGTCGGCCGGGTTGCTGGGCGGCGCGCTGGTGGCCGCCGAGCCGCTCTCCCAGGACGGGGTGTCGACGAAGTCCACTATCGCTTTGGTGCCCTTGGGCAGCGAGCTCAGCAGACGGGCATAACGGGGGAGCCAGAAGGCCGAGTGTTCGCCGCGCGCCGGTTCGAGAAAGGCCCACGGCGCGAACACGCGGACCCAGTGGCCTCCAAGTGCAGTGGCCTGGGCGAGATTGGGCAGTTCGAGCGTGTTCAGGTTCACGCCCGCTTCGGCGGCGGAGGCACTGGCAACCGGGTCGGGGCCGCTCTGCGCGCCCAACGAGGCGCCGGCGAGCAGGGCAGCTGTGAGAAGCAGGCACGCGCAGGCGCGCCGTAGAGCGGTAAATCGCACGGTAGTCCAGGTATCGGCAGCGCGCGAGCGTTGCTTGGCGATTCCGGGCACGACTGGCCCAAATGCCGACCTGCCCGGAGATCAGTAGCTGAAGGGCAGCGTATCGGCGATTTCGGCGAGCCGCGGCGCTGCGGCGTCGCGCGCGGAGACGATCACCTCGCCAGCATGCAGCGGCCACTCGACCCCCACCTGGGGGTCGTTCCAGGCGATGCCCCGCTCGAGCGCCGGGTCGTAGTAGGCGGTCTGCCTGTAGAGCACGTCGGCCACGTCGCTCAGCACGCAAAAGCCATGCGCGAAGCCCACCGGGACGTACAGCTCGCGCAAGCTCACGTCATCGAGCTCCACTCCCTCCCACTGACCGTGCGTGGGCGAGCCGCGGCGCAGATCGACCGCGACGTCCAGGATCCTTCCTCGCGCGCAGCGCACGAGCTTGGCCACCCCTGGCCCGATGTGGAAGTGCATGCCGCGCACGACTCCGCGCACCGAGCGCGAGTGGTTCTCCTGGATGAACTCGGTCTCCGGCGGGATACCCGCCTCGGCGTGCCATTCCTGCCGGTAGGTCTCGGTGAAGAAGCCGCGCTCATCCCCGTGAATGACGGGCTCGATGACCACAACGCCGGCCAGACGGGTGGGGAGGACGCGCACGGCGCCGGAGGTTACAGATCGCAAGGCCGGCAGCCGCGGTGACGATGCTTAGCACGACCGCTACGACACGGACGCGTGATACTTTCCTCAGCCACGTGGAGGAGGGCCATCGATATCGCGTTTCCGCCCGGCGATGAGCGCTATCGCGGCGCCTGGCGACGCGCGCAGCTCGAAAGCGTCCTCCACGAACCGCTCCGGCGTATGGCTCCGCCCGCGTTGGCTGTGGGAGAGCGTCGGAGTGACTGTGCTGATACTCCTGCCCGAACTGTGGTTGCGCGCAACCGGCATCTCGGTGCTGGCACGGGACACCCTAACTTCCAACATGCCGCTCAAGCAGCTTGCCGTCGACCAGCTGGCCGACGGACGACTACCACTTTGGACATCGAAACTCGCAGCCGGCTTCCCCCTGCTGGCCGACTCTGTGTCCATTCCGTTCGACCCACGTGAGATTTGGTACACGGTCCTTCCGCCGGACGATGCCTATTTGGCAATGCTTCTTACGGGCCAGGTTCTCGGCGCACTACTCCTGTACTGGTATCTGCGCCGCCGTCATGGGCTCGGCTGCTTCGCCTCGCTGATCGGCTCGCTTGTCTACCTCCACGCCGGCATCTTCTATGACGAGGCACGGCTTCACTCGACGGCGATAGCGATCGATCTGCTCCCGGGCGCGATCTGGCTCACAGACCGCCTGCTCGACCGGCCGAGCTTCAAGCGAGCGTTGCATCTCGGCGTGGGCTGGGGGGTGCTCTTTCTGATGGCGTCTTCGGCATATGGCGCGTTCCTGCCGGTCGTCTGCTTCGTCTGGGCCGTCTGTCTGTGGGCGTTTGGCCATCGACGGCGCTGGCAGCGCCTAGGGCGTTTCACACTCGCATACGCGGGAGCAGGATTGTGGGGCATGGCGCTGAGCGCCTACGGCATCCTGCCCTTTCTTCAATTCGTGGGGCAGTCGAACCGAGGAGGGGAGTACCCGGAAGACCCGTTCTTCTACCGAAGCGTCTTCTATGGGCTCTTCGGCGCCCACCTCCCGTCGGTGTTCGTGCCACCGTGGACCGCGTTCTTCTACTTCGGCACGATTGCACTGGCGTTTGCGGTGATTGCCTGTGGGCGCCGTTCGTCGGCCTATCTAAGGGGTCTCCCGTGGCTCGCATTTGCCGGGTTCGCGCTGATCGCATTGCTGGAGACCCCGCTCAAGCGCAAAGTCGGTCTCACCTTCCCGTTCATCTTGTCGATCCCCATTTTCCGGCTCTCATTCTTCCCGGTCTTTATCGGAGCAATCCTGGCCGCATACGGGCTCGACCGCCTCGATTGGGATGTCGAGCACTGGCGCCGATGGTCGGTCCGCTTTCTCTTCGCCATGCAATGGGTCGTCCTTGCAGCGCTCGCGCTCGCGGTGTGCTTTCTACTTGTACTCAAGAAGGAGGCCCTGGCGGAACGTTACATTCCGCTCTATGACAATTCGGTGAGGTACCTGCGACCAGCGCTCGCCTATCCGTTTGTCGCGCTAGTGGCGATCCGCGCGGCTGGTCTGTGGCTGACTCTTCTCAACCGTCACCCGCTGTCGAATATCGGTCAAAGTATGCGACATCTCCCCACGGACAGAAGCTGGATCCGGCCACGCGCGCTCTGGGAAAGATGGCCAAAGCTGCACCACTGGTTCAAGGCGATGGGTAGAGTCGCCCGGCAGATTACCCCGCGTAGACTCGCGGCAGTGTTGTTGCTTGCCGAGCTCACCATTGCCTGGATCACGATTCGCCCGCTGGTAGAAGAACCCGGGGCCGTCCATCCATTTCCGATCACACCTGAGGTCGCGTACCTCAAGCAACATGAGAATCTAAATGGGCGCGCCATGCAGGTGGAGAGCGTTCCAGGAGCGGGCCCCTCGAAGCCAGCTCCGAGCCACGATTCAATCAGTCTGGCCCTTGACGCACCGGCGTTTAACGGAATAAGCACAGCGAATGTTTACGAGAGCCTGGTCGTCCACAACTACTCTCGTTTATTCAGTCATTTCCCGGGCCAGGTCACTGTCGGCCGCGCGCCCACGGCGATCATGCTCATGGCCGACCCCAGTTCACGTCTGATCGATGCTTTAGGTGTACGCTGGATCTACACCGACAAACAGTTGCCCCCCAGCAATGCGTACGTCCCGCGCTTTGAAGGAATTGCATACGACGTCTACGAACGAGTCGACACCGTGCCGCGAGCGTTCTTCGTCGGGCGCTATCAGCGACTCGGGGACGCACAGACCCAGAATGCGCTGCAGGCGATCGCGGTGAACACGCCCTCTGCACCCGATCTGAGGCGGGAGGTTCTCCTGCCGGGCACCGGGAGCGCTGCTCCTGTCGGACCGGCTTCGTATGCCCCGGCCAACATCACGGCCGACCGAGACAGTACGGTTGACCTGGAAGTACACGCTCCTACCGCGGGTTACGTCTACCTCGCCGACACCATGTACCCGGGATGGACGGCGTCGGTCGATGGCCTGCCGGCGAAGATCGAACTCGCCGACGGCTATGCCAGGGCAGTGCGAGTCGGACCCGGATTCCATCGGATCCGGTTTGTCTACCGGCCGCAGCCCTTCCGCGTGGGTCTGTACATCACGCTGATGGCTCTTCTCATCTCGGTGATCGCCCTGCTGTGGTGGTTCGCGCGCCCACGCCTGGCCGCGCGAGGATTGACCATTGGGACTTCAAGCGCCAGCGCCACGCCCCCGATTGCAGAGCGCTAGCGCCTCGGCCGCACCCGAAGGCGCCACCAGAGCAGGATGTCCTCGATAACGGTGCGCGTGGTGTTTGCGACGCTACCTCCCTTGGCCACCCCTCCCCGGCGTTCGTGCTGCACCGTCCTCAGCGTTCCGACACGGCGTCCCATCTCGACCGCGGTGAGGTACAGGATGGGGAGGAAGTTCGAGGCATCGGGTCGGACCTTCACGGGGAACTCCGGTATCGCAGCACGCCGGAACAGGAAGGTGGAGGAGAATTCGGGAATCGTCTGGCCGAACAGGATGCGCAGAAACGCGTACCAGACCGCGGAGGACACCTTTCGACGGACACTATCGTCGCGGGCGGCGCGGCAGGAGAAGACCAGGTCATATTCGTCCCTGATCGTCCAGAACCGATGGAGCTCGTCGAATCCGGCCTGCCCATCGGCGGGTCCCAGAAAGATGTACTCGCCCGCAGCCTCGTCAACACAGCTCCGCATGGCCCCGGAAAAGCCGCGGTTGTGCTCGTGGTGCACGACCCGAACGTTGGGCCGAGCGACGGCGAGACGATCGGCCACCCGCCCGGTCTCGTCGGTACTCCCATCGTCGACGATCAACACCTCGAAGTCGCCATTCATCGACGCGCAGGCGTTGAGTGCCTCCTCGACAATCTCCTCGAGAGTAGCCTCCTCGTTGTACGCTGGGAGTGTGATGGATAGCTTCACGGGCACCGGTCGCCTCAATCACCTTCGCGGTCAAGGTGGAGTTGAATATCGCCGTCAGCGGCCACCTCAACTCTTCCCCGTGGGCGGGCGGGTACGCCGAAGGCGACCGTGAATGCCGGAAGATCACGATCGACGAGAGAATGTGCGCCGACGACGCAATGGTCGCCGATCGTCACCCCCCGCAGAACAACCGATTGGCTGCCCACGTAGGTGCAGTCACCGATTCGAACCGCACCGAGCTCGAATGGAGCCTTGCCGCCACTCAGCGCCCACTGGACCGTATCGTGGGTATAGATCTGTACCCCCGTGCTGATCGAGCAGTAGTCACCGATCACGATGCCCGCACGCCCATCGAGCATCACGAGCGGCCCAATCCATGTGTGTCGTCCGACCTCGACATCACCCATGACATAGGTGTTGTCGTAGATCGACGCCTCATCCCCAAAACCTAGGCGCTTGGCACGCTCCCAGCGATCGGAGATGAGCTCGGCGAACGGCAGGTCACGGGAGAACCGCCGAGCCACATCAGCGGCGAGCTCTGCGTGCAGACCACGAAGCCCGGCGAGCAGGGCATCTGTCGACTGCTCGGTCAAGTCGCCTGCAGTCACGACGCGTAAGGGGAGGCGGAAGTCGACGTGGCGCGAGCCTCGATGACCCTGCGCAGGCCTTCCTCGTTCGAGATCTGCGCATCGAATCCGAGCATCTTTGAGGCCTTCACCGGCGAGCCCCAGCGACGCGATACGAGCTTTTGATCGCGCGGCACGAACACCGGCTCGAGCTGCTCTCGCCCATACACTCGCAGCATGATCTCCGCGAGCTCGCGCACGGTGGTCTCTCGTCCGGAGCACACGTTGAACGCCTCGCCCGTGACGGGGGACTCGAGCGCAAGCAGATTGGCGCGTGCGCAGTCCCCAACGTAGACCATGTCGAGCGTCTGGCTGCCGTCTCCCTCGATTCGGGGCGGCTCGCCCGCCTCGATGCGGTTGGCAAAGTGGGCGATGACGTCCATGTAGGCGGATCCGCTCGCCTGGTGTGGGCCATAGACGTTGAGATAGCGGAGGGTGACGTATTCGAGGCCGTAGGCCTTGTGAAATGACCGAAGGATCTGCTCGCCCGCAACCTTCGTTGCTCCGTAGAAGAGATCGTTGTTGAACGGATGATCCTCATCTGTAGGCAAATAGAGACCCTCTCCGTAGACCGACGAGGACGACGCATGAACGATCTTCTTCACTCCCGCGTCGACGCAGGCTTGGAAGACGTTGAACGTTCCGATCACGTTCACGTCGAGAGACTCACGGGGGTGCTCCTGGCATTGGCGCAACCACATCGCAGCCTGCGAGAACACGAAGTCCATTCCGTTCGTGGTGCTCGTGAGCAACTCAGCGTCGCGAATGTCCCCCACCATGAGGCGAACGTGGTCGGAGTTGGCAGCCACCCGCTCAACCTGCTCCCTGGTTCCCCGCACCAGGGAGTCATAGATCACGATTTCGCCCGCACCCGCGTTGATCAGCGCCTCGACGATGTGGGCGCCGACCAGCCCGGCGCCGCCGACTACGAGGCACCTGCTGCCCTTGATGCTCCAGCTGGCGCCAGTCATGGTCGGCCCGTCGCTAGACTTGTCAATGTCTCGATCACCTCGTCCTGTTCCTCCTCCGTTAGCTGGGGATACAGTGGCAGAATCAGAGCCTCGTCCACCGCCTGCTCGGTCTCCTTCAGCGTCGACCGGTCTGCGTGTGCTCGATATGAAAGCTGGCGATGGATGGCGGTGATCCCAGGTCGCGTTGCGATACCCGACTCACGCAGTCCCAGCATCACCTGATCGCGAGTCGTGCCCGTCTCGGGCGTGATCCTGACCATATAGGACTGATAGTTCGGTTCGTAACCGTCCGGCTCGATGGGTACCTCCACACCCGGCACCTCCTGCAGGCTGCGCGTGTACCTGTGGGCCAGTGCTCGACGCGAGTCGAGGATCTCCTGGAGTCTGGACATCTGACCGACACCGATCGCACCTTGGATGTTCGTCATCCGGTAGTTGAACCCAATACGTGGAAACTCCTCAGTTGTCGGCCGCATGGCGTGATGCCTGTGCACATCGAGCAGCGCTTCACCATGTGATGCCAGGCTGCGGGCCATCTCGGCAAGCTTTGGGTCATCCGTAAGGATCATGCCACCCTCACCCGTAGTGATCACCTTACGCGGGTGGAAGGAGAGCACTGCGATGTTCCCATGTCCACCGATTCGCTGGCCGCCGTATGCGGACCCGAGCGCACACGCCGCGTCCTCAACGACCTGCACACCATGTCGCTTGGCGATAGCGCCCACAGCGCTAAGGTCGACGGGCAGTCCAACCTGATGAACCACGACAATCGCTCTCGTGCGCTCACCAATCGCCGCGCTGATACGCCGCTCATCGATATTGTAAGTACTGCGCCTGATGTCCACGAATACCGGCTTTGCACCCGTGTAAGTGACGGCATTTGCTGTCGCGATGTGTGAGTAGGAGGGTACGATGACCTCGTCACCGTCGCCCGTTCCCAACAAGAGTAATGCGACGTGCAGTGCGGTCGTCGCCGAGTTCATGGCGATGGCGTGGTTGGCACCACAATATGACGCAACGAGTCGCTCGAACTCGAAGGTTTCCTCTCCCTGCGTGAGCCAGCCGCTATCGAGAACATTCTCCACCCGGTGCTTCTCCAACCCGCCAACGAGCGGCTTGCTGATGGGAATGCGGACGGCGATCATCGGCGGGCTGCGCAAGGGTAGCAGAGCTCAGTGTCAGCTCGTAGACAGTTCGAATGGCCCGGGGGCAAACGCCGAGATCTCCCGCAGGCATTCGGCCCTAGTGCGTGGAACCGCCACCCGTCCCGTGCCCACGTCCACCAGGTACGCTGAATCGTAGCTGGCCCCGAACTGCACCGTGTAGCCGGCCCCGCTGGGGTACAACCGGTTCGCAGCGCAAACCATCGTCACCCCGGCGATCACTGGATAGCCCGCGATCGCAGAGCGGTGGTAGAGCAGCTTGACCGCGCCATTCAGATCCCAGCTGCTAGCGAACGTAGGCACTCCCGGAGCCGTGTAGGACGGGTAGTCGAACGCGTATATGGTGGCTCCAGGCGCAGGCCGCGGAATCTGCTCACGCAAAACGTAGAGCACACGATTCTGCCAGCGTGACGCCAGATCCCAAGCGACCTTGTCGTGGTCGATCTCACGGACGTAACCGATGCCGAGGGCGACCGCCGCGAGGAGTCCGAGCGCGGTGGCCACTGCAGCCCGCACATTGAGCAACCGGCAGAGGATCGTTGCGAGGAGCATCACCACCGCGTAGACAGCGGTGACCACGCCGATACCAGCAAGCGCGTTGACGCGATTACCTACGCCCAGACGGCCCGGCGCGTAATAGGAGGCGGCCGGGATGAAAACAGCCCAGGCCACCCAGGCCCAGAGCGTCGCGGCTACTGCCACGGCCAGCCAGCTGCCGATCGACCGCCGCGCCGTGTCCGCGCTGGGCAGGCGCCACCATATGAGGCCGCCGATCACCATGGCGGCCAGCAGCACAACGAGCACCACAGTGCGGGACGGAGCACCGAACGGCTCGGCCGAGGCGGCGATTACCGAGAGACCTTGGTCGAATATCGCGCGTGCGTGATCTACGGATTCGCCGAACGATGTCGCCTTGTCTATTTTATTCTTGGACAACGTGTAGGCCAGCAGAACGATGATCGCCGAAATGTCGATTGCGAACAGCTTGAGCGCTCTGCGCAGCCCTCCACGCCAGATATAAAAGGCAACTGAGACAAGGGCGACCGTCGCGACGAGTTCATAGATCGAGATAGCCGCAAGAAATAGGGCCAGAGCGCCGGCGTGATACCAGATGCGGGCCCGTCTATCGGAGGACGCGAGCCCACGAAGAGCCAGCACGAGGCCCCACAGATACATGCCTATAACCAGGCTGGCCGTGGCTGAGGTGGCCCACAGGCGTGTCGCATCGGACGCGGGGAAGACGAGCGCTAGCGCTGAGATCGCCAGTGCATGAATGCGCTGCAGGCCGAGAGTGATTAGGAGCGCAAAGAGCGACGCTGCCATGAATACTGCGAGCAGCACGGCCCAGGCAAGCTGCATATGCTGATGTGTGCCAAGAATCGCGTTCAGCGTAGGCAGATACAGGGCAAGCAGCGGCCGGTACCCGGTCAATTCCCAATAGGCTTCAATTGAACCGAGAAAACCAGGTTTCGGCGGATAGGCACTCAGAGCCTGATTGGACCAGTCATCGTAGTAGAAGCTCCCGTGCGTAATGTGTGAACGGAATACGATGACCGCCAGCACGAGCAGGACGAAGCTGGCGAGCGCGAGATCCGGCAAGCTCGGCCGGGTGCCCTCGGCGATGTGTCGGCCCGAAACGCTCCGTCGTCCCGAGACGCCAAGTGGCGCCTCAACGACGGCTACGTCTGTGCCATCGAGCTGACGGGAGGTGATCATCCGGCCGCGACATCGAGAACTCGCGTCTGGGTCTCGGCGAGCAGCGTCTCGATGAGTGCCTCGCGCCGTTCCACGGGAAGCTCTGGGAAGACCGGCAGGGAGAGGACATGCTCTGCCAGGCGGTCGGCGTTCGGGTAGCTATCAGGCTCGAGCATGCCGCTGAGTGCGGGCTGCCGGTTCAGCGCCAGCGGATAATGCACACCGGTTTGGTAGCCGGCGGTAGCAAGACGCTGCTGGATGCGCTGACGGTCATTCACCCGCACCACATACTGGTGGAAGACCGAGGTCGCTTGCGGCGCTTGGCGGATCGGCTCGACCATGTCGCTGTCGCAGAAGACCGCGTCGTATGCGGCTGCGTGAGCGGTGCGGGCCTGGTTCCAGGCGTCGAGATGACGAAGCTTCACCGATAACACCGCCGCTTGCAGTGAGTCGAGCCGCGAGTTCACCCCCAGGAACTCGTGGCGGTACTTGTCGATCCGCCCATGGTCGCGTAAACGGCGAAGCGAGTCCGCGAGATCGGCGCGGTTGGTTGTAACGGCACCCGCGTCGCCGAGCGCACCGAGGTTCTTGCCCGGAAAGAACGAGAAGCTCGCCGCATCGCCGACCGAGCCGACCCGCACCCCATCCCAGGCAGCCCCATGAGCTTGCGCTGCGTCCTCAAACAGCAGGAGGCCTCTCCTGTCCACCAAAGCCCGGAACGCCTGCAGGTCGACTGGCTGGCCATATAGATGCACGACCACGACCGCCGCCGTGCGAGGACTGATCGCAGCCTCAACCGCGTCGGGAGTCACGAGCGCGGTGCTTGCATCGCAATCCACCAGAATCGGTGTCGCGCCAACCTCGACGATCGACTCGACGGTAGCGACGAATGTCATCGCTGTCGTGATCACCTCGTCGCCGCGTCCCACACCGGCCACTCGGAGGGCCAGGGTCAGCGCATCCGTACCGCTCGCGCAGCCCACGCAGTGCGCAACGCCGCAATACCGGGCGAACTCATCCTCGAAGCGAGCGACATCGGGGCCCCCCACAAATCGTCCGTGGGCGAGCACACCGGCAAGCGCGGCGTCGAGCTCTTCACCGATCGCCGCGTGCTGCGCGGCGAGATCCAAAAGCGGGGTGCTCACGCGATCGATCGATCGACCTGACTGATTGCCTGGGCAGTCCCCAACTGCGCGGACGACCGTTCGGCGGCCTCCAGGACCTCGATCACGTCGCGACCATGGGCACCGTCCGTCAGCGGTTTCTCACCAGTCAGGGCGCAGTGCACGAAGTGCTCGATCTCGTTTCTCAACGGCTCGGATGGCTCGATCCTAGGAGCGACGACGTCGCCCGCTCGGACTTGCAGCTTGAACTCCCCGAACCCTTGGTCTGGAGCGAACGGACGCTCAGCACCGGTGATCAGGGCCTGGGGCAGCTGGCGTACGCCCTTGTCGTAGATCCTCAGGGGCAGCTCGAGCTCCGTGTCGTCATAGACGACCATCTTCTCAGATCCGACGACCGTGAACTGCCGGATCTTACGCGGATCAAGCCACGAGTCGTGAAGGTGGCCAACCACACCGCTAGGGAACTCGAGCACGAGGAAAGCCATATCCTCAAGCTGGTGGTCGAGCACCGAGAACTGTCGTGCACTCGCCCGGATCGGACGCTCGCCGAGCAGGTATAGAAGGATTGAAATGTCGTGCGGTGCGAAGTTCCAGAGGGCATTCAGGTCCTGCCGGATGATCCCGAGATTGAGCCGCTGTCCATACACGTAGAGAATCTGGCCGAGCTCTCCCTCTTGTATGAGCTGACGAAGGTAGCGAACGGACTCGGAGTAGAGGAACGTATGACCGACCATGAGCACGCGTCCGCTCGACTCTGCCTCCGCTATCACGCGGTCGCAGTCGGCTACCGAGAGGGCAAGCGGCTTCTCTACGAACACCTGCTTGCCAGCACGGAGCGCGGCTATCGCATGCTCGGCGTGGAGCGACGCCGGGGTGGCCAGGACGACCGCGTCGACGTCAGGTGCCGCCAGCGCATCCTCAAGGCCCTCGCAGATCCGCGCGCCGGGATAGCGCTCCGCGCACACGGCCCGATGAGACGGGCTCGCGTCGCAGATCATGGCCAACTCACAATCGGAGACGTCCCTGATGTTACGGGCCAGCTTGGCACCCCAATAGCCGAACCCCACGAGGCCCACTCGCAGTCTGCTCACGATTCGTCACCTCCTGCAGCGCTCAATCTCGCGGTCGATCTGCCTATCTCGGCCCCAGCCTAGCCGATCTCACACCCGGAACCGCAAGCGCTCCAGCCCGCGGTACGGCCGATCCGTCAGGAGATGTATTCGCCGTCCTCGAACACGCGATGCCACCACTCCAAACAGACCATCGTCCAGAGCAGCAAGCGACGATCCTTCTTGCGTGTGCGATGCTCCTCCAAGACTCGGCGCAGAAAGTCAGCCCGCCACAACCCGCGACCCTGTGCGCGATCAGACAGCAGCAAACGCTCGGTGTAGCCGAGCTGCTCGTTCCGAAACCAGGCCGCCTGCGGAGGCGTAAAGCCCGTCTTGTCGCGATTGCGGACGTTGTCGGGAAGCGTGCCAACCATCGCTTCGCGAAAGAGGCGCTTGGATTGGCCGCCTCTGAGCTTGACGTCGGCGGGCACGGTCATCGCGAAGTCGACGAGCTCGTTGTCCAGGAACGGCACCCGCACCTCCAGCGAGTGGGCCATCGAGAGCTTGTCCTCGATGAGCAGCAGGCCGCGGAGGAACGTGCGAAACTCGAAGTGGAGCATGCGATCGAGGACCGGCAGGCCCTCGCTCTCGGCGAGGACGCGGTCGAAGACCGCGCGTGGCCGGTCCAGGTCAATATCGGCGAGGACCCGATCGCTGAGAGCCTCCTTTAGCTCGGTCGCGGTCAGCAGACGATTCCAGAAGGCGAAATAGCGCTCGATCGGATCGGGCTCCTCCGCCATCACATACCGCCACGGATAGCCGCCAAACAGCTCGTCACCGCCGGTCCCTGACAAGGCGACCTTCACCCAGCGACTCGCCATGCCCGCTGTCAGGTAGTTGGGGTAGGAGAAGCTCATACGCGGCTCCTCGAGATGGCGCACGAGACGCGGCACCACCATCTCCATGTCCTGCGCGTCGAGAAGCAGCTCGTGGTGGTGGGTGCCGAGGAGGCCCGCCAGCGCGGCGGCGTCGCCACGTTCGTCGAAACCCGCCTCCATACCCTCCGCGGTGGACACATCGAAGCCTGTCGAGAATGTCGTCAAGCGAGGGAGCCCGTCGACAGCGACGGCGGCGATCGCTCCGGTATCCAGCCCACCTGAGAGGTAGCTGGCTACCTCGACGTCGGCGACCAGTTGGTTCCTGACGGCCTGACCGAAGCGCTCGCGTACCAGCGCAACGGCCTCGGCTCCGTCGACTCGCCTGTCCGGTCGAGGTTCGGCCTCCCAGTAGGTCGACATCCTCATTCCGGTCGCGTCGAACCGTAGGATTGAGCCTGCGGGGAGAAGACGCACACCGCCGAAGAGGCTGCGGTCGGAGATCACGTTTTGAAACGTGAGCAGCTCCACGAGTGCACCAAGGTCAAGCGACGGTGACGTGCGGCCGGACGCCAGCAGAGCCTTGACCTCCGATCCAAAGACGAGGGTGTCGTCGCTCCACTGGTAGTAGAGCGGCTTGACGCCGAAGCGATCACGTGCGAGGTAGAGGGCCTCCTCGCGGCTGTCCCATAGCGCAAAGGCGAACATGCCATCGAGCTGCGAGACGAAGCCGATCCCGTGGTCCTCGTAGAGGTGCACGAGGATCTCCGAGTCGCTCTCGGAGGCGAGCATGTGGCCGCGAGAACGTAGCCGGCTCTGGTGCTCGCGGTAGTTGTAGATCTCGCCGTTGTACACCACGCATATGCCCCGATCCTCGCTGTAGATCGGCTGGTCGCCCCCTGCCAAATCGATGATCGCCAGCCGCGCCGCGCCGAGCGCCACCCGCGACTCGATGTGGAACCCCTGCTCGTCCGGCCCGCGATGGCGGATGGCTGCGAGCATCCGTGCCATGTCGCCGTCCGCGCCGGGCAGACGCTTGGAGGACGTATAGAGGCCGCAGATTCCGCACATACAGGGTGCGGCAGCGCCGCAAGGGACGATCCTAGCCCTTACCGACCCCGCGCGGGGGCTGAGCCAGGCCTGAATCCTGCGCGGCCCGGCCGCGCATGGAAGCATCATCTCGGTGCCTGCCGATATAGGTGCTGCCGCCCTCTGACGAGTAGGTGCTGCCGCCCTCTGACGAGCCCGCCGACGACCTCAGTGGAGGCTACCATTCAGACGCAAGAGCGACCCAAGCGCTACCACGACACGCCTCATCCGCCAGCTCTAAGCCCTCGGGCGCCCCATCGCGCTCGAGCGGTGCGGCCCGAACACTCTGTCCACGATGCCCGGAGTCCACTGCTTGATACCTCAGGTTCTCTGATCTTGCCGCCGCAGGAACAAACAACTACCGTCGGCTACCCCGAGCCCGCGGTCGACATCGTGGAGTCTTTCGGCGGTCCGATGACGAGGCTGGAGCGGCTTTTCCTCGACGGCACAGCCACGATGATGGCCGGCACCATCATCGCGGGCATCGCGACCTATGCCTGGCAGGCGGGGGGAACACGGACGTTGGGGAAGACCGCGTTTGCACCCGTGGCCAACACGTGGACGCTGTACTTCCTGATCGTCACGATCCTGCTCGTGCCGATCGAACAGTTCGCCACGCGAACTATCGCCGCTGGCCGTAGCGGCGGCACGCATCTTGCGCGAGCGCTGCGGACCATCGCCGTTGTGCTCCTGACGGCCTCGGTGATAGTCGCAATCACGAGCTATCTGCTCCGATTCTCGTTGTTCGGCGGTAGCGCCGGCTACGCGCTCGTCTCGTGCGCGATCGTGCTCAGCCTCGGTCAGCTGGCAATCTGCCGGGGAATCCTTGTCGGCAGGCGCAACTTCGCCGCATATGGCTGGGTGACTGGCCTGGACTCCACGATTCGCCTGCTGATCGGACTCCCCCTAGTCCTCCTGACGCACTCACCCCTGGCATTCGTGTGGACAATCCCGCTCTCCAGCCTCGTGGCCCTTGCTTGGATCCGGGAGTGGCCGGATGGCAGTCGGACTGAGCCAGGTGCTGGGCTTGAGGCGTCCGTTGAGAGCGAGCACGGGGTTCCGGTCGGAAGATTTCTCGCGACCACCGTAGGCGGAACCTCAGCTGCGCAGCTGCTGCTCGCCGGCGGTCCGCTACTGCTGGCGCTGCTGGGCGGCTCGGAGTCCGACGTGACCGTGCTGTTCGTCACTCAGACGGCCTGTCGTGCCGCGTTCCTGATGGCTACGCCCGTCGGGGCGCGCTGCCTCCCGTCGCTTACTCGGATCGCTGTGCGCAGGGACTACCAGCGTCTCGGCAAGATCGCCCTCTGGCTTCTCGGGGGCTCTGTGGTGACTGCCGCGGCGGTTGGATCGGCCGCCGCGATCGTCGCTCCGCCGCTCATCGCCGCGCTGTTCGGATCCGGTGTACGGCCCACTCCGATCGTCGCCGCGGCGATGGCCTCGGGGACGGTGCTGGCCATCGGCAACCTGGGTCTCAACCAGATTCTCGTGGCTGCTGCCCGAACAGACAGGATCACGGTGGCATGGTGGCTGGCCGTGGCCGCGGCCATGACCTGGGTGCTACTGGGGCCGGGCAATCCTCTGCACCGAGTGTCTGCCGGTTTCGTCCTGGGCGAGCTGGTGGCGCTGCTGGCGCTCGTCCTCGCGTCGAACATGGGATTGAAACCAAAGCTCAAGCGAGACAACTCGGCGAGTCTGTCGGTCCGAGATTTTGCGCCCGCTCGCGTCGCGAGCGGGGCAGACGAAGGCTGACCTGACAACGACGGATGCAGCGCCAGGGCCACCCGGTCGCTCCGTCCGCTCTAGGATGCCAGCGTCCATGCCAGGGAAAACGCCTAGCACGCTCGGACCCGGGAAGCGCGGGGTCTCAGAGGCACTGCGCACGTTCGTAGAGGAGATACCGCTTGAGCGGCTTCCGATTCTCGATTTCATCGAGAACGTGGCGGCAATGACGGCCCCTGGCGCTCGGGTGCTCGACTTGGGCGCCGGCAATGCTCCCTACCGGGAGCTCTTCCGGCACACCGACTACCGGACCAGCGACTGGAAGGAGTCGCCTCATACCGGCGGACGGCGGGCCGACGTCGTCGCCCAAGCCTGGGCACTACCTCTGGAGCAGGAAAGCGTGAAGTTGGTGCTTTGCACGCAGGTGCTGGAGCATGTGCCTGAGCCTGCGCGCGTCCTGAGCGAGTGCTTTCGCATCCTGGAGCCGGGTGGCAGGCTGGCGCTGACCGTTCCTCTCGTTTGGGAGCTCCACGAGCTGCCGCACGACTACTATCGCTATACCGACCGGGGCGTCGAGCACCTACTCACGATCGCCGGCTTCGTGGAGGTCGCGATCGCTCCCCGCAATGACAGCTTCACCACCCTCGCCCAGCTCCTGCTCAACGTCGGCCACGCCATCGGTCGTAGGCCGGATGGCTTGGACCCCACGCGTGAGAAGGCTCTCGAGATACTCAACGACCTCGCCGGTCAGCTGACGCGCCTGGCCCCCCTTGACGTGACCTGGAAACTGCCGCTCGGCTATTCGGCGACCGCTCGACGACCATGACAATAGGTCGCGCCGATGGCCGTGTTCCCGTCCTCTACCTCGCGCCGTGGGTCGACTACGGCGGCTCGGACAAGGGGACTATCGACTGGTTCCGCTGGCTAGATCGCGATCGCTTCGCACTCCTGCTCGCGACAACCCAGCCCTCTGACAACCGGCGGTTGGGGGAGCTCTACCCCTACGCGGAGGAGGTCTGGCCGCTCCCGGAGCTCCTCGCTGGCCAACACATCCCACCGTTCATCTTCGACCTCATCCACACACGCGGCGTGCAGATCCTGCATGTGATGAACTCGCGAATCGGCTACGACCTGCTTCCTGACCTCGCTGCGCTTCCGGATCCCCCCGCTGTCGTTGTGCAGTTCCACGTCGAGGAGGCCGACAAGTCAGGCTACGTGCGCTACGTGACCACTCGCTACGGCAACCTAGTGGACGCCTTCTCGGTATCCAGCGAACACCTGGCCGACGCTGTCGAGAGCTACGAAGTGACGCGGAGCAAGATCCACGTGATACCCACCGGGGTCGACGCGGAGGCAGAGTTCAACCCAGAGTACGTCGCCCCGATTGAGGCCGTCGATCGCAGCGAGTTGAACATCCTCTTCCCCGGCCGTCTGACCGATCAGAAGGATCCGCTGCTCATGACCGAGATCATCAGCAGGATCGCGCCGTCGCACGAGAAGCTTCGTGTGCATGTTGTCGGAGATGGTCCCCTCGAGCCCGCAGTTCGAGTGGCCGTGCGCGAGTCGGGGCTGGACGCCCATTTTCGATTCCACCCACCCAGCCGCGAGCTTGCCCGGTGGTATGCGGCCAGCGACCTGCTCCTCATGACCAGTGTCTTCGAGGGGGTCCCGTATGTCGTCTATGAGGCGATGGCCATGGGACTTCCGGTGGTCGCCCCCGCCCTACCGGGCAATGTCGAGCTCATGGGCGACACCTCGGGGGTGCTCATCGATCCGCGCGACGACGTTGCCGCCTACGTACATGCCCTGGAGGAGCTCATCGAGGACCGGGGGCGACGCGAGACACTGACAAGTGCCGGCCGAAGCCGCGTTCTAGAGGAGTTCAGCGTTCGCTCGATGGGTCGCCTACATGCGGAGCTATATGACGCCTTGTTAGAGACCAAGCGTGAGCGCGCCAGGAGTCGCGAGCGGGCCCGCTCGGTCGAACCCGCGCAGGTCAGTGGGCGCGTGCGAGCCGGCGAGGAGCATGCTGCGCAGCCGCAGCCGCTGCGGTTCACCAGCCGTCCGACCTATGGCAAGCCACTGGTGAGCGTGGTGATTCCATGCTTCAACCACGGACGGTTCCTTGGACCGTGCGTGGCGGCCGTCTTGGAGCAGGACTATCCGGAGGTCGAGGTCATCGTGGTCGACGATGGATCGACCGATTCCGAGACCTCCGATGTGCTCGATGAGTTGGCACAGGACGATCGAGTCCGTGTCATCCGACAGACTGTCAACTCGGGGCCGAGCGCGGCCCGCAATCGAGCGATTGCGCAAGCCAGCGGTCGCTACGTTCTGCCGGTCGACGCCGACAACATCCTGCTGCCTGGTGCGATCGATCGTCTCGTGCAACAGCTGCAGTCGGCGGGGGAGCAGATCGGGTACATCTATCCAAACCTCCAGTTCTTTGGCACTCGCGACCACTACTTCCAGCCGCCCAGTTTCAACCTCGCGCTGCTGCTCGAGGGCAACTATTGCGATAGCTGCTCGCTGATCGACAGGGAGGTGTTCGACGCGGGCCTGTCGTACGCCGAGGACATCCGGCTTGGCCACGAGGACTGGGACTTCGCACTGTCCCTCGCCGAACGCGGGGTGAGAGCGCAGCCGGCGCAGAGCAAGACGCTCCTCTATCGCAAGCATGGCTTCACCCGTTCGGATGCCGTCGAGTACGCCAAGAGGCCATTCCGCACCCGCGCCGTGGAGCGACATTCCTGTCTCTACGGTGGCCAGGAGGCAGTCGGACGGTTCTGGCGCTGGTCCGGTGCTCCAGCGCAGATCAAGGCCCGCGAGGCGCCGAGCCTCTCGCTCGTGATGACAGCCCCACTCGACCTCGATACCGAGGCTGGGCAAGGGCTGCTGCGCAGCCTCGACGCCCAGTCCTGTCGCGACTTCGAGCTGGTCCTCGAGTGTCCGTCACTATCGCCCAACAACCGCCGTCTGCGAAGGATCCCGCCCGGACTCTGCTCCGGTCCCGCCGAGCGCCTGCACGAGGGACTTGGGATGGCCCGCGCCCCCATCACCCTGATCGCGGGCGAGGAGCTGATCGAGCTGATCGCCGAGCCCGGATTTGTCGAGAAGCTCCACCGCACATTCTGGGCAAATCCCCAGCTTGAAGCGATCGCCTTTACCGACGCCGGCGAGAACGGGCGCTTCCCGTACCGCCTGTTGAGCAGCGCCGACATACAAGCGCCGGCCCACGCGCTTGCTTGGCTTGGCTCGGTAGAGCCGCAGCTCCCCCACTCCCTGCTGGTAGACGATCATCTTGCCGTCGAGTCCCTTGCCCGAATCATGAGCGTTCGAGGAGTACCACTCCAGTGGCGGCACTTCCCAGCATTTGCGTCCCAGCCCGGCGCTGGCGTCGGCGGCATCCCGCTCGGGGTGCCAGCGCATCGCATCCACAGCGATCCCCACCGGCGTGCCGAGCGGCAGATGACCGCCAAGCTGCCTCCGGCGCTGCCCTCGCTGCCATCCGATGCCATACCCCGTTGGCATGGCCTGCCAACGTGGATCCCGGCGGAGAGCACTCTGCTGACCCGCCATCGCAACCCGGCCGGTGAGCGCCGGGTGACGATCGGACGGGTACCTCCTCCCGGCTTTGTGCTCGAATACGACCTGGGAGCGATCCGATCCTTCGCGCCGCCCGGCACGGCTCGCCTTGTGCAGGGCGAGCGGGGCATCCGAACCGTGCCGCGCGGCTCCCCCCGCGAGGAAGGAGACGAAGAGCTGGGCCACCTCGAGCTTGCGCCACTGCCACTCTTGGAGCCACTCGCGCGCGCCGTGCTAGCTGATGGCAGCGAGACGCTCGTTGCCGGCGAGCGGGATCCGCTGCGTAGCTCGGCTGTGGAACTAGACTTCCTCGGCTTCATCGAGGCGTACCCCCTAAACCCTCCCTTCCCGCCGGATGGGGGACATCCGGGACACGGCGTCGCTGGCCTCCTGCGCTCCGTTGACAGGCCGGCGCAGCGCCATGTCTACAGCGCCGGCACAGATCCGGATGCCGACCTCGTCGGAGAGCTCGGCGCGCTTCACATCGTCGCCGAGCCCGGCTCGATTCCAGTGTGGATTGACGACGAGGGTCGCGTGGTCACAGGTCACCACCAGCCCGCACAAGCAACCGCGGGTCTGCGCCAAATGCTCCGCTGGGTCCTCGCGCCCGCAGCGTGGCGAAGATTCGGCCATATCACCGGACGTGCGCGATCGGTCGGCCGAAGAGGTTTGGACGGTATGCGAATCGCGTCGCATCCATTGCGTCGGATGGGCCAGAGCAAGGCGACCAAAGCAGGAGACAAGCAATCAGGCTCGTGGCCCCCGCAGGATCGCTCCCCGGTTGGCTTCCTTTATCCTCAGGATGGGCCCGGACGCCTTGAGTTGTTCTCGGCCACGCATCCAGTCACAGGTGACCAGCTGCTCACTCTGCATAGGCTGGAGGCAGCGGACATGGGTTATGGGACGGTGGTTAGCCTCGGCTTCGTGCTCAACCGAGCGCCCGTGACCGGCACGCTCACTCCAAGGCGCGTATCAGTCCCATGGGCGTCCCGGTTTGGGCTGGAGGTGCGCAGACAGTGAACGACAATGACGCTGAGACGATCGGGGCGGCCATGGAAGATCTTCGCAAGGCCGTTGAGCGACAGCTCGGGATCGACGAACTCGCCGGACTGGACATAGTCGATCCGGAGGTGACGCGATTCTCCACGGACATTCCTGAGACGCTCGACGAAGCCGAGCGCGACCGGCTGCTTGAGGAAATCGCCCGCCTGGAGCCCTGGCTACAAGGTCCTTTCCCGGTCGGCGGCGACCTCATTATCAGCGGTGCGTGGCGCAACGATCTGCGCTGGCAGAATCTCAAGCCCCACGTGCCCGACATCGAGGGCAAGCGTGTCCTCGATGTGGGCTCGAATGCCGGCTATGACCCCTTCATGTTCAAGCTGTTGGGAGCCGCGGACGTGTTGGCGTGCGAGCCCTTTGGTTTCATCAAACAGATGGAGTTCCTCGAGAGCATCTACCACACGGGGATCCGTCCACGGAAGATGGGGTGGCAGGACTTGGACCCACAGGAGCACGGTACGTTCGACCTTGTCCACTGTCACGGGGTGCTCTACCACGAGATGCATCCCGTTGCCCTATTGCAACGGCTGCGCTCGATGCTCAGCGTCGATGGCACGCTGCTACTCGGCTCGATGATGCTGGCAAGCGCGGAGCTCTCAGAGTACGCAAGATACGTGCCAGGCTCCTATTACGGCGATCCGACTTGGTGGTGGGTACCCGGGCGTCTGGCGATGCGGTGGATGCTCGACTCGGTAGGTCTGCAGGTTGATCAGTTCTTCGGCCTCAGCGATGGGCCTCCGGGCGAGTTTCCGACGGTCAATGGATACTTCCGTGCACGGCTAAGTGAGCCGGCGCCGGCCGTCACACGGGTCGACCCACTGCCAGGAAAATAGCGTCAGCTTGGTGAGCGTCCGGAGAGGCACGCAACGGTGCGGACGGCGTCATGCGCGCAGCCTGACGCCGGGCGGTGCGGCGCAGCTGATCGTCTCGGCGACCGATGATGCGCCGGCGCCCAGCCGACGAAGCAGGCGGTGCCCGTTACCGGGGCGGCGCGGTGGGTCCCGTCGGTAGACGTGGTGTAGCGCGCCCGTACCCACGGTACCCTTCCACGGATGGCCCAACCATCAACCGCCGCACAGCTGATCGTCGTCGACGCGGTCAACAAGACGTTTCGTGTGCCGGAGGAGCGTACCCACACCCTCAAGGAGCGCGCGCTCCACCCACTGCGCCGGACCCGCAACCAGAGCTTCCCGGCACTCAAAGACATCTCGTTCGATGTGCGCAGGGGCGAGTTCTTCGGTATCGCCGGGCGCAACGGCAGTGGCAAGAGCACCCTGCTGAAGTGCCTGGCCGGGATCTATGGAGTGGACAGCGGCCGAATCTGGATGCATGGGCGTCTTTCCCCCTTCATCGAGCTCGGCGTCGGTTTCAACGCGGATCTGGCCGCACGCGACAACGTGGTGCTCAACGGCATCATGATGGGCCTGTCGCCGCGCGAAGCTCGTGCGCGGTACGACGCGGTGATCGACTTCGCCGAACTGCGGGAGTTCGAGGAGCTCAAGCTCAAGAACTACTCCTCGGGCATGTACGTTCGACTCGCGTTCTCGGTCGCGATACAGGTCGATGCCGACATCCTGCTTGTGGATGAGGTGCTGGCCGTCGGCGACGCGGCCTTTGCGCAGAAGTGCTTCGACGTTTTCACCCGCATGCGCGACGAGGGCCGTACGATCGTGTTCGTAACGCACGACATGGCTTCGCTGAACCGGTTCTGCCACCGCGCGCTGCTGCTGGAGAAGGGCCATGTTGTCCATCTCGGGGAGCCGCACGAGGTGGCAGATCGCTACCTGGAGATCAACTTCGGCCGCGATCCGGAGGCCGCCGGTGCGGCTGAGGACCGCGGCGGCGACGGCGAGGCGCGTGTGCTCGAGGCGTGGATCGAGGACGAGCATGGCGTTCGGCAGACCTCGCTCCCCCAGGGTCAGCGGATCACGCTCAGAGCGCTCGTCAACTTCACCGTCGACGTGGACGATCCCGTCGCCAGCGTGTATGTGCTCAACGAAGATCACGTCGCGGTCATCGTCGCGACCACAGCCCAGGAGAACGAACGCAGCGGGCACTATGCCGCTGGCGAAAATGCCCAGTTTTCGTTCTCCTTCGAGAACGTTCTCGCCCCCGGGCGCTACAACCCGCTGTTCACCCTCGCCCACCGCGGCACCGGCCTTGATCTGATGGACCGCTTCGAGGGCGCCTTTTCATTCGTGGTCACCGGGCCCGGCGCGCTGGGCGGGCTGGTCGATATCCCTGTAGACGTCAGCGCTGTGCGCAATCCCTCAGCCACATCCCAGAAGGTGGGAGCGTGAGCTCGGAGGCCGCTCCTTATGACGGGCTGGGCCGGCCGATCAAGGGCCCTCGGGCGCTGACCGACGACTGGTCGCGCTTCTGGCACCTCACCTACAACATCGCCCGCAACGAGTTCAAGCTTCGTTTCTTCGGTTCGGCGCTCGGCTACGTCTGGCAGCTGATGCGCCCGCTGCTGCTGTTCGGCGTGCTGTACGTGTTCTTCGTGCTGATCTTCAAAGTGGACAAGGGCAAAGGAGCGGCGGGACACTTCTATGGGGCACAGCTGCTCGGCTCGATAGTGCTGTTCACCTTCTTCAGCGAAGCCACCGCCGGGGCGGTGCGCAGCGTGGTCGATCGCGAGAACCTGGTGCGCAAGATCCAGTTTCCGCGGATGGTCATTCCCATGTCGATCGTGCTCGTTGCACTGTTCAACCTGAGCCTCAACCTCGTCGTGGTGATGCTGTTCGCCGTGATCGCCGGCGTGCAGCCAATGCTCACCTGGCTCGAGCTGCCGCTGATCGTGGGGGTGCTGACCGTCTTTGCCACCGGCATTGCGATGCTGCTGTCGGCGCTGTTCGTCAGCTTCCGCGACATCCAGCCGATCTGGGATGTGTTCAGCCAAGTCCTGTTCTACGCCTCGCCGGTGATCATTCCCGTGGAAACAGTGAAAGAAAAGCTCGCCTACGGCAAGCTGCACGTTTACGTGTCCAATGGCGTCGTGCATCACTACTACACCGATGTGCTGCTCTACCACGTCCTCTATCGCATTTATCTGCTCAACCCGCTGGTGGTTGTTTTTCAGCAATTCCGCCACGCGATGATCAACCACGCGGTGCTCAACGCGGGTCAGGTGCTCGGCAGCTGGCTGGCGCTGCTCGAGCCTCTCGGGGTCGTCGTTGGCGTGTTCGCACTGGGCTTCTGGGTGTTCAACCGCTCAGCCCCGCTGGTCGCCGAGAATCTCTAGGCGGACCGCTCGCGCAGAAATGCCTCCGCGGCCTGCTCGGGCGTGCGTGGGAGCCGCGCCGGCGCCCGGCCCCGCAGCCGGTCGAGCGGCTGCCGCGCCGCGGCCGCCACCGTGCGCAGCATGCGCTCGCCCGCACTCATCCCCTCGTGCGGGCCCACGTAGCGGCGGGGCTTGGTGGCGATCATGTTCATCGAGACCCCTCCCCAGACCTGGTTCAGCCATGTCAGGTAGACGCGGCGGGCGATGCCCACACGATGCAGGACGAAACCGAGCCGTTGCGCCGCGGCGCGAAGCCGGGGAGTCTCGGTCGTGGGTGAGAGCTCGGCGTCGCCGAAGAAGGGGCGGTAGTGCGGCTCGGTAACCTCGGTCAGGAAGCCGGCCCGCGCCGCCTCCCAGCGATAGCGCAGGGCCCAGTGGGCGTGCTCGTAGCCCTCGTACTGCTCGACCCCCTCGTCGTGCACTCCGTGGCGATCGCGGAGCGTCTTGAGCGTCTCGTTGACCACGAGCAGCCGCCCCCCGGGGCGCAGGACC
>Ga0182024_10007353_pt1 | contig 23762 bp, 19 predicted proteins | sample P32metaG_FD_120480 | JGI IMG/M metagenome (GOLD analysis project Ga0182024, IMG submission 120480) | Permafrost microbial communities from Stordalen Mire, Sweden - P3-2 metaG (Illumina Assembly) | ecosystem: Environmental > Terrestrial > Soil > Wetlands > Permafrost | place: Sweden: Stordalen... | reverse complement strand
GTTCGGCGGGTTTGCCAACCGGGGGCTGCTGGAGCTTTGCAATGATCTGCTGTTCGTGAACATCTGGTGGGGAATTTTGAACCTGCTGCCGATCCTGCCGCTCGACGGTGGTCGGATTACGAACGAAGCGCTCAACATCTGCCACCCGCGGGGTGCATTGCAAATTTCACTGTGGGTGTCGGTGATCGTGGCAACGGCGATGGCGGCGACCGGATTAATCACGCAGCCCATGGATTGGTTCCGGGTGCTGCTGTTCGGATCGCTGGCCTACTCCAGTTTTCAGATGCTGAGCGCCTTTTCCGGCGGGCGTCGTGGGTGATGTGCGTTCTGGGCAGCGTCCGGCGCGCTATGCAGAGAGAAAAGTCATCCATGAGCCCCGCCAGCACCGCCGGACAACGGATTGTCGTGCTCGGCGCAAGTAATGTCGCCCGTGGGATTTCCGTCATCACGGAAACGGCCCGCCGGCTGCACGGGCGGCCGCTGGAAATCTTTGCCGCCTTCGGCCGGGGGCGTTCGTACGGGCAGTCGAGCCGATTCTTGGGCTTCGGTCTACCAGGGATTGCCGAGTGCGGTTTGTGGGAGTCGCTCTCCGCGCGGCCGCCGCAGGCCACTAGCGCGCTGGTGACGGACATCGGCAATGATTTATTTTACGACCAACCGCTCGAGCGCATCGTCGGTTGGATCGACGTTTGTCTGGCGCGACTCGCGGCGATCGGCGCGCGCACGGTGGTCACGCGATTGCCGCTGGACAATTTGCCGGGGCTATCGGAACGAAGATTTCGGCTGCTGCGGAAAATTTTTTTCCCCAGGTGTCGACAGAGCCTGGCGCAGGTGACGGAGCTGGCGGCGGCGCTCGACGAGCGCGTCGTCGAACTGGCTCGCGTCTATGGCGCGCAAACGATTTCTCCTCCGCGCGCGTGGTATGGATTCGACGCGATCCACATCCGCTTGCGCGCGACGCCGCGCGCTTGGCGCGAGATTCTGCTTTCCTGGTCACCCGAGCTGGCGCCGCCGCGCGCGGTCCCTCCCGCGCCGCTCCGCGCGCTCTACCTGAATACGGTTTTTCCCGAGCGCCAGCGTGTTTTTGGCCGCGAGTGGGAAGTGCGGCAGCCCGCCGGAAAATTGCCCGACGGCACGACGCTATGGCTCTACTGAATCGGTTTCGGCGGCGTTCGGCCAGTGCGCGCGGTGGTTGCGCGGGCTGGCGTGATCGCGCGATCGCTGGGAGTCGCACTGGATCGCGCGCGGTGTGGGTGCGCTTGCGCTCAGCGAGCGTCGAGAGAGCGCGCGTGTGCGTGAGTCGAGCGCAGCGCGAGAGGATCGACACTTGAAAAAATTTGCGACGATGCAAAGATTTCAACGAACATGTGTTGCACAAATCGGAAGAATTTGTACAACTACTAGTCAGTAGTTCCCTGAACGAGGAGTTGATCGATCGGGTGTGATTGCGAGTAACTCGTGTGTGATCCGCCAGATCGTGATTCGTGTTGTGTTTCAGTTCAGGGTGGGACTCGCTCGTCGACAATTGTGACCTGGAGGTCACCGAGACGGATCTCGCCGAAACTTTTTTTGGAGGACGGATTGTGGCCAAGAAGAAGAAAGCCGCTGTGAAGAAGGCTGCTCACCCGAAGAAGAAGGCTCACAAGAAGGCGACCAAGAAGAAAAAGAAGTAGCCTGCGGGACTGGTAGCATCTAGGGACGGTACTCGCTACCCCCCTGGAAGCCATCTGAACAGCGCCGCCTGAGCCCGCCTCGCCCCGCTTTGGGCATCGAAGCCCGCCGCGGGACGACTGAAGTGCTTGGGATGGGTGTTACCCCCCCTTCGCCGAACGTGTGAAAACCGGTCGGGCGAACGGAAGCGAAACAACGAGAAAGAGCCGCCGGAAGACCCTTCCGGCGGCTCTATTTTTTTCATGCGACTTGAGACTTGAGGCTACCGGCTTGAGGCAGGAAGCCCCGCCACGTCGATCGGCCCCGCAACTCTTTGCGCGCCGCACCACCCCGTTCTTTACCTCAGACGAAGTGCCGCGCACCCCTGTCGCCTGTAGCCGAATGGCACTGGCTAAAGGAAACGATGGATCGGCCGCGTTGTCCAGGTGCCCAGTTTGCCTAATCTGGGCACCAATATACTTGGTTCAGTTACCGAAGCGCAAACGCAGGATTCTGAGCACTGGTTTCCGTCAGTGGCTTCGCCAGCTTTCAGAGGCCGGCGGGGGCGATCTATTGGCGCGGCTGACAGGAGCGGCGAGAGGCGCGATCCTTTCTCAATGTGCGAGCGGTCTGATCTGCGCGGAAAGAAACTCCTGTTCGCGGGCGTCGAGCGGCCAGCGCCACTTGGGCGAAGCCAGTAGCTTGGCGAGCGCCGCGCTTTTCTCGGCAGGAGTTTTGGTCTTGTAGCGGAGCGGATTCCAGTCGCAATTCATGACGCAATAGCGAACGTATGGTTGCGCCTCTTCTGGAAGCCTTCCATTTATGGCGGGGGTCGGTCTCGCGATCACCATTGGCACTCCGTCGACCAACTCAATGGGTGCGAGCGGCCAATCGCTGCCGCTTGTCCCTCCCAGATACAGGCAAAGAAAACTTCCCGGATAGTGAGGCTTACTCTCGGGCTTTGCACTGAAAAGCATTTGGCACAAAATGGTTGTCCGCTCGTCAAGATCGCCATTCGTGAATCGGTCTTGGTGACGGCTCGCTGACCCCAAGAGTAACGCCGCGGCCTCTTTGGCCGGCCTCGCTTGAAGTTCGGCAGCAGCTTGAATGTACGGATCGACAACATAGTGACTCGGCCAGTCCCCGGACCCGGGCAGTACACGGTAACCCGGCCAGCCCGCGGGCTCGGGCAGCGCGTCCAGCAATGCGATCAGCCGCGCGTTCTCGTCGGCCTGCCTGGTTGCCCGCGCCACGACGAGGTTGCCGCCGATCAGAAAACTGGTGCCCAACGCGGCGACGATGCCCAGCACGACCGGCGTCCTGCGGATCCACCGGCGACGGCCGGCCGTGGTCATTTCGTTTCGCCACGCCCACCATTCCGAGTAGACGGCCGCAACGCTCACAGCAACGACGGCAACAATTTGCACGGCATGAATCAAGCGATGGAGCGTGACGGGGTTCATCCCGTCCATTGTATCCGGACGGTGGGGAAGGGGGCGCGGGCGGACCGTCGCACCCGTTAGCTTACAAACCAACTGGGACTTCCCATCTGGTTTTTTGCGAGTCTGGCATCGGTTCCAGGCTCAATCCAGATCGGAAATGTTGGTTAACAACAAGTTTGACGCGAGTTAGACTGGCGTTCATCCCGCTCTAGCCACTGAGCAGCGTTGGCCAAAAACGCATCCGGAGTATTGGAGACCGATTCCATGCCCAAGCAACCGATCGCAACGCGTCGCGATTTTCTTTGCCGTTCGATCGCCGCCGGAGCGGCCATGTCGCTTCCGTATGTGATGACTTCCCGATCGAGCAGCGCCGAAGTCGCGGCAAGCGAGAAGATCACGCTGGGAGTGATCGGCATCGGCCCCCGCGGTAGCTATGACTTGAAATCGATGCTGGCCTTGCCCGACGTACGCTGTGTGGCCATTGCCGACGTTCAAGCCAGCCGCCGTAATGCCGGCAAGGCGCTTGTCGATCAGCACTATGGCAATCAGGATTGTGTATTGTTTCGCGATTTTCGCGAGCTACTCGCGCGGTCTGATATCGATGCTGTCTTAATCGCCACCGGTGATCGGTGGCATGCGCCGGCATCCATCGCGGCGGCCGCAGCGGGGAAGGATGTCTATAGCGAAAAACCTTGCGGACTGACAATCGCCAATTGCCAAGATCTGGCTGCGGCAATCAAGCGCACTGGCCGTGTTTTTCAGGCTGGCACCCAGCGCCGTAGCGTGCCGAATTTTCGCCAGGCGGTCGAACTGGCCCATAGTGGTCGGCTCGGCAAGATCCATACGCTCTTCGCATCGGTTTATACGCCGCACTTGGACAACGGTTGGCTGCCCGGCCAACCGACCCCCGCCCGCGAGGAGGTCGACTGGAATCTCTGGCTTGGGCCAGCCCCCTGGCGGCCGTACAACAGCCAATACGTGATCGGCGGCTGGCGCGGTTTCTACGACTTCGATTCCGGCGCGCGGCTGCTCGATTGGGGAGCCCACACCGTCGATCTTTGCCAATGGGCGAACCATGCCGAAGACACGATGCCTATCGCGTACGAGCCGACACCGACCAACATCACCTGCCGCTATGCCAACGGCGTCAAGTTGGTCCTCGATTTTGTCGCGAATCCGTTCGGCGATCGCGGGCCCAACTGGATCACGCGACTTGGGGGTTGTCCCGTGCGATTTGTGGGGGACGGCGGCTGGGTGGAAACCGGCGACAGCGGCGAGACTGTGGTCGAGCCCGCTTCACTTTTGCCGGAACTGAATCAAGGCAAGAAGATCGAAGGCATCGACGTCTCGGCTCACGCCCGCAACTTCTTCGATTGCGTGAAATCGCGATCGGCGCCCGTAGCCAATGCCGAGGTGATGCTACATTCGCACGTGGCCTGCCACGCGGCCGCGCTGGCTTGGATTTTGCAGCGCAAGCTCGAATTCGATCCACAGAAACAAGCCTTCATCGATGACGACGAAGCGAATAGCTTGCGCAGCCGGCCGGCGCGCGATCCTTGGGCCACGTCATAGCCCGCCATAAGAAGTGCGTCTCAAGCCCCAGGTCTCAAGCCTAGATCTTCAGCGTCGGCAGCGGTGCGGCGGCGGGACCGGCTTCGGCCAGGTTGCGGACGAGGGTCCGGCAGATCGCTTCCAGATAAGGGGCGGCCTGCGGATCGGTGAAGTTGGCCGTCGTCTGACCGGCATCGCCATGCTCGCGAATCGAAATCGTGATCGGCACCTCGCCCAAAAACGGGATGTTCAGCTCGGCTGCCCGTCGCTTTGCTCCGCCCGATCCAAAGATGTCGTACCGCTTGCCGCAGTCGGGGCAAACGAAGCCACTCATGTTTTCGACCATTCCCAAGACCGGGATGTTCACCTTGCGGAACATGGCAACCGCTTTGACCGCGTCCAACAGCGCCACCTCCTGCGGCGTGCAAACGATCACGGCGCCGGTCAGCGGCACGAGCTGCGACAAACTGAGCGCCACGTCTCCCGTACCCGGCGGCATATCGATCACCAGATAGTCGAGCGATCCCCAAGCGACGTCGCGCAGAAACTGCGTCAGGGTGTGGTGCAACATCGGCCCACGCCAAACGACCGCCTCCCCCGGCGCAACCAACAGGCCGATCGAAATCATCTTCAGGCCGGCCGCTTCGACCGGTTGGATGCGGCTGTTGACCACCTCGGGCTTGCCGGTGGCGCCGAGCAGGTGCGGAATGCTGGGTCCGTAGACGTCGGCATCGAGCAGTCCGACTTTGGCCCCCGCCTTCGAGAGCCCCAGCGCCAGACAGGCGGCGATCGTGCTTTTGCCGACCCCCCCCTTGCCGGAACCGACGGCGATGATGCTTTTGACGGTCAGGCCCAACTCGCCGCGCGGCTCGATCGGCCGGTCGAGAACGGCCAGGTCGACTTTGACTTCCGCCAGGGCTGGAAACCGGGTGGTAAGCAGGCTCACCAGCGCGCGGCACGTTTCGTCCCACAGCGGCGCCGAATGGGTCGTCAGTGCGAGGACGAGCGATACGCGCCGGCCGTCGACGTGCAGGTCGCGGACCTGCGAGGTTTCGATGACGCTGCGGCCGGTTTCCGGATCGGCAAAGTCGGCCAAGGCGCGCTCGACGTCGGCCTTGGTTGGCAGTTCGCTGCTGGGATCACTCATGCTACTCGGGTCCTTCAGTAAAATTCCAAGGAAGCGTCTGCCAGATTTCTTCGATGCGGTCGTCCATGGCGGGCCAATGCTCGACCGCCGCGCGGGGGCCCAGGTGGCGCCGGGCCAGCCGAACCACAACGGCCACTTGCCGGGGCGAGTGGCAAACGTGGATCGCCCCCAACTCGCGGGCCAGCCATCCGTCATTCGGCCGCCGGCGCTCGACCAAGGCGACCAGGCGCGCTTTGGGGAACCGCCGGCCGACTTGATCGGCCAGTTCGCACATTTCCGCCCGCCGCTCATCGCTCCAGGCCAGCGCCACCATGCTCGTCGGCGCGGCCGCAACGTGCTGCCAAACCTCGGCCGGGCGGCGCGTCTCGACCAGCGGCAGCGGCCGCGCGGCCGAAGCCTGACGCAGCCGGGTTGCCCATTGGCCCGTTGGCTCACAAACGATCAGCGCCGGACGTGTCATATCAATTTGCCAAAAGCTTGAGGACTAAACCGCGGTGGCAGGGCGGAGGGCGGGATCAAACGGGCGGGCGGCTTTCGGCCAGAGGGCGATCGAGCCCGCTAAGGGTCGCCGCAGCGAGTCATCCTAGAGTAGCACCGCCGCGGTTGACAAGCCACCGCCCTCGGAGCGGCAGAAGCATGCTTCACCCACGCCACTCGGCTAAAATGAGGCGATCGGGGTTATCCCCTCGCTGAATGGCAAAAAACTGGCTGAGCTATGTACGCAAAATTCACCGATCGCGCCCGCAAGGTCATGCAACTGGCCAACCAGGAAGCGCAGCGTTTTAACCACGAATACATCGGCACCGAACACGTCCTGCTGGGATTGGTCAAGGAAGGGAGCGGCGTGGCCGCCAATGTTTTGAGAAACCTCGACGTCGATTTGCGCAAAATCCGCCTCGAAGTCGAAAAACTCATCCAAAGCGGACCCGACCCGGTCGAGATTGGCCGGCTACCGCAAACGCCGCGGGCTAAAAAGGTGATCGAGTACGCAATGGAAGAGGCCCGCAAACTCAATCACAACTACGTCGGCACCGAGCACATCCTGCTTGGCCTGATTGGCGTACGAGATGGTGTGGCGGCGCAGGTCTTGAAGAATCTCGGTCTGACAGCTGAAGGGATCCGCCAGGAAGTACTCAACTTGCTCGCGCACGGCATTAAAGGCGCCGACCAGGCCGAGCGAGGTGGCAGCGAGAGTCGCGGCTCGATTCCACCGGTCCCCGTTTCACACGACACCAAAATTGGTGGCAGCATGTACGCAAAATTCACGGACCGGGCCCGCAAGGTGATGCAACTGGCCAACCAGGAAGCCCAACGGTTCAATCACGAATATATCGGCACCGAGCACGTGCTGCTGGGATTGCTCCGAGAAGGACACGGCGTGGCCGCCAATGCCTTGAGAAACCTCGACATCGATCTGCGCAAAATCCGTCTCGAACTCGAGAAAATCATCCAAAGCGGACCCGACATGGTCACGATGGGAAAGCTGCCGCAAACACCCCGGGCCAAAAAGGTGGTCGAGTTTGCAATGGAAGAGGCCCGCAGCCTTAACCACAACTACGTCGGCACCGAGCACATCCTGCTCGGCCTGCTCCGCGAACAGGAAGGCATCGCCGCCCAGGTGCTGATGAACCTGGGTCTGAAGCTGGAAGAAGTTCGTGAAGAAGTGCTGAACCTGCTGAGACAGGGGATTGAAAGCACTTGGAAGGACCGGGGCGTCCTCCCCCCGCCACAAATGCAGGACGAGACGATACCAAAAATGTTGCCCCTGTGGGTTGAAGAGACACCCGCGGCCGCTCGGCAACGCCGGACTGGACCCCCGACCGGGCCGCGATCGGACGAGGCATCCGCGTTTGAAATGAAAACGGCGGTGATCGTCCTGTGCGTGATTTCGCTGGCCGCGGGGATTTATTTTTTGGCCACCGGAGACCGTGACCTTATGACGCCCGGCGCGATCCTTGTCGGTTCGGGCATTATCGCGCTGGCTCTGGCACGGCGGTAGCGTTTCACGCGTCGTCGAGGCTCGGCGGCGAACGATCGTCTTCCAGGCCGAGCTGCACCAGCCGGCGATAGAGCTTGGGCCGGGTGAGCCCGAGCAGTTGGGCGGCGCGGCTTTTGTTTCCCTTCGCCCGGGCGAGGGCGCGCTCGATCAACTCAGTTTCGATTTTTGCCAACAGCCCGACCAGGTCGATCGGCTCGTCGCGGCGCGGCGGACGCTGGGAGGCGTCGGCCGACAGGTGAATCTGCCGGGGCAAGTCGCGCGGGCCGATCGCCGAGCCGGCGGCCCGCTCGTGAGCCTGCTCGACCACTTCGGCCAATTCGTCGAGATTGCCGGGCCAGGGATAAGCGGCCAGAGCGTCGAGCGCCTCGGGCGTGAAGCCGGCCAGTTGCCGGCCGGCCGAGGCGTTGATTTCTTCCAAAAACCCTTGGGCCAACAGGGGCAGATCCTCGATCCGCTCGCGCAGGGCCGGCAGTTCGATGGCGAGCGTGGAGAGCCAAGAGGCCAGATCTGGCCGCAGAATCCCCGCGGCCACCAGCTCGGCCGGCCGGCGGGCGGCCGTGGCGATCAACCGCCAAGACCCGAGCGAGGGGAGCAGCGGCAGCAGCGCCGCCTGGGCATCGAGCGACAGAGCGTCGATGTTGCCCAACAGCAACGTTCGCCAACGATCGGGAGGATGGGGAGTCGATCGCGCCAGGGCCCCGAGCGTCGAGATCAACAGCTCGGTGTCGAGGGCCGCACAAGCCACCGGCACCAGCGCGCCGGTCAAATCGGCCGGCCGGCGATAGTGGATCGCCTTGGCCACGTGCTCCTTGCCGCTGCCCGGTGGCCCCACGATCCACACCGCCACCGGCGCCGCGGCGGCCAGCGACACCTGAGCGCGAACGCGCGCCGCCGCCGAACTGATGCCGACCATTCGCTCCAGACGATAACGGCCGGCCTGACGATGCCGCCAGCGGGCAAGCTCGGCATGCAACGCTTCGGCGGTCGGATCGTCGCCTCCATCCGCGGCTTGCGTACCGGTAGGCGTCTGGGGCAGATCGGCCGAGTCGACCAACACCAATAATCCCGCCGGCGGCTCGGCGCCCAACAGTGCGGCGTCCGACAGTGCCGGGCCCTCGACGGAAAAATCGGCCGCATCGGTTCGCAACGACAGTGGCAAAAACTCAGCCTGGCGGAATACCAATTCTCCACGATCATCGACCGCCGACACCGATCCGCGACGAACCGCTCCCTCCAAAGCCCCCGGCGTCGGACAAAGCCGGGCGGCAGCGGCAGCGGCCGGGGCAACCGCCGGGTCGCCGGCCGGTGCGCCATAAACGCACGTCTGGCCGACCAGTTCCGCTTCGGGCACTCGGGCCCAGTCGGCGCAGGCCGGATTGCAATAGACGATCACTTGCCGGTCGTCGACCAAATAGATCGGCCGGCCGGCGGTCGAGAATTGTCTGACCAGATGTTGGGCGGCGGTGCGCTGTCGGGGCATCGAGCGGAAGCCTGGAGTACGAATGGGCCTGCAGTGCGAAGGGGCCTGGAGTGCGAAAGGTTGCCCTCGCCCCATGGACGAGCATTAGCCGAGGCGGCACGAGAGCGTGCGCTTCAGAATACTTGCGCCGGCGATCCGACTCCAGCAGCGCCGAGGTTTCTCTTGCGCACGTTTCGCGGGGCGCGCGAAGCATCAGCCCGACGGCGGCGATTCGCTAAGCTGCGAAACCGTGGGGCGTGACAAGGCAGGACGCGCGTTCTTGGCGGCCGCAGGCGCGGCAGCCGCACCGGGCACGACGGCTTGAGCGGCCTGGCTGGCATGATTGGCCATGCCCAAGGGGACGGATGGAGTGCAGCCCAAGGCGATGACCAATCCGGCACAAACGACCGCCGTGAGTGCTGCGCCGATGCCTCCCTGGGCCCCGGGAACGGCCAGCGAGGGGCGGAAGAACATGACCGACACCACGCGCAGATAATAACCGGCCGAAATGGCGGCATTGATCACGCCGACAACCGCCAGCGCGAGAAACCAAGGTCTGAGTCCGACGCTGGCCTCGGCGCCGCCGGCGTCGATCCCCAAGGCCCCGAGGAACAACGACAACTTGCCCCAGAAGCCGGCCAGCGGGGGCAAGCCGGTCAGGCTGAACATAAAGATCGCCATCACGGCGGCGGCCCAAGGATGGTTGCGCCACAAGCCGGCCAGATCATCGACCGTGTTGACTTGCCGCTCGCCATCGCCGAGCCAGGCCAGCAGGGCAAACGCACCGAGCGTGGCGACTCCATAGACGAGCACATAGAACAACATGGCGCCGATGCCATCGATGGTCGCAATGTCCCCCGCGCCACCGGCCACGGCCAACCCGACCGCAACGCCGATCAACATGTAACCGGCATGGGCGATCGACGAATAGGCCAACAGCCGGCGAATGTTCTGTTGCCACAGCGCCACCAAATTGCCCAGGGTCATCGTCACCAGGCTCAACGTCAGCGCGACTTGCCAGCCGAAACCGGCCAGCTCGTGCAACGACTGCTCCGGACCGGCCAAACCGGCTACGACGATTCGCACCAGCGCGGTCAAGCCGGCGATCTTGGGCACCACGGCCAACAGGCCCGCGTTCAAATGCGATGTTCCCTGGTAAACGTCCGGGGCGTAAAAGTGGAATGGAACGAGCGTGATACGGAATCCCAAACCGGCAAAGACCAGCACCAGGGCAATCTTGGCAAAGATCACCAGTCGTGGGCCGTCGGCGGCCGGCGCCAGCAGCGCCCGAGACGCGGCCGTCAGTTCGGTCGAGCCGGCCACCCCGTAGAGAAAGCTGAATCCATACAGCAGCAATGCCGACGACAAGAGGCTGAGGAAGAAGTATTTGGTGGTCGCTTCCTGGGCCGAGCTGCCGCCGCGGCCGAGATAGAGAATGACGTAGGTCGGAATCGAAACGAGTTCCAATCCGACGAAGACCAAGACCAGGTCTTTCGCCACGGCGACGAGCATCAAACCGGCGATGATCAACAGCACCGATCCCAGATATTCGGTCACCAGGCTGCCCGTCACGGTGCGCGAGGCGATCGCCACCAGCGCCAAGCCGAGGGCCAACACCGACCAGCGAATGACGGACGAAAAATCGTCGATCGCCATCAAGCCGGGTGGTGGCGGCGGAGCCGGCTGAATCGTCGCGGTGGCCTCGGCTGCCGGAGCGGTCTCGGCCGCGGTGGTATTCGCTAGAAGCGCGGGCCGCGCGGCGTTCGGGTTGTGCTCCTGCTGATAGAGGGCGATGGCCGCCAGCAACAGCCCGCCGGCCACCAGCCACGACCAGCCCTCGCGGCCTGGCAGGAAGGCGCCAACGACAAAAGTCGCGGTGGCAAACAGCAGGACGATAATCTCGGGAAGCAATTGGTAGAGGGTTTCAATCGACACGGGCCACCTCCTCCGCCTGAGTGGCAGCAGGCGCGGGATCCGGCGGGACCATCGCCTCCAGCGTCGGTGCGGCCGCAGGGGGCCGCGCGGGGGCTGCCGCCGGGAAAAGGTTCCTGACACCTTTTTCATCAGTTGGCAAGCTGGCGACCGGCGCAACGGCGGTGCCGCCGTAGAAGGCTTCGAACCGGTCGGAAGTCGCGAGCGCGACCGGATCGAGCGATGCGCTCATCCGCGAAGTGAAAAAGTTGGGATGCACGCCGATCCAAACCATGAACACGATCAACGGGGCCAAGGCCAGAATCTCACGCAGCGACAAATCGCGCACCGACGAAGGGGGCAGCGCGGGGGGCACGTCGCCATGGCCGTGTGCGTCGTGGCTGTGTGCGTCGTGGGCATGGGTGCCGGCGGCGGCTGGCGTGGGCGCAGCGGCAGGTCCATGTCCATGATCGACCGCCGGCTCGCGCAGCGGACCAAAGAAGACCCGCTCGACGAGCCACAACATGTACCAGGCCCCCAGCACAACGCCGAAGACGGCCACCACGGCGATGGTTTTCAACTGACCCTCTAGCACCGCGGGAGCACCATTCCACGCCCGCACGAACATTCCCTGCAGGATGGCAAACTCGCCCGCGAATCCGTTCAACCCCGGCAGACCGATGCTGGAGAACGTAAACAAGACCATCATGAAGGTCAGAATGGGCAAGCGGCGGCAAAGACCGCCGAACCTGGCAATTTCGCGCGTGTGGTAACGGTCGTAGATCATGCCGACGATCGCGAACAGGCCGCCGGTCGAAAGACCGTGATTGATCATTTGCAGCACGCTTCCCTGCACCGAGAGCGTATCGAGCGCGAAGAGCCCCAGCATGCAAAAGCCCAAGTGGCTGACGCTGGAATAAGCGATCAGCCGCTTCAAATCGGTCTGAGTCAGCGCGACCAGGGCTCCATAAATGATGCCGATGACGGAAAGCCACAAAATCCAGGGAGCACAGGCCGCGGTGGCGTCGGGCAACATCGGCAAGTTGAACCGCGTGAAACCATAGGTGCCGATCTTCAGCAGCACACCGGCCAAAAGCACGCTGCCGGCCGCGGGCGCCTGGGTGTGGGCCAAGGGGAGCCAGGTGTGGAGCGGAAACAGCGGCACTTTGATGGCGAAGCCGGCGAACAGCGCCAAGAAAATCCACAACTGGTAGGAAAAGTCGAGCGGGTGAACGGCCAGATTGCGCGTCAACTCCGGAATCGAAAACGTCATGCGGCCGGGGGCAAACGAATGGTCCCAGAGGACGATCGACAGCAGCCCCAAAAACGTGAGCAAGCTGCCGGCCAGCGTGAAGAGAAAGAATTTGATCGCGGCGTAACGGCGGTCCTCGCTCCCCCAAATGCCGATCAGAAAGAAGAGCGGGATCAGGGTGAACTCGAAGAAGATGTAGAACAGGATAATGTCGCGGGCGACAAAGACGCCCAGCATTCCGGTCTCCAACAGCAGCATCAGGCCGAAGAAGGCGCCCGGCCGATCGGTGATCGACTCCCAACTGATCAGCACCGAGGTCAAAACGAGCAACGACGTCAGGCCGAACAGCCACAGGCTGAGCCCGTCGAGCCCGACGCTGAACTGCACGTCGATCGGCGAGGCATGGCCCAGCCAGGGAAACGCCGAAACCGCGTAGGGCTCGGCCCCCGGCGGATAGTTGGCCAAGAGGACGCCCGTCATCACCAGGGTGACGAGCGACACGGCCAGCGCGCTCTGCCGGCAAAGCGACTGGTTGTGCCGGCCGACGGTCCAAATCCAGACGGCACCGGCCAGCGGCAGGAAAATGGTCGCGAGCAATAGGGTGGGCATCGATACCACGAAACGTACCTACGATTTCCAGAAGATGCCGGCCAGCAGCACCAGGACGCCCAGCACCATTGCCAGGGCATAAAACTGCACCATGCCGGTTTGCAACGTCCGCACGACGCCGCCGCAGGCTGGAGGAATCTTGCCGACCAGGTTCACCAGTCCATCGATCAACCAGCGGTCGACCAGGGAACTGAGCTGGGCCAACAACCACAGGGGCCAGACAAACGCGACGTTGTAGATCTGATCGAAAAAGAACTTGCCGTACGACAAGTTGTAGAGCGGACGCAATGTGCTGGCCAACCAGGCAGTCTGCCGCTGATCGCCCAAGTAGAGAAACGCCGCCAGCCCCACGCCCGACAAAGCCACCGCCGTGCTGACCAGGGCCACATCCATGTGGAACTTGTCGACGTCGGCCGCCGGCAGCCCGGTGAAAGCCAGCGAGGGAGTAAACAGCAGGAAGTTGACGAAGCCGTGCGTGTATTCGAAATAGGCTCCCACGCCGAGTGCGCAGACCGCCAGAATCGTCAGCGGAATGGTGATCGCCGGCGGCGACTCGTGGGCGTGGTGGCCGGCTTCGGGTGGCACGCGTTCCGGCCCGTGGAAGGTAAGGAAATATCCGCGGAAGGTATAGAGGGCCGTCAAAAAGGCCGTGACCATGCCGGACCAATACAGGATTTCGAACAGCCTGCTCTCATGGGCGCGGGAATGAGCGGCCGCCAGGATGGCGTCCTTGCTCCAAAAACCGGCCCAGGGAAAGACGCCGGCCAGCGCCAGGCAGCCGAACAAAAACGTCCAGTGGGTCACCGGCATCAGCCGCCGCAAACCGCCGAAGCGGCGCATGTCGATCGTCTGCATGGCGTGCATCACGCTGCCCGCCCCCAAGAACAACAGGGCCTTGAAGAAGGCGTGCGTGAAGAGATGGAACATGCCGGCGCAAATACCAGGCAACGTGCCGATGCCCAGCGCCAGGAACATGTAACCGAGCTGGCTGATCGTCGAATAGGCCAGCACTCGCTTGAGATCGGTTTGTGTCAGCGCGATGATGCCGGCCATCAGGGCCGTGAACGTGCCGATCGCGGCCACGGTATCCTGGGCCACCACGGATTGAAAATAGAGAGGTGTGCAGCGCGTCACCATATAGACGCCGGCCGTGACCATCGTGGCCGCGTGGATCAGGGCGCTGACGGGAGTAGGGCCTTCCATGGCGTCGGGCAACCAGACGTGGAGCGGAAACTGAGCGCTCTTGCCGCAGGCCCCGACGAGCAACAGCAGCCCGATGGCCGTGGCCACGCCTCCCCCGACATACAAGCTGTGGGCGGCGAGCCGCGTCTGGCCCAGCACTCCGGCCAACTCACCCGGCACATCGTGGAAATTGAGCGTGCCGTAGGTGACGTAGATCAAGAACAGGCCGAGGGCAAAACCAAAATCGCCAACGCGATTGACCAGGAACGCCTTTTTGCCGGCCGCCGCGGCCGCCGGTTTTTCGTACCAGAAGCCGACCAGCAGGTAGCTGCACATGCCGACCGCTTCCCAGAAGACGTAGAGCAGCACGAAATTGCTGACGCTGACCAGCATGGTCATCGAGAAGACGAACAGGCTGATGTAGGAGAAGAAACGCCAATAGCCCGGGTCGCCATGCATGTAGCCGATCGAATAAATCGCCACCAGCGAAGAGATGAACGTCACCATCGAGAGCATGATCGCCGTGAGCGGATCGGCGCGCAGGGTGACGTCGATGTCGAACGGCAAGCGGGTACCCCACGACCCGGGCAGTTTGACCGGCTGACCGGCCACGTGCCCCGTTTCGTACGCCGCCGGCGGTGTCGCCAAGACGCTGTCGACGTGCAGCCAGCGCCACAGATTGACCGTATGTTCCCAGCCGACCGACTTTGCCCCAGCTTCGTGTGAACCGCCGCCATGTTCGGGGGCCAGCGAACTGCCGTGCTCGGCCGCCTGCCGGTGCACCTCGAACAGCACGGGGACGCTGCAGAGGAACGAGCCGATCAGGGCGATCACCGTCGGCAGGTGGGCGCGCTGGCCGAAGACATGCTTGCCGAAGATCGCCGTGACAATCGCGGCGGCCAAGGGCAAGGCCGGAATCAGAACCATCAACGTATCGAGATCAAACATGGCTGCGGTGCGACGCCTCCTCGCGGTCGATCGGGGGTTCGATGCCGGCCGGCGTCAGGTGGGGCCAGGCGTGGGCCGGAACGTCCTTCGCTTCGGGCACTTCCAAATCGATATACGTCGGGCGGTTTTCTTCCCGCAGCCGATGCCAATGCGCAATGTCGAGCGAGCCGCTCCGTTGATACAACGCCAGCACCAGGGCCAGCGCGATGGCGGCCTCGCAGGCGGCGACCGTGAGAATGAAGATCACCAGGACCTGGCCGCCCCAATCGTTGTGGTAGCGCCCCCAGGCGACGAAGCTGACCGAGACGCCTTGCAGCATCATTTCGGCCGCCAGAAACATGACGATCATGTTGCGCCGGCTGAACAAGCCGATCAGCCCGATGCCGAAGAGCAAAGCGCCCACGATCAAATAGTTTTGCAGCAGGGCCGCTTCATCCATGCGTCACCTCCTGGCCTGCCGGTTCGACGCGGCGTGCCGGCGGAGCCATTCCCTGCAGATCCAACGAGTTGACGATCCGCGGGTCGAGCCGCGGCTGCGCGCTTTTGGCCGCCGGCGGCATTTGTTTGGCCGCTTCGGCAAGAATCGCCACTGCGCCGACCAGCGCCACCAAGAGCAGCGTGCCGCCGATCTCGACCGCAAACAGATAGCGGCTGAACAGCTCACGCCCCAGATGGGCCATGTGCTGCGGGGCCAAGACCCCTTGCTCGAGTTCGGCGGGACTGAAGCGGGCGACCGGCGGCGGAGTCTCTCCACCCGGCCGAAACACGCCGACCACGGCCAGCGTCAACATGCCGACCAGCACCATGCCGGTCAGCGCGGCCCAGGGGGTGTCCCAGCTCAAGCGATCGTAAAAGGCGTCTCCCTCGGGCTGGGCCAACATCAGCACGAACAAAAAGGTGACCAGAATCGCGCCCGCATAGACGACCACCGTCGCCACGCCGAGGAACTGCGCGCCGTCGAGCAGGAACAAGCCGGCGGTTCCCAAAAGTGACAGGGCGAACCAGATGGCGCAGTAGACCGGATTGCGAAACGTGACGGCCGCGGCGGCCGCGACGACCGTAACCGTGGCCAGGATATAAAAGACAATATCGGAGGCCCAGTCGCCCAAAGGCGGAACTTGCGAGGCCAACACGCCAAGCCCCGCCAGCGCCAACAGTCCGCCCAACAGGCGCCCGCCGGCACGGCCGCGCGGCAACAGCAGCCACATGCCGGCCGCTCCCAGCAGGGTGGCCAATGCCAGTGCAATCAGTTGGTGGCTCACAGGGTGCCTCCGAACTCTTGCGACTTCATCGGTTCGCTGTCCTTCGTCTGGTCGTAGACGCTGAGCAGTTTTTCTTTATCGAAGATCATTTCTTCGCGACTGCGGCCGGTCAGATCGAAAAAGCTGGTCAGCTCGATGGCGTCGACCGGACAAGCCTCCTCGCACATGCCGCAGAAAATGCAGCGCAGCTCGTCGATCGAAAAGCTTTCCGGATATTTTTCGCGGTCGGGCCAGGGGCTTTCGACCCCCACGATGTCGATGCAGTGGGCCGGGCAGGCGGTGGCACACAAGAAACAGGCCACGCATTTGACCCGGCCTTCGGCATCCTTGTTCAAGCGATGGACGCCGCGGTAAATCAGCGGATTGCCGATTTCGGGCCGCGCCTCGGGAAAGCTGACGGTGACTTTCGGGCTGAACAAGTGGCGCGTCGTGACCGCCAGCCCCTGCAAAAACAGAGGCAGATACATCTTGCCGGCGATGCCGAGCTTGGGCTCTTCGATCCAGGTGATGGCCGGGTCGGTCGGTTTCATGGTTTCACTCCGCTGGCGATTTCTTCCTCGACGTCGAATTCGCGCGTGTTTTGCCGCGGACGGTTGTCGTCGTGCAGCGGAGCGGCCAGCGCCGCGCCGATCCAGCCGACCAACAGCACCGCCCAACCCCAGCCGGCCACGATCCAGGGGCTGGTCGGCGATTCGGCCGACTGCATCGTTTCGCTGATCACCGCCACGGCCGCCAGATTCAACAGTCCGAGCGGCAACATTACCTTCCAGGCCAGCGACATCAACTGGTCGAAACGAAAGCGGGGCCAGCTCCAGCGAACCATCATGAAAAAGACGATCGCGGCCATGATCTTGGCAACCAGCACGGCAATCCGCGCGATCGCCTGAAACCAATTCACCTCGTCCCCCGAACCGGTCACGCCCCACAGATGCCAACCGCCGAAAAACAAAATCACGATCAAGAACGCCGCCACCACCATGTGCAAGAATTCGGCGATCAAAAACAACAGCAGCTTCATGCCGGCATATTCGGTGTGGTAGCCGCCGATCAGTTCCTGTTCGCACTCGGGCAGATCGAACGGCAAGCGGGCCGATTCGGCGAACGAGGCGACCATGAACACGACAAAGCCCAGCGGCTGGGTAAAAACGTTCCAAACGCCGCTCGTGGCCTGCGCGGAGATGATGTGTTCAAGATCCAACGAACCGCTGTAGAGGACGACTCCCAGAATGCCGAGCCCCAGCGGAATTTCGTAGGCGATGAGCTGTGCACTGCTGCGCAGTCCGCCCAGAAAGCTGTATTTGCTGTTGCTGGCCCAGGCGCCCAGGATGACGCCGTACACGGCGACGCTCGACAGGGCAAAGACATAGACCAGGCCGACGTCGACGCCCGGCGCCACGATCAGCCGGATCGGATCCTTGACCCCATAGGCTTCCAGCCCCAGTGGCGGCAACACGCTGCCGAACGGAATGACGGCAAAGATCGCCAAGGCGGCGGTCAGGATCACGATCGGCGCGAGGATGAACAAGAATTTGTCGACGTGGGCCGGCGTGTACTCTTCCTTGAAGATGAACTTCAGACCGTCGGCCAGCGGCTGGAGCAGCCCCAACGGACCGACGCGGTTAGGCCCGAGCCGGTCTTGCACCCAGGCGGCGATCCAGCGCTCCAGCAGCACGAGATAGGCCGCCGCCGTCATCAGCGCGCCGATCAAGATCGCGATCTTGACCAGCGGCACGATCACCGCCGCGACGAGTGGAAGGAGGTTATCAAACATAAACGGTCGTATCGATTTTTAGGGAGTGGCCGCGGCGAGCAGGTTGGCCTTCAGGTCGACGCCGATCGGCGACACCGGCCGCGAGGCAACGGAAAAATAGCGGATCGTATCGGCGACTTCGTCCAGCACGCGGCGGGCCTTGTACAACCCCGCCCCGCCCAGCAACCGCCAATAAATTCCGGCCTCGACCCGTACGCCGGCCGGCGGGCGGATGGCCCACTGCGCGGTTTGCAGGCGGTCGGCATGGTTGACGTAGGAGCCCTCGCGTTCGGCGAAGGCCGCGCCGGGCAACTGGTAGGTCGCCATCTCCCACAAGGGAGAGCTGAACATATCCTGCACCACCAGGATTTCCAAGCCGTCGAAACGGGCCGCGGTGTCGGCATCGAGCGAGGGGGCCTTATATCCGCCGCTGACCCACACGCCGCGCAGTCCGCCGGCCGCGATTTCGGCGAGCAAATCTTCGTGCGTGGCCACGCGGCCCATGAAGTGGGCCACGATTTCCTCGACGCCGCGGCGATTGGGACATTTTTCGGCACGAATCGTAAAACCATTGTGGAATCGCTCGTCCTCGCCCACCACCGGCACCGGCCCCAGCGCGACGAGCGCCTGGGTGTCGATCGAGCGGGCGTACTTGGCCAGCAAGTAAGCCTCTTCGACCGTCAGGTGAGGCGAGAGGAGGACGCCCAGCCGCGCGGCCTTGCGAAGCTTTTGGTCGATTTCGGTCAGGGCCTCGGCCCATTCGACGTTCTGATAACCGCTGTCGGCGCGGCGGCGAACTTCGAGCTCTCGGACGCCGCTATGAACGTGGTGATAGCCGTAACGCCCCTCGTCGCACATCCACCATTGGTTGACGTGGGGATTTTCGCGCGGCTTGAGGCGATAGACCGTGTCTTGATTCTCTTCGACCAGAATCGAACAGCCGGTCGAACAGCCGGTGCATACGCCGTCATGCTGTTTCATGAACCAGACGCGCTGCTTGTAGAGAAAATCGCGATCGCCCAACGCGCCGACGGGGCAGAGGTCGACCACGTTGCCCGAAAGTTTGTTTTCCAAGGGAAAGCCGGGAAAGACGTCGATCTCTTCGTCGCTGCCGCGGTTGATGACCATCAGTTCCGCGCTGCCGCTGATTTCGCGGGTGAAGCGGACGCAGCGGCTGCACATGACACAGCGATCGACGAACAGGGTGACGGTGCTCCCCATTTCGCGGCGGCGGCTGGTGAAGGGGCGAATGTCGGCCCGCCGCTGCTTTTGACCGTGCTCGAAATGGTAGTCCTGCAAATAGCATTCGCCGGCTTTGTCGCAGATCGGGCAATCGATCGGATGATCGATGAGCAGATCTTCCTCGACCATGGCCCGGCTTTGCAGCACTTTTTCGCTGGTGGTGACGAAGACGGTGTTGTCGGTGGCGGGGGTCTGACAGGCCGGCACAAGCTTGGGGACCATGGCGATCTGGCCGGTGTCCGGATTGCGCGTGCCAGTTTCGACCAGGCACATCCGGCAACTGGCCACGACGCTCAGGCCCGGATGCCAGCAGTAGCGAGGAATATCGATCCCCGCCCGCTCGGCGGCCTGGATGCCGTTGAGCCGCTCCCCTTTTTCGATGGCGACTTCGATTCCGTCGACGATGACCGTTGGCATGCGATGCACTCAGTGGGGGGCGACAGGGTTAAAGGGTGGAACCGTGGGGCGTCTTAGTACGTCAGCGATTCAGATTTGTCAGCGAGTTAGTGGTGCGCAAGGACCGGCAGCGCTTCGACTGCCGCGGTCTCCATGTAACCGGTCGGATTGGTGCGGCGAATGTACTCTTCGAATTCGCCGCGGAACTTGCGGATGGCGTTCTTCATCGGCCAGGCGGCGCCGTCCGACAGGCCGCAAATCGTCGTGCCGGGAATGATGCCCATCGTGTCGCCGATCTCCAGCAGCAGATCCAAGTCTTTCAGGCGGCCCTTGCCGGCCCGGATGCGGTTGAGCATCGTCAGCGACCAGGCCGTTCCCTCGCGGCAGGGAGTACACTGGCCGCAGCTTTCGTGGGCGAAAAACCTGCAACTGTTGTGCAGGAAGTCGACCATCGAGACGGTTTCGTCGAGGACCACGACCGCGGCGGTTCCCAATCCCAGGCAGCCGACCTTGCCAGGCCCGGCGAAGTCGAGTGGCGTATCGAGTTCGGACTCCGAGAGCAAACCCATGCTGATGCCGCCGGGAATGGCCGCCTTCGCTTTGCGACCTTTCCAGACACCGCCGCCGAAATCGTCGATCAACTGCCGGCAGGTCAGCCCCAGCGGAGCTTCGTAGCAGCCGGGGCGGTTCACGTGACCGCTGAGGCAATACAACTTGGGACCATAGCTGCCGGGATCGCGCGGATTCTTGGGATCGGCCGGCACGCCCATGCTTTTGAACCAGTCGACACCGCGGGCGGCGATTTGGGTGACGCAGCAGGCCGTTTCGATGTTGTTGACCACGGTCGGCTTGCGGAAGACGCCTTCGACGGCCGGAAACGGCGGCTTGATGCGCGGCCAGGCCCGCTTGCCTTCGAGACTTTCGATCAGCCCGGTCTCTTCGCCGCAGATGTAAGCGGCGGCTCCGCGGTGCAGGTAAATGTCGAGCGAGAATTCCTTGCCCAGGATGTTCTTGCCCAACAGATTGCCAGCGTAGAGCTCGTCGATGGCCGCTTGGAGGCGGTCGTAGGACAAGGGGTATTCGTAGCGGAGATAGATGTAGGCGGTTTGCGCCCGCGTGGCGTAGCAACTGATGATGATCCCTTCGAGCACCTGGTGGGGATCGTCTTCCATCAAAATGCGGTTGTTGAACGTGCCGGGCTCGCTCTCGTCGGCATTGATGCACATGTAGATCGGGCCGGGATGGTCTTTGGGCAGAAAAAACCATTTCAAGCCGGTCGGAAAGCCGGCGCCGCCGCGACCGCGAAGATTGCTCGCCTTGACCAATTCGATGACTTGCGCGGGCGTCATTTCGGCCAGCACTTTGCGCATTCCCGCGTAGCCGCCGGTGGCCTCGTATGCGGCCAGGGTGTGGCTGCCGGGTTTGCCGACGTTGGCCAGCAGGATCGGTTCGAATGGTGTCACGCGATTACGCTCGACTTTCGGCTGTTCGTTTGGCCGCTACTCTTTTGGCCGCTTTAGACGCGATGGCCGTTCGTGGCCGCGCTCCCCACGACGGCCGGGCCGCCGGCCACGATCGGTCCGTTGATTTCTTTTTCCGGCGGTTCCTGTCCATTGCCCGCGCGGCACTGGGCCACGAATTTCTCGCCCAGCTCGGGAGTCAAATTCTTATAGAGGGTTTTTCCGGCCAGCATGCAGGGAGCATACTCGCAGGCCCCCAGGCACTCGGCAAATTCGATCGTCAGCTTGCCGTCGGTGGTTGTTTCGCCGGGATGGGTGCCGGCGGCGTGGCACATGCGGTCGAGCACTTCCTCGCCGCCGCGCAAGGCGCAACTGATCGAGCGGCAGACCCAGGCCCGCACCAGGCCGTGGGGCTTGTCCTGCTTGAAGAATCCATAAAAGCTGAGCGTGTCCTGCACCTGGGCCGGAGCCAGTTCGAGCAACTGGGCGATTTCGACGACGGCCGCCAGCGGCACGCAGCGCAATCGCTCGTTGACGATGTGCAAGGCCGGCAGAGTGACGGCTTGCCGCGTCGGATAGCGCGGAAAATAGTCTTTGATGGCCGCGACCATCTCAGGAGTCAAAATGCGCTCAGCGGTAGACATGCAGTCAATCGCTCCTTAGCGATCCAATTCGGCGGCGATAATATTCAAACTGCCCAAGACGGCCACCACGTCGCTCAGCGTATGACCGCGGATCAGCGAGGGAAACATGGCAAAGTGGATGTAGGACGGCGGCCGGCAACGGGCTCGATAGGCAACGTGCGTGCCGTCGCCGACCAGATAAAAACCCAATTCGCCGTTCGGCGACTCGATGGCGGCGTACGACTCTTCGTGCGGCACTTCGAACCCGCGATTGCTCATCACCAGCTCGAAATGCGAGATCGTCCCCTCGATCGTCTTGTAGACCTGTTTCTTGGTCGGCAGCGCCGTCCGCTCGCCGATGTCGACATTGACCGGTCCGGCCGGCAGGTTTTCGATTGCCTGGGCGACGATTTTCAAGCTTTCGCGCATCTCGACCATTCGGACCAGGTAGCGGGCGTAGCAGTCGCCCGCCTGGGCACAGCAGACGTTGAAATCGAAATCGCCGTAGGCCAGGTAAGGCTCGTCCTTGCGCAGGTCGCGCGTCACACCCGAGGCCCGGGCGATCGGCCCCGTGGCGCTGCGATTGATGGCATCCTCGCGGGTCAGCACGCCGACGCCGCGCGTCCGATCGACAAAGATCCGATTGCGGTTCAGCAGCCGGTCCATGTCGTCGAGCGTTTTGGGAAACGTGCGCAGGAAGGCGCGGATCTTTTCGACGACCAGCGGCGTCATGTCGTACATGACTCCGCCGGTGCGGGTGTAGCTGTTCGTGAAGCGGGCGCCGCAGAGCGTTTCGAAAATGTCGTAGAGGACTTCGCGCTGATAGAAGGCGTAGAGGAAGTAGGTGAAGGCGCCGGTGTCGAGCCCGACGGCCCCGTTGCAGAGCAAGTGATCGCTGATGCGGGCCAGCTCGGCGACGATGGTGCGGATGTACTTGCAGCGCGGCGTGAGTTCGATGCCCATCAGCCGCTCGACCGCCCCGTGCCAGGCCACGTTGTTGGCCAGCGGCGAGATGTAATTCATCCGGTCGGTGACCGTGACGTATTGGTTGTAGTCGAGATGCTCGCCGATCTTTTCGAAGCCCGAGTGCAGATAGCCGATGTCGGGCACCGCGTCGAGCACGCGCTCGCCATCCAGCAGCAGCACGAGCCGCAGCGTGGTGTGAGTGGCTGGATGCTGCGGGCCGAAGTTCAGCGTCCAGACATAGTCCTGCTGCGCGGCGCCCTGGGCGCCGGCCGCCGCGGCGTCCGGTCCGCCTTCAACGGTCGCGGTGTTTTCAGCCGCCATGTTTTCCGTCGCCATGTTCAACCGTCCCCTCGTTCGAGGACGGGAAAGTTATGACGCTCGCCGCGACCTTGCATCGGATAATCCTTGCGCAGCGGATGGGCGGTGAACTCTTCGGGCAGCAGGATCCGTCGCAAGTCGGGATGTCCGTCGAAGCGGATGCCGAACATGTCCCACACTTCGCGCTCCATCCAGTTCGCCCCTTCCCACAGCGGCACGGCCGAGGGAACCACCGGATCGGGATCATCGACAAACGCCCGCACCGTCAGTCGTTCGGCGGTTTCGACCGAGGCCAGCAGGTAAACCAGTCCGTAGCGGTGATCGGCATCGCGATAGTTGAGATAGTCGACGCAGGTGATGTCGACCAGCAGGTCGAATTTGCGGCGCGTTTTCAAAAACTCGAGCGCCCCGCGCAGCGACTCGACCGGCACCACCACCCGCGTTTGACCGCGGAATTCGCTCTGCGTCGCCGCCGGATAAGCGGCCAGGAAGGCGGTGATGGTTTCGTTGTGGATCAACTTGTCGGGTCTTTCGTACTAAGGGCGAAGCAAGCCGAGGAAGCGCCGCGCGATCGCGGCGATGCACGGATCAGTTC
>Ga0182024_10007352_pt1 | contig 23764 bp, 20 predicted proteins | sample P32metaG_FD_120480 | JGI IMG/M metagenome (GOLD analysis project Ga0182024, IMG submission 120480) | Permafrost microbial communities from Stordalen Mire, Sweden - P3-2 metaG (Illumina Assembly) | ecosystem: Environmental > Terrestrial > Soil > Wetlands > Permafrost | place: Sweden: Stordalen... | reverse complement strand
GACGAGACCGACGCGTTCATCTTCGACCGGCTCCTCGGCGAGCAGTCGCCCAGCTTTACCGGCCTCGATACGTACATCTTCCAGTTCACGCCGCCGCAGCGGCCCTTCCCGCTCGACCAGATACAAACGGTTCTCGCATCGGAGACGCGCAGCACCAAGGTCCAAAGCGCTCAAAGCGAGTCGTATCTGGTTTCCGATAAGGGCTTTTCGATCAATCTCAGCGCGCCGCCGATCGGCGACAAGACGGCGGCGAAGATGATCATCACCGATTTCGGCGGCGAAAGCGTGACCAACGCGCCGATCGAATATGGCTTGCCGTCGATCGCGCAACTGGATGTTGAGGAGAACCCGGCCAACGGACAACTCATCATTCTGGGCACGTTCGGGGCCGCTCAGGGCACGGCGCAGATCACCGACGGCGCCGGTACGCACGCGCTGCCCGTCACGTTGTGGACGACCGATCACGTCGTCGCGACCATCCCCGGGGGCGGTGCCGGGTCGGCCGGCGCGGTGCAAGTGCTCTCGAGCAGCGGCATCGAGAGCAACTCGGCACCGCTCACCCAGTGGAGCGGCCAACTCGTCTACACCGAGAACGATTCGATACCCGATCTGGCGGGACAATCCGGCAGCGGCTCCGGCACGATTGGGGCAACCTATAACGTCACGTTCCGCTCCGACGTGCATCCGACGGTCGGCACGATCGACACGGCTGCCCAGCCGCAGAATCTCTACTTCAACGGTCCGCAGGCCGTCTCGTCGGGGGCCGTGACCGCGTTCAACGGTACGTTCACCACGTCGGATGGCATGTACACGGCGACGTTCTTCACCTTGGCGAACGCTCCGCCGTTGACTCCGGGCGTGCAGCCGCTGCCGCCATCGACCTTCGATATCGGCGCCGTCGGGGGGCAATCGGCACCCTGCAACAATAGTATGCCCGGCCCGCAGGCCGGATCGTTCAACGTGTTCTGTCCCGGCTCGGGCTTCGTCTCGCTAAACGTCGGTTCGTGCAGCGATGACGATTCCGGGATGCTCTGCGGCGGCTCGTACTCCCCCTCGGTCAAATTCGGCTTCCCGGCCGGCGGCGAAGGCGGGCTCTTGATACTGACGATGGATCCGGCCAGTTACGCCATCAGCGTTTCGTCTAATGCGGCCTCGTTCAGCGGCGGTCACTTCCAAGGCACCGGACGCCCGTCGACGGCATCGATGACCGGGACGATCGGAGCGCCCGTCTTTGCACCCACGAGCGCGACACCCGCCTACCTGCGCCGGCGCGCTCGCTAGCGCGCAGCGTCCGGGGTCGCGTTTTCGGACCCGGTAGTCGTCGCACAGCCGCGCTGTGGACTACGCCGGCTGGGGTGAGGCGATCCAGCTCCGGAAGTAGTTGACGTCCTCGACCGGGGTTGCCGTTTCGGCGAGACGGACGGGGTTATAGAAGTCGATTGCGGCCGCGAGTTCGTCGGTGGCTTTTTTGCCGAGCGACGCTTCGACGGCACCGGGCTGCGGGCCGTGCGGGGCGCCGGCGGCGTGCAGGGTCACCGAACGTTCTTCGATGCCGCGGCGCGACATGAAGTTGCCCGAGGCGTAGTAGATGATTTCATCACAGTCGACCGACGAGTGGTTGTACGGCGCCGGGATCGCGAGCGGATGATAGTCGAACAGCCGCGGCGCGAACAGGATGAACGCCGCACCCGGCGCGTCCCAGATCTGGTGCGACGACGGCGGCTGGTGAAGCTTGCCGGTGATCGGCGCGTACTCGTCGGCGCTGAAGGCCCACGGGTAGCAGTAACCATCCCAGCCGACGACATCGAAGGGATGGTTCGCAACGGTGTACTTCGCGTACCGTCCGCGGGCCGACACGCGGATCTCGAACTCTCCGACTTCGTCGATCGGCTCCGGCAGCACCGGGGCGCGGAAATCGCGCTCGTAGTACGGCGCCCACTCGGCGAGCTGCCCGAAGTCGTTGCGGAATTTGCGCGGGATCGTGATCTGACCCGAAGATTCCGCCACCAGCAGCGCCGTTTCGGCGGCCGGCTGGAGGCGGTAGGCCGTGCCCATCGGCACGTAGAGGTAGTCGTGCGCGCGATACTCCAGCCGCCCGAACGGCGATTCGAGCACACCCTCGCCGCGTTGAACGAAAAGCATCTCGTCGCCGCCGGCGTTGCGGAAGAAATACGTCATCGGTTCGGAGACGACCGCGGTCGACAGCACGAGGTCGTCGTTTCCCACCAGTGGCACGCGTGCGTCGACGGCGTCGCCGCGCTGCGCGAGACGGCCGGTGAACCAGTGCCGGTTCTTGACCGGATCGTTGGGCAGAAACCGGATCAGCGGCCGATCCCAAGGCTGCACGTCGAGCGTCGCAGTCGGCGGCCGCAGATGATACGCCAGCGAATAGACGCTCTCGAACCCCTTGGTCGAGATCAGTTCTTCCGCGTAGAGGCCGCCTTCAGGCGAGCGGAATTGGATGTGGCGTTTGGCGGGCAACCGGCCCGCGCGAACGTAGGATGCCATCGTTTAGGCCCGGACTTCGCTCATCCCTCAGAGATTACCGCGTTTGGCCTGCTCGTGTTCGATCGAGACGAACAGCGCCTTGAAGTTGCCCTTCCCGAACGAGAGCGATCCGCGGCGCTGGATGATCTCGAAGAACAGCGTCGGGCGGTCCTGGAGCGGCTTGGTGAAGATCTGCAGCATGTAGCCGGCGTCGTCGCGATCGACCAGGATGCTCAGCCGGCGCAGCTCATCGACGTCCTCCCGGATCGCGCCGACGCGCCCGGCTAAGTCGTCGTAGTAGGAAGCGGGAGCCTCGAGCAGCTCGACGCCGTTCGCGCGCAGCGCTTCGACCGTCGCGACGATGTCGTCGGTCGCGATCGCGATGTGCTGGATGCCGGGGCCGCCGTAATAGTCGAGGTACTCTTCGATCTGCGAGCGCTTTTTGCCGTGCGCGGGCTCGTTGATCGGCAGCTTGATGCCACCGCCGCTGCTCTGCATCACGCGCGACTTCAGCGCGGTGAACTCAGTCGAGATGTCGTGGTCGTCGAAGGAGATAAGCGGCTGCAAGCCCAGCGTGCGTTCGTAGAAGCCGCACAGATCATCCATCTCGCCCCAGCCGACGTTGGCGACGCAGTGGTCGATACGGGTCAGCCCGACCGGCCGCGACGGAAAGGCGTCGGGCAGGGCGACGAAACCCGGCAGCCAGGCGCCGTGATAATCGCCGCGCTGCACGAACGTGTGAACGGTGTCGCCGTACGCGCCGATCGTCGCCAGCGTCGCCGAACCATCGGCATCCGTTTCGACGGCCGGCGCCGCCAGCGGTTCGGCCCCATTCGCGACCGCGTGCGCGTAGACGCGCGCGGCGTCGTCGACCGCGATCGCGACCGCGCGCACGCCGTCGCCGTGCCGCGCGACGTGTTTGCCGATCGTATCGTCGGGCCGCAGCCCGGAGGTCACGACCAGCCGCACCTCGTTTTGCCGAAGCGCGTACGACGACGACTCGGACCAGCCGGTCTCGGGGCCGCGGTAGGCGACCGTTTCGAACCCGAGCGCACCGCAGTAGTAGTACGCGGCCTGCCGGGCGTTGCCGACCCACAATTCTAGATGATCGAACCGGAAGCTGCTGTTGTCGATGGTGTCGGGGATGGTGAGCGACTGCACGGCGGACAAACTCCTGGCGGCGCGGCGGTGTTGCCGCACTCCAGATATACGCGGCCGGAGTGCCGGTCCACTCGACAGCCGCGCAACGGCGTGCCAATTTATGGTAGTCTAGCGCTACGTTATGACGAATCCGGAGCTCGACGAGACCGACCGGCGCATTCTTGCCGCCCTGCAGCGCAACGCTCGCCTGCAGAACGTGGAACTGGCCAAAGACGTCGGCCTCTCGCCGTCGCCGTGTCTGCGGCGCGTGCGCCGGCTCGAGCGCGACGGTTTCATCACGCGCTACAGCGCCGTGCTCGACCGCAGCCGGCTCGGTTTCGGCATCACGGCGTTCTGCAGCCTCGAGATCGAGCGCAATCGCAAGGCGGAGACGGAGCTGCTGCGCGAGCAGATCCGCAAGCTGCCGCAGGTCGTCGCGTGCCACATCGTCACCGGCGACGCCGACTTTCTGCTCGAGATCGTCGCCGCCGATCTGGCGCAGTTCTCCGAGTTCGTACTCGACGTGATGAACAAGCTGCCGGGGATCAAGGGGATCCGCACCAGCCTCTCGCTCGAGGCGGTGAAGGCCGAGGCGCCGCTGCCGCTCGGCGCGCCGCGTCAGACCCGTTCGAAAAGGGTCGCGATCCCCTGACCCATGCCGATGCACATCGTCGCGAGGCCATAACGTCCGCCGCGGCGGCGCAGTTCGTGCAGCAGCGTGGTGGTGATGCGGGCTCCGCTGCAGCCCAGCGGATGGCCGAGCGCGATCGCGCCGCCGTTGACGTTGACGATCGCGGGATCGATTCCCAGCGCGTTGACGCAGGCGACCGACTGCGCGGCGAATGCCTCGTTCAACTCCACCAGATCGAGATCGTCGACGCCGACGTTCGCTTTCGCGAGCGCCTTGCGGGTTGCGCCGATCGGACCGATGCCCATGATGCTGGGGTCGACGCCGAATGTCGCCGAGCTGACGATGCGCGCCATCGGCGTCCAACCGAAGCGCTCCGCAGCGGCTTCGCTGCAGACCAGCAGGGCGGCGGCACCGTCGTTGAGCGGCGACGAGTTGCCCGCGGTCACCGTGCCGCCTGCCCGGAAGGCCGGCTTCAGTTTGGCGAGCCCTTCGAGGGTCGTGTCGGGGCGCGGCGGTTCGTCGGCGATGACGTCGTAGCGCTGCTTCCCCTGCTCGACGGTGATCGGTACCAGTTCGCCGCCGAAGCGGCCGGCCGCGACGGCCGCTTGGCACTTCATCTGGCTCTCGTACGCGAACCGGTCCTGCGCTTCGCGCGACACGCCGAACCCTTCGGCGACGTTCTCCGCCGTTTCGCCCAGGGAAATCGGCGGGTACATCGCGGCCAGGCGCGGATTGGTCATCCGGTTGCCGAGCGTCGAGTCGTGCATCTCCGGCGCCCGGTCGTAGGCCTTCTCCGGCTTGAGGATGACGTACGGCGCGCGCGTCATCGATTCGGCCCCGCCCGCAATCGCTACATCGATCACGTCCGCGGCGATGGCGTGAAAGGCGCCGTTGATCGCCTGCAAACCGCTGCCGCACAGGCGATTGACCGTCGTCCCCGGGACGCTCGTCGGAAGGCCGGCCAGTAAGGTCGCCATCCGGGCGGCGTTGCGGCAGTCTTCCCCGGCTTGGTTGGCGGCGCCCCAAAAGACGTCCTCGATGACCTCGGGATCGACGCCGGTCCGCGCCACCAATTCGCGAATTGCGTGCGCACCGAGGTCATCGGGACGCAGCGGCGCCAGCGCGCCGGCATAGCGTCCCATGGGTGTGCGAAGAGCGTCGACGATAACCGCGTGAGCCATAACAGCCGGATTCCGTTCGCCCCCGCCGGGCCTGCGCCTCGCGGGCGGGGAATCCACTCCGAGCCGGGTACAGATGAGCTGATGAAATCGCTGATCGTGTTCGATCTCGACGGCACGCTTGCCGAAAGCAAATCCGCGATCGATGCGGAGATGGCGACGCTGCTGGGCGCGCTGCTCGCGGTGGTGAAAGTCGCGATCATCTCCGGCGGCGACCTGCCGCAATTCGAGAAGCAAGTCCTCGCGCATCTTCCGCAAGACGAGCGGCTGGACAATCTGTCGCTGCTGCCGACGTGCGGGACGCGCTTTCTGCAGTACACGGGCGGTTGGCACCAGCTCTACGCCGAGGACCTGAGCCCCGCACAAAAACAGAAGATCGAAGCGGCGTTGAACGCCGCCGTCGCAGCCGCCGGCATTCACGTCGACAAAACGTGGGGCCCGCAAATCGAGGATCGCGAGAGCCAGATCACCTACTCCGCCCTCGGTCAGCAAGCACCGCTCGACGCCAAGTCGAGCTGGGACCCCGACTTCGCGAAGCGCCAGAAAATCAAGAGTTTTCTCGACCGCTCGCTGCCCGACTTCTCGGTGCGGCTCGGTGGCTCGACCTCGATCGACGTTACCCTGCCCGGAATCGACAAGGCCTACGGCATTCGAAAGCTGCGCGACATCCTCAGCATTCCGATCGGCGACATGATCTACGTTGGCGACGCTCTGTTTCCGGGCGGCAACGACTTCCCGGTGCGAAGCACCGGCGCCGCTTGCATTCAAGTCGCCAATCCGGACGAGACCAAGCGCGTGATCGAAACGGTGATCGCCTGTCTCGACGGTGCGGTTCCCGCGGCGACGGCATGACGACGCTGCGCGCCCGCGTCTGCGTCGCCGGCGGCGGTCCGGCCGGAGTGATGCTCAGCTATCTGCTTGCACGCTCGAACATCGACGTCGTGGTGCTCGAGAAGCACGCCGATTTCTTCCGCGACTTCCGCGGCGACACCGTGCATCCGTCGACCCTCGACGTCATGGCCGAACTCGGCCTGCTCGATGAACTCTTAGCCATTCCGCACACGGAGATCCACGAGGTCACGGCCATGATCGGCGCCACACCGGTCACGATCGGTGATCTCACGCACCTGCCGACGCGTTGCAAATACATCGCGCTGATGCCGCAGTGGGACCTCTTGAATTTCTTAGCCTCCAAGGGGAAGCGCTATCCGGCATTTCGCGTCATGATGCAGACCGAAGTCACCGGTCTGCTCGAGGAGAACGGAACGGTGGTGGGCGTGCAGGCGACGTCACCCGATGGTCCCATCGAGATCCGCGCGGAACTCGTCATCGGCGCCGACGGACGGCGTTCGACGGTTCGCGAGTCCGCCGGGCTGAAGGTGCGCGATTTTGGCGCGCCGATCGACGTCCTCTGGTTCCGCATCGACAAAGACCTCGGTGACGCGAGCGCGGCGCTCGGCCACTTCATCGGCGGGCGGCTAATGGTAATGCTCGACCGCGGCGACTATTGGCAGTGTGCGTACGTCATCCCGAAGGGGGGATACGACGCCGTGCGCGCCCGTGGGCTGCCGTCGTTCCGCGCGGAGCTGGCGCTGTTCGTGCCGCCGCCCGCCGAACGTCTCGAGCAAATTCGCAGCTGGGACGGCGTCAGGCTCCTGACCGTCACGATCGACCGGCTGGACTGCTGGTCGAAGCCGGGGCTGCTGTGCATCGGCGACGCCGCGCACGCGATGTCGCCGATGGGCGGCGTCGGGATCAACCTCGCGATCCAGGACGCCGTCGCAACGGCCAACATCCTGGTGCCCGTGCTGCGCACGCGGAGGGCGCGCGAGGACGACCTGCAACGGGTCCAGCGCCGGCGCACGTTCCCGGTCCGCTTCATCCAGGGTCTCCAGCTGTTCGCGCAAGACCGCATCTTCCGCAACGTCGCACTCACCGCACCGACGGCGGACACACAGACGCCGGTGCCCTTGCCGCTGCGCCTGCTGAAGATGTTTCCGATTCTGCGCCGGATACCGGCTTACGTCGTGGGGGTTGGACCGCGCCCCGAGCACGTGCGCACGCCCGAGGTGCCGGCCTAGAGGCGAGCCGGCGGCGCGATCCCGAGTTCGCGCGCCAGTCCATCGATGTCGTCGGCGACGTTTTCGAGGATCGGAATCCCGTCGCGCCGGAAGGCGATCTCGTTCTCGTGTTCGATCTCGCCGGCGACATAGACGCGCTCGCCGCCCGGCGCCAAGGCGCTGTCTTTGAACGTGCGCAGTTCACGGTCGAGATCGCGCTTGAAGTCGGCGACGTCGCGCAGCGCGTCGATGCGGATCGCGCCGAAGAAGTGCGACGTGATCCCCGACGGCGCGGTCGGGCTCTCCGTCATGGTCAACGCCGCACCGAACCAACCGCCCGCGAGCACACCGGTCAAGATCTCGGAGAGCGCGCCCAGGCCGTAGCCCTTGTGTCCACCGTTCTCCGTACCGAAGCCCCCGAGCGGCAGCAGCGCGCCGGAATGCCGCACCGCCGGGTCGTCGGTCGGGAGCCCCTCGGCGTCGACCGCCCAACCGGGTTTCAGCCGCCAGCCTTTGCGCTCGTAGACCTCGAGCTTACCGTAGGTCACCGTCGTGGTCGCGAAATCGAGCACGAACGCCGGCTCCTTGCCGGCCGGGATCGCGAACGCGAACGGGTTCGTTCCCTGCATCGGCGTGCGCCCAAAGGTCGGCACGCCGAAGTGCGCGGAGTCCGTCGACGAGATCCCGATCATGTCGTGCTCGAGCGCCATCATCGCGTAGAAGCCCGCGATCCCGTAGTGGTTCGAGTTGCGGACCGCCGCAAAGGCGAGTCCGCTTTCGCGCGCCTTCTCGATCGCCAGCGTCATCGCGCGGTGCGAGGCCGGATGGCCGAGGCCGTTTCCGGCGTCGAGCAGCAGCGACGTCGCTGTATCGCGGACGATCGTGTAGTCAGGTTTCGCCGCGATGCGGCCGTTTCTGATACGGTCGACGTAGAACCACCGCAGCCGCGCGACCCCGTGCGACTCGATGCCGCGCCGGTCGGCCGCGACCAGTACGTCGGCGACGATCCCGGCCGGATTCGGCGGCACGCCCACCGTCTCCAGCGCGCGCACGACGAAGGCGTGCAATTCCGCCTCCGGTATGCGCACCAGCGTCGTCGTCGTGCGCAGTCCCGCGGTCTGGGTTTCTTCCGGCATCCGCTGCTCCTTAGTCGAGTGCGCCGAGCCGCTCGACGACCTGCGAGAGCAGCCGATCGGCTTCGTATTCATCGTAGCGGGCCCGGTCGTAGCACAGGGCCAGCCAGCACGTGCCCTCGACGATCGCGCCCGGCGCGAGGATCGCCGGTTCCCCCGGCGCGATGAGCGGAAACGCGAGCAGGGTGCCGCTCGCGCCGACGTTGGTGACGGTCGCGGCGGCGCCGCCGACGTCGGCCGCGGTCAGCGCACCGTCGCGCGCACGCATCGCGAGATCGGCGATCGATGCCGAGATGTCGTCCAGCGACGCGCTGCGCGCGTTGGTTATGACCGGCACGACGAGGCCGCCGGAAATCGCCACCGCGATGCCGATGCGGTCGGCCGCCAGCGCCTGCGCAAAGGCTTTGACGAAGTAGGCGTTCCAGCTGCGGCCCCGGCGGTTGATTCCCGCCAGCGAGATGCGGCGCGCGCACGAACCTTGCGCGATGGTCGCGCGCGCCTCGCTCATGCGTTCCGCGATGCGTTTGCGCATCGGCGACAGCCCGCCGTTCGACGCCGCGTCAGCCGGGGTGACCGGGCGCGACATCGCCGTATGTTCGCCCGCCGGCGTCGCCGGCTGCTGCGCGCCGATCGTGGCACTGCCGATTTCGCTTGCGAACCGGGCTAGAACCTGACCGACCTCGGCGACCTCCCCGGCCGGTACCACGATCTCAGCGAGGACGCCGTCGAACGGCGACTCGACGTCGGTGTTGATCTTGTCGGTTTCGACCGCGAACAGCGGCTCGCCGCGCTTCACGCGGTCGCCGGGCTGCTTGTACCAGGCCGAAACGGTACCTTCAACGAGGGTGTCGGCCAGCCGCGGAAACTCAACCTGCATGGACGGTCTCCGGCGCGCGTGCACGTTCGAGTTCGGTCGTGAAGGCTGCGAGAAAGCGCCCCACGTCAGCACCGTCGACCGCGCGATGATCGACGCTGCAAGCGACGAACGCGCGTCCATCGCGAACCGCGCCGATGCGCAGCGCTGCCGTCTGTCCGGGCCGCACGAACGGGATCGCGAGATCGGCGCCCTCGCGACCGTAGTCGATCAGCGTGATCGTCCCGCCGCCGCGCGCCGGCGCCGCTGGTCCGAAGTCGCAGTCGACCACGACTTGGGCGTGGTTCACGATGCCGCTCCAGGCAAACGACGCGTTGCAGGCCGGCACCGCCCGGCAAGCCACCACGAGCGCATCGAGCGCGGCGCGCGTGTGCTCTTCGGGGAGCGCAATCTCGACGACGCTCGACGCCTGCGGGATCGACGCATCGTACGCACGTCGCCGCGCACTGCCCGCAGGCACCGCGCCGGCCAGCCGTACCAGCGCGGCGCGAATCGTCGCCCGGTTCGGGAGCACCGCATCTTCGAGCACGTCGTCGACCGGAATCCCCGGCAGGTCGGGCATCGCAACGCGGACCGGAGGAACCTCGAGCACGCCGGCTTCGGCGGCCAGCGCGCAGAGTTCCGCACCCAATCCCATCGTCAGCGTGTCTTCGTGCACCACGCACAGCCGGCGCGTCTTCGCCAGCGAGCGCAGGATCGTCGTGCGGTCGAGCGGGAGCAGCGTCCGCAGATCGACGACCTCGACGTCGATCCCCTCGCCCGCCAAGGCGTTCGCCGCCGCGAGCGATTCGTGCAGCATCATCCCGTAACTCAGCACGGTGATGTCGTTCCCGGGCCGCGCGATCGCGGCCGACCCGATCGGAACGACGACGTCGCCGTCCGGAACGGGGCCGCGAATCAGCCGGTAGGTGCGCTTGTGTTCGAGCACCAGCACCGGATCGGGATCGCGAATGGCAGCCAGTAGCAATCCCTTGGCGTCGGCCGGCGTCGACGGCGCGACGACCTTGATGCCGGGTGCGTGCGTGTAGAATGCCTCGACGCTTTGCGAGTGGTACGGGCCGCCGCGAAAGCCGCCGCCGTAGGCGGTGCGGATCACCATCGGGCAGGTCCAGTCGCCGGCCGTGCGCCAGCGCATCTTCGCCGCCTCGCCGACCAGATGGTCCATCGCGGCGTGGATGAAGTCGGCGAACTGAATCTCGGCCACCGGGCGTAGGCCGCGCATGGCCAAACCGACCGCGACGCCGGCGATCCCCGTTTCGGCCATCGGCATGTCGATCACGCGCTCGGGACCGAACCGCTCGAGCAGCCCTTCGCTGGCGCGAAATACGCCGCCCAGCGTCGCGACGTCTTCGCCCAACAGCAGCACGCGCGGATCGCGCGCCATCTCCTCGAAGAGCGCTTCGCGCACGGCCTCGATCACGCTCAGCTCACGCATAGGCATGCTCCGCGACCGTTTGCGCATCGCCGTGCGGCTGCGCCTCCGCCCAGTCGGCGGCGTCTTGCGCGAGGGCGGCGTTCTCGGCGTCGACCGCATCGGCGAAGGCCGCCGCCACGAGGCGGCGCGCCCGAACCAGCGGATCGCGGACCGCGAACTCCGACTCCAGTGCCGTGCGGTCGCGATAGCGCGTGTCGTCGTCGTTCGAGGTGTTGGGGAGAAAGCGGACGCACTGCGCGTCGATGAGGGTCGGTCCGCCGCCGGAACGAGCACGTTCGAGCGCGCTGCGCGAGGCCGCGAACATCGCTTCGACATCGGTGCCGTCGACCGCGATGCCGGGCATGCCGTACCCGGCAGCGCGCGCGACCAGCGAGTCGGTTGCGTACTCGCTTTCACGCTTGACCGACTGCGTCCAACCGTTGCGGTGCACGACGAACACGACCGGAAGCTGGTGGACGGCGGCGATGTTCATCGACTCGTGCACCTCGCCTTTCTGCGCCCCGCCGTCACCAAAGGCGATCACCGACGCGCTGCCGTCGCCGAGCAGCTTCGAGCCCCAGGCACAACCGACGCCGTGCGAGCAGTGGTTCGGCTGCGGTCCCTGCAGCGAGAGCACGTGCAGGCGTCGCGAGCCGAAGTGCGCGTACGGCTGACGCCCCGCGGCGTTGGGATCCGACGGGCGCGAAAAGAAATGCAGCATCACGTCGCGCGGGGCCATCCCCAGCACCAGCAGCGCGGTCAGATCGCGATAGTGCGGCGAGAGCCAGTCGATGCCCGCGCGCATCGCGAGCGCGTACCCGGCGCCGATCGCTTCGTGACCGCTGCAGGGCACCGCGAAGTGGGCGCGCCCGGCGCGCGCCAGGCGCCACATCCGCTCGTCGAGCGCGCGTGCGAGCGAGAGCGCGCGGTAGGCGCGCTCGCGCTCGGCCCGCGTCATCGCGGCGGACGCCGCGACCCGCCGTTTACTTGGCGACGGTGAACTTCCCGTTCTCGATCTGGGTGACCAGCGTCGAGAACGTCGAGAGGCCGTTGTGGTCGCCCGAGGACATGCGGAACGTGCCGGATACGCCGGTATACGTGACGTGCTCGATCGCGTCGCGCAGTTTGGCCGGGTCCGAGCTCTTGGCATCTCGCAAGCCCTGGGCCAGCACGTAGACACCGTCGTAACCGAAACCGCCGAAGATGCTGACGGGCGCATCCTTCGGGTACAGCCGCACGAACGACGCGATGTAGCGGTCGAGTATCTTGCGCTGCGGATCGTTGGGAGCCAGCGTGTCGGGGACGTTGATCCGGGTGCTGGCGATGTACGCGCCGTTCAGCGCGGGTCCGGCCTGCTGGACGAAAACCCCGGTCGCGGCGCCGTCCGAGTACAGCAGCGGATACGAGAGCGCCAGTTCGCGATAGCCCTTGATGATGACGCCGGCGCTCGGCAGCGTCGTCCACACGACGATCGCCTGCGGGTTGGCCGCCTTGACGTGCGTGAGCTGCGTGGTGGCGTCGCTCGCGTTGGCCGCAATCGGTTCGGCGTCGACGACTTCGAAACCGAACTTCGCGCCGGCATCTTTGAAGTGCGAGAGTCCGGTCTTGCCGTAGTCGTCGTTGCGGTAGATCACGGCGACCTTCGTCCAGCCCTTCTTCTTCATGAACTCCTGCATCGTTTGGGCGGTATGAAAGTCGGTGATCGGCATCTTGAAGATCCACTTGCGGTCCGAGACCGGCTGAATAACCATCGCGCTCGAGGCGAACGAGATCATCGGGATCTGGGCCTGCATCGCCAGCGGAACCATCGCGAGCGAGGTCTGCGTGAGCGACGAACCGAGCAGCGCGATCGGATGCTGGTCGAGCAGTTTGCGGACGTTGGTGACGGCGGTCGTCGCGCTCGACTCGTCATCGAGAATCGTGATCTGGAGCGGATGGCCGTTCACGCCGCCCGCTTTGTTGATCTCGTCGACCGCCATCTGCATGCTGTCCGCTTCGGGCCGGCCCAGCGAGGAGCCGGGGCCGCTCTCGGACACGGTCGCGCCGATGACGTAGGGTTCGTTGGCCGCGCCGACGGGTCGCGGCGGCGCCGCGGTTACGGTGAGGGCCAGTCCGAGCGCGAGCGCGCCCAGACGCAGTGAAGTCAAACGCAACGTGGAGCCTCCTTGTGTAATTTCGTCGTCTGCAAGAAACTTCTGCGAGACCGGCGGTTCACCCGCGCGTCTCGAGGTAGACGCGGCGCGCCGAGCGCGCCAATTCCTCGGCCGTCTCGGTGCCGACGATCCGTCCGCGCTGCATCAGGTAGGCGCGGCTGCAGATCTTGGCGGCCAGGCGCAGGTTCTGCTCGACGAGCAGGATCGTGACGCCGCGCCCGGCCAGCCGCGCCAGCGCGCCGAAATTCTCGCTGCGCACCTTGGGGGCGAGGCCCAGACTCGGTTCGTCGAGCAGCATCAGTTCGGGCTTCGCCATCAGCGCGCGTCCGATGGCGACCATCTGCTGCTCGCCGCCCGACAGCGAGCTGGCGATCGCATCGATGTAGCGCCGCAACGCCGGAAACAGCTGCAGCACGTCCTCGACGTCGGCCTCCAGTTCGGCGCGCGCGACCCGGCGCGAATACGCACCCATCAGCAGATTCTCCCGGACCGTCAGCGGCGCGAAGATACCGCGCCGCTCGGGAACCAGCGCGACGCGCCGGCTCGCCAGCCGCTCCGGCGGCCTGCCGGTGACGTCGACGCCCTGGACCCGCACGTGACCGGAAGCGGGCGGGATCAAGCCCGTGATCGAGCCGACGAGGGTCGTCTTTCCGGCGCCGTTGGGCCCGACGATCGCGACCGTCTCGCCGCGCCCGACGCTCAGCGTCACGTCCCACAGGACCTGCACGCGTCCCCGGAAGGTGGAGATGCCCTCGACCTCCAGCATCGGTTCGGCCGTCATTCGAGTTCATCTCCGATATAGGCGTCGATTACGGCCGGATCGGCGGCGACGACCGCGGGCGGACCTTCGGCGATCGTGCGCCCGTAATCGAGCACGACGACGCGATCGGCAACCGACAGCAGTTCGCCGACCGCGTGCTCCACCAAGAGCACCGCGATGCCGGAGTCGCGTGCGCCGCGGATCAAGCGCAGCACTTCGCCGACTTCGTCGGGATTGAGTCCGGACAGAGGTTCGTCCAGCAGCAGCACGCGCGGGTCGACCGCCAACGCGCGGGTGAGTTCGAGCAGACGTTCTTCCCCGAAGGCGAGCGATTCGGTCGGCCGATCGCCCATGTGCGTGAGCCCCGCGCGTTCGAGCATCGCGTCGGCGCGCGCGCGCAACTCCGTGTCGGCGCGGCGCCGAGCCGGCATGCCTAGGCCGCTGGGCAGCAGCGCGCGATCGGCGCGGGGTGGGTACGAACCACCGAATTCGCAGGCTGTCAGCGCGATGCAGACGCTCTCGCGCACCGTCAGCCCCCAAAACATGACCGGCGTTTGAAACGTCCGCGTCACACCGAGCGCGGCGACGCGGTCCACCGGACGTCCGGTCAAGCGCACCTCGCCGAGCTGCACGCTGCCGGCCGTCGGACGCTGCACGCCGCTGATGATATTGAACAGCGTCGTTTTGCCGGCGCCGTTGGGCCCCATGACGCCCAGCACCTCGCCGCCGCGCGCGCCGAAACTGACCTCGTCGAGTGCCTGCACGCCGCCGAAGCGCATCGAGACTGCGCTGACGGTAAGGGTAATGGGTTCGGCCGTGACCGTCATGCGCGGCGTGCCGCTCGGCCGAGCAAACCTTGCGGGCGCACCACGAGCACCAGCAGCAAAATGAAAAATCCGATGCCTTGGTCCCAGCCCGGCGAGAGCAGTCCGGCCGCCACGTGCTCCACGATTCCCAGCGTGAACCCGCCCAGCAGTGCGCCGGGCAGGCTGTCGATCCCGCCCAGCACCGCCGAGACGAAACCGGCTAAGCCGTAGGTGAGGCCGGCGTCGTACTGGACGCCCGGAATCGGCGTGATCACCACACCGCCCAGACCGCCGATCGCCGCAGCGACGACGAAGCTGCCGAATGCGAAGGTGCGCAGCGGGATACCGAACGTCGATGCGATCGGGGGATTCGCGACGGCCGCGCGCACCGCGGTCCCCATCCGCGTGTGCCGGAAGAACAGGTACAGCGCCGCGAACACGAGCACGTCGGTGCCCAGTACCCACAGCGCTTGCGGCGGCAGCGCGCCGCCGAACACCACGATCGCGTTGCCGGCGCTGAACGGCGGCAAACTGTACGGATTGGTCCCCCACACGAACAGCGCGAGCCCGCGCAGCGCGACATCGACGCCGAGCGTGATGAAGAGCAGCGTCAGCGCGGTGCCGCCCCGTGCGGGGCGAATCGCGAGCAGGTAGGTGAGCCCGCCGGCTGTGGCGGCGACGACGACCGCGATCGCGGCCGCGCCGACGACCGGCATCCCGCCCGTCGTCAAGGCCGCTGCGGTCATGCCGCCGATCATCACGAATTCGCCTTGCGCGAGGTTGATGATCCCGGTGACTTGATAGATCAGCACGAAGCCGGCCGCGACCAGCGCGAAGATGGCGCCGTCGACGACGCCGCCGAGAAAGTACTGCCACAGCGCGGCCGTCACGCCGCGCCGTCGCTCGCAAAGCGGCTGGTCAAGCCGCGCGGCATCAAGATCAGCATCGCGACCAAGATCACGCCCAGGAAGAATGACTGAAAGTCGCCGCGCGCGCCGGGCAATACCAGCGGGATGACCGTCTGCAGGATCTGACCGAGGGCGACCACGATCGCCGCGCCGATCACCGCTCCCCACAGCGAACGCAAGCCGCCGATGACCGACATCAGCACGAAGTTGACCGAGAGCAGAAACCCGAACGAGGTCGGGTCGATGTACGTGAACGACGACGCGTAGACGGCGCCCGCGATCCCCGCGTAGACCGCGCTCAGCACGAAGGCTTGACGGCGCAGACCCTCGCTGTTGACGCCGAGCGCCTGCGCTCCCAACTCGCCGGCCGAGACGGCGATCAGTGCGCGGCCGTAGGTCGACTGAACCACATTTCCGGCAAACCAAATGCCGACGCCGACCAGCACCCAGGCCAGAATTGCGTACGCGCGCTGATCGAAGACGAACGAGCCGAGGGCGAACCCCGGGATCCCCTTGAAACCGGACGATCCGCCGATGAAATCCCATTCGTTGAAAACGACGTTGATCACGATGCCGAGGGCGAGGGTCGCGAGCGCGAGCAGATTCTCGCGCAAGCGCAGCACGATGAAGCTGAGCGCGAAGGCGACCAGCGCCGCCGCGACGGCGCCGGCAACCGCGCCCAGCCAAGGCGTGAGGTGCAGCTTTACCGCCAGCACCGCCGACGTGTAGGCCCCGATGCCGACGAACGCGGCTTGCCCGAGCGAAACCTGACCGGCATAGCCCATGAACAGGTTCAAGCCGATCGTTACCAGCGCGTAGATGCCGATCAGCGTCAGGAGCCCGGTGTAGTACGACGGGAGAAACCAGACCAGCACCGCGATGACCGCGACGATGACCGCGGCCACGGGGGCGTACGCGGTGGACAGCCGCCTCATGCGCCTCCCAGCGCGAGCCACAAGGCGTTCGGGCCGCGGAACGAGATGTTCGGCGCGAACGCATACCTTTGGCCGTCGCGCACATGCAAGTGCGGAAATCGCGCCGCGAGCAATTCCAGCACGATCGCGACCTGCAGTCGCGCCAGCGCGGCGCCCAGGCAATAATGGATGCCCATCCCGAAGGCGATGTGAGCGCGCGCATTGGCGCGGTGCGGATCGAAACGCTCAGGATCGGGGAATCGGGCCGGATCGTGATTGGCCGATGCCAGCAGGAGCAGGAGTTTCGCGCCGGCGGGAACCCGCACGCCCCCGACGTCGCTCGCCTCGCGCGCGATGCGACGCCAGCTCACGACCGACGTATCGTGCCGCAGCGCTTCTTCGACCACATTGGGAATTAGGGCGGGGTCGGCGCGCAGCGCGGCCCACAAGCCATCGGTTTCCAACACGCGGCGCAGGGTGTTTGCGATCAGGTTGGTCGTCGTCTCGTGACCGGCGAACGAGAGCCCATAGATGATGCTGGCGATCTCGCGATGCGTGAGCGTGCCGTCTTCGCCGGCCGTACGCAGCAGGTCGCTGGTGAAATCATCGGCCGGCTCGACCGCGCGCCGCTCCACGAATGCCTCGCAGTACTTCCAATACCCGACCATCTGCTGCGCGACACGCACTTGATCGGCCGCTGCGGGCCGACCCCACGTCATCGCGAGCCGGTCGCCGCACCAGGCCTTGAGCTGCTCGAGATCGTCGTCGGGGAAACCGATCATGGTGAAGATCGTGATCGCCGGCAGCGGGAATGTGAGCGCACGAACGATGTCGACGTCGGGCGACGAGCCGAACGCGTCGATGAGGGCGGCGGCGCGCGCGCGGATCACCGGCTCGAGGAGCGCCATCCGCCGGGCGGAGAATGCGCGTATCGTGTGCGCCCGAATCCGGCCGTGCTCGGGTGGATCGGCGTTCGACATCACCTTGGCCGGACGGAAGCCGTCGCTGAGAATTGTCCGCGCCTCGGCCGAGAGCGGCGTCAGCGGATCCTGCGCGATCGCCGCCGAGAAGCGGACCGGATCGCGAAACACCGCATCGACGTCGGCGAAGCGCGCCACCACCCACATATCGACGCCGGGTTCGTAAAACGGGGGCTTCTCGCGCAATTCCGGATACGAAGGATACGGATCGTCGAGATATGCCGACGCGAACGGATCGAATCCGATCTCGGTCGATAGCGGAATCGTCATGGCATCTTCCACTCCACGCGTTGGCGAAGGAACCTTCCCTCACTTTTCTGACCGCCACGCGCAGCAAACCTGCCCCCATGCTATATTTGTTTCGCTTATGCGGCCATCACCAAGACATGCGGACTGCTGTTCGCGGCTTGCGTTCGTCAACGCGCTCGCGGTTGGCGCATACGGTGCGCTCGACGCGCTCCCCGCAGCGGCCGCCGCGCCGGCGCCATCCGGCTCCCCCCGCACGCGGGTCGTCCTGCTCGGCACCGCCGGCGGTCCGGCGCTGCGTCCGGGCCGTTCTTCGCCGGCCTCGCTCGTACAGGTCGACGGCGTCCCGTACGTGATCGACTGCGGCTACGGCGTCGGCCGCCAACTCATCGACGCGAAGGTCTCGCCGATCGGCCTGCGCGCAATCTTTATCACGCACCATCACAGCGATCACAATGCCGACCTCGGCAACCTGCTCGTGCTGGGTTGGGCGACCGGCGGAAAGACGCGCGTCGACGCCTACGGTCCGCCGCGAATGGCCGAGCTGATCGACCTTGCCTTGCAGTACCACGCGTACGACATTGCGATCCGGATTCCGGATGAAGGCCGGGTCGATCCGCGGCCCTTGTTCGTCCCGCACGAGATTGTCGGCCCGGGCGAGGTCTATCGCGACGAGCGCGTCGTCGTCGAAGCGGCGCTGGTGCACCATCCACCCGTCGTCCCGGCCTACGCGTACAAGGTCACGACGCCCGACCGGGTGATCGTTTTTTCCGGCGACACGACGTACAGCGAAAACCTGATCGCGTTCGCCCGCGGCGCCGATCTGCTCGTGCACGAGGTGCTGCTCACCTCGGCACTGGATCGCCTGCTCAAGCTGGTTCCGAACGCGTCCCGCTTGCGCGAGCACATCGTCGACGCGCACACCGACGCCGAAGACGTCGGCCGCGTCGCTGCCGCAGCGCGCGTCAAACGCCTGGCGCTCACGCACTTCGTTCCCTCGTACGACCCGACGCTGACCGACGAGGATTGGGCGGCGCCGGTTCGCTTGCACTACCGCGGCGAAATCGTCGTCGGCCGCGACCTGATGGAAGTGTAGGGCGTCGGCCGCTCGCGGGATCCCGGGTCCCGGCTGTGCGGTCCCGTACCGTCACGGCAGCCTTACCGTGCCCCGGCAGGACCAACCCCCTAGGGAGGGAAGCCCCGCGGACTTCTTTCGCTCGCAGGGAGGGTCGCCGATGGAGAGCATCGCGCGCTTGAGGAACGTCGCCGTCGTCGGACCGCATCATGCCGGAAAGACCACGCTTGTGGAGGCAGTGCTGGCGCACTGCGGCGCGATCCCTCGACGAGGATCGGTGCGCGACGGCACGACGATCACCGATTGCGAGCCGGAAGCGATCGGGCACCTGCAGTCGGTGTGCGTCGGTTTCGCCCACACGGTCTGCGGCGAAATCGAGATGAACTTGATCGACACGCCCGGCTTCGTCGACTTCTTCGAAGAGACAAAAACCGTGCTCAGTGCGGTCGACGCGGCGGTGGTCGTCATCGACGCGGAGCCGGAGCGGGTCGCCCAAACTGCGGCGATCGTGGAATTTCTGGAGATGCGGAAAATGCCGCATCTCTTTTTTATGAACAAGCTCGACCGGCCGGGCGCGAACTTCGACGCCACGCTGGCCGCGCTGCGCGAGGCGTACGGACCACACGTGGTCGCCACGCACGTGCCGATCGGAACCGGCGAACGGTTCTCGGGCTACGTCGACCTGGCGTGCGCGAAAGCGTTCCGCAGCGAAAACACGGGCGGGGTCACGGAGATCCCGTTCCCGGCCGAGCTGGCTGCCGTCGTCGACTCGCAGCGCACGATTCTGCTCGAAGCGCTGGCGGACTTCGACGACGCGCTCCTGGAGGAGCTGCTGGAGGGCAAAGCACCCTCGCAGGACGAGATCGACCGCGACCTTTGTGACGACTGCGCGCACGACCAGATCGTCCCGGTCCTGGTCGGCAGCGCCGAAAAAAATGCCGGCGTGTGGCCGTTGGTCGACGCCGTCGCGCGGCTGTTCCCCTCGCCGCTTACCGAACCGCGACGCGACCTCGACGGACGTCCGCTCGCGCCGCGCCCCGACGGACCCGTCGTGGCGCAAGTCTGCAAGACGATCATGCACCCGCAGCAGGGCAAACTGTCGGTCGTGCGCGTGTTCACCGGCACGGTCTCGTCGCAGACTTCGCTGGTCGACGCATCCCGCGGCGGCACGCCGATTCGCCTGTCGGGCATCGTGCGGCTGTTCGGCAAGAAGCAGGAGCCCGTGACCAGCGCCGGTCCGGGTTCGATCGTGGGCTTGGCGCGGCTCGACGGCGTCGGCACGGGCGATACGCTCGCGTCGCCCAACGCCGGCGTGCTGATGCCGACCGTGCCGCTCTCCGAACCGCTGTTCGCGGTGGCGATCGCGCCCGCGCAGCGGCTCGATGAGGCGAAGCTCTCGCAGGCGCTGACGCGGCTGCTCGACGAGGATCCGGCGCTGCGCGTCGGCCGCGCCGAATTCACCAACGAACTGCAGCTGCTGGGCAGCGGCGAGACGCACGTGGCAACCGCGACCGAACGCCTCGCCCGCAAGTACAACGTCGACGTGCGCACCCACGCTCCGTCGATCGCCTACCGCGAGACGATTCAGAGCGGCACCGAAATCCACTCGCGCTACAAGCACCAGACCGGCGGTCACGGACAGTTCGCCGACGTGCATCTGCGCTTCGAGCCGCGCGAGCGCGGTGCTGGGGCGACGTTCTCCGAAAAGATCGTCGGCGGCGTGGTGCCCAAGCAGTTTTTCCCGGCGGTCGAAAAAGGGGTCCGCGAGGCGCTCGCCACCGGCGGACCGCACGGCTTCCCCGTCACCGACCTTCACGTCACGCTTTTCGACGGTGCGTTTCACGACGTCGATTCGAGCGAGGCGGCATTCAAAACCGCCGCCGGCATGGCCGTCCGCGATGCGCTGCAGAAACTCGGGACCGTCGTGCTCGAACCGCTGATGCGCGTCGAAACGACCGTGCCGAGCGTCTCGCTCTCGGCGGCAGTGTCCCAGCTGACGGCGAAGCGGGGCCAAATCCTGGGCTTCGAGCCGACCGACAAGCCGGGCTGGGACCGGATCGTGGCGCTCGTTCCGCAAGCGGAACTCGGGCGCTACGCGACCGAACTACGCACTGCGACCGTCGGCCTCGGGGGCTACACGGCACGGCACGAACGGTTCGAGGTCGCTCCCGAACGCGCGGTCGGCGCGCCGGCCTAACCGCCGGGCCGCCGAGCTAGAAGTCGGACTCGGTCAGGTTGGCCGACGCGTTGACGTTGAGGAAGTCCTCGGTGCGCACGATCGTATCGCCGGCGAAGGTCACGCGCCGGGCCGGCAGATGCGAGGTCTTGCTCAGAAAGATCACGACCCGCGTCGCACCGTACTGATCCTTCCACGGGATCGACACCGTGTCGTAGGCAGTGCCGAGAATCGTCTCCTCACCGTTCGTCACGGCCGCCGCCGAGCGGATGTCGTCGGCGATCGTTTGGAACGAGGCCTCGACGATCGTGCCGCCGCGCAAGTCGACGGCTTCGGGATCGTGGATCGATTTCGTCAGTTTGACGAAGCTGACGAAACCGCCGCGATGACCGGTGATCGTCTCCCCGCCCTTCCACACCGCACCGCCGCCGCGACCGGGACCGCCGGTGATGTCGATGCGCGCGAAGTGCGGCTTGAGGTACGCGTAGCGATAGGTGCGATCCTGAACCTCGCTGCCCTTCGTTTCGTGCACCTTCATGTCGGCGGTGTAGCTCGGCACTTTGGCCCAGGTTTCGAGAAACACCGCAGCCGGACCGGTCGGTGCGGCGCCCAGGAGCGCGATCGCAAGCGCGCCCCCGAGCAGCGCCGCGCTTCGCCGAATCACTTCGGCTGCCGCACTTTGCTGAACCCTGAGACGCCGTTGCCCGGCGCGTACGGATCGGTTGCGTACACGGCCGCCAGGCTGACGTCCGGAATGCCCAGGCCGTACGACGTGTTGAGCTGGTCGATGAAGGCGTTCGCGATGATCGCGTAGCCGGTGTTGGACGGGTGGACGCCGTCGAGGCTGAAGAAGCCGCCGCGATACACCAGACTGCAGCACGCGGGTGGGTTGATCGGGATCCCGCCGGCGTTCTCGATCGCGACGAACTGCGTGTGGATGTCGACCAGCGCCGCGCCGCCGCTGCTCGCGCCGGCGGCGATCGCTGCATTATAGGAAGCGTTGAGTCCCTTCACCTCGGCCGCGACGGCGTCGGTTACGAACTCGCCCGTGACCAGGGTCGGAGCGACCGGAGCCTGCGAGGCCGCGATCTGCGCGGAGGCGGTCTGCAGGGTTGCGAACAGCGCGTTGATCGTGAAGTACCCGCCGGCACCGAGCCCGGCCTGGGTGGTTTCCTGCGCGGCGTACGCCGGTGCATACTGACCGGCGATTGCGGCAGCTTGGCCCGCCGGAATGCCCTGCGCTTCGAGCGCGCCGGTGAGGTATGCGGTCAGGGTCGCCGAGTAGGCCGGCTGCGGAATGAACACCGCCGCGCCCATCACGTCGACCAGGTTGGAAACCGCAACTTTGGCGCCCGATGCTTTGAGCTGCTGCACGATCGACAGAATGTCGGCCTGCATCGAAGCCGGCGACGTGACCGGCGCCGCGCCGCCCGAGAAGGCAAACTTGAGCAGGTCGTTCGAGCCGAGCCACACCGTCGCGACTTGCGCGTGCAGCGAAATCGCGGCTTGCACTTGGGTGACGCCTTGGCCGAAGCCGGCCAAGATCGGCCAGAAGTTCTGACTCTCGCCGTTGACCAGCGCGTTGAGCTGCACGAACTGCCCGGGCGCGTTCTGCGCGGTCACGTTGCAGTTGCCGATCGGGCCGGTCATGTAGAGCGCTTCGTGCACGGTCTGACCCGGGATCCCGACGTCGGAGGGATTGAGCGCCGGGTTCTCGCGCAGCGACAGCGCCGTCGAAAACGTGTTCGCCGCGATCTGGTGGGAATCGCACTCGGTGGTGACGGGATAGGGGAAACCCGAGGTCGTCGGTGCGAGCAGATCGCCGACACCCGGCGGAGTCATCAGCGGCAGCGGTGACTGCGTGGGATCGCTGAGCGCGTTGATGTCGACGCCGTTGGCCTGTTCCCAGAGCAGCGCGAAGAACCCGTGCTCCTGCGTGCGCTGAACCGGCCCGATCTGACCGAGCGTCGGGTCGACGCCGATCACCGGCATGTCGGCGCCCATCAAGCCGCCGGACTGCACGCCCGCGGTCAGGCTGTCGCCGACGCCGGCAATGCGCAGATGCGCCGCAGGCCCGACGGTGCCGGGCTTGGCCGGCGTGGGGATCGTGTTGGTGAAGGTCTTGCCACCGCCGCCGCACGCGGCGAGCAGGAATGAGGCCGCCAGGGCGGCGGCGATTCGACGGGCACTCACAGCGGGATCACCGTCGGCGAGCCGATTCCGAGTTGCACTTGAACCTCCGCGGCGTGAAGACCGGCGAACTGCGGCGCCACCTGTTTCGGCGCGCACGGCAGCCGCTGACAGGTGAGGCTGACGATGCCCCACTGGTTGTTGGTGTTGGTCGCGCCGCCTTCGAGCATCGTCACCTGAATGAAGGTCGACTTCGTGAAGTGGTGCGCGACGCCATAAATGAATGACGGCGTGTACTCCGGATAGGGATCGACGGGGTTGTACTGCACCAGCCGCGAGGGCTGGAAGAAGGCCGTCGTGCGCGGATCGAAACGGTACTCGACGTATCCCAACAGGAAGAGCTGCGCGTGATTGGTTTGGTTCACGCCGGCCGGGTGGACCAGCCACTGCGGCGCCGCGGTCAGCGTTCCGAACATGCGTGGCGTCGATAGAAACGGCAGGGTGACGGCTAGGAAGTACTCCTGTTCGGTGCGCAGGCGCACCGTCGTCGAGAAGCCGTTGTACTCGATCAGCTGCTCGTCCGAATGGCCGCCGATCGTCGCGGTGTGCGCGAGGTAGGTCGGCGTGATGACGATCGGGATCTTCCCGCCCAGCAGGAACAGATTCTGATCGCCGATCTGAAAGATCTTGTCTTTGGTC
>Ga0182024_10007351_pt1 | contig 23764 bp, 20 predicted proteins | sample P32metaG_FD_120480 | JGI IMG/M metagenome (GOLD analysis project Ga0182024, IMG submission 120480) | Permafrost microbial communities from Stordalen Mire, Sweden - P3-2 metaG (Illumina Assembly) | ecosystem: Environmental > Terrestrial > Soil > Wetlands > Permafrost | place: Sweden: Stordalen... | reverse complement strand
GGAAGTAATGGCCGAAGTCATGATCCAAGAAAGCGAGTTCGTCCGCTTGGCCGACGCCATCCCCGCCGATAAATACACATGGCGACCGTCGCCGGATGTGCGCACGATCGCCGAGGTTTTTCTTCACGCCAGCGCGGCCAATTACAACCTCTACAAACTCGTGGGCACTCCCACTCCGGCTGGGGTCGACACGAAAACCCTGGAAAAGTCGACCGTCGACAAAGCAAAAGTCATAGCTACGCTCAAGGCTTCCTACGCCCACGCCAAGGCAGCTATCCGCTCTATGCCCGACGCGGACTTGGAAAAGATTCTCAATTGGAACGGAGGGAAGATTACCGAACGGGGCGTCCTGCTCTATATCGTTCAGCACATCGCGCAGCACCTGGGTCAGCAGATCGCCTACGCCCGCTCAATCGGCGTCGTCCCGCCGTGGACACTCGACCCGCCCCGTAAGAATTGATCTTTAACCGATTGGCGACGCTCAACAGTTGCACCGGGCGTTTACACTCAAGTGCCCCAGAGCAAAGGCCAGATGAGTGTAGTCGGGATATTTCGCCAACAATCCGCTGTTTGGACGAGAAGAAACGGATTATTCAGCTTGCGCGACGATCTCTTGAACCTCACCGTTGCCTACCGTTTTTCCATCCCAGAGTCGGAAATCCTGAGAGATTCTTAGCAATGGACACACAAGATCGGGACGCAAGAACTTGATTGGGACGATTGCAATTTGACCGGGACGTAGGGAACCTATGCTCTCCAACATAAGGCGGCAGTCGAAATATTCGCCATTGATCTCGACTAAGCAACCAAATTGGTCAGAAGGCGTTGGTTCACATCGACCTCCCACGTCCGTTTCATACAATTTGATCTTTGCGATTACGTCTGGCGTCATGCTACCTAACCTCATCTACCGGGCCAGAAAACACCCTACGGCATCGCCACGGACTCCGAATGTGGTCAATCCTGTGCTTCCGCGCTCGGCTAACACGAATGAATCTTCCGTGGGATCAAACAGCAACAACATCCCTTTGCCGTCGTCCGCAACTGCGGCACATTTGCGGCGTGGTCCCTCGATCGTGCCGACTTGCTCGAAGGTATCTCGAATTTCAACCTCAGTCCAATAAGGCTCAACAAGGGAGGCTCGGAATTTCGCTAGGCCCTGCTGCACGGCTGCGTCGGTCCAAGGATTGCCGATTGCGGTATCGGGAAAATCGTACACGTATGTCTCGATCTCTTTCTCAACATGTTGCCGCAATCGCGCCAGATCAACTTCCTTGGGTTCAGTATTCATATACGCTGGGCAATCATAACTGAAGAAAACAGGCGTTTACACTCACAACCTGGTCAATGGCTGCAAAAGCTAATGTTACGGCGGCTGGATCAGTTCCCCTAGTATGGGCCGATAATTCCGGCGATGGCGCGGGACGCGGGCGAGGGCGCCCGCGCCACATCCTTCGTATCCAGAACGTCTAGATATTTCAGGCCGGAGCCTGTATTGAACAGGACTACAGTGTCATCTGCACTGAAGAAGCCGTTGGCCAACAACTTTCGATAAGCGACCAGCGAAGCCGCGCCTTCCGGGGCGGCGAAGATGCCTTCCACTTTCGCCCAATGGCGCGTGGCTTCGAGGATCTCGGCATCGGTAGCAGCGAGGGCTAGGCCTCCGCTGTTTTTTAGAATGTCGAGGATCAGGTAGTCGCCGTACGGCTTCGGCACGCGCAATCCTGAAGCCAGCGTCGATGCATGCTCCCACATTTCGACCGAGCTGCGGCCTTCGTCCCAAGCTTTTACAACCGGCGCGCAGCCTGCGGCTTGCACGCTGATCATATTTGGCCGCTCGGGGCCGATAAATCCAAGTTGCTCCAGTTCGTCGAATGCCTTCCACATGCCGAGCAGGCCCACGCCGCCGCCGGTGGGATAGATGATGGCTTGGGGAAGTTTCCATCCCAGTTGTTCGGCTACTTCGTAGCCCATGGTTTTCTTGCCCTCGACGCGGTAGGGCTCTTTCGTGGTGGAGACGTCGAACCATCCTTCTTTTGACCAGGCTGGCTTCTCTTTGAGTTCGGCAACTTTGCGCGCGCAATCGGAGATGAGTCCATCGACCAGGGTTACGTGCGCGCCGTAGTAATCGCATTCGATGCGGTTGGCCATGGGGACATCTTTGGGCATGAAGATGTGAGCTTCGATTCCGGCGGCTGCGGCATAGGCAGCGAGGGCTCCGGCGGCGTTACCGGCGGAGGGGATGGCCAGTTTTTTCAGTCCGAAGTGGCGCGCCATGGTGACCGCGGCGGAGAGGCCGCGAGCTTTGAAGGAGCCGGTGGGATTGAGGCCTTCGTCTTTGATGAAGACGTTGGGAAACTCGCGGCTGCGCAGCATGGGGGTGAAGCCTTCGCCGAGGGTAACTGGCGCGGCATCTGGAAGCACCGCGTCGTAACGCCACATCGTCGGAGCCAGCGGCAGCAGCGATGCCGGGGAAAAAGTTTTTTTGATCGTGGCAAGATCGTAGCGGGCGTAGAGAACACCGCCATCTTTGGGGCAAACGGTTTGTGGACGGTCGGCGGGGTAATGCTCGCCGCAGCGGGTGCATTGCAGGTGAGTGAGTCGTGGCACGCAGAAAGTTTAGCAGGGGCAGGGTATGCCGCGCCGATTCAAGCAGTCGGCGCGGCCGCAAGAGATTTACTTATGCGATGGCTCAGAGCCATGCGGCAGTTGCGCGACAGAATGCCGGTTAATAATCACATGCGTTCGTTCGTGCGTTAACCGAACCCGGCAGCGCAGCCGGTCCGCACGAACTCTGCAGGTGTTGTCGCGCACCTGTATCCACGCCACTTGCTCCGGACCAACGATCATCCACGCTGTGGCATTGGTTGCATAGTTGGTTTGGTCGAGATAGTAAGCTGCTTCCAGGTCGATGTCGGCCGCGTCGGCATCCATCTGCTCACAGTCGAGGCTAGCGGGCGCAGCGTTCGCATCCCTAGCTGCGCAATAATCTTCATCGTGCTCCAGCAGAATCTTTCGATTCGAGGCGCCGATGAAATAACGTGTGGTCACGGCCGGAACATTCGATTCCGCCGACCATTGCGTGAAATCCCTGGCAAAAGCTGGGGGAAGTTGGCTCATCCCGAGGAAAGCCTCCTTCACCTGCCGGGAAAAAATCGTGACTGTCGGGGTGGGCTCGCCGTTCGTCGGATGGAAATAAAATCCACCAAGCGCAATCCCATCCTTCATGTCGATCCAGAGGAAGCCGCGCCCCTGAAGGTATGGACCTTTGCTGCCGGAGAGCATCAGATAGCGTTCGTCGCGAAGTTCGACTGGCAGCTTCGAGGCATCCAAGGCTTTCTCCATCGCGTCGTTGATCGACATATCCCAACCGTAATGGAAAATGCAGTCGGGAAGCAGGCTGCGCATGAGCTTCCGGAATTGCTTATCGCGGAGCGCGTCGCCCGATTTCCTTCCCACAAATTGATTCAGAAAAGTGAGTTGATCGCTTGAGAGCCGGTTTTTAAAAATAGCCGAGTCGTATTTCGGGGCTTCACTCTGCGGCTGGGCTTGCGGATCTGAAGATTGCGACTCGCTCTCTGGCGGATTTTGCGGTAGCGCCATTGATCCTTTCGGCGCATCGTTTGCCGGCGCCTGTGAGAACGCTCGCGGCGGAAGCGCAATCGCCTCCGCGAACAAGGTTAACGGCACCGCAAGCAGAAGAGGGGATGCATGGAATCGAAGCAGCAACGCCCGAAAGGATGCCATAGGGAATCTCCTTCCAGCCCTGTGCTCGGCCTGGGCGGCCAAGCGTTGCTCAAATTTTACCGCTCTTCCGAAGTATTGCAAGCCCAACTTACTTCGCGCGTTTTGCCGCGCGCTGCGTCGGCGGTGTCACGCCTTTCTCCGGACGCTCCTTCTCGATTGCGTCGGAGAGATTGTGCAGCGGTTTGTCGCCAGCGGAGGAGAACTGTGGACCGGTTTCCGGCACTCTCAGGCCCTGCGCGGTGTACATGGCTTCGTTGAACGTTGTGCCTGACTTCGCGGCGGCGATCGCAAAGACTCCGTGGGGGACGCCATTGTTGAAGGCCGTGGCGATGTAGTCGCCGACCATGAGTCCGTTTTGCGAATTGGGCAGCCATTTGAGCTGCATGGGGCCGGCGAGCTTCACGGCGGCGTTCCAGGTGGTTCCGCCGTTGTGCGACGAAATGTAGCCAACTCCCAACCGGCAGGTCGCGGTGGTGCAGTTGCTTTGGGTGTAGAAGTAGTAATGAATCGCTACGTGAGCGGTAGCGCCTGAAGTCGCGGGATCGATGCCGATGCCAGGAATAAAGTGATCGACCGTGCTGGTGGTGGCGTCGATGGGAATGCGCGCCACGGCCGACCAGTGAACGCCGTCGGTGGAGGTGCTGTAGACCAGGTCATTGGTTGCGCACTTGGCGCGGAAGCGGCAATCCTCCCAGACCACCCACACGGTGCCAGCGCCATCGGCTGCGGCTGTGGGCAGCGGTCCGCTGCGGATGCCGCCGGCATCCAGATGCGCCTGAATGTTTGCGACTGCGACCGGCGCCGACCAGGTTGTGCCGCCGTCGGTGGAAATGAAGGAAGAGATACCAGAAGTTTCGATGGGCACTACGACTGTGCCGTTTGGTTGCACCAGCGGCTGGCCGCCGATTCCGGCGGCGTGGTTTGCCGTCCCTTTGGCTGCGCCCCAGGTAAGGCCGCCGTCGGTCGAGGTGCTCATGAGAATTCCGTCGCCGGTGTCGGGGTTATCCCATTCCACGTAGCAGTTGCCGTAGAACGGGCTGGTCGAGGTGCTGTCGCAGACGATCCAATTTTTGTCAGAGCTATCGACCTTGGGCCCGACGTTGACGGGATTGTCCCAGGTAAAGCCGCCGTCAGTGGACCGGCTTACGACAACGGCCGAAGTGGTCGAGTTACTGGAGATCGGCAGCGTCGCGATGATCCATACGTCGTGCTTGGCGTCGTAGGCGACCGCCGGATCGCTGGCCGCGCTGTAAGGTCCGCCGCCATTGCCGGTGGTCAGGCCGGGCAGAAAACCGTGCGCCCATGTGCTGCCGCCGTCGGTCGAGGTTGCCCAGCCGATGGCCGTGCCGCCGCCGTTGACGATGCGTCCTGTCTGAAATGCCGCCACCAGAGTCGAGCCGTTGGCCAGCATGTGCGGCTCAACTTCCGTGGCGTGCTGGCCGGGGCCGACCGTAAATGGATCGGAACTCATCTGGGTCAAGCTGACGGTGGGGGCATCTTGAGCGAACGCCACGATTGAAGCCAGGCACAACAGCAACAGCGCCCCACAGAAAACATTATTGCCGCGACGTCTGGATAAAAGACGGCTAGACAGAAATCGGTTCATCAGAATTTTCCCTTCGACTTTGCAACATGGATGGACAAGGCTGATAGCGAAGATGGATTGCTCAGACTTTCTACGCTCGAACGGCAGGGGCGTTCGAGTGCGTCGTAATTCAATACAGAGAAGCAACCGCGCCGCTGACGATAACGTGGAATCGCGACGCTGTCAATGTGAACGATCTTGCAGCTATGCGGCCTGAGACGCGACAGACTGGGAAGTGCGGAGTCAGGGTTTATCCGTAGCAACCTCCGGTAGTCATCGCTCATCCATTCATCGCCCGTTGCTGGAGGCCACAATGTTTTCGTCTGCGAAGGGCTTACTCCCCTGTTTTGTCTCTCTCTCCATTCTTCGTTGCGCCCTGGTTTGTTCGGCTCAGAGTTCCCTGCCGCCGAGTTGGGCTTATTCTTCCTATTTTGGCGGTTCGCAGTCGGATGGAATTACCGCGACCGCGCTTGACGCATCCGGCAACGTTTACGTAGCCGGAACCTCTGCTTCGCCCGACTTCCCTACCACGGCCGGAGTTTATGAACCGCACTATCCCGGTCCCAGTGGAGCAACCGTAGTTTTTGTGGCGAAGTTTTCGCCACTCGGCGCGTTGGTTTGGTCCACGTTTCTTGGTCCCGGCACCACGAATTTCGCCGTCCCTAGTGGCATTGCCGTTGACTCTGGTCAGAACGTTTACGTGAGCGGGGTGTTTCAGTCGCCGGGATTTCCCACCACTCCCGGCCTTCCGCGGGACGGGGATGTCTTTGTCTCGAAGTTGAACTCAACGGGATCGCAGCTGGTCTATAGCGGGAAGATGGGGATTAATTCGGACGAGGCCGCAAGCCAGATTGTGCTTGATAGCTCAGACGATGCGTTCATCATCGGGTCCGGTGTGACGGGCAGTTGCTGCGACAACCGCACGGGCATCATTGGACCGCTGGGCGGCATTGGCGATTTCTGGGTGGCCGAGATTCCGGCCTCCGGTATCGGCGTGCCGTGGTCCGTCCAGATTGGCGGCAGTGGACTAGACAATGCGAATAGCATGGCTATCGATAGCGCCGGCAAACTTTATATCACGGGGTACTCCGACTCGAGCAATTTCCCCGTCACTGCGGGTGCTGTCAATCAGGCCGGCATTGGACGAACGTTCGTGGTGAAGCTTGATCCTACGCTGCCGCCTTCTTCGTCAGAGATCTACGGAGCGCTGGTGGGCAACACGGGGAGTTCTAACGGCTATATCGAGGGAGAATCGATTGCGGTCGATCAATCCGGCGAAGCTTTCGTCGGCGCGTGGACCTACAACATCGGCATGTTCACCAGCGCGTGGGCTTTTCAGACGCAGGCGCAGACCGTGCCGAATGCATACGTGTTTGAGTTGAACAGCGCCGGTAGCGCCGTCACGAACGGGACGTACCTAGGCGGTGGCGCAGCCGACTACGTTGGGGAGGTTTCGGTGGACGCCGCGGGCAATACTTATGTCTCGGGATTCACATTTTCGTGGGATTTTCTGACCAGCGCGTATGGGGATCCTCCGATCCCCCTAAACATGGAGCAGGCGTATTACGTGAAGTTGAATCCGGCGTTCGCGGCAATTTCGTCGGTGGCGTTCGGAGGACTGTATGGAACGCAAAGCTCGGCCTCGGCGGCTGACGGTACCGGCGGATTGTGGGTGACCGGCTACGCGGCGAACGACTTTCCTACCACGCCCAATGCCTACCAGCAAGTGTTTGGCGGAGACTACGACGGCGTCCTGGTGCATACCAACTTCTATCCGCTGTGCGATGGAAACGGAGGAGTCGCCATCTGCACACTGGCCGCAAATGGGAATAATTCCGAGCGCATTGAATTCGCCGCTCAAAGCGCGAACCTGGAGGACGCTGCTGACATTTCGTTGAATATCGACGGAATGTTCGCGTACTCGCTGCATGCGGCGCAGTTCGATACCTGGCTGCCGATCGCGCCCGGCAACCACACCGCGACGGTGTTGGCGCTTCACACGGATGGCAGCCAGGCGAAAACTCAGCTGCAATTTAATGTGACGGCGGCAAGTGCGTGCCCGCTGAATCCGATTGCGCCATCTCTGACGTTATGCAGTCCTTTGAATGCGGCGGTAGTGAAGGGGCCGCTCACGATTGTGGCGCAAGCCAACGATGGCGTTCCGCCTAAGTCGGTGCAGTTGTTTGTCGACGGCGTGTTGCAAACGACCATTCAGGGAAATAACGGCGCTTACACGTATACGCTGCAACTCGCTGCCGGAGTGCATCGCGTGAGCGTGCAAGGAGTCGACAGCAACCGGGATTATTCGGCCACGACAGCGGTGGTGCGGATTACGGAATGAGGATTGCGCGATAACCGGAGCGATTGCTATCACCGGCTGGCCACTGGATCTCGGACGAATGCAAGCGCCACATCGTCGCTGTAGATCTTGTGCCAGCCGGGCATTCCGGTGAACAGATTTGCCAGCGCCGAGTCTTTGGGCACGATCGCACAGTTTGCCGGATGCTGGAGCAAGAATTCTTCCCAACCCGGCTCGGCGTGCAACAGCTTCAAGTACGACTTCAAGAACTCTTCTCCGTAGAGATCATGGCGGTCGTCAAGGATAACTTTTTCTTGCGGATAGAAGCGGTAGATTAAGTATCCGCCCCAGGAATCGGGGCTGAGCAGCGGACCGCCCCTCACATCGTGGGTCTCTAGATAATCTACCGCCGCCATGGGAAAACGCTTCGCGTCGAAGTGAGCGTCCATTGCGGTATCTGAGCCTAGCTTTCCGGCGTGAGCGGCGATCCAGCAGGTTAGGACGATGGTCACGACCGGCCACAGATGTCCGCGCAGGCCTAGTTCGATGGACTTCATGCGAGCGAGAAATTCTTTCGCCCTGACGCTACCCGATCGAATTACGTTGGAGCGCGACTCGGTCAACCTTGCCATCTCGTCCGATATCCACGGCGCGATGATTGCGACCAGCAGTAGCGATGAGACGGGAATATTCCGCGCGGCGTAGAGGCCGGAATACACGGCGAACAATAAAACTAACAGCTGGCTCGCCTGGACTCGACTCTTTTTGGACGCAAGCGCGATCAGAGTAAGTAATAGGAGTGCTGCGAAACATTTTTGAGCCACATAATGAAAGTTTGGAGATTGAAACTCGTCAATGTGGTTCATGAGGAAGTGATTCGAGAGATATTCGTAAATGTGCGCTTGCAGGTGAAATCCGTAGGGATTCAGTAGTGTTGCGACGACGCTGAGAATTCCAGTCCAGGTGAGAGTTCGAACCCGATGTCCCGCGCGGATTTTTTCCACCGCATCTTCAAGTCGAGCGACTCGAAGCCGCAGCCAGGACCACGCCGCACTGATCCAGTAAATTGCGAGCAAGACGAATCCGACGAGAAAGCCGCCGTGAAGATTCACCCAGAGCAGCATGGTTAGCGGGAGGAGCCATAACTTGCGATGGGAGAAAGTGTCGGGCCCTGAAACCTTGTGTTCCGAGCCACTGCGGCCGTTCTCCGCCGACTGCAGTATCCAGAACCACACCATGGTAAAAAGCCAACTCACTACATGCGGGCGTGCAAGAAAATGAATCATCGCCGCCGAAGCGGTAAGCAGCACAAGAACTGACGCGGTCAACACATCGCAACCGCGGCGCAACAGCATGCGGAAGGTAAACGAGAAAACCGTCGCGATCAGCAACGCGGTCAAGAGCACGACTCCGTTTAAACCTGCCACGCTGGCTAGCCAGCCGACGATCACGTCGTAGAGCCACTCCCATGCGAACCAGGGCTGGCCGCTCATGCTGGAAGAAAAGGGATCGACGTGAGGAATGGAATGCGTCTGCAAGATTAGTTGCCCGGTGCGAATGTGCCAGCCGATTCCGGCGTCGCCCAGCAGTCGAACCGACAGGTTGGTGAACACCAGCACGGCCAACAGCGCCACGAAAAACAAGTCGGCGATCGAAGGCAACAGCCAGCGCATCCAGGAGGGCTGCAAACCCGTCGTCGAACTTCTGTAGCCATTTGCCATCGCGCTGAATCTTATAGAGTACGGGAATGGACGGCAAGGCACAGAACGGGGAGCATCATCGGGTAGTCATCGTGGGAGCGGGTTTCGGCGGCTTGAACGCAGCCGAAAAGCTGGCGCGAGCTCGCGTGAAGATTACTGTGATCGACCGCAAGAATTACCACACGTTTCAGCCGCTGCTCTACCAGGTTGCGACGGCTGGACTTTCGCCAGGGGAGATCGCATCGCCGATCCGCTCGATTCTCAGCCGCCACAAAAATATTGAAGTGCTGATGGCGGAGGTTATGGGATTCGATCTTGAGCGCCGCGTGGTGCAGACCGCGAGTCAACACGAATGTCAGGACATGCCTTACGATTCGCTGATTGTCGCCGCCGGCGCGAGTCACGCCTACTTCGGCCACGACGAGTGGCAACCGCTGGCGCCCGGACTGAAGACGATCGAGGACGCGCTGGAAATTCGCCGCCGCGTTCTGCTCGCCTTCGAACTCGCCGAGCGCCGCGCCGCGGCGGGGGAAGCCGACGAACCATTGAACTTTGTGGTGGTCGGCGCCGGGCCTACCGGAGTGGAACTCGCGGGCACGCTGGCGGAAATTTGCCGTCACGCGCTCGCCGATGATTTTCGCGCCATCGATCCGCGCCGCACTCACATTCACCTCATTGAAGGCGGCGCGCTCGTTCTGCCCGCCTATCCTGAAGATCTTTCGCGCAGCGCGCTACAGCAATTGCAGCGGCTGGGAGTGGAAGTGATTACTTCCACGCCGGTCACGAAAATCGAGCCTGGCGTAATTTATATGGGCGGCACGCGCATGAATGCCGCCGTGATTCTGTGGGCTGCGGGCGTGGCCGCTTCGCCGCTGGGGAAAAAGCTGGGCGTGCCGGTGGATCGCGCCGGGCGCGTGCTGGTCAATCCCGATCTCAGTCTTCCGAATCATCCCGAAGTTTTCGTGATCGGGGATCTCGCCGCGCTGAAAGATGCTTCAGGAAAATGGCTGCCCGGCGTAGCGCCGGTCGCGATTCTCGAAGGGCGCTACGTCGCCAAGGTGATTGCGAAAGAACTCGAAGGAAGCGGCGATTCCCGTTCTCGCCCACCATTCCATTACCGCGACAAAGGCAATCTGGCCACGATCGGGCGCGCGGCGGCAGTTGCGCAGTTCGGAAAGATTCACATCTCCGGATTCGTTGCGTGGCTGGCGTGGTTGTTCGTTCACATTCTTTTTCTCATCGGCTTCCGCAACCGCATGCTGGTCTTTATTCAGTGGGCGTGGTCGTATTTCACTTACGAGCGAGGAGCGCGCCTGATTACGGGCAGCGGGGACCTCCCTGGTTGGGGTGGATTACAGTCCCGCTCTGAGTCGGTCAACTCCCACGAGCAAGAAATCCCTACCGCAATCGACAAATAAGAGTAAGAATATTGTTGAGGCGAGTAGCGGATTATGAAACGCGCGGTCTTTTGGCGAATTCTCTTTGGCCTTTTGGCACTTTTTTTCTTCAGCAACTCCATCTCTTTCGCTGAAGTCCTGAAAATCGTTGTCAACGACACGATTCAGCCGATCACCGAGGAATACATTGCCCGTGCTATTAACGAGGCGCAACAGCGGAATGACCGCGCCATATTGATCGAGATCAATACGCCCGGGGGGCTGGTCGAATCCACTCGACAAATTATCGAGAAGATCACGAGTTCACAGGTTCCCGTGATCATCTATGTGGCGCCTACCGGCAGCCGTGCCGGTTCGGCTGGAATCTTCATTCTCGAAGCCGCTGATGTCGCAGCCATGGCTCCCGGAACCAACGCTGGTGCGGCACACCCGGTCTTGATTGGCCCCCTCGCGCCCAAACTGGACGACGAAATGAAGCGTAAGATTGAGAACGACACCGCCGCCCTGATGCGCTCGGTCGCCTCCAAAAGGGGCCGCAATGTTGAGGTCGCGGTAAGCGCGGTCCTCGAATCCAAAGCATTCACCGAACAAGAGGCCCTCTCTCAACATCTCATCGACTATGTCGCATCCAGCGAAAGCGATCTCTTCCGGCAGATGGAAGGCAGGACCTTTAAGCGGTTCGATGGCCAGGCGGTTGTGCTGAATCTGTCCGGGCAGTCCGTTGTGCCGTTTGGTATGACGTTGAAGGAAGAAATTCTCGATTATCTGATGGATCCGAACGTCGCGTTCATTTTGCTGGCGATCGGAGCGCTCGCGCTTTACGCCGAATTCAATCATCCCGGCGCGGTGCTGCCGGGAACTGTGGGTGTGGTTTTTATTCTGATTGCGGCCTTCGCTCTCAATTTGCTGCCTACTCGCTTCGCCGCTCTGGTTCTCATTCTGGGCGCGTTCGCGCTCTTCGCCGCGGAAGCTAAGTTTGCCAGCCACGGCATACTTATGATCGGAGGCATCGCGCTGCTCACGCTGGGCGCCTTGCTGTTAGTGGATTCGCCGATTCCAGAGATGCGAGTGCATTTGGTGACGGCGCTTGCAGTCAGCGTCCCACTCGGAGCGATTACGGCATTTCTGATGAGCATCGCCCTCAAGGCCCGCCGCAACAAGCGCGTCTCGGGCGCTGAGGGATTGGTGGGCGAAACGGGCGTCGCACAGACTCCGCTTACTCCAGGCGGAAAAGTCTTTGTGCACGGCGAATTCTGGGATGCAGTCTCTTCTTCGGGCGTCGCCCCCGGAGAGAGCGTGGTCGTAAGACGGGTTGATGGGCTTCTGCTTCAGGTCGATCCACTGGCTGTTACGACAACTGCACGGGCAACGGCCGTGGTGTAGCGGCCTGTGCACCAGCGCAAGCAACCATCCGCCCTCGAATTCCGCGCCTGCACCCGCGCATTAGTTTACAATCCGCCTCAGCGGCGATTGTGAGTTTGAGCGCTGGAGATATTCCTATGGAACAAATTGGATTCGGCTTCACGACGGTTGTCCTTGTCATCGTCGTCCTCTATGTGCTCAGCTCCATCAAGATTCTGGCGGAGTACGAGCGCGGCGTCATCTTCCGCCTCGGCCGCCTTCTCACCACTCCCAAAGGTCCGGGCGTAGCTTTAGTTTTTGCTCCCATCGACCGCATTGTGCGCGTGTCGCTCCGGCAGGAGGCCCTTGAGGTGCCACCGCAGGACATCATTACGCGCGACAATGTCACGCTCAAGGTAAATGCCGTTATCTTTCTGCGCGTGATCGATCCCAACAAAGCGGTGAATGAAGTTTCGAACTATGTGTACCAAACCTCGCAGTTCGCCCAGACCACGCTGCGCTCAGTGCTTGGCGAACAGGAGCTCGACGAACTTCTGGCGCACCGTGAAAAAATCAACCTGCGCCTACAAAGCATTCTCGACCAGCACACTTCGCCCTGGGGCGTGAAGGTGACCAACGTTGAGGTGAAGCAGGTCGACATGCCGGAATCGATGCTGCGCGCGATGGCGAAGCAGGCCGAGGCCGAGCGCGAGAAGCGATCGAAGATTATTCACGCGGAGGGCGAGTTCTCCGCGGCGCAGCGCTTGGTGGATGCTGCACATTTGCTGGCCACCGAACCGGTCAGCGTGCAACTGCGCTACTTGCAGACCTTGACCGAGATAGGCGTTGAGAAAAATACTACGGTCATCTTCCCGGTGCCGGTAGACTTTTTCTCGGGCTTGCAGAAGATGCTCGGTAAAGCTGGCGACGACGCGGCAGCGCCGGTAAAGCCGGCCTAGCGGGTGGGAGGCGGGTTGGTCAGGTACGCGGCGATCGTTTTGACTTTGACGGATCTGCAGGTGGGCAGAGCCGTTCGTAATCTGCCTTTGAGCTAAATTCCGAGCGAAGATGCAGAGAGGGAGTGACCCATTTTCTGCTTGGCCTTGCAATGAACGTGGGCTTTGCCCTTGAGGTACACAAAGTCTATGAATTCTTCACAAGACACGGAAATCACGCTAGGAACGGCGAAATTGCTGGGCTTGTTCTTCGGCCTGGTGATGGTCTGCGCGGTTTTTTTTGCTCTCGGGTACACGTTGGGACGCAAGTCAGATGCCGGGCTCGCGGTGATGAATCCTATCGCAACCCCGGCAAGTACGTCCGGGGGATCGAAGCCTGCAAGTTCCGCCACGCAACCGGCGCAGCCGATGACGTTTTACAAAGCGGTTGAACAGAAGGACGCCAACGCGCAGTTGACGCCAGCCACCGACTCCGTTTCGACGAGCGCTGTGCCGACCGAGCAAGCACCCGCAGCGGCATCTTCGTCTGGAAGCCAAACAGCGCAAACCAACAATCCGCCCGATCCTATGGCTCCGGTTCCAGCCGGAAATTATTTCGTGCAGGTCGCGGCAGTCAGCAAACAGGAAGATGCCGAAGCTCTGGTGGATGCACTGAAGAAGAAACAATATCCCGCCTTCGTCGCCGCTAATGCTTCCACCGACAAACTGTTTCGCGTGCAGCTTGGGCCCTTCGGCGACATCAAAGATGCGGAAGGAATGCGCACCCGGCTCATCAATGACGGATATAATCCGATCCTGAAAAAGTAACGACTTGTCCCCAATGAAGCGCGACCCTTTCCTGAACCGCCGCGTCATCTTCAAATTGCACGGCCTGGAGCCGCTGGACTCGACAATTCTCAAGCGCGACGAGACCGGTTACTGGATTCGCGGGGGCGCTCTGCCCACCGAACTCGGACCGGCCAATTGTTCTCTGCCGGAGAGCGACGTGCGCTACCTCGAATTCACACGCATTGAGTGGTTGAGGGCCGCGCGACAACGGTCGTGATTGTTTCGGGCACGCGGATCGAGTAATGTCGGGCTCAGCAAGACCCACTAACCACGAAGGGCACTAAGGTTCGCGAAGGAAACCGGTGCTTGCGATAGCGACAAAAGGGTCGTAGATTGACAGGCGTCAATTTACGGGTTATTCCTAGACTACTTAGCTTATGACCGTCGCGGCGATCTCTCTTGACCAAACTTTGCACGCCATTGCCGATCCTACGCGACGCCGTATTCTTCAGGCGCTGAAGCCACGCGGCACAAGTTCGGCAAACGGTGCTCCGGGGGGCAAACCCAACGGGCTCTGCGCCGGCGACATCGAAGAGCGAGTGCGGCTCTCGCAACCTACGATTTCCCATCACATGGCGATTCTGAGAAAAGCCGGTCTGGTGGATGCAGAGAAGCAAGGACAGTGGCGCTGGTACCGGCGCAACGAAAAAGCCCTTCGCCGATTGGTGAAGAGCCTGCGCGCGCAACTTTGAGTTTCTCATGGTGGTTGTTAATACCTATCCTGCGGAAGCTGCCGCGGCCTGCGCTTTTTGCAACAGACGGCGCGCCTGCGAAATTAGTTCGGCTACTTCGAAGGGCTTTACCAGGAATGGAACGTTATTCTCTTGCAGATAGGCACGCTCATCTCCCTGCTCGACTCCGTGCGAGAAGGTGAACAATACGTGGTGCTCCATCTCAGGGCAATTCTGTTTTATCCACAAGTAAGCTTCTTTGGCGTTCCAATCGGAAGGCATTTTGCCGTTCATGATTACAACGTCGAAAGGCTCTGAGAGCAATCGCGTCTTCACGTCTTCGCTGCGGTTGGCGGTGACGACGTTGGCTCCGGCACCGATCAGCACGTCACGCTCGAACTCCAGCACCGATTCTTCCTCTTCCACCAGAAGCACGCGGCCCTGGATCGCTCCCTCGCGCTTTGGCGCAGCGACCGGAGCAACTTCCACGGGCGCTCCGTCAGCGACGGCCATGGGCAGCCGAACCTCGATCACCGCTCCGCCTTCGTCGGCATTGTGCGCCGTGATGTCGCCACCGTGCTCTTTGACGATTCCGTAGCAGATACTCAATCCAAGGCCGGTTCCCTTGCCGACATTTTTCGTGGTGTAGAAAGGATCGAAAATTCTTTTCGGATCCTTGATTCCCGGACCATCGTCGGCAAACTGTGCACACACCTCGTTCTTGTCGCGATAGACGCGAATCACCAGCTTTCCCGAGCGTCCGGTCTCTACCACGGCATCGACGGCGTTGTTGATGATGTTCAGAAATACTTGCTCGAGCTGATGAGGATCGGCCACCACCATCGCGGCATCAGCGCCCAAATCTTTTTCCACGCCGATCTTGTTGACCTTCAGATCGTAGTCGCGCAAAGCGAGCGTATCTTCGAGGACCTTGCGGATATCGACTTCGTTTCTCTCCGGCTTTCGCTGCCGCGCGAAGGACAGCAGATTCTGCACCACGCGGTGAGTGCGCTGGGCCTGCTTGAACATCTTGCCGACGTAATCCTGAGCGCGTTCGTTCAAGCCTTCGCTTTCGAGCAGTTGCGCGTAACCTAAGATCGCGGTCAGCGGATTGTTCAACTCGTGCGCGACGCCGGCGATCAGTTGTCCTACGGCTGACATTTTCTCGCTTTGCAAAAGCTGTTCCTGCGTGCGGCGCAGATCTTCGTAGGCTTTGCAGGTTTCTTCATAGAGGCGTACTTTTTCAATGGTGGTGGCCAGCTGTCGGCTGATCGCCACCATCAGGTTTTCTTCACCGCTGGAATACTCGTGCTGCGCCTGGCTGCGCAAACCCATGATGCCGATGGGCGCATCCTTGCCCCAGAAGAGCACCCATATCCAGGAACCGTCGCTATCGGAGCGGATGAACTCGGCGGCCGTGCCGGTGAGATGTGGAAGATATTCGGCGGTGATCACTTCGGCGCGCGAGCGCATGACCAAATCACCGAAGCCTTCGGCGAAGCTGACTTCCGCGGGGCGCGATTTATCGCGGCTGCGCGGCCCCCACGCCGCGCGGCGGCGGTAGGTGGGCGCATCGGAGTCGGATAGATAGACCGCGCCGCTCTCGGCTCCGAATAAAGAAACTACCTGCCGCAGCGTGAGGTTCAAGATTTCATCCAGATCGAACGACTGAGTGGCCACGACCGCCATGGCGTTAAGCGCATTGAGTTCGCGGTTGCGCCGGCGCATTTCGTCTTCGGCGCGGCGTTTTTCCGTGACGTCGAGAACGAAGCCCTGATATCTCTCAACTTTTCCCGCGGCGTCGCGGGTGGCGAAGCTGCTCTCAGCCGCCAGCAGTAGCGTTCCATTCTTGCGCCGCATGGTTACTTCAAAATTGCGAACGTAATTCTGGCGCTCGATATCGCGATGAAAGGCGTCGCGCTGCCCGGCATCCACGCGAATATCTTCATCCAGATTCAGCGGCAGCACGTCCTCGCGACTCACGTATCCCAGCATGCTCACGAAGGCGTCGTTGCAGTCAAGCAGGCGTCCATTGGGCGTGGCCACGTAGACACCTTCCTGCACCTGCTCGAACAGGAGGCGATATTTTTCTTCCGCCGAACGGCGCTCGGTAATATCGCGGACGATATGGATTGTGCCTTTTTGCTTGGCTCCCTGCTCCAGGTACGAAGAACTCGAAACCATGGAGTAGCCGCCGAAACAGGGGTCGGGGCCTTCGCTAATTTCTGCGCCGCCGCGGGCGCAATAAGGACATCCCGTCCATTCTCCCAGGCGGTGCGGCAATACCGATTCGCAGGTGCTGCCGATGACATCGGCGGAAGCGAGTTCCAACTGCTCGAGCAAAACCTGGTTGGCTTTGATGATGCGGTACTCGGCATCGTGCGCCACGATGATGTCGTGGACCGAATCGAATGTGTTTCGCCACTGCCGTTGCGAGCGCAACGTTTGCTCGAGCAAGCCAAAGTTCTCAATGGAGATGCCCAACTGCCGGCCGCAGGTTTCCAGAAACTCCAATTCCTCGGCGGTGAGCCGCCTGAGGCGCGAACTACCTAGCGAGAGCAAGCCGATCGGCGCCTTCTTGCCGAGCACGGGAACCATTAGCACATATTGCAGATGTTCCGCCTTCAGCAAGGCGGCATCTTCCGGGCTGGCGCCCGCGCGGTGAGCCAGAACCGGCTTGCCACGCTGCAAAGTTTGGGAAGCGGCGCCGGAAAGCTCGGCAATGCCAGCCTCACGCAAGAAATCCTGCGACACGCCGATGGCATGAGTCGCCACCAAATGCCCGCCTTCGATCAAGCGGAACCACGCAGACTTACTCTTGGTCACGCGCTGCAATTCCACGAGAGCTTCTTCCACCATGCCGCCTTGTTGCTGCGCCAGCACAATGCTCTCGGTGAGAACCCGTAGCGCATTCAATCGCCCAGCGCGCGAGCGGGATTCAGCGAAGACCACGAGCAACATGCCAAGGCCCAGCAATATGTCAGAGGCGACAACGGCTGCCAGTGGAATTAGGTTGGTGAAAGGAGCCCAGCCCAAATGCTGGGCCAGCAAACACGCGGCCAGAAGCCAGGTTGAAAATTCCAGGCGTCCCCAGCGCGCGCGCAATAGGACAATGGCTGCGGCCAACAAAATGATTCTGTAGGAAATTTCCAGCGCGAAGCGCAACGGCAAAGAATCGGGCCACAGGACTACGCGCGCCACGGCGAATCCTGCAACGCAGGCTGTGATTGCAGCCAGCGGCGCCATGAGATCGCGCGACCGTGTATAGACGAGCACCGCGCCGGCAAACAGGCCGATCGCGAGTACGAACGTCGCCTGCTCCACAGCCGGAAGATAACGCGCGGGAATTTGCATGGCCGCGCCGTGAGCGCCCGTCAAGCGGGACGCGGCCAGCAGAGCCCATCCTGCGGCCCAGACTGTAAGGAAGCGTTCCCGCAGCGCGCACACTACCAGTAAAGACACGCCGAGCATGGCGAGCAATGCCCAGTCTGCCGCTTTCAGCGCAGCGAGCGCGGGCTGCAAGCTGCTCCAAATTGTCCCAAGAGAAGGGTTCATCTTCTTTACAGCATGGGCTCGGACGAGACAATGCCCTGCCTTTGAATACCACGCCGTGCTCCGTTAGTGATGCGATTTCAGGACCACGACGGTTACTTTCGGCACATCCTACTTAGCGTAAAATCGCCGATAGTATATTGAGAGTCCTGATGCCCGACCGCATTCTTGTTGTCGATGATGAAGAGGCAATCCGCGAGATTGTCTGCGCCATTCTTGCCGCTGCCGGCTACTCGTGGAAACAAGCCAGTTCGGGTATGGAAGCTCTCGCCGTGCTCGATTCCGGCGAGACCTTCGAACTGATGCTTTCCGACTTGATGATGGCCGACCTTGACGGCATTGGCCTGCTGGAGCGCACCAAAGAACGTTTTCCCGATATGCCGGTGGTGATGGTCACCGCCGTCCACGATATCTCCGTGGCGCTTGCCGCTATCCGCAACGGCGCCTACGACTATCTGCTCAAGCCGTTCGAGCGCGAGCAATTGCTAAATGCCGTCGCGCGCGCTCTGGAGAATCGCCGGTTAAAGGTTGAGAACCGGACTTACCAAACGAACCTGGAATCACTCGTCGAGGCGCGCACCGACCAACTTCAAGCTGCCATGGCCGATCTTGAACGCTCCTATGACATCACGCTGCAAGCCCTGGGCGACGCGCTCGATTTGAAGGACGCGGAAACCGAAGGGCACTCGCGCCGCGTGACCGCCTTCACGATTGCGATAGCGCGCGCCATGGGCGTGCCACGCGAGCAGATTCTGGTCATCGCCCGCGGCGCTTTTCTCCATGACATCGGCAAGATGGCGATTCCCGATAACATTTTGCGCAAGCCGGGCAAGCTCGACGACAATGAACGCGCCATTATGCGTGAACACTGTTATCACGGTTACCAGATGCTGAAGAAGATTCCTTTTCTTACCGAAGCCTGCGACATCGTTTATTCGCATCAGGAACACTTCGACGGAAGCGGCTATCCGCGCAGCCTGAAGGGTGATGAGATTCCGCTGGGCGCGCGCATATTCTCCGTAGCCGATACGCTTGACGCCATTATTTCCGATCGTCCGTATCGCCCAGCTCGCAGCCTGCCCGAAGCGCGCAAAGAAATTCAGGTTTGGGCCGGGCGGCAGTTCGACCCAGAGGTTGTCGAGGCGTTTCTGAAGATGCCCGACGACATCTTCGAGAACCTGCGGCGCGAGATCAACGCACAGACTTATCCTTTCAGCTATTCCGCCAGCGCTAAGAGTTCGTAGGCTTGGCGCAAGAGAATGGTTAGACTGATGTAATCCCCGTTGCTCGCAAGATCCCGTCATCCTGGCGTTCTAACTAGTGACTGCGCCTAATTGCAACTACAATCGGGAAGCACTCCACCGGGAAGGAAATCGATGAGATTCATGCTCGCGCTCTTCACACTCTGTATTCTGGCGACTGCATCGTTGGCGCAGGAGCATCCTTCGGTCAGTGCGCTTCCCAACTCTGTTTACGTCGGCGCCGATGGAAAATTTGAATCCGCTCCCGACACGGCGGTAATTCAATTCAATATTTCGGTGCAGGACGACTCTTCGCAAAACGCATACGATCACGCCTCGAAACAGGTCGAACAGGTTCGCCAGGTGCTGCGCGCGAATGGAATCGAGCCTAAAGCTGCCAGCATTGGATTCTTCTCGGTGCAACCTGCGTATGAATGGAAGAATGGCAGGCAGAAGCCGGTTGGCTTCCGCGTGACTACCGACGTTGTGCTTAAGCTAAAAGATTTTTCAAAGATTGGCCCGATTACAGGACAACTGGCCGAGGCCAACGTGAGCGAAACTCAAACTCTGAACTATACCCTGGAAAATATGGACGAGGCGAAGAATAAAGCCGTAGAAGACGCCTACCGCCGCGCGCGCAACTCGGCTGAGGCCCTGGCTCGCGCCAGTGGCCGCACGGTGGGCGAATTGAATTATGCGTCGATTGATACTTTCGAGAACCAGCGCATACCGGTTCCGCGCATGGCGCGGGCCATGGCAGCGATGCCGAACGCGACGCCCGCTCCAACGGAAGAATTCACGCCACAGAATGTCACGGTGACGGCGCATGTGAATGCGCTGTTTAATTTAAAGTAGGGACGGTGTTAGGTGTTGGGTATTAGGTGTTGGGTGTTGGAAAATTGTGCGGAAAACTAGCTAATGGCAGTTATTCACCAGATCATTCAAAATTTGCGCCGCCCCATCGACCACATCCGCCATATCGTGCGGAGCATCGGCAACGCATGCGAATGCCGTCCCGGTCGCGGGCGTGATGACCTCCTCCCATAGCTGACCCATCACTGGCGCGCTGCTCGTATCTTGCCCTCCCCACGCAAAATGCACGTACGTGGTGGGATAGGTCAAAGTCGCCTCGGGACTCAAAATGCTGTCGGAAAGAAACTGCGCGGCGTTGGCGGTGCTGTGTGTGTTTTCATCGCTCGAACAGAGCGCGGGCGCCGCGTAGGCGGGATCGATATAATCCTGCGCATTCTTCGGGCCCACACATTGCGTCAGCATCTGTCCCGCCACGCACGGGTCGGGCAAGTCTGGCTGATTGCATTCGCAGGAGTAGTCCAGACGCGAAAACGGAGGCCCGCTCGTAGGCTCGACCATTTTGAACAGCGAAGTTCCGCCATAGTGCGCCATGGCATAGCCGATCAGGCCTGCACCCGCGCTGGTTCCAGTGGCGCACATCGGCACACTCGAGGGCGCGATATTCTGCTGCACCCACTTCGCAAGGGTCGGATAACGACAAGCGACGCGGCGCAAACCTCCCGGACCGGTCTGCCAGCCGTAGGGTTGAGTGGTGGTGAATACTCCACCAAACGAAGTCTGCACCGTGATGTAACCCGCCGCGAGCAGGCCATTCACAACATTCGCCCCATAGGTAAGGATATTGGGGTCCGCGTACAAGCCCTCGGAATTGGCGCCGCCGGTTAGCAGAACCGTGCCGATTGGGGCGACTGTCGGCTGATTCACCCACAAGTAGCCGTTGAGATCGGTAATCCCTGGACAACTCAGCATCACCGAATAACAAGTTCCGGGAGTTACGCCCGCCACGGTTGGGCAGGCGACGGTGTCGGCGCTTGCAGTGCCGGCTCCGGAGCCAAGCGGGTCCGTCAAGGAAAGTGTTACGGGCGCCGATCCGCTGCTCACTCCGTCCGCCTGCGCAACCGCAGTAATCAGAATCGGCTGATTCGGAATCGTTCCAGGGGCGATGTAGAGGCCAGTGGTGTCGATAGTCCCGACGGTGGCACTTCCGCCAGCAACGCCGTTAACCTGCCAGCTCACGGCTGTGTTGCTTGAGCCCGTGACTGTTGCCGAAAACAGATAATTCGATCCCACTCCCATGGTGAATGAAGATGGACTCACAGCAACGACTACGCTATTCCCCGGAGGCGCCGGAGTGCCGCTGCTCGATCCTCCTCCGCACCCAACCATCATCGCGCACAAGAAAACCGCAAACATACTTGCGACGCGCCCCAGCCTCTCGATGTGGCGCGGGCGACCTCGCCCGCGTGATGTAAGCTCAACCTGCATTCGTAGTACCTACGGCCCCGCCTTCGACACCGCAATCCGGCTCGCGTCCACCGTAATCCCGCGCTGGATTTCCATCTCGATCGACGTACCTACTTCCAGCCTCACGTCAGGCCCTCGCTTCAGGAGCGCCCACCCAATTCCAGCAGCCGCGCCGATGCCGGCGCCAACACGCGCGCCGTTCAGACCTCCGGTTGCCAGGCCTCCCGCGGTCGCGCCGCCCATAGTTCCGTAAACGCCGCCCTTGGCCGCGTCTTCGATCTTTTTGCCCGTGTCTTTATCTTCTTGAATCGTGCCTTCGGAGTCCTTCACGGATTGCTTCTCCGCGCCGGGCGTATTCTCCACCGAGCCCGGCAGCATCACGGTATATCCGCTGGGATAAATCATCGAAGTAAAGTGCATCAGGATTTCCGCGCGCCCCTTGCCGTGTCCGGCACGCTCGACATGGGCGATCTTGCCTTGAATGTAAGAGCCCTCGGGGATGATCACACGGTTATCCACGACGAAAGGAAACGCGGTCGCCGCATAAACCGCATCGCCTTCGCGCGCATTCTTAGTGGAGATGGCCTGTTTAAGAACGAGCGGAATCTTCGTGCCGGCTGGGATGGTCAACACATTCGAATCGTGCGGCACGGAGGCCGCAGGCGTAGAAGGCACGGCCGCATCCTGAGGTGAAGAATCCGTCGCCCTCGGCGCATTGGCGGCCTGGCCCAGAGCCATCCCCGAAATGAGCAGCACAGTAAGTAGTCCGCGCATTGGCGCCTCCGTGGTGCCTGTCACCCTTAGCTCAGCCTGAGATTACCATGGCATAGCCCTTAGGATGCATGGCCTGAAGGCTAGAGTTAGCTAGTGCGTTGAGTGTATCGCCTGTTTACATCAATCCTTCCAGCCAGCTTAAGATGCTGCCATGCACAAGCCGTCCTTGGACCAATGATGGCTAATTGTTATTAATTCACAGCGTTTTAGTTTTTGACCCGTCTGCGCTACCATCGGGGCTCGCAGTTCAGAAGGGAGCTACGATGCGCTGGTACCATTACATATCCTACTTTTTCGGGGGAGCATTCCTCGCCAACGCCCTGCCTCATCTCGGCAACGGGATCTCGGGGCACGCCTTCCAGAGCCCGTTTGCATCACCGCCTGGGGTAGGCTTGTCCTCCTCGATGGTCAATGTCCTATGGGGCTTCTTCAACCTTGCCGTCGGCTACCTGCTTGTGTGTCGTGTGGGCAGCTTTGATCTGCGCAAGACCCAGCACGCGCTCGTCCTCGGGGCGGGCATCCTCATCATGTCGATCATGCTGGCCCACTCGTTCGCACGGTTCCACGGGGGCCTGTGATCCTGCCTTTTCTACTACCGGCCAAGGATTGGACATCTCGGGTTAAAGGCCCAATTACGCTCAAAAACCCTCAATGAGCGAAATCGCCTGATAACGTCAACTAATCCGCACCTCGTATACTGTGCGGGGTGCTGAAATGAAAATCATGGCTTTGAGGATTCAGCCAATTGCCAGAGTCGTGGCCGCGATTTATGCAATATTCGGAGCGACATTCTGGATCACATACTGCTTCAGCAAAGCTCAGTATCTCACTCTACCTGTCGGCATAGTCGCGCCCATGGTTAATTTCAGTTTCAATTTCCATTTCCACCGCACTACTGACGTGGTGTACAACGTGCTGTTCTTCTTGGGCTCGGTTGCCGGTTATGCGCTAACAGGATGGCTGACGGCGATGGCACTGGTCATTTGTTTTAACGTAGCAGCGAGGTGGAAAGGCGGTATTGACGCCGACTTTATCTCTTTCCGTGAAAACCGACATCCCGAAACGGCTCTGGGCCAGTAGAGCAAACGCCCGTTGGTCTAACTGTTGCAACATCGCGATAGCACTCATTGACCCGGACGGCCACATCTCAATGAGCGCTATCGCCTGGTTTCGACAGTTGATTTCGACAGTTGATCGTCGCCAATCGGCTAAAGACTAATTCTTACGGGGCTGGTCGAGCGTCCACGGCGGGACGACGCCGATTGAGCGGGCGTAGGCGATTTGCTGACCGAGGTGCTGCGCGATGTGCTGAACGATATAGAGCAGGACGCCCCGTTCGGTAATCTTCCCTCCGTTCCAATTGAGAGTCTTTTCCAAGTCCGCGTCGGGCATAGAG
>Ga0182024_10007350_pt1 | contig 23767 bp, 20 predicted proteins | sample P32metaG_FD_120480 | JGI IMG/M metagenome (GOLD analysis project Ga0182024, IMG submission 120480) | Permafrost microbial communities from Stordalen Mire, Sweden - P3-2 metaG (Illumina Assembly) | ecosystem: Environmental > Terrestrial > Soil > Wetlands > Permafrost | place: Sweden: Stordalen... | reverse complement strand
GTGTCCACCAGATTTTTGGTGAAGTCGATATTCCATTGCTGCGCCTTGGCTTGCGTGTCCTTGCCAGCTTGGATGACGATCTTCTGTAGATCCGGCGGCAGCGTGTCGAACCACGGCTTGCTGACGGCGACAAGCGAGATGATGTAGGTGTCGTTGGTGACGGTAATCACCTTGAGCAGGTCGTTCATCTTGAAGGCGACAAACACCGACAGGCCGGAAATTGTGCCGTCAATTGTGCCTTGATCAAGCGCCGGCACCACGTCCGACAGCGGCATGCCGATTCCGGTGGCGCCGAGCGCCGCCATCTTTTTGCGCTCGAGCTCGGTGCCGTTAATGCGCAACTTCTTGCCCTCGAAATCCGACAACCGCATGATCGCTTTCTTGGCGCCGTAATCGGAAGCTCCGATATTCATGGTGGCGAGGCCGACCATGCGTTTCGGCGCCAGCATGTCGAACATCGCTTTTTGGATCGCCGGATCCTGCACCGTCGCGATGGCGTTCTCATTGCTCTTGAACAATAGCGGCGCGCTGAACACGCCGAAGCGCGGATCGACGCCGACGAAAAAGTCGACCGGGCCGACATAGCCTTGCACGGTGCCGAGCTGCACGCCCTGGATTTCGGCAGGAATCGGCCCGAGCTGGCTTGCCGGGTAAATTTGTACCTCGATGCGCCCGCCGGAGGCCTTCTCAACCTCGTCCTTGTAGAATTTTATGAACTGGTGCTGCGTCTCGTTCATCGTCGCGGTGCCGAACTTCATGACGAAATCGGCGGCGGACGCTGGAAGCGTCGGCGTGAGTACGGCGAATGCCGTTGCGGCTGCAAGCATGCCGCGTTTAAAGCCACAAAGCCCGATGCTGCGTGCAAACATTGATTTCCCCCTGTTTAATTCCCCGTCGCGTCTTTTGGGCCGATACCCGCGCGTTTGCGGCCGGGACTATAATGGAGGAGGGCCGGTTACCCAAGCGCATGGCGGAGGGCTTAGTGTCGCGACGCTAAAGTTGTGACATGGGTAGCCTGGGTTGAACCAACGGGCGGCGCGTAGCGCCAGGAGGCAGCATCACCGATCGCGAATGCGATCCATCAGCACCTTGTCCTGGCCGCCGTCGATTTCGATCATGGTACCGTTGACGAAAAAGGCGAGATCGGAGGCGAGATAGGCGACGAGGTTGGCAACCTCCTCGCATTCGGCGATGCGGCCGAGCGGGATGCTCGCGGGCGCGAGCTTGTCGGCTTCCTCGTAAGTGAGCTTCATGTCGCGCGCCATCGCCTTGACCAGGCCGCTCCAGCGTTCGGTGCGCACCGGTCCGGGATTGACGACGACGAAGCTGATATTGTCCTTGCCGTATTGGCTGGCGAGCGATTTGGTCAGATTCTGCCCGGCGGCGTTGGCGGCCCCAGGCGCGATTTCCCAATAGGAGACTTTGACGCCGTCATTGCCGATCAGGTTCACCACGCGACCTTTCTTCTGCTTTTGCATGATCGGCAGTACGTGCTTTAAGCAGCGCACGTAACCCATGAATTTGAGCTGCAGCGATTGCGCCCAATCCTCCTCGCTCAAATGATCGAGTACCCCGCCCGGCGACGAGCCGGCATTGTTGACCAGGATATCGATGCGGCTGAGCGCCGCATGCGCCTGTTTGACGAAATTCTCGGCGTCCGCCGGCTTGGTCAGATCGGCGGGGATGGCGACGATCTTGCGCCCGCTCTCCTTGGCGATTTCGGCGGCGGTCTGTTCCAGCGGTCCCTTGCGCCGCGCGCAGATCGCGACGTCGACGCCTTCGCGGGCCAGCACCCGCGCGATCGCCTTGCCGATGCCTTCGCTGCCGCCGGTGACCAGCGCCGTCTTTCCCGTCATCCCCAAATCCATCGCAGCGTCTCCCCCCTGTACCGATTGGCCTTTTCGCCAATCTACGGCTTTGTCGTGCCGTATTGAAGTACCTGCACCTTCTCCATGGTGACCAGGCCGCTGGTCATCATGCCATCGAGCACCGGGAGGAAGGCCTCTATCCTTTCTTGCGAGTCGACAAGCTCGACCATGACCGGCAAATCCTGCGACAGCCGCAAAATCTTGGTCGTGTGGATATGGCTGGAGTGACCGAAACCCATGTGGCCGCGCAGCACGGTCGCGCCGCCGAGTTGCATTTCGCGCGCCTTGAGTACGATCGCTTCATGCAGCGGCTTGCGCTCGAATTTGTCGTCTTCGCCGAAAAAGATGCGCAACAAGACGGCGTCACGAGGAATCTGCATGGTCAGGCCCATTTCATGGCATTGAGTGAGTTCGCGGCAACCGATCCGGCCCAGACGGCAACCAGACACAACACGACCGAAAGGCCGACATTGGCGCCGGCGCGCAGCGCTTCGCCGTCAGTCGCCAGGTTCAATGTCTGCAAGCTAAACGAAGAGAATGTGGTGTAGCCACCGCAAATGCCGGTCATCACGAACTGCCGGGTGCTCGACGCCGCGTAGACTCGTCCGTCCGGTCCGGTAAGCGTCGCGAAAAAGCCGATGATGAAGGAGCCGGTGACATTAATGAGCAATGTGCCCCATGGAAAGGTCTCACCGATCAGTCGTGCCACTATTCCTGACAACCAATAACGTCCAACCGTACCGATTGCGCCGCCGATTGCGACATAGATATACATTCCCATAAGACCTATTCTCTTTATATTTGTTGCTTTCGTTTTCTCTCATGGCCGCTTCTCCCACTTTATGCGTTCGCTTTACGCTCATTAACTCATTGCGAACTTTTGTTGCGGTGTCTATCCCGTATCGTTTCTTTCGGTCGTTGTTTCTCTGCCCCGAACGGAGACAAGGCTTATGCATCCTCCTCCAGGGGCTCGAAGTGTGGCCTGAACCAAATTTGCGCGATCAAAGTCGGCACTATCGCGCTTCCGATTACGCCCGTCAGCAGGATCGTATATTGGTCCTGGTCGATAATGTGATTGGTGAGACCAAATAGTGCCGAGATCGATCCGAAAGTCAAACCGGTCGACATCATCATTGTCGTGTACATTCCTTCGCGTGGTTCGAATTTGAAATAACGGGTCAATGGCAGGACGCCGCAGAACTTGGTCACCATCTTCACGCCGAGGAAAAGTCCGATGAGGCTCGCGCCGGTAATCAGTACGTGCGCCTCGATCAAGGAGCCGGCTTTAAGGAAATAGAACGGCGTCAAAAAAGCGAAACATATGGCACGCATACGCAGCTGCAGCTCCCTGTTCGTCAAGAAGAACGGCGCCAGTGCCATCCCGACTAGGTAAGCCGGCAGGACCGCCTCGCTCTTGCCGAGATTAGCAAGACCGCCGAGCGCGAAAAGCACCAGGAATAGGAACTTTATTTCGGGCTCGCTGGTCCGTCCGCCGAGCCAGTTGAACAAGGGGCGGATGATGAATGGCAACGCCGCGACCACCACAACAGTCACCACCGCGAACAGCACCAGGTACAAATTGTAATTCGCGAATATCAGGCCCAACGCCAGCACGGTGCCGATGTCGTTGATAAAGCATGCGGCGAGAATGATCTTACCCAGTTCCGTGCGGTTGTAGCCGGTTTCGACCATCACGGCATAGACAACCGCGACCGAAGTCGTGGACATTGCAATGCCGCCAATCTGCGCCTGCGGCCACGGCCAGCCCAGCCCGTAACGCGCCAGCAGAAGACAACCGATATAGGGCGCAAAGAACCCCACGAGACCGATCGTCACGCTTGATGCCAAATTTTTTCTGACAACGTGAGGATCGATGTCGGTGCCTGCGAGGAAAGTCAGCACCACTGCGCCCACGCCGGCGATGTAATTGATCCAAGGGGTGAGCGGGAGCCCGATTGTATTGCCGGCGACCCCGCCGACGACGATCTCGAACAGTGCCGCCGAGATCGTTACGTAGAGTGACCCCACCGCCGCAACGAGTGCGAGCGCCATCCACAAAGCCGACTGCAGCCAGACATTGTCCATCGAGCTTCTCCCTCTGCACGCCCTGGATTGACCAAGGACGCTCGCAATGGCGCGCGCTCGCGCGCGGTTCGCACGCTCACACAAAACAGCCCTGGAGACAGCGGGAGCAAAAGAAAAACTCCTACCGACGCCAAAGCGCCCGGCAGGAGTCATCAGCCTTAACGGCGGTTACAGGGGGACTCCATCCCACAAGCGATTCTGATTTAAGCCGGGAATGCCGCTTTGGCAAGATAGAATTGTGCTAGCTGGCGCGGCGCTCGAGAGGGCGTTCAGCGTCGTCCGGGAACAGCCGGTCCGACATCGCGCCGTTGTAGCGAAATTCGCTCTGCACGATCTTGGAGTCGTTCTTCTCGCGCAGCGCCGCATCGGCCTCGCCATAGAGGAAGGCGAGGAATGCGTAACGCTTGCCGCGCGTGACCGGTGTCACCTGATGCAGCGCGCCGCAGGAAAAGACGACGGCGCCGCCGTGCGGCGCACGATAGGCACGGCGGCCGAATTCGGGAAAAACCAGATCGCAGCCGTCGTAATCGTTGTTGAGATTGATGGTGACGGCGAAGCGGCGGTGTTGCGCGCCGACATTGACGTTGTCGCGGTGGCGATGGAAATGGCCGCCGATGGCGCTGTCGTAGCAGGCGACGATATAGCGATCCATCCGGGTCGCCGAGAACTGAAAGAAACGTTCGATCGCCGGCACCAGGCGGCGCACGATCTGGCCGCGGATCGTCTCGCGCACCTCCGGCACCAGGATGCTCAGATCGTTGCGGCGCTTGAGGCGATGATCGACGAGGGTGGACGTATTGCCGTCGCGGTCGAACAGAAAGCCGGAATCCTTGCCGCCGATCTTGTCATAGACCTGGGTGAGGAAGTCGCAGAGCTCGAAATCGAACACCCGCGGCACGATCAGTACTGGCGCGGTGAGCGGCACGCCCGCCGAATCGTCGACCGCCGGCAGGTTTTGCAGCACGTTGTGCACCGTCTCGGCATGGCCGGCAGCATGGTCCCAGGCAATGTCGGCGACCGCGCGCAGCATCGGGTCGAGCACGATCGTGCGCGGCCTCTCGGCTGCGCCGTACAAGCGGCTGATGGTGCCGTCGTAGTCGGCAAGGAAGGAGATCGCGCGCGTGCTCATCGCGGCATAAGGCGTCGCGTCTGGCGGCGGCGCGGTGAAGATGCCGCAGAAGATGATCTTGTCCTCGTCGAAAACCTGCGTGTCGCGAAGGAGTTTGGACAACCCCTGCTCGGCTCTCGGATCGGCCGGCGCACCCAAAAAGCTCAGCACGATCCAACGGCCGGCCGCGACCTGCAGGTTGAAGGCGCCGTCACCGATGAGCGGCGCGCCGAACCACGGCGCCGGATCGCCCAAAACGACGCTTTTTCCGGCCGTAATTGTCGCCATGGCAATGCCTTTGCTTCTCGAATTTCGGTTATCGTCGGATCGTCCTCCGTCATGGTAAATTTTGTTCTAATCCGGCGGTTCGGGCGCGCGCCTGGTCTTATTATCCTGGTTTAACGGCCATGATTCGCCGCGCCGGGAAGGACCTCGTGATCGCGCTTCCGCACCAGGATCTACGGAGCATTCGCATCGGCGAACTCGACCGGGCGCTTGAGCGAGACCCCGAAGACATCGCGGCACTCTCCGAACGTGCCGGGCTGTTGCGCGAACAGGGCCGGTTCGAGGAGGCAAAGCGCGACTATCTCGAGCTCATCCGCCGGCGGCCCACCGATTTTGCGGCGCTGAACGACTTCGGCACGCTGGCTCTCAATTCCGGCTATCGGGAAGCGGCGCGCTCGCTATTCGGCGAGGCGGTGCGGCATCATCCGGGCAATCCGAACGGCCACGTCAATCTCGGCAACTTGCTGCTACTGCTCGGCGAGCGTGCGCAGTCGCGGCTTCACTTCGAAGCGGCGTTGCGGGTCGACCCCGATCATATTCATGCCCATCGAGGCATGGGCAATCTGTTGGCGGCGCTCGGCGACGAAACAGGCGCGCGCCGCCATCGCGATTGGGGTTTTCGAAATAATTTTCTCACGGCCTTGGATTATCGCGGCGAAGGGCAGGGCATTGCGGTGTTGCTGCTCGTTGCAGCCGCAGGCGGCAATATCCCGGCGCAATCGCTGCTAGACGACCGCTATTTCCGAACCACGGTCCTGGTCACGGAGTATTACGACCCGAAAATACCGCTGCCGCCGCACGACATCGTCTTCAACAGCATCGGCGACGCGGACCTCTGCCGCGAGGGCCTCGAAGCGGCGAGCGCGCTCATTGCGCGGACCGGCCGGCCGGTGATCAATCATCCGGCCCGCGTACTCAAGACCGGGCGCGCCGCCAACGCCAAACGCTTACGCGGCCTGCCCAATGTTATCGTGCCGCGGATGCTGCGTTTGCCGCGCCGTGTGCTCGCAGCTTCCGATGGCGCCCAAGCAGTCGCCGCCCACGGCTTTACCTTTCCGCTCCTGGTGCGCGCGCCTGGCTTTCATACCGGACATCATTTCATTCGTGTCGCAGCGCCGGACGCGCTTGCGGATGCCGTTGCGGACTTCCCCGCCAATGATGTGTGGCTGATCGAAGAACTCGACGCGCGAGACGGCGAGGGGATGTTTCGCAAGTTTCGCGTCATGTTCGTCGATGGGCGTCTCTATCCGTTGCACCTTGCGATTTCGCCGGACTGGAAGGTTCATTATTTCACCGCCGACATGGCGCAATCCGACGCCAATCGCCGCCGCGATGCCGAATTTCTCGCCGATATGGCGAGCGTCATCGGACCGAGCGGCATGGCCGCACTTGAGCGCATCAATTCCACGCTCGGCCTCGATTACGGCGGCATCGATTTCGCGGTGAACGGCGACGGCGATATCTTATTTTTCGAAGCGAACGCAACTATGGTCGTTTTGCGGCCCAGCCACGACCACAAATGGGCCTATCGCCGGCAGGCCTTCGCCAGCGTGTACTCGGCCGTGCGCACGATGCTGACGAAACGATCGGGGGCCGACAGCGCGGCCTAGATCGGACTGATGTGAAAATCTCGCGAAGCCACCGCCATTTTCGGCAGCTTTAAGGCTTCGTTAACGATAAATTGCCCAAACTATGGACGCTGCCTCCGTCTTATAATGACACTTGCAGGTGCGGCGGGCGCGGCGCATCCATCGAGGGAAACGCCGATGAACAGCAATCAGCTTGGAATTGCAGTCGCGCTCCTTATCAGCCTGCTCGGTACCGCGGCCTTCGCCGAGGATGGTGTTTCCGGCAACAAGATTTTATTCGGGCAAGTCGCGGCGCTTACCGGTCCGGCGCAGGATCTGGGTCTGGGCATTCGCCAAGGTATTTTGGCTGCATTCGACGATGCCAACCGCCATGGCGGAATTGCCGGGCGCAGTCTCGAGTTAAAATCGCTCGATGACGGCTATGAGCCGGAAAAAACGGTCGCCGCGACCAAAGAGATCATCGACGACGATAAGGCGTTTGCCATGGTCGGCGCGATCGGCACGCCGACCTCGAAGGCGAGCCAACCGATCGCGACCGATGCCAAGGTCCCCTTCATCGGTCCGTTCACCGGCGCCGAATTCTTGCGCAATCCGTACAATCGCTACGTCGTCAATGTGCGCGCGTCCTATTTCGAAGAGACCGAGGCCTGGATCGAGCACCTGACCAAAGACCTTGGCATCACCAGGATCGCAATCCTTTACCAAGACGATGCCTTCGGCCTCGCCGGCCTCGATGGCGTGCAGCGGGCAATGGCGAAACGCAATATGGCACTGGTCGCGTCCGGCAGTTTCAAGCGCAACACCACTGCGGTGAAATCGGCACTGCTCGACATCATGAAGGGCAATCCGGAAGCCGTCGTCACGGTCGGGCCTTACAAGCCGGTCGCCGAATTCATCAAGCTGGCGCATCAGGTCAAGATGAACCCGGTATTCGTGGCGATCTCATTCGTCGGCTCAGATTCATTGGCGCAAGAGCTCGGCAAGGATGGTGCCGCCGTCATCGTGAGCCAGGTGGTGCCGTTTCCCTCCGATGCCTCTTTGCCGATTGTTGCCGACTATCGGAAGGCGCTGACTGCGGACGATGCAAAGGCCAAGCCGGGCTTCGTCTCGCTGGAGGGCTATCTGGTTGGACGGCTTGTCGTTGAAGCGCTCGAGCGCGTGGATGGCGAGCCGACGCGCGAAAAGCTGCTCGATGCCATTTATGGGTCTCCATTCGATCTTGGCGGCATCACGCTCAGATATGGGCCGAGCCGCAATCAGGGCTCGGATCAGGTGTTCTTCACAATCCTGCAAGCCGATGGCACGTTCAAACCGGTCGTGCGCCTAATCAAGATGGCAGCCGGGCAGTGACCAAATCCGCTGTTTCACCTTTACGGCAAAGAGGCCGACGGTGCATTTAGGGAAACTCAGTTTCCGCCTGGGTGATCGTCGTGGCCGGTTCGGCTCGTTCGCCTCGTTCACCTGGCTGCGCACGATCCGCGCGCGGTTATATCTCGCCTTCGGCCTGGCCGCGGCTTTGACCGTGGTCGGCTCGTCGTTTGCGCTTCTCGCCTCAGTCAATATCAGCGCGACTCTGCGCGACATCGTTGCCCGCAGCATGCCGGCGACCGTCGAGTCGTTCCGGCTCGCCGAAGATACCAATAGCCTGATCGGATCGGCCCCACGCCTGATCGCCGTCCAGGATGACAGCCAACGGACGCAAGTCGCCGACCAGATCGCGACGCAATCCAGACTTCTACAGACCAGAATCGAAAACGTGCGTGCCCTCGATGCCAGCGAGAGCGACGAGATTGCCGTGGCGCAAGGCGCCATGGCGGAGCGGCTCAAAGCGCTCGACCAAGCGGTTGCCGCTCGGATTGCCATTGCCGCGCAGCGGCGTGCTCTCGCGCTTGCGGTGCGCAAAGCCCACGAAAGCCTCCTCGAAGCCATCATACCGGCTATCGACGACGCCAATTTTGATCTGATGACGAAGAGCCAGGCTGATGATCGCACTACGCTTAACGATTCGATCGATGCGTTGCGCCGGCTCCTTGAAGTGCAGGCCGACGCCAATCTGCTCGCCGGCTTGTTGATCGAAGCGTCGATGGTGACCGACAGTGTGAACTTGCCGCCGCTGCGCGATTCCATCGCGGCAGCGGAACGCGATATCGACGGAAATTTGAAAGCGCTGCCGGCATCCGACCAGCGCAACAAGATGACCGGCTTGTACGGGAAGCTCGCGGCGTTGTCGGGGGATAACGGGATTATTGTGAAGCGCGCCGGCGAACTGAACGACGAACAGGACTCGCAGCGAGTCTATGAGGCGGCACTCGGCGAGGCCACCCGGCTGCGCGCCGCCGTCGAAAGCCTGATCGAGCGGCAACGCAAGTCGGCGCAGGCGCTTTCGGGGCACGCTATGTCGCAGATTGCGTTCGGGCGGGTCGTTCTCATCATCCTGAGCCTCGCGGCGCTTGCCGCGGCCGGCCTGATTGCGTGGCTCTATGTGGGACGCAGCATTGTCGGCCGCCTGACGCTGTTAAGCGGCGCCATGCGGCGGATCGCCGGCGGCGAAGCCGATGTCGCCGTGCCGCTCGGCGGTCAGGACGAAATCGCCGGCATGGCGCAGGCGCTGCTGGTCTTCCGCCAGGCCATGACGGACGCTACCGCCGCGCGGAACGCCGATGCCGAGCATGCGCGGGAGTCGGAATCGCGCCGGCAAACGATCGAGCTGGCGACGCAAAACTTCGAACACGAGGTCAACGATATAGTGCAGGCGCTCGATGCCGCTTCGCAGACGATGGATCGCTGCGCGCAGATCATGGCGGAAGCGGCCGAACACAATAAGACGCAAGCGCACGCCACCGCGACGGCGTCCGGAGAGGCGACCGCGAATGTCAGCAACGTCGCCATGGCTGCCGAGGAGATCGCGCAATCGGTCGAGCAAATCTCCAGCCAGGCGCGCACGTCCGCCGATATCGCCCGTCACGCCCGCGGCGAGGCGAAGTCGATCATCACCATGGTGGAGCGGCTTGCCGCGACGGTCGGGCAGATCAACAGCGTCAGCAACCTCATTCGCGACGTCGCGGCGCAAACAAATCTGTTGGCGCTCAACGCGACCATCGAGGCGGCGCGCGCCGGAGTTGCCGGCCGCGGCTTTGCCGTGGTTGCCCAAGAGGTCAAGTCGCTGGCGGCGCAGACCGAGAAGTCGACCGGTGACATCAACCAGCAGATTTCCTCGATCGAAGCGACGACGTCGGGAGTCGTTCAAGCGATGAAGGCGATTACCGGAACGATCGGACAGCTCGACGAGAACGCCAACGAGATCTCAGTCGCGGTGCAGCAGCAGGACGCGGTCAGCAAGGAGATCGCGCGAAGCGCCAGCGCCGCAGCCGAACGTACCCGCGAGGTGTCGGCGAGCGTGGTTCAGGTCTCGGACGCCGCCGCGAAAACCGGGGAGGTCGCCAATGCGGTGCTCGCGGCAGGCGGCGAACTGGCGGCAAAATCCGGCCGATTGCGCGCCGAGGTCGAGCGCTTCCTGGCGCAGGTCCGGGTTGCTTAACTCTCACAGTTTCTGCGATAGGCCGACATAATAACCACGGCGCGCGCCGTATTGCGGCGCGAACACGCCGATGCCGGAACCGTCGCGCAATTCATAAATCTGGTCGAACAGATTGACGATATCGAGACGGACGGTCAGCGGTTTGTAGTCTGGCGACCATTTAAGGTCGTGCGCAATGCCGGCATTGATGACGGCGTAGGGCGTGGTGTGCAGCGAGTTCGGCACAACATCTGGCAAATCGCCGGTGCGCAGCCCGCTGCCGTAGATCATATCCGCGGTCAACGTCGTATCGTAGATACGATAGGAAACGCCAGCCGAGCCGGTCATGCGCTGCATGTCGTCGGTGTAGTGATAATTGTTTTGCAGATAAGCAAGCGTAGCGGCATCGAACAGATACTGGTTCGACTCCACGTCGATGGCGCGGGTGATGTTGTAGGCGAAGTTCGCATAAGCGTTGAAATTTCCGTTGGCGTATTTGAGCTTAAATTCGCCACCTTCGCTGTAGCCGCGCGCATAGTTGAACTGCGTCAGCACCACCGCGGCGCCGAACTGGCCGTCGTCGATCATGTCACGCGCCATCTTGTAATAGGCGTCGAGCCCCATGGTGAGGCCGGGCAGCACGGTCTGGTCGATGCCGGCGTCGAGATAGTGCGAGCGTTCCGGCTTCACCGGATCGGCGGTGAATTGGTCCGGTTGATTGGTAGTGTTGGCGAACAGCGCGACGTTGGATTGTGTCGCCTGCGCCTGATAGGGCGGCGTGAAATAGCGCGCATACCCGGCATGGACGCTGGTTCCCTCAAACGGCTTATAGACGACGGCGAATCGCGGACTGAGCTGATTGGCGTCCACGAATTGATACAGCTGATCGAAGCGAAGGCCCATATTCACCGTCAACTGATTCGTCAGCCTCCACTCGTCCTGGACATAGGCGCCGACGTTCCAGCCTAGCAGGGAAGTCTGATCGGTAATGTTGAACGGCGCCGCCCCCGGCGGCACCATGCCTGTGATGGGATCCACGGGCAGCACCGTTGAGACGTTACTGACGTTGGTCTGTTCGCCCGTTGCTGCAAAGCCGGTGCGCAGCGTATGCTGTCCGTTGACGATGTAGGAGGTGTCGCCCTGCATGCCGGTAAGCGTGCTTTGCCGGATCACGTCGGATGCGACGTCGTTAAACACGAGATCGCCGAAAACATCGGGAACAAAGTGAACCTCGGCGTAGCGAGAGAATGCGGCGAGTTGAGCGTCGCCGTCGGTGCCGTGTTTTTGCAGCGCCGCCATGGTGACGAGGTAGGTGTCGTATTCGTTTTCATTAAGCGTTGACGAATTGTAAGTGGTCGGACCGAAATCGCCGAGCGGCGCCTGGTTGGGGTTATTCGGAATCTGAAATGCGCTGTAGGACGCGGCCGAGATCACGCTGAAGCGCGTCGACTCGTCGAGCAGCGTCGAGGCGTAGCCGAAGAACTTGCCCTGTTGTGTCTGGTCGTGAGCAGCATTGAGGCCCGGCGTCGGATTTTCAATGCCGAGACCGTTCCAGTCGCCGCGCGCCGAGACGAAGTATTCCGAATTGCCGACGCTGCCGCCGTAATCGAAGCTTGGCGTAAAGGTCTGCCGGCTGCCGCCATAGAGACTGATTTCTCCACCGGGCGCGGCAAAAGCCCGGCTGGTGATGTCGAGCACGCCGGCAGTGCGCAAGCCATATTCTGCCGGCAGCGCGCCGGTCAGGAGCGACATGCTGCCGATGAAATTGGTGTCGAGGAACGGGCCCAGACCCGAAACGCCCTCAGGGACGACGACACCGTTGATCCTGGTCTGGACGTTGGCGTATTCACCGCGGACATGGAAGCTGGGGTTGGAGACGGCGGAGTCGTAGGACACGCCCGGCATCTGCAGGATCACTTTGTCGACCGGCGTATTGTCGGCCTGCGGCAAGTTCTCGATCGTTTCGCGGCTGATGGTGTAGGTTGAGGCGCCGAGCTTCGGCAGCAGGTTGTCGCGCGCCTGATCGAGCCCGGTCATCTTGGCGTCGAGCGCTCGTCCGGCGGCGGTTGTCGGGTTAATTGTGGCTGCGGCAGTCGCGGGCGCTTGCGGCGCGCGCCGTTGCGTCGCTTTCGCCTTTTGTTTCGGCGCCGTAACGACGATTTCTGGAATCGGCGTTGATTTGTTCTCCTGCGCCTCGCTTTCGCGGACTGCGCCGACGGCGAAGCCAAGCGCGACCGCCGCATGGATGATTGCGCGGCGGCGACTATGGCGTACCGAGTTCGGCGGTTTTAGCTCCAGGAGCACAGTTTAGAACCATGAAAAAGTACAGATATTTCAATATCTTGTTAGCAGGCAAGAAATTCAGCGCCAAAAGAAAAATGCGTTTCGGCCAAAGAAGATAATTGTTCTAATTCCAAACTGACGCGGCGTGCTTGGTTACATAAATGCAAACGGCAATGGCATGGACCAAAAACGTCCTTTCGATACAGCTCCGCTATAGCCGCCGATAGCGTGCATAGCGCGGCTCCCACATCTTGTCGCGTACCGCTTCGGCCAGGGCTTCGTCGGAGCTGAGATCGGCCAGTCCTTCCGTTTGCGCTTGCTTGGGCACCGCAAGCGCGACATCGAAGGAGAGCTTGCGAATTTCGACGAGCGGCGGCAGCAGGTTCGCGGCCGGGTCGTGCTTGGCCGGCGAAAACTCGGCGACGGTTCGCGCGGCAGCGAGGAACATTCGATCGGAAATGCGCCGCGCATCGGCGACAATCGCGCCAAGCCCGATGCCCGGATAGACGTAGGCGTTGTTGGTCTGGTCGACGCGAAAATCCTTGCCGTTGCGCTTGAGCCGCGGGAATGGACTGCCGCTGCCGATGATGGCGCGCCCTTCTGTCCAGGCATCGAGATCCTGCGGCGTCGCCTCGGCGCGTTCGGTCGGGTTCGACAGGATCAGGATCACCGGCCGGCGCACGTGTTCGGCTATGCTGCGCACGATGGATTGCGAGAGCGTGCCCGGCTGGCCGGAGGTTCCGATCAGCACGGTCGGCTTCGCATTGGCGACGACATCGTCGAGGCCGATCCAGTCGGGCGATTCTAGCGTCCAGTTGGCCACCCGGTCGCGGGCTTGCGCGAACGACGCTTGAAAGGATTGTAGTCCCGCCATGCCTTCAACCAGCAATCCCTGCCGGTCGATGAGATAAAAGCGGTTGCGCGCCTCGGCTTCACTCAAGCCCGCGTCGACCATGGCGCGGAGCAGCAACGCGCAAACGCCGGTCCCCGCCGATCCCGCTCCCAGCACGGCAATGCGCTGCTCGGTGAGCGGCACGCCGGTGACATTGATAGCGCTCAAGAGCGTACCGACCGCGATAGCGGCCGTACCCTGAATGTCGTCATTGAACGTACATAGCCGGTCGCGATAGCGCGCCAACAGCCGGTTGGCGTTGCCAAGCGCGAAATCCTCCCAGTGCAGCAGGACGTGCGGCCAGCGTTCTTGCACCGCCGCGACGAAGATTTCGATGAAATTGTCATAGTCGGCGCCACGCACCCGTTCGTGCTGCCAGCCGATATAAAGCGGATCGGCCAAATGTTTCTGATTGTCGGTGCCGACGTCGAGCAGGATCGGCAGTGTGGTCGATGGATGCAGGCCCGCACACGCGGTGTAAAGCGCCAGCTTGCCGATCGGAATTCCCATACCGCCGGCGCCCTGGTCGCCGAGGCCGAGAATGCGCTCGCCGTCGCTGACCACAACGGCTTCGACTTTGTCGTAGCGCGGGTGACCAAGGATGCGGCGGATCAAGTCCTTGTGCGGGACGCTGAGAAACAGCCCGCGCGGCTTGCGAAAGATATGGCTGAACAACTCGCAGCCGAGGCCGACCGTCGGCGTATAGACGACCGGCATCATCTCTTCGATATTCCGGGTCAACAGCGCGTAGAACAAGGTCTCGTTGGAATCCTGCAGACCGCGTAGGAATACGTAGCGTTGTATGTCGCTGCCGAGCCCGCGGAACGCGTCGAGCCGCCGCATAACCTGGTAATCGAGCTCGGCGACATGCGGCGGCAGCAACCCTTGCAAGTCGAAGGCGTTGCGCTCGTCCTCGGTGAAGGCCGTGCCCTTGTTGAGCAGCGGATCGTTGAGCAGCTCATAGCCGCTCAGTGACGTTTCGACGTGTTGCGAAGTGTTATTGCGCATGTCCCGCGGCCCAGACGACGGATACGATAGCCGCGAACCGGCTTGTCGTCACCGCCCGGTTACGGTCAATACCGCTTCCTTGATCTTCGCCATTGCGTAGTGCCCGACCGTCTCCAGGTTGATATGCGGCAGGTTGGGCAGTTCATCGGCGGCCACGACACAGTCGACGATCGCCGGTCCATCGACATTGAGCGCTTCGCCGATCGCAGTCCTCAATTCGCGGGGCTTAGCCGCCTTGAAGCCATGACCGCCGCAGGCGCTGGCGAGCGCGGCAAAATCCGGATTGGGGAATTTAATGCCCTCCATGAAAGGCGGCAGACCGACTGACTCCGCTTCGAGCGTGATCAGTCCGAACGCCGAATTGTTATAGACGATCACCTTGATGGGCAGCTTGTGCTGCACTGCAGTCAGGAACTCGCACATCAGCATGTTGAAGCCGCCGTCGCCGCACAGCGCTATGACCTGCCGCGAGCGGTCGAGCGCCTGAATGCCGTTGGCCTGTCCGAGCGCGGTTCCCACACCGGCGTTGTTGAACGAACCGATGATCCGCTGCGAGCCGCTCTGGCGTATCCAATTGGCCGACCACAGCGTGTTAAGCCCGGTATCGAAAACGAAGACCGCATCGCGCTTGGCGAGGTCGCTGACGGCCCGAGCGACCGCCTGGGGATGAATGCGATCCTTGCTGCGCGCCGGATCGGCCTGTTTGTCCAGCATCTCGTCCCATTGCCGGCGTTCTTTGGCTATCTGGTCCCAGAACTTCATATCGCCTTTGGCCGCGACTTTGCCGAGCAGCAATTTCAGCGTCGGACGCACCGAGCCGTGAACGCCAAGCGCGGTTGGCGTGCGACGTCCGAGCACCTCCGGCCTTTCGTCGATCTGGATCACCGCGCCCTTGCTAGGCAGGAATTCGGCGTATGGGTAGTCGGTCCCAAGCATCAGCAACAGGTCGCAATGCATGATTGCGTTGTAGTCGGCTTTGGTGCCGATCATGCCGATGCCGCCCATCCAGTGCGGATCGTCATAGGCCATGATGTCTTTGCCTTTGACCCGAATGAATGAGCGGCGCCTTGAGACGATCCGAGAGTGCGCGCAGTTCTTCCGCGGCGCCGTGGCACCCGGTCCCGCACATGACGACAATGCTGGCGGCGGAATCCAGCCGGCGAGCAATGTCGGCGACGTCCGCTTCGCTGGCCGCGAATTCAGACCTTGGCTTTAACGTCGCCACACTGGAGATGTTGCCGCCAACGGTCGCGCCGATGACGTCTTGCGGAAGCGTCAGATGGGCGACGCCGCGGCCGGCATAGGCGGCGGCGATCGCCTGATGAATGACGGCAGGCGCCTGCTCCGGCGCGGAGACGGTTTCGGTGTAAAGCGCAACGTCACGAAATAGCAGATCGGGCTCGGTGGCTTGAAAAAAATCAGTGCCGTGCATTTTGCGCGGCATGTCGCCGGAGAGCGCCAGAACGGGTGCATGGTCGCGGCAGGCTTCATAAAGTCCTGCGACGAGATGCATGCTGCCTGGTCCGGTCGTGCCGGCGCAGACCGCGAGCCTGCCGGTGAGCTTCGCTTGACCGGACGCCGCCAGCGCGGCGCCTTCCTCATGGCGAACGCCGATCCATTCGATCCCGCTGCGGCGAACCGCATCGGCGAGTGGATTGAGGGAGTCACCGATTAATCCGAATATGTGCTTGACGCCGATCTGCTCGAGCACGCCGACCAGAATGTCCGCGACTGTCTGGGACATCTGCGCCTCCTCTTACTTTGACGGCGATACCTTCCGCGTGAGCTATCTGACGCCGTAAGTCATGGCAGAAATATTACACCGCGGGACTGACGGCCGCGCCAGCACCAGGGTTAGCGCCGGTTCCGAATTGCACCCCTTTGGCCTCTGTGCCGACGGCGGTGAGAACCACAATCGCCACCGCGACCGTGCCGGCGACCGCGGCAAGCGCAATGGAGTAGTTGCCGCCATAATGCGCGGCGATGGTGGCCTGCAGCGGCGCGTTGACCGAGGCGATGAGATTGCCGAGCTGGTAGACGAAACCGGGAAACGTGCCGCGCGCCTCGTCGGGCGATAATTCGTTCAGGTGTACCGGGATTACGCCCCAGGCACCCTGGACCATTACTTGCATCAGGAAGGCGCCGGCTGCGAGCCAGACTGCGCTCGTTGAAAACACCCATAGCGGCAGCACCACGAGCGACAACACCGCCGCGATGATGATGAGGCGTCGCCGGCCGAACTGCTCTGAGAGCGCCCCGAACGACAGGCCGCCGATGATGGCGCCGATATTGTAGATGACCGCGATCAGGCTGACTTCATGCTGGGAGAAATGATGCTGTACTTGCAGAAAAGTCGGATAGAGGTCTTGCGTGCCGTGGCTGAAGAAATTGAATGCCGTCATCAGCAGCATGGCATAGATGCCGAGTTTCCAGTGCGAGCGCAGGATTGCTAAAGTATTACTGCGCGCCGTGGTCGGCCGCCAGCTTGGCGATTCCGGCACCTTGCGGCGAATATAAAATACCAAAAGCGCCGGGATGACGCCGACCATGAACATGCCGCGCCAACCGATATACTGGAAGAACAGCCCGTAGATGATCGAGGCGAGAAAATATCCGGTCGGATAACCGGATTGCAGCAAGCCGGAGACGAGGCCACGGGCTTTCGGCGGAATGGACTCCATGGTCAGCGAAGCGCCGACGCCCCATTCACCTCCCATCGCGACGCCGAAGATCGCGCGCAAGATCAGGAGTGTCATGAGGTTCGGCGCGAAGCCGGAGGCGAATTCAATGGCCGAGTAGAGTAGAACGTCGACCATGAGAGTCGGCCGCCGGCCCCAGCGATCGGCGGCGCGGCCGAAGATGTAGGCACCGATCGGCCGCATCGCCAAAGTCAGCAGAATAGCAAAAGTGACGTCGGTAATCTGCGTGTTGAATTCCGTCGCGATGTCCCTGATCACGAAGACCAGCAGGAAGAAATCGAAGGCATCGAGCGTCCACCCCAAGAAGCTCGCCGCTACGACGTGCTTCTGATCGCTGGTCCATCCCGAAAGCGCTTCGATGCGCATCGTCGCCTCCACAAGTGCGGCTAGCCCTCCACGTCGGTGTCCGGCCGATCGTCACCGCGCGCCGTTTCTTCGTGCCATTTTCCTTTTTCGTCTTCCCAGGAAATGGTTCTGGCTTCACCCGGCACGTGCTGTTCCTGGGCGGCGCGCTGCGCCGCTTTGCGAGCCATGTCGTGGGTCGGAAACGTCTCCGAGTACACGCCGTTGACCTGATAAGCCCAACCGTCGTCGTGTTGAACAATGTGATAGGTGACCTTGGTCATGGTGCCCTCTTTACGCAGAATAATAGTAGGTTGTGACCGAAAGTTCCACCTATTCGGCCGCCGGGACTGTCATCTCGCGCTGTCGTCGCGCTTCGTAGGCCTTTAAGTGCATATGGGCGATCCGCAGAACAGGATAATCGCGGGTCTGGCCAGCGCCGCGCCGCAGCAAATCTCCGATAATATGATCCGCTTCGATCGGCGCGCCGCGCTCGATGTCGCGGAGCATGGAGGCGGCAAAGGCGGAGCCTGGCGCGGTCAGCATGGTCCGGCTGCGTGCCAGGATTGGTTCGCTCGGCGCGAATCCTTGCGCCGCCGCGATTGCTGAGCACTCGTCGAGGAGCGACGCCGTCAAACCGGCGCCTTGTACCGCGACGATGTCACCAACCCTGGCCCGCATCAGGCAAGTAATACCGGCGGTGGTCGCGATGAAAACCCACTTTTCCCACATTTCCTGCAGGACCGCGGCGCTGAGCCGTGAATCGAAGCCAGCGCCGGCCATGGTCGCGGCGATCGCCTCGGCGCGGGCGGAGCGCGAGCCGTCGCGTTCGCCGAACGACACCAGATGTGTGTCATTGAGATGGAGAATCCGGCCCTCGGCGTCGAGCGTCGTCGAGATCACGCATTGGCCGCCAAGAGCGGCGCCGGAGCCGAATCGCTTGGCCAGGAAATCCATGTGCGCCATGCCATTGAGAAGCGGCAATATCGCCGTATTCGCTCCGACGGCCGGGGCGAATGAATCGACGGCGGACGCAAGATCGTAGGCCTTGCAGCTCACAAGAATGAGGTCGAACGGTTCGCGCAAGTCCTCGGCCGCGACGGTCGGCGGGCTCGGTAAATCGGCGTCGCCGAGCGGGCTGCGGATGATCAGCCCCGTCTTTGCCAACTGGGCGGCGCGCCGCGGCCGCACCAGGAACGTGACATCGCGGCCGGCCTGCAACAGCCTGCCGCCGAAATAGCCGCCGATCGCGCCGGCGCCGACCACGAGGATCCGCATCGGCCTATCCTTTCTGCGCCGCCGGCGGACGCTTCGGCACCAGCAAATTGCCGGTGAACATCATGACGGCTTCGTCGTTCTGATTGAGCGTCGTCGTGCGCACCCGGATCAGGCCCCGGTCGGGACGCGATTTCGACGGCCGTACTTCAAGGATTTCGCTCTGCGCGCGCAATTCATCGCCTGGCCGCACCGCGCGCGGCCAGCTCAGCTCATCGAAGCCGACGCCGAGAATACCGCCGGCCGGCTTGAACTCGCCATCGACCATCAAGCGCATCGTCAGCGCCGCGGTGTGCCAGCCGCTCGCCGCCAGGCCTTGGAACGGCGAGTTACGCGCCGCATCTTCATCGAGGTGAAAGGGCTGCGGATCGAATTGCCGCGCAAACGCAAAAATCTGTTCCTTGTCGATGCGGAGCCGGCCGGTGTTGAAAACCTGGCCAACGGCGAAATCTTCCAAATAGTGGACAGTCATGATTTCTCCGGTGTACCTGCACTGAGTGGACGGTGTATGGCGCCGGCTTTAAACCATACTCCGCTCGCCACCGCGGCGGCATTAATGACGCCGAACGCGGCGAGCGCCACCGCCAATGCAATGAAAACATCAGTCAAGTTTCCGGTCCATCGCAAAGCTAGATAGCCGCCGCCAGCCGCGATTACGAGCCGCGCCATATTGGCGAGCAGCGGCCACAGCAGGCGGCCAGCGCCTTGCGAGGCAAAATAAAGCGCCATGCCGAGGCCGAACAAGCCGTAAACCGGTCCGACCGCATGCAGATAGCGCGATCCGGCGTCGATCATCGCCGGGTCGATATCGAACAGCGATAGCCAGGCGCGCGGTTCGACAGCGGCGGCAAAACCGATGATCTCGCACAACCCGCCGCCGATCGCCGCGCCGATCCAGGCCACGCGCAGGGCGCGCTCGGGTTGTCCGGCGCCGATATTGGTGCCGACCATGGCGACCAGCGGCCCGCCGAGCCCGAACACCAGCGGAATGAGCAAATATTCCAGGCGCGACCCGGTGCCGTAGCCGGCAATCGCCGCCGGACCGAAAGCGCCGACAAACCCGGTGGCGATGGCGATGGTGAGATTGGTCTGCACCGTAATCAGCGCTGCGACCAGGCCGACGCGAAGAATGTCGGCGAATAACGACCAGCGAATTTTAATGCCGCGAAAAGCGAGGTGGACCACGCTGCGGTCCGACCGCAAATAAGCCGCAAGCACGAGGGTGCCCAACGCATAGTAGATGACGACGGCGACCGCGCCGCCGGCGACGCCGAGTTTCGGAAACGGTCCGATGCCGAAGATCAGGCACGGCGATAGCGGAATGAGAACGACGACACCGGCGCAGGTAACAAGCGCCGGCACCATCATATTGCCGGTGCCGCGGATCACATTGGCGAGCGAGTTGAACAGCCAGACCAATATTGCGCCGGCAAAGACGACGCGGGAGTAGGTCAGCGCCGCTTGCAGGGAAGCGCCGCTGCCGCCCATCGCCGCGTAAAGCCAGCCGCCGCCGGCGAGCAACGAAACGGTGAAAGCAAGGCCGAAGACGAGGGCGATGACTAGCGCATGCACGACCAATGCATCGGCGTCGGCGCGCCGCCCGGCGCCGAGCGCTCGCGCGATCGCCGACGATATGCCGCCGCCCATCGCGCCTGCCGACATCATCTGCATCAGCATGAGCAACGGAAAGACCAGTGCGACGCCGGCGAGCGCATCGGTGCCGAGCTTGCCGATAAAATAGGTTTCGACGAGGCCGACTGCAGTCTGCGCCAGCATCACCAGCATATTGGGCGCCGCCAGCCGGATCAGTGTCGCGGCAATAGGTCCCTCGATCAGCGCGCGGGTCCGCGGGTCGTAGGAAACCTTCTCGGCGGCGCGCACGGCAACTGGATCCGGAAGCGGTTGGCTGGCGGCAACGCTCTGGACGGTCATTGTTCGCTCCGGCGGCTCGGTCCCCGCGAATATTGCGGAGGCCGGTAAATAGGTGTATATACACCTATATGAAAGACCAGAGCACCGCAATAAGCGTCATACCACCGCTGTCCATCAATCCGGCCGGCTGCAATTGCCTGGCGCTCCGGCAGGCCGCCCGCCACGTCACGCAACTTTATGATCAAATCCTGGCGCCGAGCGGCTTGCGCGCGACCCAGTATTCGATTCTCGCAAGGCTGCAGCGCAAAGGACCAATGACGATCAATGCGCTCGCCGGTGACCTGGTGATGGACCGCACCACGCTCGGGCGCAACATTCTGCCGCTCGAGCGTGACGGCCTGATTGCCGTCGGTCCCGGAAAATCCGACCGCCGCAGCAAGGAATTGCGGCTGACAGGGGAGGGCATTTCGCGGTTTCGCGCCGCGCGCAAGGTGTGGCAGGACGCGCAAGAGCGGTTCGAAGCCGCTTTCGGGACCAAACGGGCAAAAGAGTTACGCGCACTTCTCCAGCAAGTGGTGACAAGTGAAGCGCAGGTCGACCCCAATCTTCACGCGTAGCGCGAAAAGTCGCGGCCCTCTTTGACCACGAATTCGAGGAGAAATGGCGCGCCCGTTTCCGTGACGGCAACAGCGTCCTTGAGCGCGCCGACGATCGCGCCCGGCTTTTCCACGCGCGCCGCCGCGACATTGAGGCCTTCGGCCACTTTCGTGTAATTGCCGCCGACCGTCATGGCGCCGTATTTCTCATCAGAGATCTTCAGCACGTCGCGCTCGGCGCCCATCACGCCGTTGTTGAACACCACGGTGAGGATGGCGATGCGGTTGCGCGCGGCGGTCTCGATATCCATGCCGGTCATGCCGATCGCGGCGTCGCCCATCACGTTGATGCAGAGCTTGTTCGGCGCCGCGAGTTTGGCTCCCATGGTGATGCCGAGCCCATAGCCGAGTTGGGTCGACTTGCCCCAGCCCATATAGGAGCCGGCCGCCGTCGTTTCCCAGAACGGGATCATCTGCTCGCGCGGGCTTCCCGAATCGTGGGTGATGATGACGTTGTCGCGGTTGAGCGTGCGCATCATGTCGCGGATGACGCGGTATTGATTGAGCGGAATTTCGTCGGAATCGAGAAACTTCGCCCACTCGTCGAGCCATGCCTTCTTGCCGGCGGTGACTTCCTCTTTGAGCGAAGCGAGCGCGTTGCCGCCGCCGGGACCCTTCTGCCTGGAAATTTCGGCGATGAGCGCGTCGATGACGAGGCCGGCGTCGCCGACCACGGCGTGATCGACGCGATAGTCCTTGTTGATATCGCCGGCATCGTTGGTGGAATGAATGATCGTCTTGCCCGGCGGCACGGACGGTCCGAAATTGGTGATCGTCAGGCTCGAGCCGATGGCCATGATGACGTCGGATTTCTTCATGAAATCAGCAAATACTTTCGAACGCGAGCGCGTGGCGCCGCCGAGCGCCAGCGGGTGGCTGTCGGGGATAGCGCTTTTGCCCGGATTGGTGGCGACGACAGGAGCCGGCAAGAGTTCCGCGAGCGCCGCAAGCCGGTCGCCTGCTTCGGCATAATGCACGCCTTGGCCGGCCCAAAGCAGTGGATGCTTGGCGGCAAGCAGCACCTCCACGGCCTTCTTGACTGCCGCCGGATCCGGCGCGGCGCGCTGCACCGCGACCGGCCGGTAATCGAGCGTGCCTTGGAATTCCGCCTCGAACACCTCGTCCGGCACTTCGATGAGCACCGGTCCGGCTTTGCCCGAGCGCATGGCATGATAGGCGCGCCGCATCGGGTCCGGCAATTCCTGCACGTTATGCGCCAGCGCCGACCATTTGGTCACCGCGCGATAGACGTCGGCGGCGCGGAAGACCGGCCGCACATATTGCCGCGCCAGCGGTAGCCCGCCGGAAATGACAAGGAGCGGGACGTTCTCCGAATAGGCTTGCGCGATGCCGGGGAAGGCGTTCTCGATGCCCGGTCCAGCCTGGGCGGCGAACACGCCGTTCTTCTTGCCGCGCTTGATGCGCGAATAGCCGTCGGCGATGCCGACGCCAACACGTTCCTGCCGGCACAGGATCGGGCGGATGTCGATCGCCGCGCAGGGCTCGATCACCGGATTGCGCGGATAGCAGGACAGGAATTCGGTACCCTCACGCTTGAGAATCTCGGCAATAACCGCAGCGCCGTTCATGGCGTTCGCTCTCCTGGGTCGACGTTTATGGGGCCATCATAGGCCCGATCAGGCCGGCCGCACCATGCACAAGCCGCGGGATCGGCGCCGCAGGTGCATTCCTTCCCAGCCGGCTTTTGGTTATGATCCGAGCGTCCTGTGGAGCGCGCACAATGACGAGGCTTCTGGCTCTGGGTGGTCTTCTCGCGGTTGTCTGCATCGCCTCGCCAGTCGCGGCGGGCGAGTACGGTCAGATCGAGAATAACTGCTACCAGTGCATCCGCGACGCCATCTATGCCGACGTCAAATTGATCAACCGGCTGGAGGCCAATCCGGACGTCGATGACGGCATCAAAGGTCCGCAGATCATCGCGGCGCGCGCCGATATTCATCGCTTGCGCAAAATGCTCGGTCCGGTCGAAGACCAAGGCACCGAGCCGTGCTGCTACGCGCGACCGACGCTTTATATCCGCTGAGGCGTCGCGCCGTCATTCGGCCGGCGTCATCGGCGGCGCGCCGAACAGGCCGGGCAGCAACCGGCTCCGGGTCCGCAGCGACCATTGGCCGAGCCGATCGAGATACAGATAAACCACTGGTGTGGTGTACAGCGTCAAGAGCTGACTGATCAGCAGCCCGCCGACGATGGAAATGCCGAGCGGCCGGCGGATTTCGCCGCCGTTACCGAAGCTCACCGCCAGCGGCATGGCGCCGAGGATCGCC